>Ga0180218_1000949_pt1 | contig 20178 bp, 21 predicted proteins | sample eDN3rd37CKraftBY_FD_151334 | JGI IMG/M metagenome (GOLD analysis project Ga0180218, IMG submission 151334) | Enriched backyard soil microbial communities from Emeryville, California, USA - eDNA 3rd pass 37_C Kraft BY (version 2) (version 2) | ecosystem: Environmental > Terrestrial > Soil >...
CATGACGCCGGCCGCCTTGAAAGGGGCGATGACACCACGAATTCCAGCCAGAAATCGGAGGCAAATGCCGCCAACAGCCATCAGGCCGCGCCGCCGATCACAAAGTCAGCGGTAATTCGAGCTCTCCAACTGTCATTCAGCACAGGCCAGACAGAACACTGCTCGCGGCGCAGTGCCTGCCTGAGAAGAAGCACAACTCTGCAACTACTTAGACCATACCGTGCGGTTAACGTAATCAATATAGCTAAGCACCACGCGCAATACTTGCTCCGAGACGAAGGGGTTCTCGTAGTCGTCCACGCTGCACACCGGTCCAGGTACACCGTTCGTGACCACTTCAACGGCCTCGATGACACGCCCAGCATCTCCACCAGACATTATCAGAACGCCAGAGTCCATGCCCTCAGGTCTCTCATGAGCGGGACGAATGGTAACTGCTGGGAACCCAAGCAATGCACTCTCTTCGGTGATAGTGCCGCTATCGGAAATGGTGCAATATGCATTCAGTTGAAGTTGAACGTAGTCGGAAAAACCAAATGGCCTCAGAAATCTCACTCTAGAATCGATGGAGACACCTGGAAGCGCATCTATACGCTTCCGTGTACGGGGATGAGTGGACAATACAACTGGAAAATCGTAGTGATTCGCAATAGAATTTAAAGTTCCGATGAGTTGGGAGAGTTTATCTGCGCTGTCTACATTTTCTTCACGATGAAGACTTACGACGAAATAATTCTTACTCTCCAATTTCAAATCCGGCAAAATATTTGATAATTTTATTTTCTCCGCGTAGAAATCAAGAACTTCCCGCATGTGAGATCCAGTCTTAATGATCGTTTCCTGGCGAATACCTTCTGCGATGAGGTAACGTCGAGCATGCTCGGTTAGTACTAGATTTATATCGCTCAAGTGATCAAGTATCTTACGATTAAGCTCCTCAGGAACGCGCTGATCAAAGCAGCGGTTACCAGCTTCCATATGAAAAACAGGGATCTTCCGGCGCTTGGCAGAAATCACAGCGAGACAGGAGTTCGTGTCGCCATATAGAAGCACCGCGTCAGGGTTCACTCTTGCCATCAATTCATCTGAGCGCTCGATCACCCGTGCGATCGTGGATGCCGCGCTCTCAGTGGCAGCATCGAGGAAATGGTCGGGGCGACGAATGCTTAGATCTTCAAAGAAAATCTGGTTCAACTCGTAGTCAAAATTCTGACCCGTATGAACTAAGATATGTTCTGTGTGGCGATCAAAAGCCGCTATGACACGCGACATCTTGATAAGTTCGGGCCTGGTCCCTACGATCGTCATGATCTTACGCATGGCGACGCTCCTGAATGAAATCCAGGCTCTGGAGTAATTGCTTTACCCCGTTAACATCAAGGCGCTCCGCATTGTGTGACGTATAGTCCTCAAAAGTGGAGACTTTGACCTCTCCTTCGACGAAATATTTATTGTAGTTGAGGTCTCGACCGTCAGCGGGGACACGAAAATAGCGCCCTCTATCTTCGGCTCGCGCCATCTCCTCCCTTGAAAGAAGGGATTCATATAGCTTCTCGCCATGGCGTGTGCCGATAATCTTGAGTTCCGAATTTCGGTCAAACAACTCATTCAACGCCTTTGCCAGATCGCCCACCGTCGAGGCGGGAGCCTTCTGGACGAAAATGTCGCCCTGTCGGGCGTTCTCGAATGCATGCAGAACCAAATCCACTGAATCGTCGAGCGACATCAAAAACCGCGTCATTTCTGGATCTGTTATAGTCAGCGGCATCCCAGACTGAATCTGTTCCACAAAAAGCGGAATAACGGACCCCCTGGAAGCCATAACGTTCCCATAGCGGGTCGCGCAGAGTACAGTCTCTCCCTCACCCATCATTCTCGACTTTGCTACCATGAGCTTTTCCATCATCGCCTTGGAGATGCCCATAGCATTGATGGGGTAGACGGCCTTGTCCGTGCTAAGTACGATGACTCGCTTCACCTTGCATTCGATTGAGGCGTTTAGTACGTTTTCAGCTCCGAGGACGTTTGTTCGTACCGCTTCCATCGGATAAAACTCGCAGGACGGAACCTGCTTCAGCGCGGCGGCGTGAAAAACGAAATCGACACCTGTTAGTGCTTGACGCACGCTGTCGTAGTCGCGGACATCGCCTATGTAAAAGCGAAGCTTGGGATTGTTAATGGCAATCCGCATGTCTTCCTGTTTTTTCTCGTCGCGGCTGAAAACTCGGATTTCACGAACATCAGTTTTCAGAAATCGTTTCAGTACTGCATTCCCGAAGGATCCGGTTCCCCCGGTGATCATCAATACGCCATTGGAAAACATGGTCTATCCTTCACTTGAATGCGTGCATCGCCGCGATTAGGTCTTTCCAGGACGGTGCAATATAACCTGTCTCTGCGTCGAAGCGCTTGCCAGACAACGACCGATCAATAGCCACGCGGTCACTTGGCTGTATCGCAAGGCCCTTTCCATACTGGCGATTGACAAGCTGGAGCAGGTCATATTTCGAAATGGGCTGCGCTGCGACGTGATAAAGCCCAGAGAGGTCGGGGCGCGGTAAAACGACGTCGCGGACAACACGTGCCAATTCGCAGGTCGGCAAGCCTGAAAATATGGCATTCTTATAACCTTCCACACTCCCTTCCTGCGCCAGGAACCATTCAACCAGACCATGACAGCTGCCCAATTCGTGGCCTATGATCGAAGTCCTGAGGGTAATGGCATGGGGGTAAACAACTTCTCCTAGAAGCTTGGAGCGGCCGTACAGATCCACAGCGTCCGGTTTGTCATCCTCAGTGTACAATCCCTTCAGCCCTGTAAACACGCAATCGGTGCTTATGTGAACCAAGCGCGCTTCAGCCAAGTCGCAAAGTCTCGCCAAGCGATGGGGCAGAATCGAGTTAATTGGAAGCGCAACGAGAGGATCGTCCGCTGCCGCAAGCTGCTTGACGAGCCCGATACAGTTAATCACTGCTTTGGGCCTGACATGGGCTATTACACTTGCCAACAGATCGAAATTCTCCGCATCCACCCCCGAAACGAGATTCAAGTTGGTCGTTTGCTGGAAATAACGCTTACCGCCTTCGGAGCGAAGCGTGCCAAATACTTCATAATGCCCGCCATCCGACAACATGCGAACCATCGCATTGCCCAACATGCCTGATGCTCCGAGCACAAGTATGCGCACTATACTGCCTCCTCGTTTCCTGTGAGTTCGCGAAACTGTCCGATCAAGTCGCGCGTCAACATGTCAGCGGAAAAATTAGCTTGGAAATATGCAGCGCCCCGTGCACCCATGGCGTCTCGCTCCTCGAAAGAAAGATCTGCCATCATTTCGATGGATCGCGCTAATGCACCGGCATCCCCGGATGCAGACACTAGCCCCGCCCCCGCCCGTTCTACGATCCGAGCGCCTTCACCGTTGATCGACGCGATGATGCATTTGCCAGCAGATAGATAGGCCTGAAGTTTACTGGGAACTGTCAACGCGAAAATCTCGTCTGCCGCAAGTGTCACGAGCAAGCTACCAGCCGCTTGGAGGAGGGCCGGCATGTCTGCTGCTTCAAAACGGCCACACAGTTCGACATTTGACAGATCACGATCTGTCACCTGCTTCGCCAGCCACTGACCACGGCTCCCCGAGCCTATAATATAGAACTGGATGTCACTACGTTGCATCAACAGCTCTGCGGCATCGAGGATAGTTTCAAGAGACTGCGCAGCTCCCAGATTTCCGGCAAAGACAATAGAGAATGAGCCCATCATCCTGGCGGCCAGCACTCTCGCTTTGTCGCTAGGCTCCTTTGTTTCTGTTGGCCTGTAAAGGTTCGGAAAATACCGGATTTTGCGGCGCTCGGTATACTGTGCAACCCGATCAATGAACGCCTCCGACTGGACTAAAATCCGGTCGCTTGACCGGTAGACGAGCCTCACAAGCGCCGCGACAGCTCTCATGATCAACGGGTTCTTCAGGTAGCCGGTCGCCGAAAGGCTCTCTGGCCACAGATCCTGAACCCACACGAAGAGCTTCGCATTGTTCCACCGTGAAAAGAGGACGGCCGGCAAAGCTTGCAACAGAGGTGAAGGCGCGTACACGAATACGACGTCGTATTGCTGTCGCCTGGTCGACCAAAGCCCCAGCGTTGATGCCGCGATGATAAAGGAGACATAGTTCACCGCCAGCCTAATACGCGATCGCTTCCCGCGTCGCGCAATCGGTACCCTTACAATCGAAACGCCATCGTGAGACTCTCTCTGAACACCCCAGCTGCGGTAGCCTGCAAAAAACTCACCTTCAGGATAATTCGGCTTTCCTGTAAGTACAGTGACCTCTAGTCCGGCGGCTACCAACAAGTCTGCAAGATCGTTTATCAGGAAATTCTCTGGCCAGTAGTACTGGCTAACAATCAAAACGCGCATCTCAGAAGTCCGTCTGGATTCTGCGAAGGAACGCTGCTGGATCGCCAATGTTAGCCATTTTCATGGGCATCCCAAGATGCCTCATCACCGCTCGAGCAATAGAGAGCGCTGATTCGGGATCAAATGTTTCAACTGGCTCAACGAGATCACGAACGTAATCGCGCTCCGACGCGATGATGGGTAATCCCGCGTTCTTTGCTTCGAGAAGAGGCAAGCCGAAGGATTCAAAATGCGCAGGATATATCGCGGCATGGCTTCGCCCCAGCAATTGCGCTACTTCAGCCTCACCTGAAACATCTTGCATGTCAATGCGAAGGCCGGACAACTTGGCGCGGCGCTCGACCCACGCCCTTAGTTCGCCATCACGGGCAAATGTCAGTGTAAGGCACAAGGTTGGCCGAAGACCATACTGGTGCAATATCTCCCAAGCTTCAACAAGCGACTTGTGGTTCTTGTGCGGCTCACCGGAGGCTACATATACGAAGTCGTAATCGGGCTCGTTCGCTTTGTGGTTGACAGGCCGCAACTTCGGGAAGAATGGCATGGGCAGAGCGCGCCTATTCAGTTTCAATTCGGCAGCCCGCGCCATGGTCTCAGTTTGGACCACTAGCTTACCTGTTCTTACGCAGGTTCGCAGCCAAAGACGTTCTAGATTGATGCGAATCCGTGTCTTGGTCGGCAACCCAACGGTAGAAGAGCTTGTAACCAAGTATCGGTTTTGCAGAAAGACCACTACGTTCGCCCGGGTGGGGAAAAGAGGAGGCAGATTGCCAAAACACAGGATCAAGTCACCCGAACGTGCCTCGTTACGAAGCGACCACTCGGCCCTCAAACGCGCTGAAAGCGTTGGCTTCACTCGAATCACGGTCACCTGCGGATCAAGCTCCGGAAAGTCACCCAGCCTTTCGTCCATATAGACCATGCATGGTTGGCGCACAGCCATTAGCAACGGCAACAGTAGCGCCTTTCCACCGCCTTGATGAACATTGGAGGCTTGTATAAACAAACTCACGCGCAGCCTCTGCGAAGCATTATCAACATCCCCGTTCGCACTCCAAACAGCTTAAATCCCGCAGACTGGATGCACGATTAGGTGACCAGCGTAAGTGCATATGAACGCCGCAACAGGAAACGCAACATCTGAATTTACATTTCTGCATCATTAGAGGAATGACACGCAGGCTAACCTGCCGCTTAGCGTTGCTTATTCAACCGGAAAATTCACCCTACCAGCTTTTTCGACGCGCGTCCCAATACGCGCTACAGCTTAGCTGAAAACTCAGCTGACAGGATAATGCTGCCTACCCTCGCCGATCCCGCCTCCCGACCTCACACCGCAGCACCTGCGCAATGTGCAACCCGCCATAACAGCAATAATCGGCCATACGGGAAACGCCCAGTATACTTGTCCAATAAACCCTACTAAAATAACAAACGCCCCCGCAAAGTATCTGAGCACTTTTATCTCAAGAGTATCACCTGCACTCACCCGATGAATACAAAATAAGTAAACGACCAGCACGACGACAGAGCACATCACAGCAGCCCAACCATTACCATAAATGTAGAGAAACGCATTATCAACAACCATGTCTTCCCTGATAAAAGCTCTACCAACAATAGACTCCATCGCTGCATTATCGGTCATTAAATATAATGGCCAAAAGTAAAGCCTTACAAGCAAATTTATGAACCTATCACTTGCGCCAAATAATAGTGACATTACAAGACCTGCACCAGCGGACACAAGCGACGACCCTATCAGCAGAATAGCGATTCTCGAGAAATGCTTTCGTCCTCGATCTGAGATGTAAAGCAGTGAAAGAGCCGCGAACCCGGAACAGAGCATCATAACTGAGTGGACTGATCTTGATCCGGAAACTATGATCCCGAAATTTACAATACATGCTAGGTAAAAGGCACTTCCAAATCTACGACCAACTGCCAAACGTATTGCGACAAACCAAGCGGGAGCTATCGATAGTGCAAACCAATTAGGGTTGTGAAAGGTACTCAACGCCCGCGTCTCAATCGATTGACGGAAGAAATTGCGTACCGGTCCGACGTCCATGGCAAATTCCAAGAAACCGACAAAGATCACTGCGAGCAGTAGGCCGTGGAAATGAAGCAGCGGTTTATTCGCCTCTTCCTCAGGTAAGGCAGAAACGAATACCGTTAAAGCTAAGAAACAAATGAGCAAGACTGAGTAGGCCACCCCTTCAGATAAATCACCCCTGAACCCAAAATACACGGACGCGATCACACCGCAAAAAACAGCTATCGATATCAATTTTGACGCGCAATTGGGACGCCTTATACTTTCGAGGACACTCAAGGAAACAAAAGCAACAAGAACCCCGCGTGAAACTATACCAGGTGTATCGGCGGTGAAGAACCAGTAATGGTCTCCTTCGACGACGAACGAAGGGACCAACGCCCAACCCATCATAAGATAGGAGCAGAAAACTATCACGAAAATATAAGCATGCGTCAAATATCGCCGCGCGCTGTAAAGCGACAACGCAAGAAACAGCAACAGACCTATATAGATTTCAACGAATAGCGAAGAGTGAAAAAAATAGAATGGTTCAGCCGAAAATTTTGTTCCGCTGACCATTATCCGACAATCCTAAGTATGGCAGACATCCAGCGCTGCCCTATATGGCGTTCGCCGAGATCGTTCCTCCATTTTACAGCAATGTCATGGGCTCTCCTTCGGCCCACGCGCCATTGTGTTGTTTCATGCTGTAAAGCTGCGACAATTGATGCGGCGCTGAAATCTCTTGCGACCGTACCATAAAGACCGCCACCAGCGAGGTATGTTAAAGACTCAACGGGTGTTACCACCAGACTAGCTCCAGCGCAGAGCGCCTCGGCGCAGGCTAGTGAAAAGCTCTCTAGTCTCGAAGGTGCCAGCATTATCTCAGCATCTGACACCTGATGCTTCGCAGATTCGAAATCGAGGAAAGGATAGAATTCCGCATTTCGCAAAGCAGCTGGTGAAACCATGGCTTTTATCCTTTCGCTGCCGCTACCGATAACTACGAAGTCGAGTTTCAATCCGAGACGTTCGGCGTCGTTGATAATGGAAGCCATGAAGTCTGAACCCTTCGTGAGCCAATCGTCCCAACGACCTAGTGCGACCACCTTTCCGGGCTTCTTACGCCGTATAGTTCCCTCGCAATATGTCGGAGAGACCGAATTCGGAATGTTGATTAGCGATTCTACTTTATTCGAAAACCCCCAGTAATTTAGCACCTCGCAAATATTTGCCCCCGCACCTGGGCTTTCGTACACAGTCAGATCTGCGAGTCTGATATGCTCTAGCCTGCTAGACACCAACACCGACGTGGGAAACCGCCACTTCATCTGCCTCAGGATATTTAGCGGCGCACTGCAAACTGGCACTGTCCTCAGATAGTTCGGCACCAGAGGAAAACCTAAAGTCCCATCAGTATCTCCCTTAACGATGAGGGGAATATGGGACTGTTTTATAAATCTAAGGACCGGAGTCAATTTGGCGTCAAACCGGGAAATTGCGATCACGCAGTCGACCGATTCTGGCGCAAGCCCAGAGCTCAACCATGAGCCAAGATCCGTCATGGGTAATCCGAACAGCTCTGGACTCCCTACATTTAGCCTCGAAACTAGCAGGACAGAGCAGCCCTCCCCAACCAACGCTCTAGGAATTGAAATTGGATCTTTGTGTGGACTCGACCGGTCACTATAGTAGTCGATGAAGGCAACTCTCATTTTACACAGTGACCAGCGGCCTCAAGCGCCGACGTATATCTCTTTGCTCCGGTCAGCTGGAATTTGATCTGCCTGATCGCATCCAGCTGCCGAGGCATGAGGCGCTTGATGGTGTTCCGAACTATAGTTCGTAGGCCTCGACGTGACCGTTGACGAGCCAAAACCTTTTCCTGCACTACAATGCTTTCTCTGTTCAAAGACTCAAGAATTTCGGCTTCGAGGGTTTCGATCCTCGACTTTGACAGCCCAGAAAATCCCCGCTTTACATCCAACTCGGCGAAACATTTAAAATACAAAGTAGATATATCATAGTCTTTGGCGGCATCCGTATGGCCGTGTCTATGAGCAGCCGCGAGGAAATCTTCTACGATAGCGTTCTCAACTAGTGGCAACTTGATCGGAGAAAACACAAAGGGTTGCTCGAGGCCAAGGGTTGCAATGTAAGCGCCGGCGTCGCTGGCATACGCGTTTCCGCCATTGCTCGACTCGAGTCCCTGCGAGACCATCAATGGCTTATCAAAGTAAAACATACCTGGACTGCTAAATATACAATCGAACGCGAACGAAAAATCGGGACAGATATGACCAAACGCCCGGCCTGTTTTTTCACGTATACGATCGATCAACTCAACTGAAACACTCGAGTTAAGCCCACGTGGCAGTATCATTGGATAGTCCATAGTCGGCTGTGAAGCCTGACGAACCAATTCCGCTGACGGCATTTCCACTCCCCGCCCACTCGATGATGGAGATATACAATGCCCCGACCTATAGTACAAATCCCATGGCCAGCTTATTATATCTCCATAATTCGTTTTTCGGTGCAAATAATCTAACTCTGCGAGGGTTCCCTGCCTGAGAACAGATCTATCGGTCAAAACAAGCAGGTACCGACCTCGCGCAAGGCCAGCTAGACGATCCCAATGTTCCGGCATCGACAAGATATTTGACTGCTCTATGTACCGGACCCGGGGATCACTTATCAGATCTTCAACCGAGCGCCTTGTAAGCGGGTCAGCTCCATTATTTGAAAAAATGACCTCAAATCGTTCAAACGATTGCTGCAAAACGCTTAGCAAAGCGTCTCGTGCAAGCTCAGGTCGGCCTTTGGCCGGTATGAGAACTGTAAATCGGGGAGAATTGAGCATCTGTTATCCTACAACTTTCGCCTTGATCGCGCGAGCCGCGCGTATCAATTGACTTCTCAGCTTTGACGCCGCAAAGGCTCCGGACAAGATCGCGGCAGTGACAGTCACGATGGATTTAGCCAAAAGTTCGGCGCTACTTTCAGATTTGCTTAGCGGGAGAATGTGCGCGAAAAGCTGTATCGTTGAAGAAACAGCGGCAAGGGGAAAAATCACGTCAAGGAGGTACCACCTTCTTTTCTCCGATGCAAGAATTGCGCGGAACATCAGTTCAGCGCCAACGACAAGATAGAGGCAATTCAAAAGCAACCAGACGGTTGCAGCGCCGAGTGATCCGTATTTTGGTGCAACAATGAGGAGAGTTGGAACGACTACACATACCATCGCAAGATTAATTTTGAAAGTAAGACTGGTTAAGCCAGAGGACAATTGCAGCTGATACGGCATTATCATTATGCTATTACATAGATTTCCCAACAATAACACAGAAAACGTAGAGGATATACTGTTCACCAACGCAGCATTAGAGGTCCACATTGTTAGTATCGGTCCGATGTGATACGCAGAAAACACAGCGACCGCCCCCATGAAGACGGTTACCATTTGCGCTGCTTGGTGGAATAAATGCGCTTCTCTTTGCAAATTCCCCGATGCTCTTAGCTCACAAAGTTTTGGGTAGTATGTCTGGCTTATCGGCGTGACCATAAGGTATAGTGCGCCCGCAGCCGACGCTGCAAACGAGTAATAACCAAATTCGGCTAAGCTCAACACTCTCGACAAGACCAATCTGTCACTATGAGTTAATAGCAAAGAGACAAATGTGATGCCAACGATACCTAACGAAAATCCGCGGACTTCGGTAAGTGCTTCAACCGAAAAAAGTGCAACTCTGCCATTTGTCTGCGGCGTATTTAAATAGACCATGACACAATATACAAGCGCAGTCGCCGCAGATACGCATGCGTTCCATACGAAGAACAGCACTATACTGTTCGAAACTTGCGCCATCAGAAACAACGAACCGAGCCCTCGCAACGTGTGCGATACAATCATACTGACATTCAACATATAATGGAGCTGCAGGCCAACAAGAGCGGATTTAAAGCATCCTTCAAAGAGGCGAAATCCGGCATAAAAGCCCATGATAGTGATGGACATTTCTACAGTTTTCACGTCAATTGCAGTATCGGCTATCCAATTCTCCGTTATCCAAGGGGCAGATGCGTATAGCGTGGTTGTCGAAAGAACAAATCCGCTCAACGCCAGAACTTCAACAGTTCGAAGCAACTCGCGTAGCTTGTGTGGAGTGTGCCCCCCCCCCTTGAAGCGACCCATTTCACGACTGAGAGTGGAGCTTAGGCCGACATCAAGCAGTTGGAACCATGCTTGCATCAGAGCAAAAAGCCCTACCACTCCGTATGCTTCGGCGCCCAAGTATTTTATGTAGAACGGGATCAAGGCGATAGAAATGATTGCAACCCAGCCTTGACCCAAGAAGTTAAGAATCAGATTTTGGCGAATTGAACCATCTCCTAAGTTTGGTTGGCGATGCGCCAATCAGAAGCCCCTGAAGCGACTTGAGGATTCAGCGAGAGTTGCAATTTGCAGTTGGGCTAGGAGACGATGGCGGCCCGCTTAGCCGATTTCCCATCGATGCTGTCCCCTTACCGGTCTCTGATGAAGCAAGCCCGATATGGCAGTCGCCGAAAAAGCGATGGAGTAGGCTTCGCCCCTGCAAATCAGATGTACGGCCCGCTTACTCGCATGCTGCGGGTAGCACCCTTTGAGCGAGTAGGTAAGTTCCCCTTCCCTTATTGAGCCAGACCCGAACCGCTTCGCACCACACTCTCACCCTCGATCAGTGTATGGATCCTCGAATTCATCACCACGGTTGATACCTTTGTGAATTGTGATCTTGAGGGCGCATGCGCGTTGTACTGCCTGTCCCTTAGCGCAAGTTCCCCAAGTTGCTGTAAAGTGGGGAACCGTCCGCAAACTCATTATCAGCTACCACTTCAAGGCCTGCCTTGTGCTGAAGCATCGCGCTAGTTTCCCAAATACCTAATTCTCCCGGCGAGCCCAGAGGTGTAAGGCGTTTAATCCTGAAGGAACGATGCCTCCCTTCTACCTGATGCGCTTCAGATATCCGTCCGGTGCGACAGTGACAAGAAGCTTGTTGTCAACGAAGGTGTCAATTTGGAACTCGGGATGCTCCTTCAGATATTCAAAGACGGCGGTTTTCGGGTTGTCGCCCGGGCCCCAAGGACGATCGCCAGCAAGTTCCTTGGGAAGGTCCTCAACCACAGTGTCGAAGACGATGCAATAGCTGCCGACGCTGGTCAGGGGACCGTAAAGCTCAAGTTCCTTCAACACGTGAGCGTGAGTATGGTTGCTATCGAGGCAGACAAGGATGCGTTTGTAGCCAGACGCCACTGAGCGCACCTGGTCGAAAATTTCTGGCGAGATGCTAGAACCCTCGATCATCATGATTCGAGGGGCCAACGGATGAGCTTCTATCGCAGCGCGATTGTGCGCGCGAATATCGATGTCGATGCCGAGCACTTTACGCTTCGGTTTGTTCGGATCGATCACATCACCCTTTTCGGTTGCTTCGCACACCTCAAGCAGGGCAAGCATTGAGGCGCTGAGGATTAGCGAGCCACCGTGAGCAATTCCAGTTTCGATGATCAGATCCGGCTTCGTCGCCCAGACCAGCTCCTGCATTGCCACAATATCTTGTGGATATTGGATGATCGGTCGGCCGAGCCAAAAGAAGTTGTAGGAGTATTGCGACGCGATTGACTCACGTAGGAAATGTGCAGCGCTGTCCTTCAGGCTTACATTGTCAGTGACGGCAGCAAGGCGGCCTTGGACTTCGTCAATGAAATCACTCATGGTCGATTCCCACATACGTGTAAGCGTTTCTAGACAACATGCGAATTTCCTCAAGATAGTTAGAGTTCATGACGTAGATGGTCGAGCCGTGGGGCAGCGTGGCAAGTGCTTGCTCTGGCGATTGGACAAGCAGGCCACTGGCCGGCAAGAACTTTCCTTGTTTAGCGGGGTTGATATCGATTACCACATCAACCGGTTGTCCCTGACGAGATTTCAACAGTGAGAAAGTGACGCCTTTCGACGCTCCGCCCCAGATTGCTGAGCGGCCTCCGAGTTCAATTCTGTTGCCCAGCGTACGGGTGAAATCAGATGGAAAATTAATTAGGTCAGTCGTTTCCCTGACTGGCGGATGCAGGGAATTGAGATCGGCCACAATGTAAATGTATTGGCCCCCAAAGATTCTACCGCTCTCGATCACGGTTCCGAAGATGCGGAAGAAATCTGAAAGCCGGAAATAGTTCACGTGTTCGTAGAAAATGTCGAACCATGCACGATGGTCAATGATCCAGTCAAAACAGGGAACTTCTATATATATCAGGCCGCTGTTTTTGTTTGCGTTAGCAAGATCGACGAGGAAATCGTATGGGTTTTGAATATGCTCGAGAACATGCCTGAGTATTAAGCCCTCTCCCTGCACGTCGACGCCAGCCTCGAAGTAGTGAGATTTGACCCGCGAGTTGGTGCCCTCGTAGGTAGGGTCGAACCCGGTCAGATCGAAACCTTTTTCCAATAGCATTTCTAAGAAAAGCCCCTTACCGCAACCGATTTCCACAAGGTTCTCGCGACCCAGCGTGCGTTCTATGATCGTCGCAACAGTGTTGAGATGGTCACGGAAATGACGGCTGTTCCCTTGCTCGTTGTTGTAGAGGTTATCGTAGACCACGCTCCTGGGGTCAAAGGCATCATTGTAGATGAAACCAGTTTCAATGTTTTGAACGAGGCGGATATCACCTTTGGCACAGGCCATAGCTTCCTCAGCGGTGTCATATACGCGATTTTGGAATGTTGGCAGTTGCAACTGCTCATAAAGCAGCAGGGTTTCTATCGTCATTTCCACTACCTCATTATCCCACTACGCCCACAACACAGCGGGGATCTACTAAATTATCAGCGCGTGCACCAAATCGCAGTAGATCGCGCCGACCAAACTCATCTGCAATCTGCTCTGCGAGTTGACGCACCGTCACCGGTATGCCCGAACAGACATTGACAGGTCCCTCTTTATCTCCAAGTGCAATATCTGCGATTTTCTCGCCAGCGATTTTTACATCGAGAAAATCTCGGACCTGGTTTCCACTGGTCAGGTTTACCGGCTCTCCAGCAGCAAGCCGCGCACGCAGATTGGACACAAGGCGCCTTTCATCTTCGCCTTCTCCAAATAGATAGAACAGCCGGCACCACGCGAAGCTAATTCCATGTGCAGGCAGCCATTGCGACAGGGCAAGGAAAGCTGCAGCTTTCGCGCCTGCATAGGGGCTTACCGGTCGAAGCGGGGTGTCAGTCGCCAGCATACCTGCCGACAAGTCGTACTCAAAACAAGTGCCGATTCCAATGAAGCGCTTCACTCCCGCCCGGGCCGCAGCTTGCGCCATGCGCAGGGTGCCTTCGAGGCAGACAATGTTCTCCGGCGATTGTAGATATTTTCCCGGCTCCGCGTACCACGCGACATGCACAATTGTATCTACGTTTTGCAGGGCTTCGTTCCACCATTCAACGGACTCCCGAAAAATATCCGGGCTGCATGTGATGCTCTCGATCGACGCACTACTAGCGAGCTGGCTTCCGGAGCTGCCTTCTCGGATAACGGCGTGGATACTCGCGCCCGATGCGGCAAGTGCGCTTAGTACTTGCCGGCCGACAAAGCCTGTCGCTCCAGTGAGAAGGACTCGTCTTGTCATATGATCTTCAAACACGGAACCGCTGTTACGAACCGGGTGCCCTTTTCGGCTAATGGAGCGAGCTGCTGGCATACCTCATCAGCGATGTTCCAGGGCAATATCATCACAAAATTCGGTTGCGTATCGAAAACGACGTTCGGGTGCAGGATCGGGATATGGCTGCCGGGCATAAACTTGCCCTGCTTGGCTGTCGCTGCATCGCAGACGAATGATAGCAGATCCGGCTTAACACCTGCAAAGTTCAGAAGTGTATTGCCCTTGGCTGCGGCACCATAGGCCGCGACTGTCATACCCTCGCGCTTTGCGCCCAACAGAAAGGTAAGGACGTCGTTCTTGACTTTCTCAGCTTTCGCCTGGAAGTCGGCATATGTTCTAGAATCCCGCAGGCCGCGGCGGGCTTCTTCTTCCAACATGGCGTCAACCGCAGCGGTCGTCTTGCGGTCATCATCCCTGTGGCATCCGTACACGCGCAAGCTTCCCCCGTGAGTTGGCAACTCCTCGACGTCGAATATCCGCAAGTCCGCGCTGTCGAAAATTTTTGCGGCGGTGAATAGCGACAGATAGGAGAAATGCTCGTGGTAGACGGTATCAAACTGGTTCTCTTCGATCAGCCGCATGATATGAGGGAATTCCAGCGTGATTGTGCCGCCGTTGTTTAGAGCAGTTTTCAAGCCGCGGGTGAAATCGTTGATATCGGGCACGTGGGCATACACGTTGTTGCCCAAAATGAGATCGGCGCGTTTGCCCTGACTAGCAAGTGACTCGGCGAAATTCTCGCCGAAGAATCTGCGGATGACGGGAATACCCAGCGCTTCGGCGGCTTCCGCAGTACTGTCCGTGGGTTCGACCCCGAGACATGGAATACCGGCTGCGACGAAATTTCGGAGCAGGTAGCCGTCGTTCGAGGCGATTTCGATCACCATGCTGTCTTTGCCAAGCTTCAGTCGGTCGGTAATCATCTCCACATAACGTGCCGCATGAGTAAGCCAGCTCTTGGACGCGCTCGAAAAATAGGCGTAATCGGAGCTAAAAAGTGATTCTGCCGAGGCGTAATCTTCCGTCTGTACCAGCCAACACTCCTCACAGACCTTCAGGCGCAGCGGAAAGTAGAGTTCCGGTTTGGACAGTGCTTCTGCGCTCAGGTAAGCGTTGGACGGTGGTGCGAAACCTAAGTCGAGGAAATCGCAGTGCAGCGTGCTGTCGCAATGGCGGCATTTCATATTATGAGCCCCGTAAATTGCCCTGTCAGGTTCGGATGGACGCGGTCTCGCTCCGACAGTTCGGTTATGGCAAGCGGCCAGTTAACTGCCAAGGCAGGATCTTGGGCGTTAAGTGCGCCTTCATAACTCGGTGCATATGGCATGGAGTGAAGGTAAAGCAATTCGCAGTCGTCGGTTAAGGTCTGAAATCCGTGAGCAAAGCCTTCTGGAATAAGAAGCGCGCGCCCATTTTGTGCCGAAAGTTCCTCCGCATGCCATTGTAAGAACGTTTGCGAGTTAGCTCGGAGATCGATTGCGACGTCAAAGACACTGCCACGCACACAGTTGACCAGCTTCATCTCCGAATGCGGTGGATACTGGAAATGCATGCCACGCACCGTTCCGCGCTTCGTGGTCATAGTTAGATTGATTTGCGATACCGGCCTCTTCCAGTCTGCAAGTGCAAGTTCTTTCGCGCAAAACATGCGCGACAGAAAGCCGCGCGCATCCCCAAGCGTCTGCCGTTCGATGAGTTTCAGGCCTTGAAGCGGAAGGTCGGTAATGGTGAAGCGTCTCAAGTGATGGCCTCGTATTCGGCGATTTCGGCTTCGCATAATTTGCGCGCGTCGGCGCCGTCCTGTTGAGCCCGGTACCATCTCATCGTCCGCGAAACGGCCTCAATAAGCGGCCATTGCGGCTCTATGTTGAGCACATGACGGGCCTTGGCAGTTTCGAGCGCCAGCCAACTCGCTTCGTGTGGCCCCTGGGTGCCGTCGCCGTAAGTGATTTCACCACTGCCATATGCAGTTCGAGCGGCCTCTATTACCTGGCGTACCGTTGCGGCTTCATGGCTCATCGGTCCGAAGTTGTAGCTATCAGCTAGTCCCGGATCATCCCACAGACGCTCGGCAAGCACAAGATAGGCTCCAAGCGGCTCAAGAACGTGCTGCCACGGGCGTCTTGCTTGCGGCCGGCGGATGTTTAGCGCCCTGCCGGATTGCCAGGCACGGACGGCATCCGGCAAAAGTCGGTCGACTGACCAGTCTCCACCGCCGATTACATTGCCAGCACGAGCACTTGCCACCGCAACGCCATTGTCGCGCAAGAAGCTGTCGCGGTAGCTTGAGACAATGATCTCGCAGGCCGCTTTGCTGGCACTGTATGGATCATACCCCCCGAGACTATCAGTTTCGCGGTAGGGGAAGGAATGCTCCATATTGCGATAGACTTTGTCCGTAGTCACTACGACAACTGCGCGAGCTGAAGAAGTTGTACGGAGCGCGTCAAGCAGGTTAGCCGTACCGAGGACGTTAGTCTCAAATGTACCGATTGGATCTTCGTAGCTCGCACGAACCAGCGCCTGTGCGGCTAGATGCATAACGATATCCGGCGAAAAGTTTCGGACTATTTCTGCAAGCCTGACCGGGTCGCGGATATCCCCAATACAACTCGCCTCGACAGGCGGTGCTGCCATCGTGAAAAGATTGGGGCTAGCTATTGGGGCAAGGGAAACACCGCATACTCTCGCGCCCATCTGTCTGAGCCATATAGCCAGCCAAGTACCTTTGAAACCGGTATGCCCGGTCAATAGTACTGTCTTGCCGCGCCAGAAAGCATGATTTGGTTTCGCGCCGGTCATTGCCAGACTTTCCAGGGCGCGCTTCCAGTCGCCCAAAGGTCTTCAAGCAGATTCTTTTCGCGAAGTGTATCCATTGGCTGCCAGAAGCCGTCGTGTTCGTAAGCCATCAACTCGCCCTGTTTAGCGAGAGTAATCATGGGCGCGGACTCCCAAGGTGTATCGTCACCACCGATGAAATCGAGGCATCTCGGAGAAAGCACAAAAAAGCCGCCATTGATCATGCCGCCGTCGCCCCGCGGCTTTTCAACGAACCCCGTGACCCGATTCCCGTCTCGCTCCAGAGCACCGTAACGGCCCGGCGGATGAACAGCAGTAACCGTTGCCATTCTGCCGTGGCTGCGATGGAAAGCGACGACTTCTGCAATATTGACGTCGCTCAGGCCATCACCATAGGTGAAACAAAAGCTATCCTCGTTGCGAAGGTATTCTCCGACACGCCTCAATCGCCCGCCGGTCATCGTCGCCTCTCCGGTGTCAATCAGCGTGATCTTCCACGGCTCTGCGCTCCTGCGGTGAACCTCCATTTTGTTATCGGACATGTCAAAGGTAACATCCGACATATGAAGAAAGTAGTTCGCAAAGTATTCCTTTATAACGTAACCCTTATAACCGCAGCAAATAATGAACTCGTTTACCCCATGGGCAGAATAGAGCTTCATGATATGCCAGAGTATTGGACGCCCCCCGATCTCGATCATCGGCTTAGGCTTAAGGTGGGTCTCTTCGGAGATTCGAGTTCCCAAACCTCCTGCCAAGATGACAGCTTTCATCGGACACCCCGCATCGAACTTACGTACGCCCCAAATAATGACCTCAGAACAAAGCGGCAAGCTTTAAATTATGATTGCCGCACGCCCACCTTCACGCGAAAAGACCGGCGGATATCGAATTCGGTGCGAAACTTTTTCGCCACGCCTTGAATTTGGCTGTAGAAGCACCAAGGCGCTTCGACTGCGTTAACTATACCAGACTCTTTGTTCTGGATGCGTTCCATTTTCCTTGCCGGACCCCCATCTCGGGGCTAAGACTGGGCTGTGCCGGATAATTAAACGATCTCCGGAACTTAAGCGGCCCCCGCTAGTGTTCGAGCACCAAACGAGGGCCTGACCCGCAACCTTAACAGCAAGGAATTGGGCTATGACGACCCTTAACCGCTTCGCTTCCGTCATGGAAGCACTCCCCCTCATGGATCCTGTTGATCCCAGTGTCGATCATGCCATTGCAAGCAGGCGTTCTGCGTTTGCTGGCCCCGGTTTACCTACGGCGTATCCACAGGCCTGATCGAACAATTCTGACATCGCCGGCAATGGCAATGGTCGAGCGCGCCAGACGGCGTCCTCAGCCGGACCATGACTCTTCCTCTGATGTTGCTCCACAACAGGATATCCAACATGACCAATACCATTTTCGGTGTCAATCGGCGTTGTAACGGGACTCTGACTCATATGTGGAACGGCCTGATTAGCAAGATGGTTTCTGCGTAAATCCCCGTCGGACGGTGCAGTCATATGTCCGGCCTGTCAGCGCGGTCATAGCCGCTGGCCACGATGATATCCGCGATGCCGATCGCCTAATCACTTTCACGCGCTCGAAGCGCATTGCGTCAGACGGTCTGATCGGTATCGAGGTGTCGCCCCTCGGACTCATCACTCATTTGGCACCTTGCTTGATCCGACGGCGAACCGCCGGAGCCTCTCCTGTCCTATACTCTGGTCATGCTTCCCGGCGCTTGGTAGGTGCCGCCCTTGACGAGAAGCGCCCATATCGTGCGCGCGATCTTATTCGCCAAAGCGACCGCAGCAACTTTGTACGCCTTGCGCGCCAGTAACGAAACGACCCAGGCTGGCAGCTTGGCCCCACGGCGAGCCTGCTTCAGAACCGAGGTTGCCCCCACGATGAGTAAGGTGCGCAACTGCTTATTACCTTGCTTTGAGATCTTACCCAGCCGCTCCTTTCCTCCGCTGGAATTCGCCCTTGGTGTAATGCCGATCCAGGCCGCCAAATCTCGCCCTGTGCGGAAGGCTTCGGGATCATGGACAGCGGCGCGAACGCTTGCCGCGATGATTGGCCCTACACCGGGGATGGTAGTCAGCCGACGAGCCGCTTCATCGGTTTTCACGGCCGCGATAATCTTGGCGTCGAGCGCCTCGATCCTGGCCGTCAGCTTTTCTATTTGCTCGGCCATTTCAAGGAGCGCTAACCTGGCCGAGTTTGGCAGACGGCCGTCACGATCGTCGCGCAAAATGGCAATGAGTTTGGCAATCCTTGTCATTCCGGTGGCAGCGACAACCCCAAGCTCAGCCATATGGGCACGCATGGCGTTTGCAGTCTGGCTTCGCTGACGCACGAATAGCTCTCGCGTTTTCAAGACCACGCTTGCAGCCTGCTCCTCAGGTGATTTGACGGGCACAAAGCGCATTGTTGGCCGCGTGACCGCCTCGCAGATTGCCTCAGCATCAGCCGCGTCGGTCTTGTTGCGTTTGACGTAGGGCTTCACATAGGCAGGCGGCATCAACCGCACAGTATGACCCAATTCGCCAATCGCGTTGGCCCAGTAGTGGGCGCTCCCGCATGCTTCCATTCCGACAAGGCATGGTGAGATTTGGCGAAAGAACTCCAAGACCTGTGATCGCCGCAAAGCACGTCGGACAGCGACATGTCCATCATCCGTAATGGCATGAACCTGAAAGATCGACTTGGCCAAGTCCAGTCCGACTATGGTAATCTTTTCCATGGAACGGTCCCTTCTATCTTGTGGCGATTGGCGTCACCACATTAGGCATCCTCGATGCCGGTGCGAAGGGCCGTTCCACACCATCAATCTCGATGACATCACGGCACTCCGACGATGCGCGCTTCGAGCAGATCGAGCTTTCCGCGACCGTACATCTGCCGTTTGATGAGTTTAAGCTTTGTAATCTGACCTTCTGTCTGACCGTTCGACCACTGTGAGGTTATCGCATTTTGAACCGCCGCCCTGTACTGTCTCCACGCTCAACTCGGCGGGGACCAGATCGGAAAGCCGAAATCGGACTCGCATGGCGCTGATTCTCCTTCAGAAACTAGGCCAGTTGAACCCAAAACATCATCGAGAATGAGTCAGAGTCCTTATTCCATGCCTAAGAGTCGGACTCGAAAAGCCTTCAACGATATCCATACCTTGCCAGCCGTCGGGTGATCAGGCGAACGTGGGCGATCATGATCCAGGCCTCTGATGAGGCGATGGATC
>Ga0180218_1000952_pt1 | contig 20123 bp, 20 predicted proteins | sample eDN3rd37CKraftBY_FD_151334 | JGI IMG/M metagenome (GOLD analysis project Ga0180218, IMG submission 151334) | Enriched backyard soil microbial communities from Emeryville, California, USA - eDNA 3rd pass 37_C Kraft BY (version 2) (version 2) | ecosystem: Environmental > Terrestrial > Soil >...
GGGGGGGCCGGGCGTCTTGCGTCTCGTCGGCGAAGTTTTGCTCGGCGGGCGCGCGACGCCCGGTGATATTTCGGGCTGTCTGATCGCCGAGGATGCTTTCGAAAGCGCCGACAGCGATACGGCCTCTCTGCTGAGGGAAATGCTCGCGCTGATGCAGCCGGATATGCCGGCTATGAAAGGCGTGCGCATTTCGCCCGATGGTCTTGATGACTGGCGCGAAATCTTCCGCGTCGTGCAGGCGCAGGACTTCTGGTCGAAATACGGCGCGTTTTTCACGGGCCGCGACGTTCGCATGAGTGAGGGCGTCAAGCAGCGCGTCGCCTATGTCAGCACGGTGACGGCGAAGGATGCCGCCAACGCCCGCCGCCGCATGAATGACGCGCGCGATCATGTCCGCGGCGTTGTCACGCCCGGCAAGGTGCTGGTGCTGCCGACGGCGCCGTCGGTCGCGCCGAAGCTCGACGTTTCGGAGGGTGACCTCGATCATTTCCGCTCGCGTGTCATGCGGCTCACGAGCATTTCGGGCCTGTCGGGCCTGCCGCAGATCACGCTACCCGCCGGAACGCTGCATGGCGCGCCGGTTGGCCTGTCGTTCATCGGCTGGGCGGGCAGCGATGAGGTGCTGCTCGATCTTGCCTGCACGCTCGCGAAATATATGGGTGGCGCGCCGCGCAATTAGCGCCGCGAAACTAGTGCCGCGCGGTCTCGCGCAGCCATTTGGTGAACAGCTTCACTTCGCGCGACTGCGCCTTCTCCTCGCGGCACAGAAGATAGTATTCGCCGGCGCTCCGTAATCGTGCGGAAAACGGCAGCACGAGCTCCTTTTTCCACTCGAGATTTTCGATCTCGACCGTCGGGATGACGGCGATGCCGCGATGTTCGCGCACGGCCTGCACCGCCATGAAGGAGTGGCTGAAGCTAAGATCGCTCTTGGGGCGAATGTTTCCCGCATTCTGCGAGCGCAGCCAAGCCGGCCAGCAGTCGCCGCGCGCCGCGTTGTGAATGAATGAATAATGCCGCAGATCCTGCGGCGTCCGGAGCGGCGGGCCTTTTTCCAGGAGCTTCCGGCTGCAAACCGGCTGCACGATATCGTCCCACAGATGAACGGCGACGATGCCTTTCCAGTTTTCGACCATCTTGAAAGTGATCTGCGAGCCTTCCGGCGTGTAGCGCTTGCCGGGCAGCTTGCCGACGCGGATCGCGACATCGGCGTTTTCGAAATCGACCGGGTCGAGCGAGGCCGAGGCGTTGATACGGATGTCGGGATGCGCGCGCATGAACGAGGTGAGCCGCGGCATCAGCCACAGGATCGCCATCGACGGCAGCATGCTCACCGACAGGCTCTTTTGCACGCTCGGGCTCAGCGTGCGTTTCGTCGCGTGCTCGATCTCGTCAAAGGCCGCGCTCATTGCCGAAAGATAGGCGGTGCCGGTTTCGGTCAGCTCGACGCGCCGCGTCAGCCGCACGAACAGCTTCGATTTGAGATGCGTCTCGAGCGATTTGATCTGGCGGCTGATCGCGCCCTGCGTGACGTGCAATTCATCCGCCGCCTTCGAAAAACTCAAGTGACGGCCCGCGGCTTCAAAGGCCCTGAGGGCCGATAGCGGGGGCAGGCGACGCGACATGACAAGCAACTCCCTATGCATGAATCTAATTCATGCGTCCGGGGCAAACAAATCATTTGTGCAGGCGGCGATAACGCCATTTTATGCAGGAAACACAGGAGTTTCCCGGAAATGGCGAAGTCGATTCAGTGCGGATTTTGCGTCGATATCGATGCGGTGGCGGCGTGGCTCGGAACCTTCGGCGGGGCGGATTCGCCGCATGACATTTCGCGCGGTTTGTTCGCCGGCGAAGTCGGCGTGCCGCGGCTCCTGAACTTCTTCGATCGCTTCAACATCAAGGCGACCTGGTTCGCGCCCGGCCATTCGATCGAGACCTTTCCGAAACAGGTCGAGGATATCGTCAGGCGCGGCCACGAAATCGGACTGCACGGCTACTCGCACGAAAATCCGCTGGCAATGACGCGCCAGCAGGAAGAGGATGTGCTCGACAAGTGCATCGAGCTCATCACCAAGGTCGCAGGCCGCAAGCCGGTCGGTCACGCAGCGCCGTGGTGGGAGCTGAGCGCGGTGACGCCGGAGCTGCTGCTCGCGCGCGGAATCAAATACGACCACAGCATGATGCATCGCGATTTCGAATGCTATTACCTGCGCACCGGCGACGAATGGACGCCGATCGACTATTCGCAGCCCGCCAAGAGCTGGATGAAGCCGCTCATTCGCGGCAAGGAAAGCGCGCTGATCGAAATTCCGGTGAGCTGGTATCTCGACGATTTGCCGCCGATGATGTTCGTCAAGAAGGCGCCGAACAGCTATGGCTTCGCCAATCCGCGCGACATCGAGGAGCTGTGGCGCGATCAGTTCGACTGGGTCTATCGCAATTACGACGAGGCCGTGTTCTCGATCACGATCCATCCCGACGTTTCGGGCCGCCCGCAAGTGCTCGCGATGCTCGAACGGCTCTGCGCGCATATGATGGATCACGCCGGCGTCAAGTTCATGACTTGCGAAGAAATCGCGGCGGACTTCGCCAGGCGCACGCCGCGCAAGTGAGGCAAACAAGGGACGGGTAAAGTGTGCGGCTTCTGCGGCATCTGGGGTGCGAAGAACCACTGGAGCCTGAAGTCCTCCAATCCGGGCGTGTTCTCGGCGCAATCGCCGGTCGAGCGCATGCGCGAGCGTTACGCGCTGTGCGCGATCCTCAACGAAACGCTGCGCGGCCATCGCCTCAAGGTGCGCGACTGGGGCGGCGAACAGTGGATCGTCGAGCACGTCAGCAACGGCAGCGAGATCGTCGACAGCATCGCGGCGGTTTGGCCCGCGGCGGAAAAGCTCTCGAAACGCCGGGTCGATCCGCTGGAGCGGGGAGGCGGGAATGGCTGACGCGCGCATTCCGCTCACCATCGTCACCGGCTTTCTCGGCAGCGGCAAGACGACGCTTTTGCGCGAAATTCTGGTGCGGCCGGAAATGACCGATACGCTGATCCTGATGAACGAGGTCGCCGAGATCGGCATCGACGACCGGCTTCTCAAGCGGCTCACCGGCGATACGGTGCTGCTCGACAACGGATGCGTCTGCTGCTCGGTGAAGGACGATCTGAAGCGGGTGCTGCTGGAAATTGCCGAAGCGCCGCCCGGCGGCCGCGCGCCGCGACGGATTGTGCTCGAAACGACGGGATTGGCCGATCCTCGGGCGTTTCTTGCAACCATCGTCGGCACGCCGATGATCGGGAGCAACATCCGATTGAACGGCGTGCTGACCCTCGTCGATAGCGTCAATGCCAGGCGCAACCTTGCCGATTTTCCCGAATTTACCGGGCAATTGACGGTCGCCGACTATGTGCTGCTGACCAAAGCGGATCTGGTTTCGCCCGAGGAAATGACCGGCGTTCAGGCGATCGTCACGAAGCTCAATCCTGCCGCAACGGTGACCGACTGGAGCGGTCTCGACCGCTTGTGCGATTTTCTGAACGGCGGCTCGCAGAGCGGCGCGTTACTCAAGCTTGCTGAAACGCACGCTTCGCATCACATCCATCATCATCACGCTGACGCGCACAGCTTCTGCATCACGCTGCGCGAAGCCTGCGACTGGTCGCGCTTCGCGATCTGGCTATCGATGTTCGTGCACGCGCATGGCGAAGACATCCTGCGCATCAAGGGCATTCTTTATCTCGAAAGCGGCGGCGCGCCGGTTGCCATCAACTGCGTGCAGCATCTCGTCTATTTCCCCGAGCATTTGCCGTTATGGCCGGGGGAAGAGCGCAGTTCGGTGCTGGTCTTCATTTTGCGCAACATCACGCAGGATGCCGTGATGCGCTCGCTCAACGATTTTCTTGCGCGAGCGCCTGCGCTGGAGCCGGCGCGCGCCTGATTTTACGAGTGAACGGCGCGCTTCGCCTGCTTGTCGACATGCAGCGAGAAGACATCGGGCCGGCTGTAATGGCCGACCGGATCGAAGTCGTAGAGCGCCTGCGTCACCGCCGAAAGGTCGATCTCCGCCGTGATGATGCCTTCCTGATCCCACAAGGGACCCGCGAGGACCTTGCCGAGCGGATCGACGATGCAGCTGCCGCCGCGCGAGACGATGGCGTCAGGCTCCTTCGGCAGGTCGGAGTCGTAGTCGGCGGGATAGTCGCTGCGCCGCGCGAACTGATTGCTGGAGATCACGAAGCAGCGGCCTTCGAGCGCGATATGCTGCATCGACGGCAGCCAGGTCGGCCGGCCGTCGGCGGTCGGCGCGCAATAGACCTGAATGCGCTGCGCATACATCGCCGCGCGCATCATCGGCATGTAGTTTTCCCAGCAGATCACCGCGCCGAGTCGCCCGACCGGCGTATCGTAAACCGGCATCGTCGAGCCGTCGCCGAAGCCCCATACCAGCCGCTCGGAGCCGGTCGGCATCAGCTTGCGATGCTTGCCCATGAAGCGGCCGTCCGGCGCAAAGAACAGCACCGTGCAATATAAAGTGCCGCCGTCGCGCTCGATCACGCCGATCACGAGATGCGCGCGGCTCTGGCGAGCGATCTCACCGAGCGTATCGACAGCAGGGCCCGGCACGTCGATCGAGGAGGCGTGATAGAGCTGGAACAGCTCGCGGCCCTTGGCCGAACGCGCGCCGATCGTCGCACCGAAACTCGTGCCGCGCGGATAGGCCGAAATGAACGCTTCGGGGAACAGCAGGACTTTGGCGCCGGTGCGTGCGGCATCGGCGGCCAGATCGCGCGTCTTTTCCAGCGTGCGCTTGAGATCGAAAGCGACGGGCGCCGCCTGAATGCATGCCGCCTGATAGGGCTTGATCGCCTCGAGATTGCCGGGGAAGGCGATGGTGTCGGTGATCTGGTCCATGATGACCTCCAGCAATCAAGCGGCGCGGCTGCGGCGCTTGCGCGCTTCGGTGGATGAAAGGTCGGAATCGCGCAGTGTCGCGAGAATGACGACCTCGGTTGCCTGCGCATGCTGACGCAGCAATGCCTTCAACAACTTTCCATTGCGAACCGAGAGCGCTTTGTAGATTCCCTCGTGCTCGCGCTGGCGCTGCGCCGCCGCCTTCGGATCGAAACCGCGATGCACGAGATAGGTGACGATCTGCAACTGCATCTGCAATTGCGCATAGAGCCGGATCAGGAACGGATTGCCGGTCGCGGCGACGATCAGCGCGTGAAAGGCGACGTTCGCCCGCACGAAATCGGCGGCCGAATGAATGTCGTTCCGGTTGGCCGAATAGATGCGCATCTTGGCGACAAGCTCGCGCAACTCCGCCAGCTGTTCCTGTGTGACGTGCTTGACCGCGCCTTCGGCGGCAAAATCTTCCATCGCTTTTCGTAGCGCGAACAGATGCTCGATTTGCGTTGCGTCGGTGCGGTTGACCATCGTGCCGCTGCGGCCGAACACCGACAGGAGCCCTTCGGTCTGCAGGCGCGTGATCGCTTCCTTGACCGGCGTACGGCCGAGCTTGAGACGCGCGGCAAGAAGATTGACCGAAGTGCGCTCGCCGGGCCGCAACTCATTATAAAGAACGAGGTCGATGATGCCGTTATAGGCCTGGTCGGCCGCCGAAAGCTCCTTGCTGGCGGACTTGCTCGCAAACTTGCTGTCCGGCTTGCTTTCAGATTTGGCGGCGCGTGGCATTCCGTTCTTCCTCGTCTTCATCGGCAGACGCAGCGATTCTACCGCGGCTGCCGGATGCCTCATTTCAAAACGCTAGCGCAGGGCTCCCTCGCGGTGAAGAGCGGTGCGTTCGGAACGCCTACGAAGCCGCCCGGACGGGCGCGGCTTTCGCGAGTTTCGCGGCGCGGCGCTCTTCATAGGCCTGCAGATGCGTATAGACGAAGCGATGATAGGTCGGGTCGATCTTGTGCTCGACCGCCTTCTTCAGCATGAAACCGAGCACATGATCGCCCTCGATCATGCCGTCGCGCTCGATATCGCGCAGCATCGAGGCGGTATAGGGCAGCTCCTTGTTGCGGAAGAGCTTCCGGTAGTCCTCCATGAAGGCGTCGGACGGGCCGAAGCCTTCGCGCCGGGCGATCTCGGCATTGCGCTCGAGAAACTCGACCATGATTTCGGCGCCGTATTGGGTACGGGCGATCTCGCCGACGCTTGCGCGCATCGAACAGGTCATGCCGGCGACGGTCGCAAGATGCACGATCTTTTCCCACATGATCTGCATGATGTTCTCGCTTGCCGTCGCCTGGATCGACGTCTTGTCGAAGATCGCCTTGAGCGCGGTGACGCGCGGGCTGAGCGTGCCGTCCTGCTCGCCGAACGTGAGATAGCGCCAGTCGTTGAGATGCTTGATGACGCCGTCCGGCGTCAGCGTGACGGCGATCTTGGCGACGCCGCCGAGCACGCGCGCGCGGCCGAATTTTTCATTGAGAATGTCGATATGCGCGATGCCATTGAGTAGCGGCAGGATCGCGGTATTCGGCCCGACGGCCGGCGCGATCGTTTCGATCGCCGAGGCAAGGTCATAGGCCTTGCAGGTGAGGAGGATGAGATCGGCGGGCTTGTCGATTTGCGAGCGGGTGATGGCTTTGGCCGGTACGGCGATGTTGCCGTAAACGCTTTCGACCCGGATGCCTTTTTCGGCGATCTGCTTGAGCCGGCCTTCGCGCACCAAAAACGTGACGCCGGTGCCGGCTTCGATCAGCCTGCCGCCGACATAGCCGCCGATTCCGCCGGCGCCAAGAATAACGATATGCATGGATTCCTCGATTCCGGCGGGGTTGATGCAACAGCCGCCTCAAAAATGCACTGCAAAATTAGCATGTCAACCTAGCATGTCAATTTACGGGCCGGGTTTTTAGGCACAAAGCACAATAATGACGCCTGGTCCTGGTGATGAAACCGGCAAAACTTATCCTAGTCAACTTGACATGTCAGATTGTCACGCTACGGTTTTGAGAATTGTACAGACACAAAAGCACAGCGCGGTTCTTCACGGAGACACGAATGAGCGGCCACCTTGCTTCGGATCCCACCAAGATCACCGCGGTCGCCGATGTTCTTGCGGCGGTCGCCAAAAACGCCCACGGCAACTGCTCGAAGGCGGTGATCCATCAGGTCAACGACGCCGAAACGTCGCTGTTCAGCGTCAATCCCGGCGAAAAGCTCGCTCCGCATTATCATAGCAAGACGTGGGATCTGTTCTTCGTCGTTTCCGGCACGGGCGAAATTCATTTCAAGGGGCCCGACGGCGCCGCCGGCACAGTGCCGATGCCGGAGCGCGCGTTCTGCGCGATGCCGCCCGGCTACGAGCATGAAGTCTGCAATCTCAGCAAAACCGAACCGTTCAGCTTTCTGCTCATTCATGCCCCTTGGGAGGGCTACGACTTCGTCCGCACCAGAAAATAACGCGCATCGTTATGGGCGCCCTATCGCGGTGCTACTCGAGAGGATCTGCAATGAAAAAAATAATATCGCTCCTGGGAGGGATCATGTTGTCGGCAGCCGCGACGGGCGCGGCCTGGAGCCAGCCGGCGAAGCTCACCATTCCGACGCTGCCGGTGCCTTCGCTCGGCGCTTTTCTCGGCCCCGTCATCAACGATCAGGGTTTCGACAAAGCGAACGGCTTGGACATCACGTTCCAGCAGAAGCCGACGGCAACCTATCGCACGGACTTCGCGGCCGGCACCGATCTGATCGGCGGCAGCGGCACGCTGCTCGCCGACGTCGCGCTCTTGAAGGAAAAGGGCATCGACGTCGTTTACCTCTTCAACGTCTTCGATTTCTGGGGAACCGTCGTGGTTCCGAAGGACAGCCCGGTCAAGAAGATCGCCGATCTCAAGGGCAAGACGCTGACCGCTTCGCTGCCGACCGCGAACTACGCGATGTTTCGTTATCTCGCCAAGCTCGGCGGTCTGGATATGGCAGCGGTGCAGCTTCGCAACTCGGATTCCTCCGGCCTCGTGCCGACCGCGCGTGCCGGCCGCTCCGATGCCGTGCAGCTATGGGAGCCGGCCTATTCGACGCTGACCTTCGGCAACAACGACTTCCGCTCGATCGACGTGATGTCGCAGTGGAAGGCGGCGACCGGCGTTTCGGCCTTCCCGTATCTCGGCATTTCCGCGCATCAGTCGTGGGTCAAATCCAACCGCCCCCTGATTGCGAAGCTCTACAAGACATATCAACTGGCCGCCGACTTCATCCGGAAGAACCCGGATCAGGCCGCGGCGATCATTTCCAAGGCGACGAACATCCCCGCCAAGGTGGTGAAGGAGCTTGTGACTTCGGGCCGTCTGCAACTCAATCTCTATTGGGCTGCCGAAAACCGCAAGGCATCAACCGAAGTATTCAAGGCCGGAATCGATGTCGGCTATCTGAAGCGGATGCCGGTCGACAGCGTGCTCTATGATCCCGGCAAATGAAGCAGGCGGCACCGGCGGTGCGAAAATGAGCGTCGCCGGCTCCGCACAGGTGTCGCCGGTGACGGGCATCGCCCATTACTGGCGGAAGATCAAAAAGCAACAGCCGGTGCTGATCGATCTCGTCGCGGTGGCCGCGCTTTGGCAATTCTCGACGCTCTTCTTTTCGCCGGCGATCGTTCCGCCGCTCGGCGCAATCGGCCATTCGATCTGGGATATTTTCTCGCAGTGGCAGAACCTCGTCAGTCTGCTTGCGACATCGATCCGCGTGATCGTCGCGCTTTTGTTGTCCTTCGTGCTGGGCACGATGATCGGCATTTGCATGGGCTCGTTTCCCGCCGTGCGCACTTATGCGCGGCCGCTCCTGCACATGATTCAGGGCGTTCCGGCATTGTCATGGGTGGTGTTCGCGGTCATCTGGTTCGCCAATGTCGAAATTCGCATCGCCTTCATTCTGCTGATCGGCACGCTGCCCGCATTCGCGCTCTATATCGATAGCGCGGTGCAATCGGTGAGTCTCGATCTCGTTCAGCTCGGGCAGGCTTTCCGCGCTTCGCGAATCCAGCAGTTCCTCAAGATCACGCTGCCGGCGATCGTGCCGGAGATCATGGGTGCATGGACGGTCAATCTCGGCAACGGTATCCGTGTTGCCGTGATCGCCGAACTGATCGGTTCGACGGTTGGTGTCGGCTTTCAACTGCTGCAGGCGCAGGCAATTTTCGACATGGCGGGCGCCGTGGCCTGGACGCTCAGCCTTGTTGCTGTCCTGTTCGTCTATCAGGGCATTATCAGCCTGATCGAGCATGAGTTGCTGAAATGGCGGCCGAAAAGCGAGGTGGCGTGATGACATCGCCGGTCGTCTCGTTTTCGGGCGTCTCGAAGCATTTCGTCAAAGACGGCGCATCGTTCGTCGCCTGCGAGAATCTATCCTTCGACGTCCATCCCGGTGAAGTTCTTGCCATTGTCGGCGAGACCGGTTGCGGCAAGTCGACGGCGCTCTCGCTTCTCCTCGGCCTGCAAGCGCCAAGTGAAGGCACGATCCGCGTGCTGGATGCCGATCCGTTCGGTCAATTCGACGACTTGCGAGGCCGGATCGGGATCATTTTCCAGAACGATCGTTTGCTGCCGTGGCGCACCGCGATCGACAACGTCGCTTTCGGACTCGAAATTCTGCGTGTCGGGAAACAAGAGCGGCAGGAGCGTGCGCGCCACTGGCTGGAACGTGTCGGCCTCGGCAATTTTCTGAATGCCTATCCGCATCAGCTTTCCGGCGGCATGCGCCAGCGCGTCTCGATCGCGCGCACCTTCGCGATCAATCCCCCGCTATTGCTCGCGGACGAGGCATTTTCGGCGCTTGACGAAATCACCGCGACCAAATTGCGCGCTGACTTGCTCGGCCTGATCGGCGAGGAAAAGAAGACGACAATCTTCATCACGCATTCGGTTGCGGAAGCGTCGGAACTCGCAAGCCGGATCCTCGTATTCGGCAAGCCGGGACGGGTGATCCGCGAGATCAAGGCTGCCGAAATCCGTGCTGCCGGTGCGACGAGCGACGACGTTTCGCGGGAGATCCGCGAGGGGCTGCGCCTTGCGCGCCAGCGCGCCGAGACGCTGGAATTGCAGGCTGGCTGACATTACAAAAAAGCCGGCGGCGAGGATTATCGCCGCCGGCCACACCGCGGCAATTTTCGTTATGACTTCGCGGAAATTAATTAAGTCATTGGAATCGCTAAATTAAAATCAATCAAAGCGGCGCCGGATTGAGCGCCAGCACCGCGATCGGCGCGAAAGCGCGCGTCAAAAATATCAGAAACGATATTCGCAGCCTCCGCTGTCCAGCATTCGTATCGCAAAATTTGTTGCCGCCCTAAGTGCGAGCTGCAGTTGAATTTTTCTGCACAAGAATGCTGGCGTTCAGCGTTTTCTTCCGTCAAGCTAGGCAAGTTGCATGTTGGAGGAGTGGGAAATGCTCACAAAAACAAAAATTGCCGTTGCGCTTGCCGCGCTGGCCTTTGCCGGCTTCAGCGGCGCTGCCGTCGCCAAGGATAAAGTAAAGGTCGGTTTCATCGGCCCGATCACCGGCGGTGTTTCGGCGAACGGCCTCGGCGGCCGTAACTCGGCGGATCTCGCGGTCAGGCTGCGCAACGCCGATCCCAAAGCCAAATACGAATACGAGCTCGTCGTGCTCGATGACGAGTGCAAGCCGAACGTCGCGGTGCAGGTCGCGACCAAGATGGCGGCCGACAAGGAAATCATCGGCGCTGCGACGCACTACTGCTCGTCGACCGCGATCGCGACCGTCGACGTCTATCACAAGTTCGGTTTGCCGGTGATCGTGTGGGGCGCGGTGCTGCCCGACATCACCTACCGCAACAAATACGCGGAAGTTCACCGCGTCAACGGCACGATGATCAACCAGAACGACGCCAATGCCGAGTTGATCTACAAGGCGGGCTTTCGCAACGTCGCCGTGATCCACGACACCACCGACTACGGCAAGGGCCACAACGAATATTTCACCAAGGCCTTCACCAAGCTCGGCGGCAAGATCCTCGGCACCTTCGGCGTGACGGCGGATCAGCAGGACTTCACGGCTGAGCTCACCAAGATCAAGGCACTCAATCCGGAAGTCGTCTATTTCGGCGGCCTGACGCCGATCGGCGTTCGCATCCGCTCGCAAATGGACAAGCTCGGCATCAAGGCCGTGTTCGACGGCACATCCGGCATCGTTTCCGACGCCTTCATCCAGGGCCTCGGGCCGCTGGCCGAAGGCACGCTTGCCTTCCGTGAAGGCGCGCCGACCGAAAAGCTGCCGGGCGGCAAGTTCTTCATGGAGAAGTACAACGCCCAGAAATACGACAACCCGCCGGAAGCCTACGGCGCCTTCGCCTTCGCGGCGATGGACATGATCCTCAACTCCATCGAGAAGGTCGGGCCGGATCGCAAGAAGGTCATCGCCGATCTTGCCAATGTGAAGGATCGCGATTCGATCGTCGGCAAGATCACTTTTGACGATCACGGTCAGAACACCGTTGCGGTCATCACCAAATATGTGGTGCAAGACGGCAAGTTCGTCGAATGGGACGATAGCGAATACGCCTCTGGTAAGCGCAAGCTGCCGGGCCAGAAGTAAGCGCATCGAGTTCGCCGGGCAGGGCGGCATGGCCGTCCTGCCCGCATTTCGTTGGGGAAGGGGCTTTCGATTATGGATGCGGGGCAATTCGCCCAGTACGTCATGAACGGGCTGATGCTCGGCATGATGTATGCGCTGGTCGCGGTCGGGTTCACACTGTTTTTCGGCGTGCTCGACGTCATCAAGTTCTCGCACGGCGACGTGCTGACCGTCGGCGCCTTCACGGCGCTCGCCACCTTCGTGGCGCTGAAAGGCATCGGGGTCGCATCCAATCCGGTATTCCTGATCGCGATGCTGATCGTCGCGCTCGTCTCGATGGCGGCGCTCGGCATGCTGATCGCGCGTTATCTCGTGATGCCGCTGCGCTCGGCCCCCGCGCTCAACACGCTGCTGATTACCCTGATGCTCGGCACCGTGCTGCGCGAAGGCGTGCGCCTGTTCTATCCGCAAGGCGCCAACCCGAAGCCGTTTCCGGCGCTGCTGCCGCCGGATTCGATCGCCATCGGCAATTTCAACCTGCGCCTCGACAATGTCCTGATGCTCGCCGCCGGCGTCCTTGCCATCGTCGGCCTGCAGTTTCTCCTCAACCGCACCAAGCTCGGGCTTGCGATCCGCGCCGTCGCGCAGGATGAAGAAACCGCGCGCACCATGGGCGTCAACTTCACCGCCGTCGTGCTCATCACCTTTGCCATCGGCTCGGCGCTTGCGGGCTATGCCGGCGTGATGAACGGCCTCTACTACAACGAGATCAATTTCGGCATGGGGCTTTATCTCGGCATCATCGGCTTTGCCGCCGCGATCATTGGCGGCCTCGGCAGCATCTATGGCGCGATCCTTGGCGGCTTCCTGTTTGCCGCGCTGCAGACGATCGGCACCGTCGCGCTGCCGTTCGCGAGCGCCTACAAGGATGTCTTCGCCTTCGCCGTCGTCATTCTGTTCATGGCCTGGCGGCCCACCGGGCTGATCCAGGAAAAGATCAGCGAGCGGGTCTGAGCATGACATCCGATCCGAACAAGCGAATTTCGCTGCTGCCCGGCCTTGCCGCGATCGTGCTTGCGACCGCCTATCTCATTGCGCTGCTCGCTGCGGAAAAGCAGAACTTCATCATCGGCCTTCTGGTCGCCGGCATCGCCGCCGTGCTCGCCGCGCAATGGTTCGGCTGGCTGGCGCCCGTTACGCGGAGCTTCAACGAGCGCGAGGATGCGCTCGGCGTCACGGCAGTGATCGCGGCCTTCGCCATCGCTGCCTATTTCCACGACAACCATTTCGTGCTGCTGCTCGTCATCACCGTCGTGCTCTACACCGTCGCGACGCTCGGGCTGAACATTCAGTTCGGCTATGCCGGCATTCTCAATTTTGCCGGCGCCTCGTTCTTCGGCATCGGCGCCTACACCTCGGCGGTCTTGAACGCACACACGACGGTGCCGCATCTTCTGGTGCTGTTGATCGGCGGTCTGCTGGCGGCGCTCATCGGCTCGCTGCTCTTGCTGCCGGTGCTGCGCACGCGCGGCCACTACGCGGCGCTCGTCACGATCGCGTTTGCGATCCTGCTCAAGACATTTCTGGAAGTGAATGACGTGCTCGGCGGCCCGCAGGGCCTGCAGGTCAAGGGCATGAAGCTGTTCGGCTGGTCGTTCAACGATAATTTCGAGATCGCCGGCATCGATATGTCGTTTTATCTCAGCTACTTCGTGCTGGCGATGATCCTGCTCGTCGCAAGCTTCGTTCTGGTGCGAAGGCTCGAGCGTTCATGGGTTGGCCTTAACCTCGATGCGCTGCGGCTCGATGAAACCGCCGCGCAATGTTTCGGGCTCGATCTTTCGCGCTGGAAGATCACTTCGTTCACCCTCGGCAATTTCCTGATCGGCATTGCCGGTGCGCTGTTCGGCATGGTCGGCGGCTTTGTCGCGCCGAACAATTACACTTTCGCGGATTCGCTGATCCTCGTTTCGATCCTGCTCCTCGGCGGCATCGGCAATCCGTGGGGCCTGATCGTCGCGACGATCATCGTCGTCGTCGTGCCCGAGAAATTGCAGACCATTCAGGAATATCGCTTCTTCCTCTATTCGGCGCTCGTCATCGCCGTGCTTCTGTTCCGGCCTGAAGGTTTGCTGCCGCGTCCGGTGCGCCGCTATTTCCCGGGATGGCGGCCATGAGCACATTACTGCAAGCCAAGGGCCTGAGCCGCCGGTTCGGCGGCGTGCTTGCGCTCGACAACCTCGATCTTTCGATCAACCGGAACGAGATCGTCGGCCTGATCGGCCCGAACGGCTCGGGCAAGACGACGTTCTTCAACGTCGTGACCGGCATCTATGCGCCGAGCGCGGGGCAAATCACCTTCAACGGCGCCGATCTGACCGGCGCTTCGCCGCGCGCGGTCTATAACGCCGGCATCTCGCGGACCTTTCAGCGCTCGCGCCTCTCGCTGCCGCTCTCGATCTTCGACAACATCATGATCGGCAACCACAAGCGCCTCAATCAGGGCCTGTGGTTCAACCTGATGCGGCGCAAGGCGTTCAAGGCCGAGTTCGAGGAGAATTATCGCGCGGCCACGAAGCTCGCCGAGATCTTCGAGCCGCGCCTCGCCAAGATGATGTTCCAGCCGGTCGGCGCGCTGCCGATGATCGACCGCCGCCGCATCGAAATCTGCCGCGCGCTCGTCAGCCAGCCGAAGCTCCTGCTTCTCGACGAGCCTTCGGCCGGCATGACGCACGAGGAAACCAAGGCGCTGATGGACGACATCATGCAGGTGCGCGGCCTCAACCGCGACCTCACCATCGTCATCGTCGAGCACGAAATGGGCGTCATCGAGCGCATCACCGATCGCTGCGTGGTGCTCAATTTCGGCCGCAAGATCGCCGAAGGGCCGTATCGCGAGGTCGCCGCCGACCGCGAAGTCCAGGAAGCCTATCTGGGGGTGGCGTGATGACCGGACGTCTGGAAATCGAAAACATCTACACCGCCTACGACAAGGCCGACGTGCTCGACGGTGTCTCGCTCAAGATCGAGCCGGGCAGCATCACCTGCCTCCTCGGCTCGAACGGCTCGGGCAAGACGACGCTGATCCGTTCGATTCTCGGCCTCACGCCGCCGCGCACCGGCCGCGTCATGTTCGAGGGCACCGACATCACCAAGCTGCCGACGCATAAAGTGATTGCGTCGGGCATTGCTTGCATTCCCGAAGGCCGCAAGGTGTTTCCGAAGCTGAACGTCGAGGAAAATTTGCGGCTCGGCGCCTATCAGGAAGCATCCGAGGACGTCACGCGCTCGCGCATGGAAGAAATCTACAAGCTGTTTCCGCGCCTTCTCGAGCGGCGCGATCAGCTTGCCGGAACGATGTCGGGCGGCGAGCAGGCGATGGTTTCGATCGGCCGCGGCCTGATGAGCGCGCCGAAACTGCTCCTGATCGACGAGCCGTCGCTGGGGCTCTCGCCGCTCTTCGTCAAGGAGAACTTCAACATCATCCGGCAGATCAACGAGCGCGGCATCACCGTCTTTCTCGTCGAGCAGAACGTCCATCAGACGCTGGCGATCTCGCACTATGGATATGTGCTGTCGAAAGGCCGTGTCGTCGCCAGCGGCACGCCGCAGGAACTCGCAAGCCGCGACGAAGTGCGCGAAGCCTATTTCGGCTGAAACGGCGGCGGAAGAAGCGGGCGCGTTTCGCGCAACGCGCCCGTTATGATAGACAGCCTGCGACTCGTGAGTTGATTGAGGCCGTTTTCTGTTTTCCGACCCATGAACGTGCGACCCAAATCATCCGCCATGCGCCGCGGCCCTCGAAGAGGGTGGCTGCCCCGGCTGCTCGGCGGCGAGATCGCCGTGCTCAATCCCGGTTATTTCGCGCTGGTGATGGCGACGGGCATTATCTCGAACGCGATGTTCTTCACCGGCCATCACGGCGTCTCGAACGTATTGTTTGCGCTGAACGCCGTGTTCCTCGTCTGGCTCATCGCCGCGACCATATGGCGCGCGCTTGGATATCGCGCGGCGCTCTGGCGCGATCTTGTCAATCCGCGCCGGGTGTTTTCGTTCTTCACCATTGTCGCCGCGCTCGATGTATTCGGCGGCGGACTTTGCCTGCGCGGGGAGGGCGGGATTGCCGTCTTCATCTGGTTCACCGCCTTCGCGCTGTGGTTCGTGCTGCTCTATTTCAGCTTCGGCGTGCTCGCGATCCGCAACAAGGAGGACGAAGCGAATGTCATTCACGGCGGCTGGCTGATCGCGATTGTCGGCACTGAATCGCTCGTTATCCTCGGCTCGCAGATTTCGCCGTGGCTCGGCGGCCATGCCGCGGCCATGTCTGTGCTCACCCATATGCTGTGGGGCGTCGGGCTCGGGCTCTATGGCATCTTCATCACGCTGTTCGCGCACCGCATGTTCTTCTTCCGGGTCGAGCCCTCGGACCTTTCGCCGCTGCTCTGGGTGGTGATGGGCGCGGGCGCGATCGCCACCAATGCCGGCTCGGTGCTGATCCTCACCGAAACCACGCTGCCGTTCCTGCAATCGGTCCGGCCGTTCATCGACGGCGCGACGCTATTGATGTGGGCGTGGAGCGCATGGCTCATTCCGCTGCTCGTGATGCTCGACATCTGGAAGCACGCCGTTCGAGGCATACCGTTCGCCTATACGCCGATGCTGTGGAGCTTCGTCTTTCCGCTCGGCATGTTTGCGCTGGCAAGCGGCCGGCTGTCGCTCGCATCCGACTTCACGCCGCTCGGCGCCGTCGCCTACACGATGGTGTGGATCGCGCTCGCTGCCTGGTTGGTGACCGCGATCGGCCTTGCCGGTGCGATTTCGCGCAGCGTCACGGCAGCGCGCTCGGCTTGAAAAGGTGGGGTGATTCGCGCCTGATTCGACTTTTTGATAAGAGCCCGCCTTCGGATCGTCACATTGCAAACCAAAACGTAAACCTTGCGTGCAGCGCAACGATCTTCCGTTTATCCGGGACTCGCGAAAGATATGTTCGCAAAACCTTGCGCAGACTCATTTTCGGCAAGTTAGGCCCGATCCTGGCTCATTTTCGCCGTTTTGGTTCCGGGTTCCATCTAAACCTTTTTTCCTATTCCCGGTCACTTTGACGCCACGACCTCGCCCCGTTGGGCCCGCACCCCATTGCGCGTTCAACGACTTAAGGAGATGAGATGAAAGTTGTGGTGGTGGGAACTCTTCTGGCCGCGGTCGCGATTGCGGGTCCGGCGGAAGCCAAAACCAAACGTCGGCATGTTGCGCAACAGCAACAGGCTGCGGCACAACCGTTCGCAAATCCGTTCGGTTTCAATCCGTTTCTCAACGCGGCGGCCTATTCGCCCGCCGCAGCCGGCACCCGGACCAAAATGCGGCATCGCCGCGCCGCGCAGCGCAACGCTGCGACCCAGGTTGCCGCCAATCCGTTCAACCTTGGCGCCTTCGCCGGCGCCAGCGGTCACTCGCTGATCTCGACGGCGCGCGCCTATAGCGGCCGCAATCCGACCAACCGCTCGCGCCAGTGGTGCGGCGAGTTCATGGGGCTCGTCGTTCGTCAGAACGGCGGCAAGGTGCCCGAAGGCTATGCCAAGGCAAGTTCCTGGGCGAAGCTGCCGCGCACCACCGAACGCGTCGGCGCCGTTGCCGTCATGCCGCATCACGTCGGCATCGTCACCGGCCAGTGTGAAGGCGGCGGCGTGCAGATCATTTCGGGTAACTTCGGCCGCGCCAAGGTCGGCGAGGGCTGTATTCCGCGCTCGCGCATCATCGCGTTCGTTCAGCCGTAAGCTTGCAGCCGTAAACTTTCGCGAGCTGTGACATTCAAAAAGCCGCCGGTTCGTCCGGCGGCTTTTTATTTTTCTTTGCTGTGCCGTTGTTCGGAGGAATGGCGACCTCGGCAGGATTCGAACCTGCAACCCCCAGATTCGAAATCTGGTGCTCTATCCAGTTGAGCTACGAAGCCTGAGCCCAGCCGCGGGAATTTAACCGGATCGGCCGGGTAAATCTATCTGCGTGGTTTGGAATTAAAGCGCGCAGCTGATTTCTCGAGCCTTCTTGCGCAAGAGCGGCAGGAAACGCCCCACGATTTCGTCTCTCGAGCCGCGCTCGATCGGCGTGGTGACGTTCAGCGCGCCGACGACCCTGCCTTGCGCGTTCTCGATCGGAACGGTGATCGCCTGAACGCCGAGGCATGACTGCTCGCGCTGGAAGGCATAGCCGCTCGTGCGGCATTCCATGATCAGCGCGCGGATCTTGCCCGGATCGGTTTCGGTCTTCGGCGTCAGTGCCTTGAGCCTCATGCGGGCGAGGTATCGGTCGATGGTGTCGTCGGATTCGTAGGACAGCAGCATGCGGCCGGTCGCGGTGCAGTAGACGGGGAGGCGGATGCCCGGCGGCGTGTCGGGCTTGATCACGCGCTCGATCAGCACGCGCGCCAGCATGACGACATCGTCGCCGTCGAGGATTGCCGTGCCGCAGGAAGCGTTGAGCGTCGCCGAAACTTCCTCGAGCCGCGACTTCGAGGCGCGGGCGAGCGGCACCGAACTCAGATAGGAATAACCGAGCGAAAGCACCTTCGGCGTCAGCGCGAAGATGCGGCCATCGTTTTCGACGTAACCGAGCGTTTCGAGCGTGATCAGCGAGCGCCGCACCGTTGCGCGCGCAAGCCCGACGCGCCGTGCGATTTCGGCGAGCGTCGCGGGCTGGCCGTCTTCGCCAAGAGCGCGAATAACCGCGAGACCACGCGCGAGAGCGGTGACGAAATCGGGCTGGTCTTCAAGAGAAGCGGAAGAAGATAGCGTGATCTGATCCATAGCCGAACCATTCCGGTTGTCGTACCGCCGGGCTTTGTGGCTGTATCATATTACAGCATGAAAACCGCCACGCGGAAATAAAAATCGAACGCATCTTCGCTTCCGCTCGCGGGTAAAAGATGGCGTAAAGGCAACAATCCCAACGCCGGAAGCGAAGATGCCCGAAGCTTTTATCTGCGATTTCATCCGTACGCCGATCGGCCGTTATGGCGGGGCGCTGGCAAATGTCCGCGCTGACGACCTCGCGGCCATTCCGCTGCGAGCCCTGATGACCCGCAACGGCTCGGCCGACTGGACGAAATTAGACGACGTTTTTCTGGGCTGTGCAAATCAGGCGGGCGAGGACAACCGCAACGTCGCGCGCATGAGCCTTTTGCTCGCGGGCTTGCCGGTGAATGTGCCGGGCGTGACGTTCAATCGCCTGTGCGCTTCGGGCCTTGAGGCGGTAGGCGCCGCCGCGCGCGCGGTGAAAGCGGGCGAAGCCGATTTCATGATCGCGGGCGGCGTTGAATCGATGTCGCGCGCGCCCTTCGTCATGGGCAAGGCGGCGGAAGCCTTCACGCGCAACGCCGAAATTTACGACACCACAATCGGCTGGCGCTTCGTCAATCCGGTGCTGAAGCAGCAATACGGCGTCGATTCGATGCCGGAGACCGGCGAAAATGTCGCGGCGGAGTTTCAGGTCTCGCGCGAGGATCAGGACAAGTTCGCATTGCGCTCGCAACAGCGCGCGGCAAAAGCGCAAAGCAGCGGCTACTTCGACGCCGAAATCGTGCCAGTGCAGATTGCCGGCAGGAAAGACGTCACGCTCGTGACGCGCGACGAGCATCCGCGCGATACGACGCTGGAAGCGCTCGCAAAGTTAAAGACGCCGTTTCGCAATCCCGGCACGGTGACGGCGGGCAACGCCTCCGGCGTCAATGACGGCGCCTGCGCGCTGATTATTGCCTCGGAACAAGCGGCGAAGGCGCATGGCCTCACGCCGCGCGCGCGTATCCTCGGCATGAGCGCGGCGGGCGTGCCGCCGCGCATCATGGGCATCGGCCCGGTGCCGGCGACCGAAAAACTTGCCGCCAAACTCAAGCGCAAGGTTTCGGATTTCGATGTCATCGAACTCAACGAGGCCTTCGCGAGCCAGGCGATTGCCGTCTTGCGCCAGCTTGGCGTCGCCGAAGATGCCGCTCACGTAAATCCGCATGGCGGCGCGATCGCGCTCGGCCATCCGCTCGGCATGTCGGGCGCGCGCATTGCCGGAACCGCGATGCATGCGCTCGAAGAAATGGGCGGCAAGCTTGCGCTCGCGACGCTTTGCGTCGGCGTCGGGCAGGGCGTCGCGCTGGCGATGGAAAAAGTTTAGATCCCGAAAAGCGGGAACCGGTTTTCGGAAAGGATCATGCCCCGATAAGACTAGCCGCGCCCGCGCGCCGAGCGCGCCGGCTTCACTTTCAGCTCGATCCAGTTGCGAAGCTCCTGGATGCGCAGCTCGCGCTGGGTGATCGCGCTGTCGAGGCCGTGCCGCCAGCCGAGCCGCCGGTTGGCCGGATCTTCCGCGAGCGTATCGACGTCGTTGATAAAGAGCGTCGCGTCCTCGTTGCTGGCGAAGAACCCTTCCGTCACCAGCGCGCCGTTCAGCCGCTTGAGGATCGCGGATATATCACGAAACTCGTATTCGGGGTGATATTGCACGCCCCAGGCGACGCCGCCTTCATACTCGATCTCGGCGGCCTGCACGCCCGAGTGATCGTTCATCGCGAGCACCTTGCCCTTGAGCGGGAGCGCCGCGACT
>Ga0180218_1000955_pt1 | contig 20087 bp, 20 predicted proteins | sample eDN3rd37CKraftBY_FD_151334 | JGI IMG/M metagenome (GOLD analysis project Ga0180218, IMG submission 151334) | Enriched backyard soil microbial communities from Emeryville, California, USA - eDNA 3rd pass 37_C Kraft BY (version 2) (version 2) | ecosystem: Environmental > Terrestrial > Soil >...
GCGGTCTGCCGCGCCTTTCTCAATCAGCACGCCCCCAAGCAAGAGGGGGGGCAATGGACAGCAGGGTGGGCTCGAGCGGCTACGTCCAGCGCGGACCGACGCACCTTCCAAAGACGCTGGAACTTCCAAGCGGCGAAAGGCGAACCCTAGAGGCGGCAAGCCTGCCCGTGCGGCATCTCGCACGAAGCGCGCGGCGCTGACGCAACCGGAGGCGGCGGACGGCGAGACGCCGCTGAACATCCCTTTCGGGAACAAGGAGGAGGCGCGGCAGTTGGGTGCCCGGTATCGTGCGGGCGGTTGGTACGCACCGCCCGGTGTCGATCTGAATGCGTTCCGAGAGCGGGGGTGGCTCTGAGGGGTCTGCTGCGATCACCCGTGTCGTTGCTCTTGAGGTTGGCCTGACCCATCGCCTCTGCAGAAGGCGAGCCGGCTCTTGTGGCCGGCGTTTGAGGCGGAACTGCTGAGCTTTCCGGCCGGCAAGCACGACGACCCGGTCGATGCGCTGAGCCGGGTGGGGCAACTACCCGCCATCGTCGTTCCCGCCCACCTGCCGCAGTAGGAGGAAGTGCTGCCCGAGGATCGCTGGGGCGAGGCCCCTATATGCGCAGGGCAAGCCGACGGGGTTCAGCGATCCAAGGTGACAGCGCCGGAGATCTCGCGCGGGGCGGGCAGATGGCCGTGCCGCTCCCAGTCCACCATGTAGTCACGCGTGATTGGGATTGCGTTGAGGCGTCTCGCCAGCTGTATCTGGAAGACGACGTTGGTGCGATGGCGAAAGCCGACCTCGCACAGGGCCAGGTAGAACTCCCACATTCGGCAGAATCGCTCGTCGTAAAGCCGGGCCGCGTCTTCCCAGTGCGCCAGGAAGCGCTTCCGCCAGTGCCGCAGCGTCTCGGCGTAGTGCAGCCTCAGGACCTCGACGTCAGTGACGATGAGGTCGCTCCGCTCGGCGGCCGCGGCGATCTCGGAGAGAGACGGCAGGTCGGCCCCTGGGAAGATGTGCTTCTGTATGAAGGGGTTGATCGGGCCCGGCGCATCCGAGTAGCCGATCGTGTGCACCAGCGCTACGCCGTCCTCCGCCAGAAGGTCCCGCAGCTTGCCGAAGAACTCGGCGTAGTTCCGCTTCCCCACGTGCTCGAACATGCCCACCGAGACGATGCGGTCGTAGCGGCCGCTCTCCTCGCGGTAGTCGCGAAGATGGAAGCAAACGCGCTCCGCGAGGCCGGCCGCCGCCGTCCGCGCTTGGCTCGCCTGGTGCTGCTCGGCACTGAGCGTCACGCCGGTGACGTCGGCATTGGCCTCCCGGGCGAGATACAGCCCTAGCCCGCCCCAGCCCGAACCGATGTCAAGGATCCGGAGCCCTGGTCTGTCGAGCAGCAGCTTCGCCGCGATGTGGCGCTTTTTGCGCTCCTGCGCGACCTCCAGGGTGTCGTCGGGGCGGCCGAAATAGGCGCACGAGTACTGACGGTCGCGGTCCAGGAACAGATCGTAGAGCTCGCCGGAAAGGTCGTAGTGGTGGGCCACGTTGCGCCGGGCCCTACCAATCGGATTGCGCTGCTTTACTCCCCTGCCGATGCGCGCAAGGAGGGAAAGCCATGGGTGGTTGCCGGGGGCGTAGTTACGCGCCAGGACCTCGAGGAAGTCGTAGATCGTGCCCTCTTCGACCGTCAGCAGCCCGTCCATGTACGCTTCGCCAATTGCGAGACGCGGGTTTAAGGCGAGGGAGTAGGCGACCCGACTCGAGCGAAAACGGATGGTGGCGCAGGGCGGCGTTCCGTCACCCACCACGTGGACGCAGCCAGCCGTATCGATCAGCCGCAGACTGCCGGTCCGGACCATCGACCTGAGGAGTGAGACGAACATCGCACGCGTTTCCCCCCGGCGCCGCCCTAGCTTTAGCACTTTGGCGTTCTCAAGCTTAGCCTCCCGGCTGCGAGGTGTATCCGCGTAGTGGCTCAAGATCCGGAGAGCCAACGCGTCCGCCCGATCCACATCAACACGGCAGCGGCCGACCGGAGGCGGGAACAAGCAGCGGGACAGTCCCTCCAGCAGCTGCGACAGCGTGTGCGTCCGGCGGGTGATCCGATCCAGCCGCGCTGCCACCAACATGGCGCCGAGCTGTCGGCAGCGGGTGAGTGCGGCTTGGAAGCCCGGCCGCCGGTCGTCCTTGCCGCTGGCGATGTCGGAGTACTCGGTGACCAGCGTCCAGCCCTGGGCGGCGACGAAAGCGCGAACACTGGCCCGCTGCGCCTTCAGGCCCAGGCCGCTTTGCCCCTGCTCAGCGGTGGAGACGCGGTACAGGCTGACCGTGTAGCGCGGGGCAGGGAAGGGGCGGCGCATCAGGCCTCCTCCCGCAGGCGATAGACGGTGTAGCTGCCGCGGACGCCCGCTTTGCCGGGTCCGACCTGCCGAACCCGCTCCAGCACCGTGACCTTGCTGCCCTGCCGCTGCAGGCCGGCGAGGAAGCCGCGCACTGTGTGCGGCGCCCAGCCGGTCGCCTCCGCGATCTGCGGCCCGCTGGCACCCTCAGGGCGACGGAGCAGCGCCAGGACCTGGGCGCGCTTGGTGTCCGCCCGTGGACTGTGCGGCGCGCCCAGAGCGGCCCGAAGGACGGTCAGGGCCTCGTCCAGGCCCGTGCCTGCCTCCCAGGCCGCCACCACCGCTTGGGCGGCATTCCGCAGGCTGGGGCGGACGACAGGTGCTGGGGCCGGCGCCAGAGCCCCAACCGCCGCCAGGCCAGCCGGGGTGATGCGGAGGTTATCTCCCTCCTCGTCCAGCAGCCCGCGCTGGAGCAGCGAGCGGAGTACGGCCCGCTGGGCGGCCGCAGGTAGGTCGGGCGCGAGAGCACGGTGATCTTCCCGGCCGGCGGCTGCGGCCAGTACGGTGCGGGCCGAAGGGGAAAGGGGTTCGGGCGTGTCCATGGTTAGTCTCCGGTGCGGCTGGCCGAGACTGGTCGCCGCTACCGCAGTGAGCCCTGCCGATCCGGAGCGGCGCAGGGCTCGGCGCTCCGCTTCGCGTACTTCCAGCCAGAAGCCAAGCCCATTCTGCCGCTGTGGAACTCAAGAAGGGACCTGCTCTCGGGAGCACCGGGCGCGACCAACCCGCTCAACGTGACGGTCACAGGCTGGATGGTCCGCCAGCACGCCGCGAACAGGCTGCCGAGCGCCGCTCCGGGGAAGGCGCCGAAGATGTCAACAGGTTGTAATCCTGACCTGGAGGGCGCGGAGGAAGCGCCCCGGGGCCTCAGCCGATGCCTGCGCGGCGTCCGCGCGCGGCTTGCCGCAGCCACCGGCAGCCGACTCTGCTAAGCTGAGACAGTCGCAAGTTTGGAGAGCGAAGGCGCCAAAGCCGAATGGCCGTGGCTACCTGGGTTCCCGGTCTAGCTACGGTGATCGCCAGATTGCGCTGGAGGATAGGCGGACTGGGTCTCGGCTTCCATGCGCTCGCGCGCCCGGTGCCAGTATTGATCCGCACCTCCTTCCGGTCTGCCATCCGCCTCCCACATCAGGTAGGCCCGCTGGCGGACGCGTTCTTCAAGATCCTGTTCAGTGTCGGACATATTGTCTCTCCAGGTCAAAGCCAGCTTCACACTAGCACATCCGTCTCACCGGAAGTGGCAGAATACGAAGGGTGGAATTGCTGCGGTTGAGAGCGCCCTATCTCTCCGGAAAGCTTTCGTGCATCGCTAGGCGGTCGTCTGACTGCCGGTAAGAGCGCTGAGAGTGAGCTTGGGCTGTGAGCTTAAGTCGGACGCGCCCGTCAATAATGGAACCGGTGCATGGTTCGTCATCGTCGCCGGCTAGACAGCAACGTGAGCGCCAGCACAACCACGATCGCAGTCGCAGCGGCACGATGCTGGGCAACCCATTCGAAAAGCTGATCCAGCATTGCTCCTGCCCGTACTGTGAAGGTGCCGTCTGGCCTGTCCTGACTCTCGCACGGAGAAGAGATGCCCTGTTCTGCATTCCCGCAACAGAACGCGAAGCAGAGCACGTAATGGTGCTTTCCTGCACACTGTTGCCCGAGCCTCGCCTCTTTGCCCCTGCCGCTGCAGACCGACCAGGAAGCCACGCACCGTGTGCGGTGCCCAGCGCCAGAGTGGCCGCCGCTACCGGGGCGAGCCCTGCCGATCCGAAGCGGCGCAGGGCGTGGCGCTATGCTTCGCGTGACCCACGCTGGGAAGCAACTCCCTTCTGCGCATCTCATCCAGCAGGAACAGTGGGGCCCAAAATCCGTCCTTTCCTGTCACGAGCGCAACCGCATCTCCGCCAGAATGGCCGTGATATCCTCACTTCCTGTACCTGGCGGAAAGCTGTCCCCAGTTCCTCTGCGTTCTGCCGCACCGGTCGAGCGACGAGCAAATGTAGGGCGGTCTCTATCCCGGGCGATAACCGCTTCGCGGCGCCACAACCCGTTTGCGGCTTGCTGGCCGTTGCGCTCCGGACCACGATGAGGAGCCTGAGGAAGAGAATTTTTGAGAACCTCCTGAGCCTTTCTTCTGTTGATGAAGCTTGGTGCCTCTTTCACGCGAGGGAAGGACGTTGAGTAGTTCGAACATCGGCCTCTTAGCAGGTCGTTATGCGCTCATAACCGGCGCCAGTTCAGGCATTGGCCTTGCTGTTGCACGAGGGTTGGCAAAGGCGGGTGCGGCCGTAGTGGTGAACCACAACTCCAGCCAGGAGCCGGCAGAGGCGCTGGTGGCGGAGATCCGTGCGTGGGGCGGCCAAGCCATCGCTATCGAGGCCAATGTCGCACGGGAGGAGGATGTGACACGCCTCTTTAATGAGGCCCTCGCCGCCTTCGGCAGGCTGGACCTGCTGGTGGCTAATGCCGGCATTCAGAAGGACGCCAGCGTCGCGGAAATGACCCTGGCAGAATGGCAGGCGGTGGTGGACGTGAACCTGACAGGTCAGTTCCTCTGCTGCCGCGAAGCAATCCGCATCCTCCGAAAGCAGAAATCCCTTGAGCGAACGACGCGAGCGCTTGGTAGCATCGTTTGTATGAGCTCCGTGCACGAGGTGATTCCCTGGGCGGGCCATGTAAATTATGCAGCGTCCAAGGGCGGTGTGCGGCTGCTGATGCAGAGCCTTGCACAGGAGGTTGCGCCTGAGCGGATCCGAGTCAACGCCGTGGCGCCGGGCGCTATCCGAACGCCGATCAACCGGGATGCGTGGGAAACACCCGAGGCCCTGCAGCGGCTACTGCAACTCATTCCTTATGGGCGTATCGGTGAGCCTGATGACGTGGCACGGGTGGTCACTTGGTTGTCCTCTGATGAGGCCGATTATGTCACAGGAACTACCCTTTTTGTGGATGGTGGAATGACGCTTTATCCCGGGTTTGCGGATAATGGTTGAAGCAGCCCTAGTGGTCTGAATTAGGAGTTCGCAGGCAGAAATAGGCGACGAGGCCGACAACATCGCGCACCTTCTCGACAAAGGCCGGGTTCGACGAGCGCTTGAAGGTCTCCGCTCGGTGCGGCTGCAGGCCGAAGGCCTGCCAGATGCGCGACACTGCGGTCCGGCTCATGCCGGTCCGGCGCGCCATCGCGCGCGTGCTCCAGTGCGTGGCATTGCTTGGCGCTTCCTCCAGCGTCAGGGCGACCAGATGCTCGACTGCTTCGTCGTCGATGGTCCGTGGCGCGCCCGAGCGCGGTGCGTCGGTCAGCCCTTCCAGGCGGTGCTCGGCGAAGCGCCCGCGCCGAGTTCGGCGCAGGCCAGGCCGATCCGGATGCGCTCGGCAAGGGCCTGACCCACGCCACGCCACGCCGGCGTGCAGGCGGCGCAGTTCGGCCGGCTCCGCCTCGCTCAGTTCCACAGCCTTGGGCCCGCAGGACATAACGCGCCTCCCAACCCCAGGCGCGCTATCCCACTCCCCGCGCAACAAAGCTGCACGCGAACTTCTAACTCAGACTATTAGCATTGCAATTGCGTTTTTTGCCTAACGTGCGCGTCTCGCGCGGTGGCTTGATGAGTTCTTCGCCAGAGTGACCAGGCGATGATGGCGGCGGGCCGGACCATCCGTCCAGCGCTTGGGCAGGTAGAGCGCACGATCGACAAAGGCGTGACCATGCCGCGACATATAGGCCGCGAACATGCCGATTTGGCAGTTGGTGATCTTGCCCGCCGGGCCGGTGTACTGCTGCCCAACATCGCAGGACGCCTTGCCCTGCTTGAAGAAGCCGGTCTCGTCGATCACCAGCACCGCATCCTCGGCGGCGAAATGCGCGACCACTAGTCCCACACGATGTCACGCAGCGCATCGGCCTCCCAGCGTCCGAGGCTGAGAATGGCCTGCTGACGACACGGCCCGCCATGGATTCCGAGATCATCGCCTCCAATTCAACGCGCCTTGGCAGATGCGCTTTGCCTCGCCACCTAATGGCCGTAATCGATCTGAGTATCTGCCGAGGAAAGGTCGATCAGCCAATATCATAGATCTAACTGGTCTCGCCTCCAAACGAACCGGCGAACAGGCTAGCAGCCTTTTGCACGGTAGTGCCGGGAGCAAGCGTGTGGACGCCCCCTGCGGTCGTCGACAGCTTGACACGTCCAAGTTCGTCATAGATCGCTACGACATGCTGCGCTTGTACCTTGAGCAATCCGCCGGCCTCGGTTTGGAAGGTCACCCATCTCATCTCGCTCTCCTGTTGTCGGGGGAATTGCATTGCTTCGGTCCTTTGGTGCAGCTTACCTTCCCGGCCAGTGCCGGAGGCACTGACAAGACGAGTGAAGCAGATTACCCGCCGCTGATGGCCCTCCCACGCGCTCTCGAAGATGCTTCTGTTCCTACGAGCAAATCAGGCCCCTGAAGCGAGTAGAGGCAAAATCGTTGAGCCTCCCGGGGAAGGCGTGGTGCGTACGGAACTTCTGCTCATGACAGACAGCAGAGCGGCGGCACCTCTCCAGAAGCCGCCAGCCTTGCACAACACCTGAGGCTACTGCGCGTTTGCTGCCCGTTCTCGCCGTTCGACGGCCTCCGCTGTTACTTCCTCGGAGATGCTCACGAGTGTTGCTTCCAGCGCGGGCAGTGCCGCCCCAGCACCTGGAGGCGCATGGCGAAGAAGGGCCTTTTGCCGAAGGAGGTCCCTCGTCTTGGCTCCGTCGTTTGGTTCCGGATTGCTCTCGTTGTCCATGCTCGATCTCCTAGGATCTCTGGGCTGTCCAGCAGCCGAATGCCCGGCCTGAGGCAAACATCCCTGCTCTCCGGACCGGGTGGGCGCCTTGTACCAAGTCCCAGTGATCAGAACCCATAGGGCGCCTCGGCAGGTCATTCCGCCTCCGGCAGGAAGCTACAGACACAGGTTCTGATCATTTAGCCACGGGCCGCCTAACCGCCGTTGTTTCACGCAGGGTGGCTGTATAGCTGGACACGCCTGCCTCCCTTTGGGCCAGGGCACGGGAAGAATTCCTGCCGCCGCCCGGGAGTTGTTTCGCGACAGTTCAGACATGCTTCTTTCGGTTTTTGGCTCCTTGCAGCAAATGGCGTAACCTCCCAAGTTTCCAATCTTGGCTCCGCGCAATTTAGCGTCATCGGAACTTCTGCTTGTCTGCTGAAGCTGTCGCACATGCTACGGTTCGGCTTTCGAGCATGCCTCACACACGGCGCTGTGCGCTTGGCCACCTGTGGCCTGGGCCGCACGCCATCAAGAATTGGAGCGGCATATGGCCGAGGCAATCCAGGGCACGGCGCGGCATGGCCGGCTCTACTGGTGCATCAAAACCGATCTGGCGCCGGACGGTGAGATCCACGTCATGGCTGACCGGATCGAGATCACATCCTCCGGGGCGCTGATCGCCTGGGGTTCGTACCGCGTGCATGAAGGCGAAGCGCGCGCTGAGCCCTCGGTGAACCTGGTCTGCGCACCCGGTCGATGGTTCGCCGCTTACGCCGCCTCGACGGCCGACGGCGGCGGCTTGGCCGTTCAGAGTTGGGCAGGAGAAGTAGCGCACGGGCACAACCGGGCCGCGGATGCCGAGCAAGGTCATGGTCTCCGCGAGGTGCCGCATCAACCTCGGTGAGGACGCGGTGACGTAACCGATGAGCGGCGCCTGCGTGGTCTCGACCTTGGCACGGCTCCAACTGCGCTGATCATGGCAGATCTTCAGTTCCGCGCAGTCTGTGGTTTACAAGTAGTGCGCCACCAACAGATTCGTTGTGCCACCACACCACCTCGCGCTGCCAAGTGCCGGGGTGGTGGCGAGTTGTGGGTGGACGAGCTCCTACCCTGCCGAGATGTGAGCGAGATGATGTTCTTCGTAGACCTTGTGCCGGCGCAGGGAGGTGCGCTGTCCAGCCTCGAGCCCTGCTGCCACGGAATGAGCGGAATCGTTATCATACGGCATTGCGCTTAGTGCGGGTGGTGGCTTGTAGATCTCTAAAGCGACTTTCCGCTATCGGCCTTTAAAATTTTTGAATTTGCTCGATCATGGCATCTTTTCGAGAGAAATGAAAAGATCCTTATTTTAATATGCCGCGAACGTGGGTAGGGGAATTACTCCAAGTTCTCTACGCTGCATTGCAGCAAGGAGAATTTCGAAATGAACTTTCGAACGATGATGCAGAGCGGTCCGGCCAAGGTCGCTGAGCTATTTGACCGTCTGATGGATACCTCGGACGGTGCAGTGAAGACCAGGGAACGGTTGTTCACAGACCTTAAGGCAGAGCTCGTGCTTCACACGAGCCTTGAGGAACAGCACCTGTTTCCGATTCTTCGGAAGAATCCTGAGACCAAGGATCTCGTCGCTGACGCGATCCGCGATAACAAGGAGCTTCGGGCGAAGCTGGCCGATCTCGAGACCGTGCCGAAGAACGACCAAGCGTTCTCCGAAAAGGTTGCCGAGCTGCAGAAGGCCTTCCGGCAGCACGCTCGCGACGAGAAGAAGGAGCTACTGCCCGCAGTACAGCGCGCGCTCAGCGATGAGCAGGTGCAGGATGTGACTGAGAAGATGGAAGCGGGCCTGGCCGAGGTCGAACAGATCAGGCAGGACGAAGCTGAAGAGCGTCGCGCCAAGCAGCGGCAGGAGCGTGAGCAGACGGAATTTACAACCCGTCAGGCTGAACTTCGGGCCAAGCAGGCGCAAACAGCGGAGCATGAGCGTGCTGCCGCCGAGCAAAGCGCCCGCGCCGAAGCGCGGCGGATTGCCACTGTCCTGCCAGCCGCCACTGCGGTCAAGGCGACGGGCGAGACCGCGCCCATTGCTGCCGCGTCCAGCGATGCGCGTCGACGTGCTCAGGTGCAGGCCACTGCCTTGACGAACATGTTCATGTGGCCCTGGATCGGCGCCATGCAGAACATGCAGAAGCCGGAGAACTCCACGCCGGCACGGGGTCCCTCCGGAATGGAGGAGGTGATCCCGCTTGGGGAGGAGGTTCTTGAGGTCGGCAAGCGTACCGAGAGCCGTGGCACGGCGCGTATTCACCGCTTCGTCGTCGAGACCTTGGTCGAGCGGCAGGTCACCTTGCAGCGCGAGAGGGTTGTCGTGGAGCGCCGGCGTCCTGTCGGCGATGAGGCGACGGGAGAGATCCTGACGGAAGTGACGGTCGAAGTGGTTGAGACCGAAGAGGTGCCGACGGTCGAGAAGCGCAGGCGGCTTCGTGAGGAGGTCGTGATCCGCACCGAACGCACGCAGCACGTCGCGACGGTGAGCGAGACGGTCCGCCGCGACGAGGTCGAGATCGAGCAGGCCGGCCGGACGCGCAGCAACCGGCAGCTTCGCGCGCTAACCTCGGAGCACTGAACTTCGGGTGATCAAAAGGGTGCAGACACCAAGTGGCCACTGCAGGTCGGCTTGGTGCCTGCAGGGGTGTGCTTCCAGAGGACAACTACTTCTCGTGCCAAGCTCCCTTTCTGCGAGAGGCGTGTGCCGGCTGACGGGCATGTTTCCCCTGAATATTTCCCCGCTGAAGGCCGTGAACCAGTTCCTCCGTAGGGGGGGCCGATCTCCTACGGCAACACACCGTGCTTGATCAGGGCGCTACTAATGTCGAAGCCCAGAATCAGCCGGCTGAGCGCCTCATGCTGCCTCCGTTGCACATCCCGCCGAACGCGGTCTTCTCCATAATCCGGAGCGGGCGGCCGGCCGGCCGGCAGAGCAGCCGCAGAGCCGAAGCGGGCGGTTGGTCGGCTGCTTCATGCTGCATGGCCGGCTGGATCCAACTGCCACTCGGCATGCGTCGGGTTGCGCCCGCTGAAACGCCGCTGCAGATCCTTCGGCAGGGTTTGGAAGGCCCCACTTCCGATGTCGCCCACGCTGTCGACCGCTATGACGATGCCGTTAATGGCCTTCACGGAAACGACGATGGTCATGGTGGGACTCCTCTTCCGGTGTCCGCAGGGCGGTTCGCCACGGGACCCGGCTCCCGCTCGCCGGGGCACCGAGCATCTACAGAAGGCCCGTCACCCAGCCAGTTGTACTCAGAGTCTCCCATATGACCGCCGCGGCGACCGCGAGCAGGATGATGGCGCCAGCAAGGGCGGCGCAGAGCAGGATGCCGTCCTCCTCCAGGTAAGCAAAGGCGATCAGCGCGATCATCAGAGCGAGCGGGACATTGCTCAGCGGCACGGGGGCGAGCAGGCCAGCTGCCAGCAACAGGATGATACCCCCGACCACTCGCTTCGTCGCGTCGAATGGTGTGGCCCAGCGCGGGCGGATGAACCGCTCCAGCCAGCGCAGCACTGGCATGACTTGCCGGACCACCCGGACTACCCGCTGCGTCTCGAAGCGGCGGGTAGCAACACGACGGGGGAACACTGGGCCGGGGCGCGCCAGGATCATCTGGGCCGCGGGGATCATGAGCAGCGCGCCGACGACGGCTGATACGCCCGGAAGCAGGCCGAGGAGCGCCAGGAGGAGCAGGACGAGGCCGAACGAGCGATCGCCCAGCCGGCCCATCAGCCAGTCCAGCGTCACGTGTTCCGTAGGCGCGGCGCTGAGCATATCATCCAGCACTACGGAGGTGGGCGCGCGCGTGGTCATGTCGGGATGGAAGCATACTTGAGACGGCGCCGCTGTCACTGGGCGAGCCTCAGCGGAATGGCCGGCCGGTGAGTCCAACACGGCGCCGTTCACCGTAGCGGCCAAAAGACGGGGATCAGCATGGTCGCAACCGCGACGACGGTCGCCGAGAGCGGCAGGCCGAGGCGCCAGTAGTCGCCGAACCGATAGCCGCCGGGGCCCATCACTAGCGTATTGCACTGGTGGCCGATCGGGGTGAGGAAGTCGCAGGCGGCGCCAACCGCCACCGCCATCAGGAAGGGATCAGGGTTGAGGCCGAGCCTCGCCGCAAGGCTCACCGCGATCGGGGCCATAATCAGTGCAGTCGCCGCGTTGTTGAGAAAGGGCGTCAGCATCATCGCCGCCACCAGGACGAGCGCCACCACCCCGATCGGAGGAAGCGCTCCGGCCATAGCGGCGAGGCCGCTAGCAACCAGCTCCGCCCCGCCCGTTCGGCCGACCGCGTCGCTGATCGGAATCAGGCAGGCCAGCAGTACCAGGATCGGCAGGTCCAAGGCCTCATAGGCCTCCCGCAGAGTGAGGACGCCCAGCAACACCGCGAGGACGGCGGCGCCAAAGAACGCTGCCGCCACCGGGACGAGCCCCGACGCGACCACCGTCATGGCGAATGCGAGCAGGACCAGCGGCAGGTAATCCTGCCGTGGCCGGCCAAGACCTGTGGCTCGGTCCACAAGCGGCAGGCAACCGAGCCCCCGGAGAGCCTCCGGCAGGGCTTCGGCGCCACTCTGCAGCACCAGCACGTCGCCGGCCTGGAACCTGAGTTGGCGTATCCGGGTCGCGATGCCTTGCCCGTGGCGCGCGATGGCCAAGAGAGTTACGCCGTGGGCCTCGCGCAGCCGCAGCTCCTCTGGTGAGCTGCCGACAAGCAGGGACCCCGGCATGACCACCGCCTCGACCACCTCGAGAGCGCCGGCAGGCATGGCCTCCGCCGGTCTGGCTTCGCCATCCCCACCGAGCCGCAGCCTCGCCTCGGCGACGATCCTGCCCAGCGCGTGCGGATCGCTCCGGAGCACCAGGAGGTCGCCGGCGAAGAGCGTCCAATGCCCGGCCGGAACGTAGCGGTGCCCGCCCTCGCGCACGATCGCGACCACGGCCACCTCGCCCCCACCGTGGGCTTCGAGTTCCGCGACCGTCTTGCCAACCAGCGGCGAGCCCTCAGGCAACCGCGCCTCGGACAGGTAGGGCTCGACCGCGAAGGCCGCCGAGAGGGGCGCTGGGATGTGCCGCCCAACGACCGGCAGCAACCGCCAGCCGACCGCGAGAAAAGCGAGCGCCACGGCGGCGATGCCGAGGCCCACCGGGGCGAAGTCAAACATGCCAAAGGGCTCGCCCGTCAGTTCCGTCCGCACACGCGAAACCAGGATGTTGGGCGAGGTACCGACCAGCGTGACCAGGCCGCCGACCAGCGAGCCGAAGGACATGGGCATCAGCAGCATGGAAGGCGACGTGCTGCTGCTGCGCCGCGCCACTTGGATAGCGATCGGCAGGAAGATGGCGAGGGCGCCGATGTTCTTCATCAGAGCCGACAACACCGTCACGCCCGTTGTCAGCGCTATGACTCGCGCGCCGGTAGTCCGCAGGCGCGGTTCGAGGCGGCGGATCACGCGCCCGATCACCCCGGACTTGCTGACGGCAGCGCTCAGAACGAGAACCGAGGCGACGATGATCACCACTTGGTCGCCGAACCCAGTGAAGGCCCTGTCGAGCGGCACGATCCCCGATGCCATCGCGGCGAGCAGCCCGAGCAGCGCCACGAGGTCGTAGCGGAGGCGGTCCCAGACGAACAGCGCCACCATCCCGGCAAGAATGGTGAAGACGAGGGCTTGGTCGAGCGTCAGCATGCGGTTCCAGGGGGTCTTCGTTCAGAGTTCAAGGCCGGGCATGCCACCGCCTGCAGGAACGGCTGCAGCGCGGTCCCGGCTGGCCTGCTGGCGGCGATAGGGCACGGGGTGCCAGTACCGCTTCCCCTGGCCGGGCCGCGCCCGTGACGGGGTTCATTCTCAAGGACAGCCGCGACGAGCGCCGCGGCTGTCCAGTCCGAGAGCATTCTGTTCCTGGCGCCACACGGCCAAATCCCTCACGCAGCCGAAGGGCGTGGCTGTGGCGTCCGCAGCCCGGTGTGCTTGACGGTACATTCAGGCATATGGCGATGACGAAACGTGCTCCATCATCACAACCGTGAGTATGGCTTAGGATGCAATGCATTCCGGCTGCCTGCGGTCTCAGGCTGACATGCCCAGGTGATTCGAGGCGAGCCCTTGATCTAAGGAGTGACGCCACCGCGCGATCCACTCCGAGGTCCCCATGTATTCGGGACTCTGCGCCTGCCATGGCCGGTGCAGTGATCCGATGGCATCACCACCTATCTCGGATCATCACTTGGACGTGGCAGGAATGAAGCAAGATCAGGAGGCCGACTCGCGGCTCAGTCGGCTACCCAAGGTGCCCATTGACCGGATCACCGGGCCTTTCGACAGATTCCTGCACATCGAGATCGCCAGCGGCGTCATCCTCCTCCTTGCGGTTGCCGTTGCGCTCGCACTCGCAAACTCGCCCTGGGCCGATGACTTCCTCGGGCTATGGGAAACGCCGTTCGGCATGCGGGTCGGGACTATCGATTTCCTGCGTCCGCTCCGAGACTGGATCAACGATGCTCTGATGACGCTTTTCTTCTTCGTCGTCGCGCTCGAGCTTAAGCGTGAGTTGGTCCTCGGCGAGCTGAGCGAACCGCGGGTCGCCGCACTGTCAATCGCCGGCGCGGCGGGCGGCATGCTGGTGCCTGCGGCACTCTACGTGGCGTTGCAGTCCGGGCTTCCAGGCGCGCATGGTTGGGGGACGGTGATGGCGACTGACACCGCCTTCGTCATCGGTTGCTTGGCGCTGCTTGGGTCGCGTGCCCCGCAGGCCTTACGCGTCTTCCTGCTCTCACTCGCTGTGGTCGACGACATCGGCGCGATCCTGGTTGTTGCAATCGGCTACAGCAACGCGCTCGATTGGGCCGCGCTCGCGGCCGGCGGTATTGGGCTCATCGCGGTTCGCGGCATGGCGCTTCTCGGCGTTCGCGACGTCCGGCTCTACGTCCTGGTCGGCGCCGTGATCTGGCTCGCCGTCGATGCGTCGGGTATCCATGCCACCGTCACCGGGGTAGTTCTCGGGCTGATGACGCCAACCCGCGGCTGGGTGAGCGACCGGCGCCTGCACGCCATCCTGGGGAAGGTTCTTTCCTACCCGCCAGGAGACCATTGGAGCGGCGACACCGAGGACCGCAGGGCGCTGGAGGCGGCCGGGACCGCGGCACGGGAGGCACTGTCCCCGGTCGAGCGGCTGGAATCCACCCTGCATCCCTGGGTCGCCTTCGGCATCATGCCACTCTTTGCCCTGGCAAATGCCGGCGTGCCGATTTCCGCCGCCGGCCTCGCCAACCCCGTGGCACTGGCTGTGATGGTGGGCTTCGTGCTCGGCAAACCGATCGGCGTCGTGGGCTTCGCCTGGCTGGCGGTGCGCTCCGGCCTTGCCGCACGACCGACGGAGCTCGCCTGGGGCACGCTGGCCGGGGGCGGGCTGCTCGCCGGGATCGGCTTCTCCATGGCGCTGTTCATTGCGGATCTAGCGTTCCAGAGTACAATGCTCCAGGCTGCAAAAATCGGTATTCTTGCCGCCTCCGTGATATCGGCGTCCGGAGGCTTGGCGTTGCTTGCTTGGCTGGGCTGTGACCGTCCGCGCTGCACTGCCGTGAGCGGCCTGCAAGCCACCGCTGAAAGCATCAGACACGACGGCCGCGTCTCTGGCCTTCAGCACCATCCATCTGATGTCCCATGCGAAACCCGGAGCAAGGTCTTGGTCTCGCCAAGGAGCGGCACGCCCAGATAGATGCGCGCTACGATCAGATTGGCGGATTTCAGTTCCGCCGAGACCCTGTAGGTCTTCCCGTCATCCGGGTTGTAGAACCAGCCGCCGCCCCAGCGCGCGGGACCAACGGAGCGCAGATCCCAAAGGATGGTCAGTCCGCACAGCCGACGCTGCCGTAGGGCGGGATCGGGGTTGTTCCTGTCACGATTCAGTTGCCCCTGGGGATCGCGTGAAACCTGCAACCATAGGATCCGGCCACACAATAGGCCGCTGCAGTCGAAGATCTGCACGGCGGCCTTGCCATCAATGAGCCAGACGCCATTCGGAACAGCGGCGAAGGCCATTGTGCGCGGGAAAAGCAGGGCGATAAGAGCCAAGAGCGCCAAACCGGCGCAACGACGTCCGGGCGACACGCCTGAGCTGGAGCTCAGTGTTCGGCCCCAACCAAGGATGGCAGCAGCGCGCGCGGGCACAGACTCCTCCTCCGCACCACCGCCACCGTTTCCTAGTTGGAGTTGGCCCGGCAGTGACAGGGGCACTTGAGAGCACGAAATGGTGCTTCCTTGCATGCTGTAAATTCCCTGGACGGATCACAATCTCAAGCGGACAGGCGCCCACACCAGCGGAGTGATTGCGACCGCGGGCCGGCGCTGAGCCGCGATCTGCGCGGCCGAACGATCCCGAAAAGCACACGTCCGATGAAGCCGAATCGCGCCGATGAGGTCGCCGACCGCGAAGCCGAAGAGCGCAGCGAGAATGAAGGAATGCCAGAGCACCTGGCCAAGGGTCGTGACCCGGCACGGTGGGCTGCCGATCGCCGCAGGAGGGTGAGCCAGCGCATGCCGGAACGCTCGCCCGGCCGTACTGGCACTCTGGGCCTAGCCTTATTGTCCTGCGCTATGCTGGTCGCGTTCAGCTCGGCTCGTCGCGCATTTCGCTGGGTCCGGCATAGGGGTGGTGTGGCGAAGCTTCTCCGGTGAGCAATGGGTGTCGTACTGGTGTTGACCCTGGGGCTCTGGCTGGAGCAAGCGCCGCGCGCTGATACAGCTTGGAGAGGGAAGAATGGCTAAGGGACAGAAGCGAAGCAGCCGGGAAGCGAAGAAGCCGAGGCAACCGAAGGCGAAGCCTATTGCGCCCGCGTCTCTCTTTGTGGCGGCACGGACGCGGACCACGCCACCACCCGCAAAGAGGGGCTAGCAGCAGCCTAGACTTCATACCGATCTGGGCCAGACATACCATCGCTGGTGTGCCGTAGACGGTACTCAGGCAGTGCTTCTTTGGATCACGGACTCCGAATTTGACACCACGAGCTTCGTGCAGCGACGCTTTGGGCAGCTGCCCGGATCGAATGGCCGGTCCGCCACGTGCGGCCGGGGGTAAGCGACGTTGGAGATCGCCCGAGCCTGAGAATCAAGCCCAGGAGAGCGGATCTAATGGGTGCCGGGCCCTTCAGCAGCTCGTGCTGCGGCCGTTACAAGGAGTTATTGTGTGACCCTCTCGCCGGTGGATATCTACAGAAGCCAGAACGGCGATATCTGGCAGCTCATCCGAGATACAGTAACCGGCCGGGTTCTTGTACGGCATCAGGCCAATCCCCCGTCCGGCGGCCATGTCACGGAAGTTGAAGTCGAGGAGTTCCTAAGCCGCGGGGGTTCTGGCCCGGAGTACGCTGCAACGCGAAAGCTCCTTGCCACCTCGGTAGGGGAGGCAGGAGGGTCGGCCGGCGTCGGCGGTCGGATTGCACCTGTGCAGGAGGAAGCAATGAGCGGAACAAATTCCTTTGACTGTCCGCGCTGTGGCGCAGGCCTCGCCATGAGCGAGCGCCAGGGCATCGAGATTGATTATTGCCCACAGTGCCGAGGCGTCTGGCTCGATCGTGGCGAGCTCGACAAGATCATTGAGCGCGCTGAAGCGTCGCCCCAGGCGAACCAGCCGGCGCCGGGCTCGCCAGCGGGGGGATGGACCCAGCCTGCCGCGCCCCAGCCCCAGCAGCAGGCCTGGGGAGGCGGCTATCGCGAAAAGGACTATGACCGCGACAGCTATGGCCGTGGATACTCCGGCAAGAAGCGAAAGTCGTGGCTGGGGGAGCTCTTCGACTGAACGTTTGAGCGTACGGGAAGTCCAAGGCTGCGGAAAGCTCCTCGTCGAGACGGCCAGGATACCGATGGTATGGCCGACCCCCAGCCGCCGACGATCCGGCCATCTATGTCAGCGCCGCGTGCCCGGAGAAGTGTGGCTGCGACCGCCGGGAGATGCCCGAGTAAAAACACCGCTTCGCGATCTGCCCGGACTCTTTGCCAAAGTCGGAGGCGCGGGTGCAGGCCGCCATACCGGCCCGCCAGCAGTAGCTTGAGTTAAGCCGAAGGGGAGTGGACATAGCATACCCGGGCCTTCAACAGCTGTTGCGCTTAGCCCGGACGGCCGCCTGCCGAGCTACCTTGGGCCTTGGAGGCCGCCGCAATGCATCGGTAGGATCGGCCAGAGCCGCGCCACGTCTACCTCGTGTGCAACGCCAGAGAGTGTTCGCCCCCGGTTCCTATCCCCACACCATTTCCTTCTTGAGAACTCGCTCTCCGGTTGGGCCGAGGGCGCCTGGAAGCCCAGGTTCCGCCTGGGTTGGGGCGGAGACCTGGGGAGTGCTGAGGGCGGAGAGAGGCGGAATTCTCTCTCTGAGCGGCCGCTTCTCTCCGGAACTGGGGACTTGGCCGATTTAGTCCCAAGATCACAAGGCCCACGATTTCAGTAGTATACGGAGCCGCGGCAAGGCCCGGGTTCGAATCCCGTTTGGGGTCCTTAGGGAGCCAAAAACCCCCAGCGGCCATCCGACGAGCACCAGGTTGACTCTCTGGTGCGCCTCATTTCGCGGAAGCACTATGCTCCGCAACACGGCCGCCCATCTGGCCCATGAGGAGTGACCGATGCGCATCGAGACGCGCCCGTTCGGCCCGCAAAACCTCCCCCTCTCGCGCTTCGGCTTCGGGTGCGGGGGCGTCGGCGGCCTGATGGTGCGGGGGGCGGCTGCCGACCAGGAACGAGCGGTCGCCCGCGCGCTGGAGGCCGGCATCAACTACTTCGACACCGCCGTGCAGTATGGCAACGGCGTCTCGGAGCAGAACCTGGGCAGGGTCCTGCGCAAGCTGGGAGCGCAGGAGGCGCTGGTCGGCACCAAGGTGCGGCTGCGCTCGGAGGAGTTCGGCAACATCGCGGCTGCCATCGCCGCGTCCCTCGACGGCAGCCTGAGGCGGCTGCAGCGGGAGCAGGCGGACCTCTTCTATCTGCACAACGAGATTACCCTGAGCGGCGGCGGCGAGACCCTGAGCGTCCGCCAGGTGCTCGAAGAGGTGGTGCCGGCCTTCCAGGCGCTGCAGACCGCCGGTAAGCTGCGGCTGCCCACCATGACCGCGGTGGGCGAGACGCCGCCCTGCAGCAGGTCGTCGAGGCCGGGTTCTTCGGCGGCGCCCAGGTCATCTACAACATGCTGAACCCCTCGGTCGGGGCGGTTCTGCCCAGCAACTACCCAGCCCAGGATTACGGGCGCTTGCTGGAGCGCATGCGGGCGATGCGCATGGGCGCCGTCGGCATTCGCGTGCTGGCGGGCGGGGCGCTGAGCGGCTCCGCGCATCGCCATCCCGTCGCCAGCCCTCCTCCGGCGCCGATGGGGTCAGGCGCGTCCTATGACGCCGACCTCCACCGGGCGGCCCGCTTGATGCCGCTGGTGACCGAGGGCTTTGTCGACTCCCTGCCGGAAGCCGCCATCCGCTTCGCCATCGCGCATCCGGCGATGGGGGCGGTCCTGGTCGGCATGGCCAGCCCGGAGGAGTTCGAGGCCGCCCTGGCGGCCGTGCTGAAGGGGCCGCTGCCGGCGGCGGCGCTGCAGCGGCTCGCTGAACTCAACGCCGACTTGTCGGGCGAGGCCGGCTGAGGGACCGATCACGCGCCTCCCGGCTCCGCCAAGCGGCGGAAAACCGCCAGGGCCAGCCCAGGTTTTCGGAAGCGCAGGCCGCGCTCTTTCCGCTTTGCCTGGGCAATAGGCTTGGCGTTACCCTGGCCCCGCGCCTGTGGCGCCAGGGAGAACGTCATGACAATGATCCCGACAACGCGGCGCGAGTTGCTGGGCGCAACTTGCATGCTACTTGCCTGTCCGGCCGTGGCGCAGAGCGCCGATGCGACGGGCCAGGTGCCCTTCTCCAGCGGCACCAACGCACCGGAGCTGAAGGCACCACCCGGGGCCACCGACTGCCACTTCCACATCTACAATGACAAGTATCCGCCCGCGCCCGGCGGCCTCCCGGCACCCAACGCCTCGCCGGCGGACTACCGCAAGCTGCAGGCGCGCCTCGGCACCACGCGCGGCGTCATTGTGCAGCCCTCCCTCTATGGCGTGAACAACGCACCGACGTTGGAAGGCCTCCGCGAACTCGGCAGCAACTTCCGGGCTGTCGCGGTGGTGAACGACCAGGTGGAGGATGCCGAGCTGCGCCGGCTGCACGAGGCTGGGGTGCGTGGCATCCGCTTCAACCTGGCACAGGCCGGCGCCACCACTCCGGAGATGATGGAGCCGCTCGCCCGGCGCATCAAGCCGATGGGGTGGCACATCCAGATCAACGCGCCAGCGGCGAAGATCATGGAACTGCACGAGCTATTCCAGGGTCTGGACGCCACCCTGGTCTTCGACCACCTGGCGCACGTGCCCCAACCTGATGGCGTGAACCACCCGCTGTTCGGCCAGATGAGGCAGCTTCTGGCGAAGGGCAACACCTGGGTGAAGCTCTCCGGGGCCTACGCCGACACCAAGGCCGGCCCGCCCGGCTATGCCGACAGCAGCGCCGTCGCCAAGGCCTACGCCGAGTTGCGGCCCGACCGCATGGTGTGGGGCAGCGACTGGCCGCATCCCACCGAGCCCGCCGACAAGAAGCCGAACGACGCCACCTTGCTGGATCTGCTGGAGACCTGGGTGCCGGACGCCGCCAAGCGAAACCGCGTGCTGGTGGAGAACCCGGCCCAACTCTACGACTTCCCGCGCAGCTGACGGCTGCGCGCCTCTGAACCGCGGCGGTTTCCCCGGAGGCTGGGAAGTTTGAGGCAGGCTGCCTGCAGGACCTACTGCTGGCTGGCATAGTAGCGCGCCTCGGCCTCGTCGGGAGGAACGTTCCCGATCGGCTCGAGGAGGCGCTGCGTGTTGATCCGGGCGACCCACTCGAGAGTAACGAACTTCACAGC
>Ga0180218_1000956_pt1 | contig 20086 bp, 23 predicted proteins | sample eDN3rd37CKraftBY_FD_151334 | JGI IMG/M metagenome (GOLD analysis project Ga0180218, IMG submission 151334) | Enriched backyard soil microbial communities from Emeryville, California, USA - eDNA 3rd pass 37_C Kraft BY (version 2) (version 2) | ecosystem: Environmental > Terrestrial > Soil >...
TGCTCGTTGGCGTAGGCCAGGTAGTCGATGGTCGACATGATGACGGCGATCTTCGCCCCCGGCCGGCCCAGCGGGGTGCGGACGACGAACGGGATGTAGTCCTCGTCGCCCTCGTCGGTGGTGAGCTTCACGGCGTACACCGCGCTGGGCAGATCCCCGGGCACTTCGAGCGTGAAATCGACGGCCCAGCGCGCGTCGTCGACATCGTCGTCGTGGAAGTGGATGGCGCCGTACTCGCGGTGCTCGACGCTCCAGGACGTCACGGCGCCGCTCCAGTTGTGCCCGGTCATCCCCCGCGCGGGCAGGCCGACGAGTTCACCGTCGAGACGGTACGGGCCGCAGTCGACGATGGTGCGCGTCGGGATCTGCAGCGAGAAGTCCCATGCGGCCACCATCACCGCACCCAGCTCCGGGGACGGGCCGCCTGCGCGACGCTCGTCCATGCCCGGAGCGAAACCGAGTTTCATGGTTTCGATCTCGAGGCGGTTCAGCGCGCGTGAGCACAACCGCGGTGCGTCGATCTTGCCGTTGTAGTGGCCCGTCATCACCCATCCGCCGGGCTGACGCGTCTGTTTCCCGGGTTCGGCGCTCGCCGGGTGCGCGGCGAAGGTGAACGGAACACCGGTGTGCGAGATGGGCTGGGCGAACACGGCTTCGACCGCGGCGGGCTGCGGGTCGAGCGCGTACCGCACCTGCGGTTCGCAGAACAGCACGGCGGTTCCCGTGGCGGCGTCGAACGTCGCGGCGACGAAGTGCCAGGCACGGTCACGCACCGGGTGCGGGGCCGTCAGCACCTGATCGTCGATCCGCAGGCACACGCGGCCGTCGAGATCGAGGAACAACCCGTATCCGCGTCCCTGTGCCCACTTGCCCATGATCATCTGCTCACCGGGCGCCCAGTACCCCTCGACCTTGGTGGGCATGGTGGGCCAGATCCAGCACTGCATGGTGAAACTGTCGACGCGCAGGGGGCGGCGGTCGGCGACCATGGCGTAGGACCCGGCGTGGATGCGTTGCGGCCGTCCGGGATAGGTCCCGTTGACCGCGGAGTGGACGAGTTCCTCTTTGAATCCCGGTCCGCTGGGGTGGGTGTCGCCGTGGATGAGCTTGACCAGTTCGGCGCGGTACGTCGTCGGTCCGTCGCAGTTGACGTAGAAGTCGACGCTGTCGCCTTGCTCGACCGACCATTTGCTGCCATAGCCGGTGAGCCGCATCAGTTCCGGGTAGTCGTGGGTGTCAGCCACAGTGCCTGCGTTGCCGTTGGTGTTCATGCGCCCCAGTTCTCCCCTCGCGATTTCCATGCGGGCGTGCAGTGTTCGGGCATCCCGTCCTCGGCGGGGTACTGCGTGAACCGCATCTTGAGGATCTCGGCCTGGGCGGTCTGCTCGTCGGTGAAGACCCGATCGTCGACGAACTGCGGTGCGACGCCGCGGATCCCGGACAGGCGGGCGATACGCCACTGCCGCTCGGGCCTGGTGCAGACGATGACGAGTTTCCCGCCGAACGCCCCGACGGGCTGCATGCGCATGCGGGTCAGGACCCGGTCGAGTTGCACATCGTCCTGGATACCGCCGTGCGCGCCGATCGCGCTGCCAGGACGTTCGGTGCGCAGGACCGAGAAACCTGCCACCCCGCGGAAGTCGGAGACACTCGCCTCGACCTCACGGATCATGCGTTGCCGGCTTGCATCGTCCTGGGGAATCGGGATCATCTGCTCACGCTATGGATGCATCCGGATTCCCACCATCCGGCAGATGACGGATATTTCGTCGAAAAGTGTTGCGAAATACGTCGTTCCGAAACGTCCAGGAAATACTGGCGCCCGTCCGTAACATGGTGGTCATGGTCAAGGCGGTGTTGTTCGACTTTTCGGGGACGTTGTTCCGCCTCGAGGAAGACGAGAGCTGGTTCGAGGGGATGACGGTCGACGAACGGGAGGTCGACGGCCACGTGCAGGCCGAGCTCATGCGCAGGCTCACGGCCCCGACGGGGCGTTCGGTGCAGATGAGCGACGAGCAGTACCACGCCTGGGTGAACCGGGACCTGGCGCCGCATCTGCACCGCGAGGCGTATCTGCATGTGCTGCGCGAGTCCGGGCTTGCCGACCCACACGCCGAGAGCCTCTACGGACGCGTGATCGACCCGGACAGCTGGACGGCCTATCCGGACACCGCGACCGTGCTGAAAAGCCTTAAGCAGCAAGACATCAAGACCGCCGTGGTGTCCAACATCGCCTTCGACGTGCGGCCCGCGTTCACCGCACTGGGTATCGACGCGGACGTCGACGAGTTCGTGCTGTCGTACGAGGTGGGGGCGGTGAAACCGGACGCCGCGATCTTCACGACGACGCTGCAACGGCTGGGTGTCGCACCGCAGGACGCGCTCATGGTCGGCGACAGCGAGGAGGCCGACGGCGGTGCGACCGCGGTGGGATGTGCATTCGCGCTGGTGGATCCGCTGCCGACCACCGAGCGGCGCGACGGTCTGATCGCGGCGGTGTCGTCTGTGGGCATCGCGACCTAACCTGGTGGCATGGGCTCCGAAATGCGCACCGAACGTATCCGGCCGCCGTGGTGGCTCAAGTACGTCAACAAAGTGATGATCGGGTTGTCCAAGGTCGGCGTCGGCGGGGACAAGGGGCCTGTGGTGCTCACGGTGCCGGGCCGCAAGACCGGCAAACCCCGGACCACTCCCGTCACACCGATGACCGTGGACGGCAAGCGGTACGTCGTCGGCGGGCTACCCGGCGCCGACTGGACGGCGAACCTGCGTGCCGCCGAAGAGGCGACGATCCATCAGGGCCGCAAGGCACAACGCGTCCGCGCGGTCGAGATGTCGGTGGAGGAGGCTCGACCGCTGTTGCGGGAGTTCCCCATCCTCGTGCCCACCGGCGTGGGCTTCATGAAGAACGCGGGACTGGTCACCGGGCCCCATCCGGACGAGTTCGAAGCACTCGCCGGACGGTGCCCGGTGTTCCGTCTCGATCCGCTCTGAACTACAGGTGCGGCGCTTCCTTGATCTTGCTGTCCTGCTTGCCCGCCGTCTGGCAGAAGGCCTGCACCGCAACGCGCGTACCGGTGATCTCCAGCTGCGCGGCGTCGGTGCCCTTCTCGTCCTTCAGCATCTTGGCGACCGCGTCGTCCTGCGTCTTCTCGTCTTGGCCCAAGAAGTCCTCGCAGGTGGTGTCACCGCCGGTGACCGCTGGGGAGCAACCGACGATCATGAAGCCGGCCACCAACCCCGAGAACAACACGCCTGCTGTGCGCTTCATCGAAGCCCTTTCTGTCTGCTGATGCGCGATACGCATCATTGCGCCGGTTTCATACCCTTCGTCGGTACGGACGAAACCTCCGCTCTACAGTCGAGCAAATGAGCAGCCAAGCAGCTTCGGACAACCCGTTCGACCCCGCGATGTGGGAACGGGTGCCCGGCTTCGATGATCTGACCGACATCACCTACCACCGCCACGTGCTCGACGGCGCACGTCAGCCCACCGTGCGCGTGGCGTTCGACCGGCCCGAGGTGCGCAACGCGTTCCGGCCCCACACCGTCGACGAGCTGTACCGCGTGCTCGACCACGCGCGGATGTCGTCCGACGTCGGCGTCATCCTGCTCACCGGCAACGGCCCGTCGCCCAAGGACGGCGGCTGGGCGTTCTGTTCCGGCGGCGATCAGCGCATCCGGGGGCGCACGGGCTACCAGTACGCCTCGGGCGAGACGGCCGAGACCGTCGACCCGGCACGCGCGGGCCGACTGCACATTCTCGAGGTGCAGCGGCTCATCCGGTTCATGCCCAAGGTCGTGATCTGCCTGGTCAACGGCTGGGCCGCCGGTGGTGGGCACAGCCTGCACGTCACGTGCGACCTGACGCTGGCCAGCCGTGAGCACGCGCGGTTCAAGCAGACCGACGCCGACGTGGGCAGCTTCGACGGCGGGTTCGGCAGCGCCTACCTGGCGCGCCAGACCGGCCAGAAGTTCGCGCGCGAGATCTTCTTCCTGGGCCGTGCCTACGACGCGCAGACCATGCACCAGATGGGCGCGGTCAACGAGGTCGTCGACCATGCCGATCTGGAGAAGGCCGGGCTGCAGTACGCCGCCGAGATCAACGGCAAGTCGCCGCAGGCGATCCGGATGCTCAAGTTCGCGTTCAACCTCATCGACGACGGCCTGGTGGGCCAGCAGGTGTTCGCCGGTGAGGCAACACGTCTGGCGTACATGACCGACGAAGCCGTCGAAGGCCGCGACGCGTTCTTGGAGAAGCGCGACCCGGACTGGAGCCGCTTCCCGCGCTACTTCTAGGCGTATTTTCCGCCGAAACGTCATTCCGGCAGGCAAAGTGCGAGTGGACGCCTGCTGGAATGCGGTTTCGGCGGAGATCAACGGCGCACCTACACTCCCGACATGAGCAAGCACCCGTTACGACGGCTCACCGACAACCTGTTCCTGGCGAGTATGCGGCCGCCGGTCACCGACCAGTTGATTCAGCTGCGGGCCGCGCGCGACGCGGTGGACCTGACGGGCAAGCGGGTGCTGATCACGGGTGCGTCGTCGGGCATCGGCGCCGCTGCCGCCCGCAAGTTCGCCGAGCGTGGGGCACGGGTGATCGTGGTGGCGCGACGCGCCGAACTGCTCGACGAGGTGGCCGGTGGCATCACCGCATCCGGTGGTGACGCGAAGGCGCGGCCGTGCGATCTGACCGACCTCGACGCGATCGACGCGCTGGTGGCCGAGATCGAGTCCGACCACGGCGGCCTGGACATCCTGGTGAACAACGCGGGGCATTCGATCCGCAGGCCGCTGGCCGACTCCCTGGAGCGCTGGCACGACATCGAGCGCACGATGACGCTCAACTACTACTCGCCGCTGCGGCTGATCCGCGGGTTCGCGCCGGGCATGCGCGAACGCGGCGCGGGCCACATCATCAACGTCTCGACGTGGGGCGTGCTGAGCGAGGCGTCGCCGCTGTTCTCGGTGTACCAGGCGTCGAAGGCCGCGCTGAGCGCCGTCAGCCGCGTCATCGAAACCGAATGGGGCGACGGCGGTGTGCATTCCACCACGCTGTACTACCCGCTGGTGGACACCCCGATGATCAAGCCGACCCGCGCGTTCGACGGGTTGCCCGCGCTCTCGGCCGACGAGGCGGCCGACTGGATGATCACCGCGGCGCGCCACCGCCCCGTGCAGATCGCACCACGAGTCGCGGTGGGCGCCAGGGCACTCAACGCCGTGGCGCCCGGTGTGGTGAACGCCGTGATGAAACGTCAGTCGGCACAACCGGACGGCGTCGGGCGCCGGCCTATTTTCCCGGCTGGGTGATGCTGCGCGGGGTGAGACCCTGCGCGCGGACATGCCGGGCGATGGTGCCCAGATTGGTGGTCCACACGTCGGCGTGCTCGGTGACGTAGCGCATCAGATCGTCGAGTTCTGCTGCGCGCGAGGCTCTTCCGGACAGGAACGGGTGATTGGTGAGCACCCAGCAGCCGCCGGCGCGGCGCAACGCGTCGAACTCCAGTTGCCACAGTTCCCGTGCCTTGCGTGGGCTTTCGATGAGCCCGCTGCCCGAGATGTCGGGCAAGAAGCAGTACTGCTCCCAGTCGTCGAGCGCCCACTGGATCGGGATCTCCACGAGCGAGGTGTCCCCCACCGCGAGTTCGTAGGGAACGTCGGCGTCCATCAGGCTGGAGTCGTACAGGAAGTTGCGTTCGGCGAGCAGACCCGGTGTGTGCCACGACAAGTCCCACATCGGGGCGCGGTAGCCGGCCGGTGTGACACCGGCGACCTCGGCGAGCGCTTCGAGGCCGCGGTCGAGCGCCTCGATCTCCTCTTCGAGCGTGAGCGCGGTGGGCTGCTCGTGCAGGTAGCCGTGGTGGGCGACCTCGTGGCCGGCCGCGACGATCGCCCGCACGGCATCGGGATAGCGGTGCGCGGTGTGCCCGGGCACGAAGAACGTCGAGGCGATCTGGTGGCGGTCGAGCAGATCGAGGATGCGCGGCACGCCCACCAGGGGCCCGTAGGCCTGGTGGCTCATGACGCTCATGCGCGCGCCGACGGCCTCATTGCCCCACAGGATCGCCGACTCGGCGTCGACGTCGAACGTGAACGCCGCCGCCGCGACCTTGCCCTCGGGCCAGACCAGGCCGGGAGCCGATTCAGAAGCCATCGGCCATCAGCGTAATCAATTCGTAGGCCAGGTTAGCGGCCGCGACCGCGGTGACGTCGCCGCTGTCGTACGCGGGGGCGACCTCGACGATGTCGGCGCCCACGATGTTGAGCCCACGCATCGCGCGCAGCACCGCGACGAGTTCACGGCTGGTCATGCCGCCGATCTCGGGCGTTCCCGTGCCGGGCGCGAACGCCGGGTCGAGGACGTCGATGTCGATCGACACGTACACCGGATACTCGCCGACCCGCTCGTGGATGCGCGAGATGACACCGTCGACACCGATGCGGTCGATGTCGCGGCAGTGCACGACCGTGAATCCGAGGGACTCGTCGTCGAGCAGATCGGCGCGGTCGTACAGCGATCCGCGGATGCCGACGTGCGCCGAATGCCCTTTCACGATGAGCCCCTGTTCCGACGCGCGACGGAAGGGCGTGCCGTGCGTGCACGGCGCCCCGAAATAGGTGTCCCACGTGTCGAGATGTGCGTCGAAGTGCACGAGCGCGACCGGGCCGTGGATGGCGTGCATCGCCTGCAGAGCGGGCAGCGCGATCGTGTGGTCCCCGCCGAGCAGCACCACGCGCTGGTCGGGGCGGTCCAGCAGTTCGGTCACGCCGTCACGGATCTGCCCGACGGCCTCGTCGATGTTGAACGGGTTGACCCCGAGATCACCGGCATCGACCACCTGGGCCTGCGCGAACGGGCTCACGTCGAGCGCGGGGTGGTACGGCTTGAGCAGACGCGACGCCTCGCGGATGGCCGACGGGCCGAAGCGGGCACCGGGCCGGTAGGTGACACCGCTGTCGAACGGCACACCCACCACCGCGATGTCGTGGTCGAGGACCTCGAACCGCTGCGGCAGACGCGCGAACGTCGCGATGCCCGCGTACCGCGGCACCTCGGTGGCGTTGACCTGGCCCACCTTGCCCGACGCCGACCGCACGTACGGCTGGCCTTCCACGTGCTCTCCTTTCGTCATGAACTTCACGCCCTGGCCCGGGTGGACCCGCCGTTGCTGGAGATCACCTGTCCCACAACCGCTTCCAGTTCGAAATCGGCGAGGAACTCCACGGTCGCGGCGATCTCGTCGGCAGATCCGATGCGGCCCATGGGAATCGCCTCGGCGTACTGCGCATGTATGGTCGCCAGGTCGACCCCGGCGGCGTCGGCGTCGACCTGCAGTTGCGGGGTGTCGGTGACACCGGGCGCCACCGCGTTGACGATGATGTGCTCGGGTGCGAGTTCGCGACCGAGCGATTTGACCAGTGAGATCAGCCCGGACTTCGCCGCGGCATAGGCCGTGGCCTCGGGCCAGCCGATGACACCCCACTCGCTGGCGATCACCACGATGCGTCCCGCGCCGAGGCGTCGCATGTGCGGCAGCACGGCCTGCACGAGGTGGAACGTGCCACCGAGGTTGGTGTCGACGACACGCCACCAGTCGCCCTCGTCGTGGTCGAGCAGAGGCGCCATGGTCATGTACGCGTGGTTGGCGACCAGGATGTCCAGTCGCCCGGTCGCCGCGGCCACGTCGTCGGCGATCTGCCGGCACACCGCCGGGTCGGACACGTCGCCCGGCGCGGTGAGCCCGCCGATCTCCTGCGCCAGCGCGTGCAAGGCGTCACCGGCGCGGATGTCGTTGACCGCGACCGTCGCTCCTGCCGAGGCCAGCCGGCGTGCGTGCGCGGCACCCATCCCCTGCGCCGCACCGGTCACCAGTGCGACGCGGCCTGCCAGCGAGGTCATATCACCGCTCCTGAGTTCACGTTCACCACATCCCCCGTCGCGAAAGTCGCGTCGCACACCAGGTATTCGACACAGCGGGCCACCTCGCGCGGCGATGCGAGCCGGCGCAACGGCAGCGTCTGCAGGTATTCCGGTGCCCGCCATGGCGAATCCTGCGCCAGCAGCGGCGTGTCGGTGGGCCCCGGGGCGACGGCGTTGACACGCACACCGCGGTCGGCGACCTCGGCGGCCAGGCTGCGCACCAGGCCGATGATGGCGCCCTTGGCCGCGGCGTAGTGCGCCTCGCAGTCACCACCGCCGACCGCGAGTTCGCTCGCGACGGCGACCACCGCGCCCGAGCGCGCTTCGAGCATGTCCGGCAGGCACGCGCGTGCGGCGTTGAACAACCCGCCGAGATGCACGCGCAGCATGCGCTGCCACGCCTGCGTGCCGATGTCGGCGACCGCGGCCATCTCGTAGTGCCCGGCCGAGGTCACGAGTGCGCTGACCGGCCCGAGCGTGCGCCGGATCTCGCCCACCGCGCCGGCGACCGCGGAGCCGTCGGAAACATCCACCGCGACAACGTGATCGGCGTCGGCACGCCCTGCCATGTCCAGGACACCCACGCGGTAGCCACGCGCTCGCAGGGCGTCGACCACGGCCGCACCGATGCCGCTGGCGGCGCCGGTGACCACCGCTACCGGGGCGGTCATGAGCGATCGGCCAGTTCGTCGCGCAGCTCGGCCTCTTCGACCACTGCCGTGCCGGTGATGTGCGAGCGCACCGAGGCCAGGATCGCCGTGCCCAGCACAGCCAGCGCCGCGACGCCGATCCACACCGACCAGTCGAGCCAGCGCTGGTCGAAAGCCGCACGCGGCCAGGCGATGTTGAGGAACTGCAGGCTCGCCCACACCACGGCCACCAGCGCGACCGGCAGCGTGAAGCCCTTGAGCGAGAACGTCGCAGGCGTCCAGGTGCGGCGCAGCAGCACCACCAGGAAACCGACGAGCGGGAACAGGAACGCCAGGTAGAAGCCACCCGCGGTGAAGTTCACCATGAGCGAGTAGATGTCGCCCGCGACGATGCTGAGCAGGAACAGGCAGGCGCCGATGACCGTGGTGACCAGGATCGCCACGGTCGGGATGCGCGCCGGGCCGCGCAACCGTCCCAGCGCGGACGCGGCGGGCAGCGCACCGTCACGGGCATACGCCCAGATGACGCGCGACGCCGAGGTCTGCAGCGCGAGAAAGCTTGCGAGGAAGCCGATCACGAACATCACCTCGACCGGTTTGGCCACGCCGTGCCCCAGCGCGTTGGTCAGCGTGTCGTAGACCGGGTCGGCGACCGCGCCCTCGGCGACCGCGTCGAGATCCGGGATGGCCAGGATGATCGCCAGGCTCGAGTAACCCACCACGAGCGCGATGAACGTCAGCGAGAACAGCACGGCCTTCGGCAGGTACTTGCGCGGCTCGTGGACCTCCTCGGCGATCGAACCGGCGCTCTCGAACCCCACGAAGCTCCAGCCGATGAACGCCACAGCCAGCAGGAACGGACCGCTGAGATACGACCACATGTCCACATCCACGCCGCCGCCGGAGAACAGCACCGAAAGCGAGTTCTCGCGGTGGAACAGCAACAGCCACGTGCCGAGCACCACCGAACCGATGACCTCGGCCGCGATGCTGGCCGCCATGAAGATCTTGAGTGCCTGACGTCCGGCGAGGTTGACCGCGGTGCCCGCCAGCAGGATCACCAGCGCGATCAGCGCGAGCGTGCCGCCGGACGGTTCTTCGAGACCGGCGATGTTGGCGACGAAGCCCGCCGCGCCGAGCGCGACCGTGGCCATCGCGATCACGAGTGTCCACATGTAGACCCAGCCCGCGAACCAGCCGTAGGTGGTGCCGAGCAGGCGCCGTGACCACTGGTAGATGGACCCTTCGAGCGGCCAGCGCGACACCAGCATCGCGAACACCAGCGCCACGAGGAACTGGCCTGCGAACACGAGGCCGAAACCCCACCAGAAGCTGGGGCCAGCGGCCGAGAGCGCCAGGCCGAAGATGCCGTAGAGCGCGACGATCGGCGAGATGAACGCGAAGGCGAAGGCGAACGCCGACCACAACGAGAACTCGCGGCGCAGAGTTTGCGAATCGCCTGACGACGACTCAGGTACAGACACGGTGTCCTCCCTTGATCCGGTTGCACGAACTATCACGCCCGCCCTGTGCCACCGCCAAGGCGTTGGGACAAAGTCGCTGCAAACCCACCGTCGCGCACCCGGGGCTTTGGAGGATCGCACAACGCGGCGGCGCCCTCATATGACGTCCGCGTTACGCTCGGTCCGTGCCTGATCGCGACGACGTCGCCCCCACGCTGCGCGATTTGCTCAATTCGCACCTGGGTGTCGTGGCGGCCCAGAACCTGACTGATGATCTGTCGGCTGAACTGGACCGGACGATCACGTGGGCCCACACCACCGAGCTGCGCGACCCGTCGCGCTACCTGCGCGGCGGCGAACTGGTGTGCACGGTCGGCATCAGCCTGCAGACGCCCGACGACTGTGAGGCCTTCGTCGCGGCACTGTGTGAATCCGGTGCCGCGGGCCTGTGTTTCGGCACGGGCGACGCGCACGACGCGGTTCCCGACGCTCTTGTCGCGGCATGCACGCGCAGGCGGTTGCCGCTGCTGATCGCGCCGCCGAATGTGCTGTTCGCGACCGTGAGCCGCTACGTGGCCGACTTCCAAGTGGGCGGCGAACTCGCCGTCGCACGCGCGACCAACACCCTGGTGCCGGAACTGCTCGCGTCTGCGCGTCGCCGCGAATCACCCCGGCAGCTGCTGGACCGCGCGGGTGAGGTGCTGGGCTGCTACTTCCTGCTCGAGCCCGGCGCACCCGCAGACACCGGCGGCCCGGCAGCGCACACCGTGACCATCGACGGACTCGGCACGTTGGTGTGGGTGGGCAGCGGCACGCCACCCGACGACGCCGTGCTGGACGTGATCGTGCGGTTCGTGCAGGCCGCGCAGGGCGAGCGTGACATCGAAGCGGCGCTGGCGCGTGAACGCGTCGGTCAGCTGCTGTCACTGGTCGAGCGCCGCATGCTGCTTCCCGACGCGCTCAACCAGCTGCTGGACTGGCCCGGCCTCGCCGCGCGTGAGGTGGCCTGCTCGGCGTGGCCGGCCGGTGCCGGCGCCCTGTTGTCGATGGCGTTCCCCACCGCGCTCGTCGGCGACGCCCCCGAGGTGTGCCTGGTGTTGACCGACCCGGCGACCAGCGCCACCGCCGACCTGCCCGCGATCGCCGCCGAACTGTCGCTGCCGTCGGGACATTCGGCCACCGCACCGCTGGCCGAACTGGGCTCGGCGATCACACAGGCCCGCATCGCGCTCGACCTAGCACGTCAGCACGGCGGCAGCATCGGGCCCGATCAGCTGAGCACGTTCGACAGTCTGCTGGAAGGCCTTCCGCTCAGCAGGCTCACGCCGTTCAAGCAGCAACTCATCGACCCCCTGGCCGAGAGCGACCACGAGCGCGGCACCCAGCACGTGCGGACGCTGCGGGTGTTTCTGGCCACCAACGGATCCCTCATCGACACCGCGCGCGAACTCTTCCTGCACACCAACACCGTGCGGCACCGGCTCGCGCGCATCCACGAGATCACCGGCCGCAACCCACTGCACTTCGAGGATCAGGCCGCCTTCGCGATCGGCCTGCGTGCCAGTGACCGGCACAGCCGCATGACACGGCGACCGAACTGATCCCGTGTCGCCCGCCCGCGCGGCAAACGAGGGTGGTAGACAGACACCATGGAGATCCTGGCCAGCCGGATGTTGATCCGACCGGTCGACTACGAGAAATCGCTCGAGTTCTACCGCGACGGGATCGGCCTGGCGATCGCGCGTGAATACCCCGGCGGCACAGTGTTCTACGCCGGTCAGTCGCTGATCGAGATCGCCGGCCACGGCGAACCGTCGGGAGGCGGCAGCCTGTGGTTGCAGGTGCGCGACATCTACGCCGCGCAGCAGGAGCTCGAGGGTCGCGGGGTGCCGATCACGCGGCCGGCCAAACAGGAACCGTGGGGTCTGCACGAGATGCACGTGACCGACCCCGACGGCATCACGCTGATCTTCGTCCAGGTGCCCTCGACGCATCCGCTGCGGCGCGACGTGCGGGATTAGGCGCTCAGCGCACCGGCCTAGCGCACCGGAACGGCCAACGGCCAGCCCACCGATGCCAGCCGCGCGGCGACCTGGTTGATCTCCTCGGCGGTCGGTTCCTTCTCGATGATCTGGTGCACCGCGTTGCGGATGTCGTCGTCGGTCACCGGGCTCTGTCCATCGGTGGAACGCAGGATGGCCTGCGCGGCGCGTACCACCTCGTCCTCGGTCAGCGACCGCTTCAACAGGGCCAGCAACGCGAAATAATCCTTCGGCGGAACGCCCTCGGGGTAGCCCTTGTGCAGCCAACCGAGGACGTTGTCCATGAAGGTCGTCGTCGTCTCGGTCATGTCACTTCCTCGGAAGGAACGGGAAGAGGTCGACGCCGGTGTGGTGGATGATGGTGCCGCGCGTGATCCACAGGATCGCGACCAGGATCACCGCACCCACGAACACGAACAGCGCCAGGCCGAGGAACTTCATCACCGGGTTACGGGCCGCAGCGGTTCCGTCGGCGTCGGCGTCGGTCCCGGCGAACGCGAGCAGGCCGGTGGCGAACAGTGCGGGCAGTCCGGCGCCGAGGATCAACCCGACCACCAGAACCTTCAGGATGGATTCCAGGTAGGTCATCAACGTTCCTTCAGATCAGACACCCGCGGGGGTGGGGCGCTCGGAGTTGTCGGGGATGGTCACCTTCAGATCGGCGGGGACCACCGAGTTGGTGGACTCGTCCCAATCGGCGTTGACGTTGTTGTGGTCGACCTTCTGCTGCTGTGCGCGCCACCACATGTAGAACGACAGGCCGACGAGCACCATGAAGATGAGGCCGTCACCGGCCAGCGACGAGCCGGTGAGCCTCTCGACGCCGTGGGACAGCCAGAACGCCAGCGCTCCGACGATGCCCGCGGCGGGCAGCGTCACGAGCCACGCCACTGCCATGCGGCCCGCGACCGCCCAGCGCACCTCGGCCCCGGGCTTGCCGACGCCGCTGCCCAGGATCGACCCGGTGGCGACGTGGGTGGTGGACAGCGCCATACCGGCGGCGCTCGAGCTCAGGATGATCGCGGCCGACGACGCCTCGGCGGCCAGGCCCTGCGGGGATTCGATCTCGACGAGGCCCTTGCCCAGCGTGCGGATGACGCGCCAGCCGCCGAGGTAGGTGCCCAGCCCGATGGCCAGCGCGCACGACGCGATGATCCAAAACGGCAGGCCGTTCTCCTTGACGTCGCCCGAGAGATGTCCGGTGGTGATGAGCGCGAGCGCGATGACGCCCATGGTCTTCTGCGCGTCGTTGGTGCCGTGCGACAGCGCCACGAGCGAGGCCGTCGCGATCTGGCCCACACGGAAGCCCTGTTCGCGGCGCTTCTGTGCGACATTGCGGGTGATGCGGTAGATCAGCCACGTGCCGCAGCTCGCGACCAGGCAGGCGATGACGGGGGCGGCGACCGCCGGGATCAGCACCTTCTGGGTGACGCCGGCCCAGTTGACTCCGGCGAGGCCGATCGCGGCCAGTCCGGCGCCGATCAAACCGCCGAACAGGGCGTGCGACGAGCTCGACGGGATTCCGAACAGCCACGTCAGCAGGTTCCACAGGATGCCGCCGATGAGGCCGGCGAAGATGATGGTGAGCCCGGTCGAGGCGTCGATCGAACCGACGAGCTGACCGGTCGAGGAATCCTGGATCTTGAGCACCGAGCTGGTGACGGTGATGGCGACCTCGACCGAGAGAAACGCCCCGACGAGGTTGAGCACGCCGGCCAGCAGGACCGCGGTCTTGGGCTTGAGCGCTCGGGTTGCGATCGAGGTGGCCATCGCATTGCCGGTGTCGTGGAAGCCGTTGGTGAAGTCGAAAGCAAGTGCGGTTGCTATCAGCAGCACCAACACGACAAGCTCTGCGCTCATGCCGCCAATTCTGCTGGATCGCGAAGCGATTTGACCAGCGACAAGCCGTCCTAAATGCTGCGTCTGACCTGCGTGTTTCCTGCATTGACGGCAGTGTTCACCGACTGTTCATCTTCTCGCCGTGATGCGTTTCCCGGGCGCGGCCGGGATCGACGCCGCGAGAGGCGATTTCGCTGTGACCGCCGTCACCAGCCGAGTGGGCGTGTATGTGAAATCCTCGGTGGATATACCGATATACCTGACCCGACAGCTCCCCCTCGGTGCCGCCTCAGGAGTTCGACGTGAACGCATTTCTCGCCAAGATCGCGGCCTGGCTCAACGCCGGGTACCCCGAGGGCGTGCCCGGCCCCGACCGGGTGCCGCTGCTGGCATTGTTGACCCGTCGGCTCACCAACGACGAGATCAAGGCCATCGCGGAGGATCTGGAGAAACGTGCTCACTTCGACCACATCGACATCGGCGTGCTGATAACCCAGATGACCGACGAGATGCCACGCGAAGAGGACATCGAGCGTGTGCGCAGGCATCTCGCGTTGCAGGGCTGGCCGCTCGACGATCCGCGCGACGGCGAGGAGCCCGACGGTGAATCGGGAGGCCCGCGATAGCCGTCCTGCGCCCCGTCGCGGTCGATGCGTCGGCCGCGCAACTGCTGACCGTCCTCGAGGATCTGCTGGCCGGCGGCGGATCCGCGATCCTGCCGGTGCCTGCTGCGGACCGACGCCAGACCGCGCTGCTGACATCGACGTTGCGCGCCGGAGAATCCATCGACGACGACGTCGCCGTGGTGGTCTCGACGTCGGGGACGACGGGTGCACCCAAGGGTGCGTTGCTGACACGCAGCGCCCTGGTCTCCAGTGCCGAGGCCACCTACGAACGCCTCGGCGGGGCGGGCCGATGGTTGCTGGCACTGCCCGCCCACCACATCGCCGGGTTGCAGGTGCTGGTGCGCAGCACCGTGGCGGGCACCACACCCGTGACCATTCCCGCCGGTTTCGAACCCGGCGAATTGCCCTCTGCCATAGCGCGATTGGGCCCGGGACGCAAATACGCGTCGATGGTCGCGATCCAACTCGACAAGGCACTGCGCGATCCGGCGGCAACCACGGCGCTGGCCGAACTCGACGCGGTGCTCATCGGCGGCGGACCCATGCCTGCGGGTATGGCCGAACGCGCTGCCGCGGGCGGGGTCCGAGTGGTCCGTACCTACGGCATGAGCGAGACCGCGGGCGGATGCGTGTACGACGGGGTGCCGCTCGCGGGGGTGACGATCCGCATCGAGGACTCGCGGATCTCACTCGGCGGCGCGACGGTCGCGAAGGGCTACCGCAATCCGGTGGAGCCGGACCCGTTTTCCGAACCGGGCTGGTTTCGCACCGATGACCTTGGCGTCCTTGACGATTCGGGTGCGCTGCGCGTGCTGGGACGCATCGACGACGCGGTGAGCACAGGCGGCCTGACCGTGCTGCCCCAACTCGTCGAGGCCGCGTTGGTGACCCACCCCGCGATCGCCGAGGCCGCGGTGTTCGGGGTGGCCGACGAACGGTTGGGACAGCGCGTGGTGGCCGCGGTGGTGCTCGCGGCGGGTTCACCGCTCCCCGAACTCGCCGAACTGCGCTCGCACGTCGCGCTGACCCTCGACGCCACGGCCGCGCCACGCGAGGTGCATGTGGTCGACGAACTGCCCCGGCACGGCATCGGAAAGCTCGACCGGCGCGCCCTGGTGGCCCGGTTCGGCGGTTGAGGGGTTTTTCCGGTTGCGGCGTGCAGGCATGATGTGAACATGCGCCAAGAGGTCACCTCAGTGGACGAACTGCGTGCCATCGTCGGACACCCCAACAAATACGTCGCGAACAAGGTCACCGCGCGGCTTTCCGAAGTACAGCAGGACTGGCTTGCCGCCTCACCGCTGTGTTTCGTCGCGACCACCGACGCCGAGGGACGCGTCGACGTCTCCCCCAAGGGCGATCCGCCGGGATTCGTGCGCGTGATCGACGACACCACGATCGCCATTCCGGAACGACCGGGCAACAAACGGGTCGACGGTTATCTGAATGTCCTGCAGCAACCGCACGTCGGCACGGTGTTCCTCATTCCCGGCCGCGGTGACACGTTGCGGATCAACGGCACCGCGACAATCCTGTCCGACGCCGATTATTTCGACGACATGGTGGTCGACGGCAAGCGCCCCATCCTGGCGCTGGAGATCAGCATCGAAGAGGTTTTCTTCCACTGCGCCAAGGCTTTCCTGCGCTCGGACACATGGAAGCCCGAAACGTGGAATCCCACCGCGGTGCCGTCGGTGGCACAGTTGGCCAAGGCGTTCAAACCCGATATGAGCGACAAGGAACTCGACGAGTACTACGCCGAGGACAACCTCCGCAAAATCCTCTACTGATTCGCGGCGACCGTGCATCGTGGGCGGGATTTCAGCGCTTTTTCCGCCAAGGATGCACGGTGGGCGCTTATGGGTGATGCCATTGACCACTGGCGGAGAACCCCGGTATTTCGGGCCCGCGGAAATGATCAATGATGGCGCGCGGCCGGTTTCCGACGCAGTGATGTCTTGACCGCTCACAACACACGGTAGGCTTTGGAATAAAAATAGTCACCGACATCGGAGGAAGCTGCGTGGGAAAAATTGTGACGATCGACTACATCGACGATCTCGACGGGGTTCCGATCGACGAGAAAGATGTTGACACGGTCGAATTTTCGTACCGCGGCGAGGACTACACACTTGTCCTGACCACCAAGAACGGCGCCCAGTTCAACAAGGACATCGCGCGCTACATCAAGGCCGCAAAGAAGGCGAAGGCCGACGACGGACGTGTGACGCGCAAGGCGGCCCGCGCCCGGAAACCCGCCGAGGCCAAAGCTGCCTCGAAGGCGGAATCGAACGGGACCTCGAACGGGGTGTCGAAAAGGGCATCCAACCGGGCGCTCAAAGCGGCAGCCGCCAAGGGCGCACCGAAGCGCAAGGCCTCTTCGCGCAGGACCGCATCGAAAACTGCAGGCGCGTCAAGCCAGGAGCGCAGCCGCGCGATCCGCGAATGGGCGCGGGCCAACGGCCACAGCGTCTCCGAGCGCGGACGCCTTTCCACCGAGATCATCACCGCGTACGAAGCCGCGAATCAATAACCTCGAATATCGGACTGCGTCAATTCGACGGCGGTTTGACGAGGATCGCACGGGTGTAGAGCAGTTGGAAGCCGCGGCGCTGCACGTTGTGCTGTGACAGCGATCCCGGTGCGGTGGTGACGACCGCGAGTTCGCAGCCCGCCGCCGCGGCGTCGGCGAGCCTGGCCCGCAACAATGCGGATTGGACACCGCGACGCCGGTACGCCGGCGCGGTTGCCGCACCGGTCAACTGCGCGATCCCGTCGGTGAACCGCACGCTGCCGCCGCCCACGACCGCGCCGTCACACAACGCGACATAGGGTGTCGCCCCGGCCTTTTGGAAGTCGCGGGTGACCCGATCCACGACGTCGCGGGGAAAGTCCTCGTGGCTGGGCACGCCCTGGGCGTCTGGATGCGCGAAACCGTCGACCACGACGTCGACAAAGGCCGTGAGATCCTGTGCCCGGTGCACCTCGACCCCGGCGGGCGGGCCGGAGGTCTCGCCCGTGACGCGTCGGCCGAGGACGTTCTCGAACCCCTCCAGCCGATAGCCGCGACCGGTCAACAATGCGGCGATTTCGGGATCTGCCAAATTGGACAGCTCGACCTGGGTCGCCGACCCACGCGCCGCGAGGGCACGCTCCACCCGCCCGAGAACCGATTCGTCCGGGACGCCCTTGAAACCGAGGCCCACCACTTTGTTCATGGGCGAACCTGGTTCGGCGAAGCAGGCGAAGCCGCCGGCCACCGGCAGGACGAGTCCCTCGGCGCCGCGGCCGCGTGTGGCCTCGGTGGCGGCCGTGATCAATTGCGCCTCGGCACGTTCGATACGCCGGGCCAACTCGATCCCGCAGAACAACTGTTCGTCGACCACGTCCGGTATTGTGCCCGACCGCACCGTCAGCGAAACGTCAGCCTCTGCTCAGCCGTATGGCCATAGGCTGAGCGCATGCAGATCGGGCGACGCGAACTGGTGGCGGTGATCATCGCGATACTGCTGGTGACGGCGGCATTCGTGGTGCCGCATCTCGATCTCGGCATCGTCACGCCACTGATCAACAGCACACCGGCGCAGATCTACAGTTTTGCCGACACCGCACCGATTTTCGGGTGGTGGAATGCCCACGTCGGCTGGGGCACGGTGCCGGCCGTCCTGATCGGCGCGGCCACGGTCTGGTGGGGCCCGGCGGTGGCCCAACGCCTGCCGTGGCGCGCGCTGCCGCTGGTCGCGTGGGTGACCTCGGCGCTGTGGGCGTTCTCGCTGGCCATGATCGACGGTTGGCAGCGCGGGTTCGCCGGCCGGTTGACCGCGCGTCACGAATATCTGCGCCAGGTGCCGTCGGTCACCGACATCGGCGAGGCGCTGCGCACGTTCTCCAGCAGAATTCTGGACTTCCAGCCGGATTCGTGGATCACCCATGTGTCAGGCCACCCGCCGGGCGCGCTCTTGACGTTCGTGTGGCTCGACCGCATCGGTCTCGGCGGCGGCGCGTGGGCCGGATTGCTGTGCCTGCTGGTCGGTTCGAGTGCCGCGGCCGCGATCGTCGTCGCGCTGCGGGCCGTATCGGGTGAGGCCACCGCACGACTGGCCGCACCGTTCGTCGCGGTGGCGCCCACCGCGATCTGGATCGCGGTGTCGGCCGACGGGTATTTCGCCGGGGTCGCGGCGTGGGGTCTGGCTCTGTTGGCGCTCGCGGTCCGCGACAGTGTCCACCGGCGGCGGGTGGCGTTACCGACCGCGGTGGGCTCCGGTCTGCTGCTGGGCTGGGGAATCTTCCTCAATTACGGCCTGGCGCTGGCCGCGCTGATCGCGTTGGCCGTGCTGATCACGGCGCCCGACTGGCGGGCGGCGCTGCGTGTGGCCGTTCCGGCGGTCATCGCGGTGCTCGCCGTGGTGGCGGTCTTCCTGGTCGCCGGGTTCTGGTGGTTCGACGGTTACACCCTGGTGCAGGAACGCTATTGGCAGGGAATCGCGAACAACCGGCCGTTCCAGTACTGGTCGTGGGCGAATCTCGCGTCGGTGGTGTGTGCGATCGGATTGGGCAGTGTCGCCGGGATCGGCCGGGTGTTCGACATCAAGGCGGCCCGGCGCAATCCGGGCCTGCCGATGCTGGTGATCGGTGCGCTGCTGGCCATCACGTTCGCGGACCTGAGCATGCTGAGCAAGGCCGAGACCGAACGCATCTGGCTGCCGTTCACGGTGTGGCTGACCGCCGCGGGTGCGCTGCTGCCCCCGCGGTCACACCGTTGGTGGCTGGGGCTCAATGTCGCAGGCGCGCTCGCGCTCAACCACCTCATCCTGACCAACTGGTAGTGGCTGACGGGACCGCTTGAACGCCACGTCTTTCAGGGCCTTCCCACCCATATAGGCGGGCACACACAGCCACACGACCGCCAGCGACCACCACAGGCCGCGCACATAGTCGCGGTCGAGCACGCTCGGATTGTCGGGTCGCAGGCCCGGCTTGCCGTACACCGGGATCGCGAGCAGCGCCAGGACCACGCTGCACAGCGCCGCCAGAGCGACCGGGGCCTGCCAGCGCACCGGGACGAGGCGGCGACTGCTCCAGCCCAGTGCGGCGCAGACGGGCGCGAACACCAGATCGTGCACGACCACCGCGACCAGGGCCCACACCACGATCCGCACGAGGATCACGGGCGGGTTGTCCCACAACAGCACCGCGCCGTAACCGCCGACGACGACACCGAGGGCCGCCAACACGATTCGTGTCATGGCACCACCTCGATGCGCGAAAGCCATTTGGTCTGCAGCACTCCCGGACGTGTCGGCGCGATCAACCGGCACGGGTAGCCGTGATCGAGGTCGAGCGCCTCCCCGTTGAGCCGCAACGCGATCAGGGTCTGCGAGTCACGCACGTGCCGCGCGGGCAGCGTGGTGCGCGAGTACGGACCGGGCGGTTCCAGCGAGATCATCCGCACGTCGGAGTCCGGCGAGGCGCCCACCGTGGCGAGGAGATCGGCGAGCACCACGCCGGTCCACTCGGCGTCGACGCTCCACCCCTCGAC
>Ga0180218_1000957_pt1 | contig 20066 bp, 15 predicted proteins | sample eDN3rd37CKraftBY_FD_151334 | JGI IMG/M metagenome (GOLD analysis project Ga0180218, IMG submission 151334) | Enriched backyard soil microbial communities from Emeryville, California, USA - eDNA 3rd pass 37_C Kraft BY (version 2) (version 2) | ecosystem: Environmental > Terrestrial > Soil >...
AGATCCCGCTTTCGCGCGACAAGCTCATGGAGCTCGCCCGCGGCCGCGAATACGAGGCCTTCGACCGCAGCCTCGATGTCCAGATCTCGCGCCTGCGCAAGCTGATCGAACCCAATCCGTCCAAACCGGTCTTCATCCAGACGGTCTGGGGTCTGGGTTATGTATTCGTGCCCGACGGCGGACGCTGACGTCCCCCGGCGGGGCGTCGGGTAGTTTTTTGCAGTCGCCTGCATGTCGCGCCTTTCCAGACAACTCAAAAAAATCACGTCCAGGCTGCGCCTGGGCCTGTTCAGCCGTTCCTTCCTGCTGCTGGCCGCCCTCATGCTGGTCAGCCTGGGGGCATGGCTGCAGGTGTTCTTCAGCATGGAAGAAGGCCCCCGCGCCACGCAGATGGCGCAGCGGGCCGCCACGTCGGTCAGCATCACGCGCTCGGCGCTGGTCTATGCGCCCACCCATGTCAGGCCCGCCCTGCTGCTCGACCTGGCCACCAAAGAAAGCCTGCGCATCCAGCCCCGCGAAGAAACCGACCGGCTCGAACCCCTGCCCGACTCCAACTACTGGAACCACGTCGCCTCCGAGATCAAAAAACGGCTTGGGGCCGGCACGCAGGTCATGTGGTCGGTCAATGAAGCCCCCGGCATATGGGTAAGCTTCGAAATCAACCGCGACCAGTACTGGCTGGTCTTCGATCGCGAACAGCTGGGCCTGACCGCCGGCATAGAATGGTTCGGCTGGGGCGTCACGGCCTTGCTGCTGGCGCTCATCGGTTCGGCCATCAGCGTGCGTTTCGTCAACCGGCCCCTGGCCCAGCTCGCCAAAGTGGCCCAGCAGCTGGCCCGAGGCGAAACCCCTTCGCCCCTGCCCGAGAAAGGCCCGCTCGAAATCCGCGAAATGAACATTGCCTTCAACCGCATGGCGCGCGACCTGCGCCAGGCGGAGGCAGACCGCGAAATCATGCTGGCGGGCATTTCGCACGATTTGCGCACGCCGCTGGCGCGCATGCGGCTCGAGATCGAAATGAGCTCGGTCAGCGACGAGGCGCGCCAGGCCATCGACGAAGATCTTGCCCAAATCGACCACAGCATCGGCCAATTGATGGAATACGCCCGGCCTGCGGGCATCGTACCCAGCAAGGGCATCGACATTTCGCGGGTGCTGAACGACCTGTTCGACCGCGAGCGCACCCATACCGAGTCGCTGGGCGGGCATCTGTCCGCATCCATACAGCCCGGGTTGTATGCCAAGATCGCCGCGCACGACCTCAAGCGGGTGGTCAGCAACCTGATCGAGAACGCCCGGCGCTACGGCCGCTCGCCCGCCGACGACCGCGCCTATATCCAGCTGCTGGCCCGCCAGGAAGGCAGCACTTTGGCAATCGAGGTCACCGACCAGGGCGCGGGCATCGCCGAAGCCGACATCGAACGCCTGCTCAGGCCGTTTTCCCGGGGCGAATCGGCCCGCACCGGCGTCAGCGGCGCCGGCCTGGGCCTGTCCATCGTCGAGCGCCTGCTTGGCCAGGTGGGTGGGCAGCTTAAATTGCTTCAGCGCCCGTCGGGCGGCCTGATCGCCCGCATCGAGCTGCCCCGGGCCCGGGGCTGAGCCGGCGCATGCCGGGGCAGGCGCTTCAAGCTGAGGCATAATTTGCTTATTGCAGGCATCAAGGAGAGCAAATGAAAACCGTAGGCGACAAACTCGAGCCCTTCAAAGTCATCGGCGTCAAGCCCGGCTTCAACCTGCCCGACGAAAACGGCGTGTCGGCCTTCGAAGACATTACCGAAAGCTCGTTTCCGGGCAAGTGGAAGGTCATCTACTTTTATCCCAAAGACTTCACCTACGTGTGCCCCACCGAAATCGTGGGTTTCGACCAACTGGGCCCGCAGTTCGAGCAGCGCGACACCATACTGATGGGCGGCTCGGTAGACAACGAGTACGTCAAGCTCGCCTGGCGGCGCTCCGACCCTGAACTCGACAAACTCGGCCACTACCAGTTTGCCGACACCACCGGCTCGCTTATCGACCAGCTGGGCATACGCCGCAAATCAGAGGGCGTGGCCCTGCGGGCCACCTTTATCGTCGATCCCGACAACATCATCCAGCACGTGTCGGTCAACAATATGGAAGTGGGACGCAGCCCTGAAGAAGTGCTGCGCGTGCTTGACGGTCTGCAGGCCGACGGCCTGTGCGCCTGCAACCGCCAGATAGGCGGCGCGACGCTTTAGGGCCTGTTAACACTAAAAGGGCTATCGGCCGATGCTCTTGCGCAAGCTGTCGATCAGCTCTTGCGCAAGCTGGGGGTCTTCAAAATTGGACAGCGGCTGTGCACTCGAAGAGGCCGCCCTGGCCATGAAGGTTTCGTCCTGCGGCAGCGCCTCGTCAAAGGGCAGCGGCTTGCCCTGGCATTCTGTCAGGCGCTGGGCAGGCGCGTTGCCAAGCAGGTGGTTCATTACTGTAAGGTCGACACATTCGGTCTGATACACCATCAGGCCGTGCGCACCTTCGTTCTCGACACGCACCATGCTGACGGCCGGCAACTGGTCGAAGGTTTCCAGGGCGCCGCTAAGCGGCGTCGGGACATCGAACTGGCTTTGCACCATCAGCAACGGCGCTTCTTTCAGGCTGTCCATCGAGGGCTTGTCTATGTTTGCCTTGCGGTCCCAGTAAAGGCAGGGCTGCTTCGCCACCCTGTTGGCGGCAATGGGCAGCCCGCGGGAAAGCTCGAAGCCCTTGTCGACCCAGAACACCTGGTCTTTGTTTGCCAGGGGCTCGTCGTTGCACACTACGGTGTCCCACACGGCGCCTTCACTGTCGAGCGAAAAGTATTCCGGCTCGGTGTAAAAGAGGGGGTTGCGCAGGACCGCGATGCGCGTGACCAGCGATGCCGCCCGCTTGATGAAAAGCTCGTTCAGCTCGGGATCGGCGAAGTAAGGATCGCCGTTGGTAAGAGTGGTTCCAATTTCGTCAAGCGTCTTGCCCTGGTCGAGAAGCTTCTGCGTTTCGATGGCGGCCTTGACCGACGATAGATACCCCGGAATGTTGCCGGGCTCGGCCCTGAAGCTTCCGCCGGTGTCGAGCAGGGCCTGCGTGACCTCGTGACCGATGGTATTCAGCTCGTTGACAATGGCTTGCGCGCTGGTGCCCATGTTGAAGATGTCGTCGTGCCGGGCGGCATACGGCGCGATGTACTCTTTGAAAGTGTGCATCACACCCTCGAGGTAGCTGATGGACGCAACATGTATGGGCTTGCTGAAGTTCATGTTGCTGTCCAGCACCATGGGGCCGACCCTGTCGGGGAAAATGCCCGCATACCAGAAGCCAAGCCAGGTGCCGTACGAGACGCCATAGTAATGAAGCTTTTCATCGCCCAGCAGGTGGCGCATGAGATCCATGTCGCGTGCGGTGGCATCGGTATTGATGTAGTCGGAGACCGGGTTCTTCTGGCAATTGCTGGCGGTGTAGCGCGCAATGTCAGTCAGCCGGCGAATGTTCTCGACGGTATCGCCCCACTTGGTGTCGTCGGTTGGATAGACGAGTTCATTGCCCGTGCACTGGATGGTGGTGCTGGCACCCACTCCGCGCGGAGAGAAGCCCACGAAGTTATTGGCTTCGCCGACCTCTTTGTATTTTTTCCCCAGGGTCGAATCATCGTTTCCCTCGGACAGCAGCAATGCAAAACGCAGGGACAGCATCAGGCCGTCGCCGCCGGGGCCACCGGGGTTGAAAAACAGATTGGGCTTCTGCTCGGGCGACTCGGCCGCCCGCACACGCAACATCGACAATGAAACCTGCAGGCCGTCGGGGTTCTGGTAATCGAGGGGCGCCTTGATGTCCGCGCATTGCACCCGGTCGCCCAGCTTGGCCAGATACTTGCTGCCTTCCGACTCATTGCCGGCGACGAAATACCGGCTGCAATCGCCCCAGCTGACTGCCTGGTTCTTATAGAAAGCCAGGGGGTCGGGCTCGGGGGTGGGCGACGAGCCACCGCTTCCCCCTCCGCACGCGGCCAGGCCAAGCGCCGCGGCACAGGAAATCAGAATGGTCGAAATCTTCATGAAGGCAGGGGGCATTGGGGCTTTTTTTAGAAGGGTTGGTAACCAAAGAAAACTTTTGGTGCCAAAGTATACCCTTCCCTAAAAGCCCCCGGAAGCCCCTGCTTCCTTGCCCGGAGGGCAGCGCCAGAAAGCGCGCGAAAACCCGCTACAGGCGGGCCAGCAGTGCCACCACGGTGGCCGCTATCCCTTCCTTGCGCCCCAGGTGGCCCAGGCCTTCGTTCGTCTTGGCCTTGATGTTGATGGCGCTTTGTTCCAGGCCCAGGTCGGCGGCGATGTTCGACGCCATGGCCGCGGCATGCGGGCCGATCTTGGGCGCCTGGGCATGCACCGTGGCATCGATGTTCACCGCCTTCCAGCCGGCCTGCGCAACCTTAGCGTAAGCTTCACGCAGCAGGCGGCGGCTGTCGGCCCCCTTGAAGGCGGGATCGGTATCGGGAAAATGCCGGCCGATATCGCCCAGCCCCGCCGCGCCCAGCAAGGCGTCGGTAACCGCATGCAGCAGCACGTCGGCATCGGAATGACCGGCCAGCCCGTGCGTATGCGGAATATTCACACCGCCGATGATGAGCGGCCGCCCCTCGACCAGCGCATGCACGTCGAAACCCTGCCCCACCCGAAAGGGAATGCTCATAGCCATTTTTCCATCAGTTCGAAATCTTCCGGCCAGGTTACCTTGAAGTTGCGCACCGAGCCGGGCACGAGCCGGGGCCTGCAGCCCGCCAGCTCCATCGCCGAAGCCTCGTCGGTGATTGGCCGATTGGCCGCATGCGCCTTCTCGAGCGCCTGCAGCAGTTGAAGCGCTGGAAACATCTGGGGGGTCTGGGCGGCCCACAAGGCCTCGCGATCGAGCGTAGCCTGCACGACGAACCCTGCCGCCTGGGCCACGCCGCCGCCTCCGGTCAGCAGACAAGAGTCTCGATCGGCCTCGACCGCCCGCTTCACCGTATCGGCCACAGGCAGCGCCAGCAAGCCGCCCGACTCGTGGGCAAGACAGGTGTCGATCAGCCGTGCCAGGGCCTGGGCCGACAGGCCCGGACGGGCCGCGTCGTGCACCAGGGCCCAGTCGTGGGGGCCCGGCGCAGCCTCGCGCAGGGCGGCCATGACTGTTTGCGCCCGGGTGGGCCCGCCGCAGGGGCGCACTTCCACGCGAGGCAGACCAGCCAGGGCCGGCTCCGCCATGTCGTCGCCCGGGGAGACGGCCACCAGCACGCGCGCAACGCGCGCATCGGCCAGCAGGGCCCGCACCGCGTGCCGCAGCATGGGCTCGCCCCGCAAAAGGCGGTATTGCTTGGGCCGGGGCGGCTGATCGGAGCCCGGCCGTTGCGCGCGCTGGCCGGTTCCCGCAGCCGGAACAATGGCGATCAATTTATCTGACATGCAAAGATTTTATAATGAGAGGTTGAAATGGCTACAGATACCACCCTTCCCCTCTTGCTTCCCTCTACTTCCGCCCTCATCAAGGCCCTGAAGCCCGGCCAGCGCCACACCGTGCCCATGCCGCCCGGCTCGGGCGACGCCTGGCTGCTGGCCGACGTGGCGCGCCAGGCTTCGCGCCCTATCGTCGTATTGTGCGCCGACCCCCTGGCGGCGCAGCGCCTGGCCGACGAGATCCGGCTGTTCGCGCCGCAGCTGCGCATACGCCAGCTGCCCGACTGGGAAACCCTGCCCTACGATAATTTTTCGCCGCATCAGGACCTGATTTCAGAGCGGCTGCAAACGCTTCACGCCCTGCTGCGGGAAACGGTCGACATCCTGACCGTGCCTGTAACTACTGCGCTGTATCGCCTGGCTCCGCCTTCTTTCCTGGCCGCCTACACCTTTTCTTTCCGGCAAGGCGACCAGCTCGACGAGGAAGCCCTGCGCCGCCAACTGACCCTGGCCAATTACTCTCACGTCACGCAGGTTACCGCGCCCGGCGAGTTCTGCATACGGGGCGGGCTCATCGACCTGTTTCCCATGGGTTCGGTGCTGCCCTATCGCCTGGACCTGTTCGACGACGAAATCGAATCCATACGAGCCTTCGACGTCGACAGCCAGCGCAGCCTGTACCCGGTGAAAGAAGTGCAGTTGCTGCCCGGCCGCGAGTTTCCCATGGACGAGGCGGCCCGCAACCGCTTCCGGGCCGGTTTTCGCGAGTTCATCGAAGGCGACCCTTCACGCGCCCTGCCCTACAAGGACATGGGCAACGGCATCGCGTTTGCCGGCGTAGAGTATTACCTGCCCTTGTTCTTCGAACAAACGGCCACCCTCTTCGATTACCTGCCCGCCGATACATTGACCGTTTCGGTGGGCGACATCGACGAAGCCATGCGCAGCTTCGCCCAGGATACCCATAGCCGCTATCAGTTCCTGAAGAGCGACAGAGAGCGCCCCGTATTGCCTCCGGACCTGCTGTTCCTGGACGCCGAGGCGCTGTTCCTGCGGCTCAAGGCCTTTGCACGCCTTGCCCTGGCCGCAGGCGGATCGCACCCCGACGTTTCAATCGTGCCCGACGTTTCCGTGGCACGACGGGCCGAGAACCCGCTTGCCCGGCTGCAGGCCACCTTGCACCAGACCGATTCGCGCCTGGTGCTGTGCGCCGACTCGGCCGGACGCCGGGAGACCCTGCTGCAGATGCTGGCCGAATACAGCATACAGCCCGATGCAAGCGCCGACACACTGCAGGAGTTCCTGGACCGGGACAACCATTTCAGCGTCGTCGTAGCGCCGTTGGCCGCAGGTTTCTTCCTGCCCGGCAACCAGTTGATGCTGCTGACCGAGAACGACCTCTATCCCAACCAGGCCCACGCCCTGCGCCGGCGGCGCAGGGCCCAGGAGCGCAGCAGCGACGTCGAAGCCATGGTGCGCGACCTGTCGGAGCTGCGAGAAGGCGACCCCGTCGTCCACGCCCAGCACGGCATAGGCCGCTACCAGGGCCTGATCGACATGGACCTGGGCGAAGGCACCATGGAGTTCCTGCATCTGGAATATGCCAACGGCAGCACGCTGTACGTGCCGGTTTCCCAGCTGCATGTCATCGCCCGCTACAGCGGCGCCGATCCCGACACCGCTCCCCTGCATCAACTGGGCTCGGGCCAGTGGGACAAGGCCCGGCGCAAGGCCGCGCGCCAGGTGCGCGATGCCGCCGCCGAACTGCTGGCGCTCTACGCGCTGCGCGCCGCGCGCGAAGGCTACGCCTTCAAGCTTCCGCTGAACGACTACGAGGCGTTTGCCGAGGGCTTCGGCTTCGAGGAAACCCCCGACCAGGCCGGCGCGATCGAGGCGGTCATCGGCGACATGACTTCGGGCAAGCCCATGGACCGCCTGGTGTGCGGCGACGTGGGCTTCGGCAAGACCGAAGTCGCCCTGCGAGCAGCTTTCCTGGCCGTGGCCAACAACAAGCAGGTGGCCCTGCTGTGTCCCACCACGCTGCTGGCAGAGCAGCATGCCCAGACTTTTTCCGACCGCTTTGCCGACTGGCCCGTAAAGGTCGTCGAATTGTCGCGCTTTCGCTCCAGCAAGGAAGTGGCCGCCGCAATGCAGGGCCTGAAGGACGGAACCGTGGACATCGTCATCGGCACACACAAAATCCTTTCCAAGGATGTGTCGTTCAAGCGCCTGGGCCTCGTCATCATCGACGAAGAACACCGCTTCGGGGTGCGCCAGAAAGAAGCGCTCAAGGCGCTGCGTGCCGAGGTCGACGTGCTGACCCTCACCGCCACCCCCATTCCGCGCACACTGGGCATGTCGCTGGAAGGCATACGCGATTTTTCCGTCATCGCTACCGCGCCGCAGAAGCGCCTTGCCATCAAGACCTTCGTGCGGCGTGAAGACAACGGCACCATACGCGAAGCCCTGCTGCGCGAACTCAAGCGCGGCGGCCAGGTCTATTTCCTGCACAACGAAGTCGAGACCATACACAACCGCCGCGCGCGGCTCGAAGAACTTGTGCCCGAGGCGCGCATCGCGGTGGCCCACGGCCAGATGCCCGAGCGCGAACTCGAAGAAGTGATGAAGGGTTTCTACCAGCAGCGCCACAACGTGCTGTTGTGCACCACCATCATCGAAACCGGCATCGACGTACCCTCGGCCAACACCATCGTCATCCATCGCGCCGACCGCCTTGGCCTGGCTCAGCTGCATCAATTGCGTGGCCGCGTCGGCCGCTCGCACCACCAGGCCTATGCCTATCTGCTGACCCCGGGCGACGACGCAATTACCAGCAACGCCAAGAAGCGCCTGGAGGCCATCCAGGCCATGGAAGAGCTGGGCGCGGGATTCTACCTGGCCATGCACGACCTCGAAATACGGGGCACTGGCGAAGTGCTGGGCGAATCGCAGTCGGGCAACATCCACGAGATCGGCTTCTCGATGTATTCGGAAATGCTGAACACGGCCGTGCGTGCGCTGAAGGCCGGCGAAGAACCCGATCTCGAGACGCCCTTTGCATCGAGCTGCGAAGTCAACCTGCATGCATCGGCGCTGCTGCCTCCGGACTACTGTCCGGACGTGCACGCTCGGCTGGGGCTGTACAAGAAGCTGTCGCACGCGCGCACTGAGGACGATCTCATCGTGATCCAGGAAGAGCTGATCGACCGCTACGGCAAACTGCCCGAAGCGGCGCAGACATTGCTGGCCACGCACAGGCTGCGCCTTATCGCCGAACCGCTGGGCATCGTCAAGATAGACGCCAGCGAAAGCCAGGCCATGATACAGTTTTGCGCCAAGCCCAATATCGATCCCATGCGCATCATCCAGCTGGTGCAGACCCAGCGCCACGTGAAGCTCGCGGGGCAAGACCGCATCAAGGTCGAGATAAAGGCCGCGGCGGCGGCCGGCAAGGACGAACCGCGCCCGGCGCCCGCAGGCAAGGTCTCCAACCGCATCGACGCCGTGCGTTCGGTACTGCGCGCGCTGGTGTAAGTGGTACCTTCCCCACTCAGCCCCCAAAACCGTTCGCGCCGCGCCGCAGCACCACGCAAGGCGGCGCCTCAACATGAAACCTCCGATCCACCCGCCCAACCATTTCTCGAAGAACGCCAAGCCATGAGCCACCTCATACTCCAGTCCCCCGCCCTGCGCGCCGAGAACGTCGAGCAGATCGCCGCCCTGGCCAATGCCCAGGGCGTGCACAGCCTGGGCAACACGGCCGCCCACCTGCTGGGTGTCGACCAGAACGAGCGCGCCGAGATCGGCCGGCTCTGCGACACCCTGGGCATAGACCACGCATTTCTGGACAACATACGCAGCCTGTCCGACTGCAAGATACTGGCCATGGACATGGACTCGACACTGATCAACATCGAGTGCATCGACGAAATCGCCGACATGGTCGGCCGCAAGGCCCAGGTGGCGGCCATTACCGAGGCCGCCATGCGGGGGGAGATCGCCGATTTCGCCGAAAGCCTGCGCCGCCGCGTCGCCCTGCTCGAGGGCGTGCCGGCCTCGGAGCTCGAGCGCGTCTACACGGAACGCCTGCGCCTGAATGCGGGCGCCGAGCGCCTGATCGAAACCGCACACGCGGCGGGCCTGAAGACCCTGCTGGTGTCGGGCGGCTTCACCCTGTTCACACAAAGGCTGAAAGAGCGTCTGAACCTGCACGAAACGCACGCCAATGTGCTGGAAGTGGAAAACGGCATGCTCACCGGCAAGGTGCTGGGACCCATCGTCGACGGCCAGGCCAAGGCGGACCACGTCGCAGCCCTGGCCCAACGCCTGGACGCCACGGCGGACCAGATCATCGCCCTGGGCGACGGCGCCAACGACCTGAAGATGCTCGCGCTGGCGGGCTATTCGGTAGCCTACCGGGCCAAGCCCGTGGTGCGCGAGCAGACGCGCTTTGCCCTCAATTTCAGCGGGCTGGATGCGGTGTTGAATTGGTTCAAGGCTTAGCCGGTGCCTGTTGCCCGGCTGCTTGCCTAGCCCTCCAGTACTGCTGGTTGTTCGCGATGCGGCTTTGTTGAGTTCTTCAGCGCCGTTGATTGTTCACGATGCGGCTTTGTTGAGTTCTTTAGCGCCGCCGGAGGCGGGGTGTCATCAGGCGGGCGGTCGGGCGGTCCGGCTTCGCCGGACTACCCGCGTCTGCCTCGTACGCGTGGGCGGCGAAAGAACTCGCCCTCGCCGCTACGCGGCTCGGAACTCGGACAAGCTTTCGCCGACTGCCCCCACGCTCCCTTCGTCAGCCCGCGGCGCCCTCCGACGCCCGCCTGAAGACACCCCGCCTCCGACGGCTTGCGGTTTCGGCTCGCGACGAATATAAAAGGCCGGCGTGCCGGCTTGTATGGTCTGCCTCGACATAAGCCGCTGGAGGAGAGCCTATTTGTGCCGGGCGTTGGAGGGCGCTGCCACAAACCGCCCGACCGCCCGGCACAAATAGGCTCTTCTTCAGCGGCGCTCAAGAACCCAAATAAAAACCTGCACAGCGCAGGTTCCAGAAAAACATCAGGTAAAACGTAGGCTCGGATAGAATCCGCTCCCGGACTCGACATAACAATCGAGAACCAGCTTCAGCCTCCTTCCGAAGAAGAGCTACCTCTTCCGCCCCGCATGATGCCGCCGCAGCAGATAGCGCAGCACAAACCCCGGATAAGCCAGCACAAGATACAGGCTGAGCGTAATCGCGTAGAACTCCCAGGTCTGCTGGAAGGGATTGCCGATGTTCGCTTCGAAGGCAAAACCCACTGTGCCTACCATTACATACAGCACCAGCACCTCGAGCAAGCGGGCGAACACAGGCTTGCCGACAACCGCCCCGCGATTGCGCCAGCCCGGATACGACAGCAGCAGCACCGCGGCAATCGCCACCGCCAGCAGCTTGCCCAGGAACAACAGCGCCGAAGCCGCGTCGGCCCCGATGATCAGCGCACCGCCGATCAGATCGAGCGTCAGCAAGCACCACCCCGCCAGCAACGCAAAGAACACCACCGACTCAAGCAGCCGCAACCATGCAGGGCGGCCCGGCTCGCCGGGCTGGGCCCAGGGCAGCGCCAGCAAGTGGCGCTGCAGCAGGAACGGCAGGCTTGCCGTGCCAAACGCCAGCAGGATCACCACCCAGACCGCCAGAGACTGATCCATATACGGCCGCTAGAAGCTTAGCGAAGACTCGATGACGCGCACACATAGCGCCATCAGGCCGCCCGGCAGTATGCCCAGGACCAGGAGAGCCAGGCCGTTGAGCGACATCAGGCCACCAGGCAGCACCCCGTTGGGCGTCGACAGCGTCTCGCCCTCGGGCTCGTCGAAATAAGCCATCTTGACGATGCGCAGGTAATAGAAAGCGCCAACCAGAGAGAACAGCACCGCCACGACCGCGATAGACACATAGCCTGCGCCCACCAGCGCCTGCAGCACCGCCAGCTTGGCATAGAAACCCACCATCGGCGGAATGCCGGTAAGCGAGAACATCGAGACCAGCAGCACGCCCGCCAGCACCGGACTGCGTTGATTCAGGCCCTTGAGGTCGGAGATACGCTCGCAGTCGAAGCCCTTGCGGCTAAGAAGCAGGATCAGGCCGAAGGTGGACAGCGTAGTCAGCACATACGTCAGCATGTAGAACAAGGCCGCGCCATAGGCCTGGCCGGTTGCGGCGGCCTGGTCCTGGACCACGCCCGAAAGCAGCCCGAGCAGCACGAAACCCATGTGCGAAATGGTCGAATACGCCAGCATGCGCTTGAAGTTGGTCTGTACGATGGCGGTCAGGTTGCCGATGGCCAGCGACAGCACCGCCATGATCAGCAGCATGGGCTGCCAGTCGAGCGCCACGCCGTGCAGCGCCTCGGTCAGCAGGCGCAGCACAATGGCGAAAGAAGCGAGCTTGGGCGCGGCACCCAGAATAAGCGTCACCGAGGTGGGCGCGCCGTGATAGACGTCGGGCACCCACATGTGGAAAGGCACGGCGCCCAGCTTGAACGCCAGGCCGGCAACCACGAACACCACGCCGAACACCAGCGCCAGGCGGCTTGCCTCGCCGGCTGCGATGGTTTGTGCAATAAGCGCCAGGTCAAGATGGCCCGTCGCGCCGTAGATCATGGAAAGACCGTACAGCAGCACGCCCGACGCCAGCGAGCCCAGCACGAAATACTTCATGGCCGATTCGACCGCGGGCATATGGTCGCGGCGCAGGGCGATCAGGGCATACAGCGCGAACGACATCAGCTCGACGCCCAGATACACCGTAAGCATGCTGCCGGCGGAAATCATCACCATCTGGCCCAGCAGGGCAAAGAGGGTCAGCGTGTACAGCTCTCCGCCGTTGCCCAGCATGTCCCGCTCTTCGGCATACGAGCGGCCGTAGATCAGCGTGACCGCCACAGCGATGTAGGACGCGATCTTCAGCAGATGGGACAGCGGGTCGACCACATACAGGCCGTGGAAGGTGGACCCGGCCACGCCGTTGGACCACTGCAGGGCACTGACCACGGTGACCGCCAGCAAGGCGCCCAGGCTAAGCACGAAAGTCAGGTGGCGTTGCGCGGTCTTGGAGAAGGCGTCGATCAGCAGGATCGCCGCGGTAAGGACCAGAAGCAGAATCTCGGGCAGCGCCAATGCGAAGTGAAAATGATTTTGCATAGTGATCCAGGCCTACAGTTTCGAAATGGAGACGTGCTGCAACAAGGCCTGTACCGACACATGCATGACGTCCGTGAACGGTTTGGGGTGTATGCCCATATAAAGCACCATGACCGCCATGATTCCCAGGATGAAGAACTCGCGGGCGCTGAGGTCGGGCATGGCCCGGACATTGTCGTTGCCGATCTCGCCGAACGCCACGCGCTTGAGCATCCACAGCGAATAGACCGCGCCCCAGATCAGGGCCGTGGCGGTAAGCAGGCCGATCCAGAAGTTGTACTCGACCGCGCCCATGATGACCGTGAACTCGCCCACGAAACCGCTGGTGGCCGGCAGGCCGCTGTTGGCCAGAGAAAACAGCACGAAGAAAGTGACGAAGCGCGGCATGACGTTGATCACCCCGCCATAGTCGGCGATGCGGCGCGTATGCATGCGGTCGTACAGCACGCCGATGCACAGGAACATGGCCCCCGACACAAAGCCGTGCGACACCATCTGCACGATGGCGCCTTCCATGCCGGCGGTGTTGAACAGGAAGAAGCCCAGGGTGACGAAGCCCATGTGGGCGACCGACGAATAGGCCACCAGCTTCTTCATGTCGTCCTGCACGATGGCCACCAGGCCGATGTAGATGACGGCGATCAGCGACAGCGCGATCATCAGGCCCGCCAGGCTATGCGAGGCGTCGGGCGCGATGGGCAGTGAAAACCGCAGGAAGCCGTATGCGCCCAGCTTGAGCATGATGGCCGCCAGCACCACCGAGCCGCCCGTGGGGGCCTCGACGTGGGCGTCGGGCAGCCAGGTGTGCACCGGCCACATCGGCACCTTGACCGCGAAAGCGGCCAGCAAGGCGATGAACACCAGCACCTGCGCGGTCTGGCCCAGCGGCAGCTGGTGCCAGGTAAGAATGTCGAACGAACCGTCGGCCGCATGCCACAGGTAGATGAAGGCGACCAGGGTCAGCAGCGAACCCAGCAGCGTGTACAGGAAGAACTTGAACGCCGCATAGACGCGGTTGGGGCCGCCCCACACGCCGATGATGAGGTACATCGGGATGAGCGTGGCCTCGAAGAACACGTAGAACAGCATGCCGTCGAGCGACGAGAACACGCCCACCATCAGGCCCGACAGAATCAGGAAGGCGCCCATGTATTGGGCGACGCGCTTGGTGATGACCTCCCAGCCGGCCAGCACCACGATCACCGTGATGAAGGCGGTAAGCAACACGAACCACAGCGAGATGCCGTCGATGCCAAGGTGATAGTTGACGGCGAAGGTCTCGATCCACGGCGTGTTCTCGACAAACTGCATGTCGGCCGTGGCCGGATTGAAGCCCGTGTACAAGGGCAGCGTGACCAGGAAGCCCAGCACGGATCCCGCCAGCGCCAGCCAGCGCGTGAACCCCGGCCGATCGTCGCGGCCCAGAAGCAGAACCAGCAGGCCGGCGACGATCGGCACGAAGATCGATAGAGTCAGCCAGGGAAAAGTTGAAGACGCCATATCGCTAGCCATCAGTGAACCGTCAGCACGAAAAAGGTTAAGAACGCCATGATGCCGATGATCATGGCAAAGGCGTAGTGATAGATGAAGCCCGACTGCAAGTGCCGGCTGACGGCCGCCACCCAGCCGACGACCTTCGCGCTGCCGTTCACGACGATGCCGTCGATGATGCCGCGATCGCCGCCCTGCCACAGGCCGCGGCCCAGGCACAGCGCCATGCGCGACACCACCCGTTCGTTGAACCAGTCGGCGTAGTATTTGTTCTCGAGCAGGCCGTAGACGCCCGACAGGCTGCGGCGCAGGGCCGCGGGCACCGCCGGATTGATCATGTAGCAATACCAGGCCACGACCAGGCCGGCGACCACCAGCCAGAACGGCACGGTAACGAAGCCGTGCAGTGCAAAGGCCAGCCAGTCGTGCCAATGAGCGGCCAGCTCGGCCATGGCCGGATGCTGGGCCAGCACCGTGATGGAGCCGTCGAAGAAGCCGCCAAACAGCATGGGGTCGATCAGCAGCGCGCCCGCGATCACCGAAGGAATCGCCAGCAGGATCAGGGGCAGGGTCACCACCCAGGGCGACTCGTGCGGCACGCCGCCATGGTGGCCGTGCTCGTCGGCGTGGTCATCGGCGTGGCCGTGGCCCGTGGTGTCGAACCTTTCCTTGCCATGGAAGACCAGGAAGTACACCCGGAACGAATACAGCGAAGTGACGAACACGCCGATCAGGGTGGCGTAGTAGGCAAAGCCCGCGCCCCACACATTGGCCGCGCCCGCCGCCTCGATGATGTGCTCTTTGGAATAGAAGCCCGCGAAGAAAGGCGTGCCGACCAGGGCCAGCGTGCCCAACAGGAAGGTGATCCAGGTAATGGGCATGTACTTGCGCAGGCCGCCCATGTTGCGGATGTCTTGGTCGTGGTGCATGCCGATAATGACCGAGCCGGCCGCCAGGAACAGCAAGGCCTTGAAGAAGGCGTGGGTCATCAGGTGGAAGACCGAGACCGAGTAGGCTGAAGCCCCCAGCGCCACGGTCATGTAGCCCAGCTGCGACAAGGTGGAATAAGCCACCACCCGCTTGATGTCGTTCTGGATGACGCCCAGTATGCCCAGGAACAGCGCACCGATGGCGCCGATCACGATAATGAAGGACAAGGCCGTGGAAGACAGCTCGAATACCGGCGAAAAGCGCGCCACCATGAAGATGCCCGCCGTCACCATGGTGGCCGCGTGGATCAGCGCCGAGATGGGCGTGGGGCCTTCCATGGAATCAGGCAGCCAGCTGTGCAGCGGAACCTGCGCCGATTTGCCCATGGCGCCCACGAACAGCGAGATGCAGGCCACGGTAACCAGCTGCCAGTCGGTACCGGGGAAAGGCAGCGTGGCCAGCTTGTCGGTCTGCTCGAACACCTGGCCGTAGTGCATGCTGCCGGTATAGGCGAACAGCAGGCCTATGCCCAGGATGAAGCCGAAGTCGCCCACCCGGTTGATGACGAAGGCCTTCATGTTGGCGAAGATGGCCGTGGGGCGCTTGAACCAGAAGCCGATCAGCAGGTACGAGACCAGGCCCACGGCTTCCCACCCGAAGAACAGCTGCAGCATGTTGTTCGACATGACCAGCATCAGCATCGAAAACGTGAACAGCGAAATATACGAGAAGAAGCGCTGGTAGCCGGGGTCGTCGGCCATGTAGCCGATGGTGTAGATGTGCACCATCAGCGACACCGACGTCACCACCACCATCATCATGGCGCTGAGCGAATCGATCAGAAAGCCGATTTCGATCTGGATGTCGCCGATGGCGTTCCACAGATACACGGTGCCGTCGAAGGTCTGCCCGTTCAGCACCTGGAAGAGCACGACGATCGAGCCGATGAAGGAAACGAGTACACCGAGAATGGTGATGCAGTGCGCGGCGCTTCGGCCCACGAAGCGGCCCATGAAGCCGGTGCCGAACAGGCCCGTGATCAGGGCCCCGACCAGCGGCGCCAGCGCAATAACGAGATAGAGACTGATTGAACTCATAGTATCGGTAATCCCATCAACCCTTAAGCTGGTCTAGTTCTTCGACGTTGATCGTATTCAGGTTGCGGAACAGCAGCACCAGGATGGCCAGGCCGATGGCCGCCTCGGCCGCCGCGACCGTCAGGATGAAGAAAACGAACACCTGGCCCGACATGTCGCCGAACCACGTGGAGAACGACACGAAATTGAAGTTGGCGGCGAGCAGGATGAGCTCGATCGACATCAACAGAATGATGAGATTGCGACGATTCAGGAAAAATCCGAATACACCCACGGCGAACAGAATGGCGCCCAGTATCAGGTAGTGAGCCAGCGTGATTGTCATTTCGTGTCCTTGCTGCTTGGTTCGGTCTGCGACGGAATGCTGACCAGGCGCAGGCGGTCGGAAGCGCGCACGCGCACCTGCCTGGAGGGATCGGTGCGCTTGACGTCGCGGCGCTTGCGCAGGGTCAGGGCAATGGCCGAGACCATGCCCACCAGAAGGATGACGGCGCCCACCTGTACGGCAAAGACATACTCGCCGTACATGAGGCTGCCCAGCGCGTGCGTGTTGTTGAAGTCGGCGCCCATGTCGGCCGGGGGCCCGAAGCCATACCACAGCGACACCAGCACGAAGGCCAGCTCGAGCACCATGATGAGCCCGATGATCGAGCCCATGACCATATAGGTCTTGAAGCCGCGCCGCAGGCTTTCCATGCGTACGTCGAGCATCATGACGACGAACAGGAAAAGCACCATGACGGCGCCCACGTAGACCAGGACCAGCAACAGGCCCAGGAACTCGGCGCCGGCCATCACCCACAGCATGGACGATGTGAAGAAGGCCAGGATCAGGTGAAGCACGCCGGTGATCGGGCTGGCCGCGGCGATGACGCGAATAGCGGCATACACCAGCACGAACGAAAGAAGGTAGAACAGGACGGAATAAAAGGTCATGGGTTCGGTCCCGATGTCAGCGGTAAGGCGCGTCGGCTTCGCGCCGGCGGGCGATTTCTGCTTCGTAGCGGTCGCCGACCGCCAGGAGCATGTCCTTGGTGTAGTAAAGATCGCCGCGCTTCTCGCCGTGGTATTCGTGCATGTGCGTCTCGACGATGGAATCGACGGGACAGCTTTCTTCACAGAAACCGCAGAAAATGCACTTGGCCAGGTCGATGTCGTAGCGCGTGGTGCGGCGCGAGCCGTCTTCGCGCTCGTGCGATTCGATGGTAATGGCCAAGGCCGGGCAAACCGCTTCGCATAGCTTGCAGGCGATGCAGCGCTCTTCGCCGTTGGGATAGCGGCGCAGCGCGTGCAGCCCCCGAAAACGCGGCGACGCAGGCGTTTTTTCCTGTGGGTAGCGCAAGGTGACCTTGCGCCGGAAAAAATACTTGCCGGTCAGGCGCATACCCTTGAGCATCTCGGACAGCATCAGGCTGCCGAAGAAATCTTTGATAGCTTCCATATCTAGCCCCAGTCAGTCTATTGCCATATGTTCCAAGGCGTCTGCATCCAGATCGCCACCACCAGCAGCCAGACGCCGGTCACGGGGATGAACACCTTCCAGCCCAATCGCATGATCTGGTCATAGCGATAGCGCGGGAAGGTCGCGCGGAACCATATGAAAAGCGAGACGACGCAAAAAGTCTTGATTCCCAGCCACAGCCAGCCCGGCACCCAGGTAAAGGGCGCAAAGTCGAACGGAGCCATCCAGCCACCCAGGAACATGATGGAGGCCACCGCGGACAGCAGGATCATGTTGGCGTACTCGCCCAGGAAGAACAGCGCAAAGGCCGTTCCCGAGTACTCGACCATATGGCCGGCCACGATCTCGGACTCGCCTTCGACCACGTCGAAGGGATGGCGGTTGGTCTCGGCCACGGCCGAAATCACGTAGATGACGAACAGCGGCAACAGCGGCAGCCAGTTCCAGGAAAGAAAGGTCAGGCCGCGGTCGGCGAACCAGCCGCTGCCCTGCCCCAGCACGATCTGGCTCATGTTGAGCGAGCCGGACACCAGCAGCACGGTCAGCAGCACAAAGCCGATCGCCAGTTCGTAGGAGATCATCTGGGCCGAGGCGCGCATGGCGCCCAGCAAGGCGTACTTGGAGTTGGAGGCCCAACCCGCCACGATGACGCCGTACACACCCAGCGAGGTGACCGCCATGATATACAGCAGGCCGGCATTGACGTTGGACAGCACCAGCTCGGGACCAAAAGGTATCACGGCCCAGGCCGCCAGCGCCGGCATCAGGGTGACCACGGGAGCCAGCAGGAACAACACCTTGTTGGACTTGCTGGGCAGCACCAGTTCTTTGGTAAGCAGCTTGAACACGTCGGCGAACGGCTGCAGCAGGCCCCGGTAGCCGACCCGGGTCGGCCCCAGGCGCACGTGCATGGCGCCGATCATCTTGCGTTCCCAATAAGTAAGATAGGCCACCATGAGGATGACCGGCACTGCGACGACCAGCACCTTGACCAGCGTCCACACCACATACCAGGCGGTCGGACCGATCAGGCCGCTGCCGAAGGCTTCCAGTTGATTCAACCAATCCATTTAGGCACGCTCCACCGTAATTTCGCCAAAGGAGGACCCCAGCGGCAGGGTCTCGGCAAACGCCGTGGAAATCCGCAGGGCGCCATCCGCCACCGCGGGATCGAGTTCGGCCTTGAGCGCGGCCTCGCCATGAGCCGAACGCACCCGCACCGCATCGCCATCGTGCAGCCCAAGGCCTTGCAGCGTGGCTGCGTTCATGCGGGCGGTGGGCGCCCGTGAAGCGGCCGTTTGCTGAAGCGGCTCGGCGCGCCGCACCAGGGCGTCGCTGCGATAGATGGGCACGTCGGCGACGCGCTGCAGGCCCTGCGCGCCCTGCCCAAGGCCGATCGGCCCAGTAACCTGGTTGGACAGGCGCTCTTGGATGCCATCGACCAGCACGGTGTCGCGCACCGTCTCGGAGGTTTCGTCATCGAAGCCCGCAAGCTGGAACAGATTGCCCAGAACACGCAGCACCTTCCAGGCGGGACGGGTATCGCCATAAGGCGCCGCGGTGCCCTTGAAGCTTTGCGTGCGCCCTTCGGCGTTGACGAAGGTGCCCGAGGTTTCGGTGAACGGCGCAATGGGCAGCATGACGTCGGCCCATTCGGCCGCAGCTGAATGGAAGGAGGTAAGCGCCACCGCGAACTGAGCGTTCTTGAGCGACTGAACGGCTTGCGCGCCATGGTCGGAATCGAATGCCGGCTCGGCGTGCAGCACCACATAGCCCTTCAGGCCTTGTCGCAGCATCTGCTCGGCGGTCAGGCCGCCGGCCTGGGGCACGGCGCCCGCAAGATAGCCGCCCACCGTGTTGCCGCCGGGGGTAAGGAAGCCGAGGCGGCCGCCAACGGCTTGCGCCAGCGCCTGGGCGTTGGCGGCGATAAGAGCCGCCTCGGGCGACGACACCGCCATATTGCCCAGCATGACGGCCACCCTTTCGCCACCCGCCAGGCTTGCGGCGATCTGGCCGGCCTGCTCGGAAGGCTGGACCGAGGCGAACGCTTCGGGCACTTCTTGCTGGTTGGCCTTGGCCCAGGCGACCAGCACCTGCGCCAGGGCGTTGGGGATGCCGGCCGGCGCCACGGTCTGGCGTGCGGCGACCGGGAACAGCGGATCGTCGGCCGCACTGTCGATGAAGGCGATGCGCGTGCCGTGCTTGGCGGCCTGGCGCAAGCGCTGGGCCAGCAGGGGCTGGTCTTTGCGCAGGAAGGAGCCGACTACCAGCACGCGGTCGAGCCTGGAGAACTCTTCGATGGACATGCCCAGCCATGGCACGCCGGGCAAGGCCGAATCAAGGGCCGGATCGTTGCAGCGCAGGCGGAAGTCGACATTGTCGGAGCCCAGGCTGCGCGTGAGCCGGGCCAGCAAGGTCAGCTCTTCGACCGTGGCCGTATGCGCGCCGATGGCACCCAGCTGCTCGGCGCCATGCTCTTCGCGCACCTGG
>Ga0180218_1000960_pt1 | contig 19960 bp, 17 predicted proteins | sample eDN3rd37CKraftBY_FD_151334 | JGI IMG/M metagenome (GOLD analysis project Ga0180218, IMG submission 151334) | Enriched backyard soil microbial communities from Emeryville, California, USA - eDNA 3rd pass 37_C Kraft BY (version 2) (version 2) | ecosystem: Environmental > Terrestrial > Soil >...
CGAGTTGACGTCGGACCTCGGAGCCGCCGCGGCCAAGCAGGCATTGGTGCGCGCAGGAATTGATCCCGTCGATATCGACCTCGTCATCTGCGCAACAGCAACGCCGGACCGGACGTTTCCCGCGACAGCCGTCAGAATCCAGCAGATGCTGGGCATCACGAAGGGCGCGGCGTTCGACGTGCAGGCTGTCTGCTCCGGCTTCGTCTACGCGCTCACAGTTGCCGACAACTTCCTGAAGCTCGGGCAGTCCAAGCGCGCCCTGGTCATCGGCGCCGAAACGTTCTCGCGCATCCTCGACTGGTCGGACCGTTCGACGTGCGTTTTGTTCGGCGACGGCGCGGGCGCCGTGGTGCTCGAGGCCCAGACGCAGCACGGCGCGCGGGAGGATCGGGGCATCCTGGCGACCAAAATCCGCTCGGATGGCCGATTCGAAGACTTGCTCTACGTCGACGGCGGCCCCGGATCGACCAAGACCGTCGGCCACGTCCGTATGAACGGCCGTGAGGTCTTCCGGCATGCCGTTCAGAAGATCTCGGGCGTGATCGAGGAAACGCTGGTCGAGTCGGGTTATGCTCCCGATGAGATCGACCTCTTCATACCGCACCAGGCCAACAAACGCATTCTCGACGGCATCGCCAAAAAGCTCGGCGTCGCGCCCGAAAAGATCGTTATCACCTTGGATCGCCACGGAAATACGTCGGCGGCCTCAATTCCGCTGGCCCTTAACGATGCCTTCGAGGCCCATCGGGTGAAGGAAGGCAGCCTCGTGCTCATGGAAGCCATGGGCGGTGGCTTCACATGGGGCGCCGTTCTCGCCCGCTGGTAACCAAATTGGTGCGCTGCAGCGTGGAAAGCCCTGCTTTTTCAGTCGCTTGATTGCGCCTCCCGTTGACCCCGCGACCAACCGCCGCTAGCATAACTGGTCAGAACACAGAGTTCGGCTGGGAGAACGAGATGGTGGGCAAGACGTTGACGCGGGCTGATCTTGCGGAAGCCGTCGTCGAGAAAGTTGGATTGCCGCGCAACGAGAGCCAAGAGCTCGTAGAGCGCGTTCTCGATGAAATTTCAGGAAGCTTGGCGGAAGGCGACGCGGTGAAGCTGTCGTCCTTCGGCTCATTCGGCATTCGCCAAAAAGGCCAGCGGATCGGCCGCAATCCGAAGACGGGTGAAGAAGTCCCGATCACGCCGCGGCGCGTTCTCGTTTTCCGTCCTTCGAACATTATGAAGGACCGTATCAATAAAGGTCACGCGAAGCGCTGAGTTCCGATTGCATCGTGAGGGAACTGCGCGTTCAATCGCATTTTATGCGGCAGGCGTGAGGGCGGTGATTCATGAACAAGTCGGCGGAGGCATTTCGCACGATCGGAGAAGTGGCGGACGAACTGCAAATCCCAAAGCATGTGTTGCGCTTCTGGGAAGGAAGGTTCCCGCAGATCCGGCCAATGAAGCGTGGCGGTGGACGGCGTTACTATCGCCCCGAGGATATGGAGCTTTTGCGCGGCATCCGCGCGCTGCTTCATGCGGAAGGCTACACGATACGTGGCGTCCAGAAGATCCTGCGTGAGCACGGCATCGAGCAGGTCAAGGCTGCAGCGCATCGCGCGGCCGCGGTTCAGGCAGCAATGCCCGTCGAGCCTCAAAGCCGGAAGCGCGGCAGAAAGCCGGTCGTGAAGGCCGTAGCTCCCGAGCCGCAGCCTAAGGCGCGTGAAGAAGGACCCATTCCAATCAAGGTTCAAATCTCAACCGCGATACGCGAACTCGAGATCGCGCGCGCCATCCTCCTCGGGCAGCAACTCAACACCGCCGACGGCGCCGCGGAATTGAAGAAGCAGCGTGCAGGCGGAGCCTGAAACGCAACGCGCTGCAGCAGACACAATGCCTGCACATCCCTTCGCTTTGGGCGAGATCGAAGTCTTCTTCCTCGATCTCGCGAAAGCGGCTTCCATTCTGGAGGCCGAGGAATCGGGATCGCCCCGGCTGTCCGCTTCCGACAATGCGCGTGCCGCGGCGACCCGCGATCCCGAAGCGCGCCGGCTGTGGCGTGCGTCACGCATCGCAACCCGCATCGTGCTCGAACGCGCATGCGGCCCAAGCATCAGACAGGCGGACTTCGCCATCGAGCCAGGAGGCCGGCCAAGGCTCGCTGCCGGCTTGCCCTGGTTCAACATCTCCCACACGGGTGAAGCGGCGCTCATCGCAGCCTCGAAATCGGTGCCGGTGGGTGTGGACCTGGAACGAAGGCATCGCAGCCTCAAGATGCCGGCCGAGCGGCGGCAGCGCGTCATCGCGGCGGCCGGACGGCTTGGTCCGGAACACGTGCTATCTGCTGACCGCGATAGCGACGTCATGGTCGCTTGGGTATGCCTAGAAGCTGCCGCCAAGGCGCTGGGCATCGGCATTGGCCGGCTGCTGACCGAGCAAGGCGTCGTAGGCGGCAACGCCGCAGGCAGCAGTTACAATCTCCAGGTCAGAACGCTTGACCTCGGAGATGACTATGTGGCGGCCGTCGCGGCCGAACGCCTGCCTGAAAAAATTGGAGTGCTTCCGTTCCCTGCTGACAATCTTGACGGGTTCATCCCCACGCGGTCATAGGCGCGTCAGGGCAAATAGCCGAAGAGTTGGAAGTCTTTGTTGACCGTCTGCTCCTTGTGGCGGCGGTATTTCGGCCGCTGCGGAACATCGGCGTTCGCCTGCGAACCAAGCGCATCCCCGCTGTCCAAGTCGCTCTTCTTCATGCCCGCAGCAGGTGCTGCCTCAAAGGCAGTCGCCGAAGGATCCCGGATAGCGAGCAGGATATTGGACTCTCTCGGCCGCCACCGATAGCCGAGGCTGAAATCGATCGGCGTCGCACGCCCTTTGCCAAAAACTTCGTTGAGCTTCGCCTGATATTTCCCGCCGAAGAGGCTGATCGGGCCGACATAGCGGCCATAGGGCTTCAGCTGCCATCCCTGCGCAAAGAAGCGAATGGGAATGCCGGAGTCGTCCTGAAGCAGCGACACGCTGTGAGACAGCAGGTAGTCGCGAACAGTAGAGAAGTTGTCCGAGTGCATCAGATACGACGCGCTTTTGAGGAAGCTGTCGCCATGCCCTAATCCATCGCAGAACTTCAGGAACCCGCTTGTTTTGATACCGCCGTCGGATAGGTCGGTACTGAAGTAATAGAGCGTGCGCTTCCGGCCGACGTTCGCATCGCCGAAAATGATCTTCACGCCCTTGCCCGTCGGGTTTGCAATCTTGTCTTCGGCCGGATGCAGTGTGCCGTCACTCTGGAGATCGAACAGCGAGACATCGTAGATCGTCTTTCCCGAGCGCGCGAGGAACGTCATCAGCACCGGCAGCGTGCCATTGAGCTTGGCGCGGCTGAAATCGACCCTCATGGATTTCGTACGGAAGAAGCTGTAGCTCAACACCGAACTCAGCGACGAACGCAGCGCCCTGAGCGAGGTGGCGATCTCGCCCCGCGAAAACTTGCGCAAATCGGGGATGTCGCCCGGCGGCTCAAGGCCCGCCATCACATAGGTATCGGCAGACGGGAAGAAGGCATCCGCATAAAGAAAGTCAGGGCCGCTGAAGAAATAAAACAGTACGGACTGACGCGTATGGAAATCGCGCGACACCATCGCGCTGATCTTCGACAGCTGCCGCTTCTCAAGATTGTTCCAAGCCTCGTCAAAGCCACGCGCGTACTGCTTCCAGTAGCCATCGTTGGTGTAGGCAGTGAGCGGCGATCCGGGAGAGGGCGGGAGTCCCGCGATGAAGCGCGCCGTATCGTTGATGCTGGCGCTGGGTTCCGCGCGGAGCGACGGCGAGAGAATGGAGAATGCAACGGCCACTACGGCGGCGATCGCAATGGTCATGCGCATTCTGGGCATGTTTGATCCTATCGAGGCCTTGCTTCGATCATCGAACGCTGCTGGGAAATGGCATAAACGGCCAAACCCGTCAGCATGATGGCGACGCCCGCCAAAGACTGCAGAGGACGCTCGATGACGAGATAGTACATCATGAAAGCGGTCACGCCGAGGAAGATAAATGGCGTGATCGGATAGCCCCACGTCCTGTAGGGGCGCGGCAAGCCGGGAGACGTCCAGCGAAGCACGATGACACCGAGCACGGCGAGAAATGAGCAGAGCGTCAGGCTGAACTGGATCGTGTCGAGAACGGCTTCGAAGCTCTGCGTCATGAGCAGCAGGCTGACGATGGCGAGTTGCAACAGGATTGCGGGCTTGGGAACACCGTCGCTCGTTGTGCGCGAAAGAATGCCAAGCATGGCGTGATCCTTCCCCATCGCCATGGTGACGCGTGGGCCGATCCACGTCATGGCGCTGATGGAAGAGATGAGGCCAATGCAGATGAGGGCGCCGACGATCCGTCCACCGACCTCGCCGAAGATGTGTTTGCCGGCAACGAGCGCAACGTCGATCTGTCCTGCCATGGCCGAAATCGGCGTCGTGTAGAGAAACACCGCGTTGAGCGCGACATAGCTCATGATGACAATCAAGGTTGCTGCAACGATGGAGCGCGGCAAGCTGACGGCAGGCTCGCGAATTTCACCGGCGATGTACGTCGCGGCGTTCCAGCCAGAGTAGGCATACATCACAAAGACAAGGCTGACCGCGAAGGGCGCACTGGCGATGTAGCTCATGTCGTCAGCCGAGGGCGCAAAGGAGATGGGTTGCGGTGTCCCGACGGCGATACCAGCAATGATCAGTGCGAGAATGAGGGCGCCTTTGATGACCGTCGAGACGTTCTGGAACTTGGCCGAGTGCTTGATCCCGCTGAGATGGATCGCGGTCACGATCCAGACGACACCGAGCCCCAGAAGCAGCGGCGAAACGCCGGGAATGATAGCTTTGAAGTAGACGCCGAACGCCATTGCCGCGAGCGCGATCGGCGCTGAGAAGCCCAGTGTCGCGGAGATCCAGCCCGCGAGAAAGCCGACGGAAGGATGATAGATCCGGGAGAGAAAGTTATATTCGCCGCCAGAGCGCGGAAACGCCGCAGCCAATTCCGCATAGGCCAGCGCGCCGCAAAGTGCCGCAACGCCCCCGACAATCCAGAGCAAGAGTACGGAGAACGCGGAAGGGATGCTCGCGACCTGAAATCCTAGGCTCGTGAAAACGCCGATGCCGATCATATCGGCGACGGCAAGTGCCGTAGCGGTCACTGTAGAAACCGTTCGCACGTCTAGGGCCGAACCCATTGACGGCGATGCGGGGATGCTGGCGGCAGAAGTCATTGAGCGAGCTTAACCCTGGCGGATTCGTCGGACAGTATTGACTCGGATGCATGCCAACAACCGTTGACGGAACATGTTCAAAGTCAGTGACTAAAATGCATCTAGAACGTGCGCGAAGCATTCTCTCAAGAGTGCTCATCAGAGTTGGTAAACCGCATCAATTTGGCGCTTTCGGGTCTCACGAATTGAACAACTTTGGGCTTTAGAGCCACACATTCATGCCGCGGAATCGTGGCTGACTGTTCTGCGTGAGGTAAATGCGTTTCAAATGATCGAAGACGGAGCGTCGTAGCGCATGGCGCCGGCGACATTAAACAGCGGGCGACGGAAATTTCTGGCGCAAGCTCTCGGCGCGAGCCTCGCACTGACGATTGATCTTCCAAGTGCGTTCGCAGCAGCCAAGGCGGGCAAGCGCCCGCTGACACCATCCAAGACACAAGTCCAATCGCGAAGCGGTCCGACGAAGAGCGCGAAGACGGCGCTTGTGCCGTTTGATACCGCGCCCTTTCCCTACCGCGGAACGATGCCGGGTTCGAACGCGCCGTTTCTCAACGTCTACGAAAACGGGCGCAAGGGCCATCGCACCGGTTCGGGCCGCGTCTATTGGGAGGACGAGACCTACAGCGACAATCGGGTGCTGTTGCACATTCCGAAGGGCTTCGACATTCGCCGTCCGGCGCTGATGATGGTCTTCTTCCACGGACACGGCGCGACCCTTCAGCGCGATGTGCTCGCACGCCAGAAGGTGCCCGATCAAATCTCGGCTTCGAATGCGAACGTCGTGCTCGTCGCACCTCAGCTCGCCGTCGATGCTAAAGACTCGAGCGCCGGCAAGTTCTGGCAGCCGGGCGTCTTCGGGCGCTTCATTGGTGAAGCCGGACAGCAGCTCGCCCGCTTGCACGGCGACCGCAAATCATTGCGCACGTTCGCGAGCATGCCCGTCATCGTCGTCGCCTACAGCGGCGGATACGTCGCAGCCGCCTCCGCCATCGAGCGCGGTGGCCTGAAGAAGCGCGTCCGCGGCGTCGTCCTTCTGGATTCGCTCTATGGCGACCTCGACAAATTCGCCCGCTGGATCGAGGAGGATCCCTCCGCCTTCTTCGTCAGCGTCTATCTCGGCTCCACGCGTAACCAGAATGCACGGTTCGAGGATTTGCTCGCCGCCCACGACGTGGATGTGAGCCCGCAGATCAACAAGCGGCTGGCTGCCGGCGGCGTCGCTGTCGTGCCGGGAGGCGATGTCCGGCACCGCGATCTCGTGACCCGCGCCTGGGTCGAGAACCCGATCGTCGATATCTTGAAACGGCTGCCCGAGTATCGTCGTTAAGAGTGGGTGCCGCGGCATAAAGCTGGGCCATGCAAGTCATTTCTGCGTCTGAGTGGTGAGAAGCATGGGCATCGGGTACATCGTCCTTGACGGGGGTGGCCGTTCCAGGTACCCAACCCCTCAGATCGACCGGCCGATCGACCGGGTGGCCTCCTGACACGATGTTAAGGCAGGCGCCATCGGCATTTTCAAATCGGAGCGTAGCGCAGCCTGGTTAGCGCACCAGTCTGGGGGACTGGGGGTCGGAGGTTCAAATCCTCTCGCTCCGACCATTCTTTTCGACGCCACCCCACAAAGTCATCGAACATCGCGGGCAGGCTGCTCCCGCGCTTTCTCGACATTGCTGAAATTCCGCGCCCCGCCGTGCATGCATTTGCAACCTATGGGGCGCAAGCAGATGCGGGCAGGGCCCAGGCGTCAGGCCCCGCTTAAGCGGGCATTTGACTATGGCAGATCCGATTGCGGGCAAGGTCGTGGTGATCACAGGCGGCAGCAGCGGCCTCGGCGAGGCGGCGGCGCACTGTCTTGCTGCGCGTGGCGCCAAGGTGGTTGTCGCGGCCAGGCGTAAGGACAAGCTCGAAGGCGTGGTCGGCAGCATCAAATCCGCCGGAGGCGAAGCCCGCCCATTCGTTGTGGATGTCACCAGCAAGGACGAGGTCGGCGCGCTCATCGCCGAAGCGATTTCCGCTTACGGCCGCTTGGACACCATGATCAACAACGCTGGGCTCATGGCAATCGCCCCGATGGAGGAAGGACTGACGGGCGAATGGGACCGGATGATCGACATCAACATCAAGGGCGTCCTGTACGGCATCGCCGCCGCTCTCCCGCAATTCCTGAAGCAGGGAAGCGGCCACTTCATCAACATGTCCTCGGTTGCCGGGATTAAGGTGTTCTCTCCGGGCGGTGCGGTCTATTCGGGGACGAAATTTGCCGTGCGCGCCATTTCCGAAGGGCTCCGTCAGGAGCTTGCCAGCCGCAACATTCGTGTCACGACCATCGAGCCGGGAGCAATCGATACTGAGCTGAAGTACGGCACTTCGGATAAGGCAGCCCGCGCTGCCGTAGAAGAGGTCTACAAGACTTCGATCGGATCGGATTCCATTGCTCGCGCCATTGCGTTTGCCATGGAGCAACCGCCGGACGTCGATGTCAACGAGATCGTCGTCCGGCCCACGGCTCAGGTGTTCTGAGATTGATCAGCCGAGCAGGCGAGCGCCACCCAATGACTTAGGCGTGAACCGCGCCGCTCTGAGCAGGCTCGCGCGTCGCTATCAGCAGGCCGATCGCAAGCAGCGGACAGATGACGTCCATGAAAAAGGGCACTCCGGCATTGCCCGGAGCGAAGTTTCCTGCGGTGAGCATCTGATGCACGTGACCCACGGCGTCGCCCAGCAGGAAGACGGAGGCCGCACACACTGAAGCCGCACGGAACTCCCACGAGCGAAAGGCCGCTATGCAGGCGGTGATCCCGATCGCCAGATCGGCCATGCCGACTTCCAATTGAAATGGACTGGTTTGCCATCCGATGTACGAGGCGGCCATGGCCGGAAAGAATACGTGGCCGATGCCTGCCCAGAAACCGGACAAGCCGATGGGGAGCAGGAGAAGCCACGTGAGCATCCTGTGCGGCACCGGTCCGCGCCGAATGCCAAGCGCAGTCGCGCCTAACGCAATGATGAACAGGAATGCCGGGAGGTTTCGCAGCGTGAAGGCAATCGTTTCGCCGATCATCTGATTCTCCCGCTGCGAATGCTGCTATCGAGCATTTGCATGCGCCCCGCGGCTGAAGTCAACGCTGCTCTCTCCACGCCGCGTCGCCTTTCAAGGCTGCATTCGTCAGCCGGCATCATCGACGCCCTTGATGCTGCGCAAGGCGGGAACCGCGAAGTCAACAAAGGCGCGTACGGACGGCCTCATGTGGCGCACTGACGAAAGCGCGAGGTAGATGTCCGTCGACTCGACCTCGTACTCTGGAAGGATGCGGATGAGCTGACCCGCTGCCAGGTCCTTGGCGACGAGCAGTTCCTGGATCGGACCTACAGCCCGGCCACTGAGAAGTGTGTTTTCGAGAACTTGCGCATTGTTGGTGCGGATGATGGGCTTCACCGGCACCTCGACTGTTTTACCCTGACGTACGAGCTTCAGCGCGTCCCGCGGAGTCAGCACAGCAGCCGTCGTTATGAGTTGAGCCTCAGCCAGCTGCTTCAACGTCTTGATCTCGCCGAAGCGCTTTTTGTATCGCGGCGACGTGACGAGGATGCGGCGCACATGGCCGATCCGGCGGATGATGATGTCTTGCCCGTCGGGGCGGCCATACTTCAGCGATAGATCGAAGTTGTCGTAGACGATGTCCACGCGCCGGTCTTCCAGGAAAAGGTCGACCGTCACGCGCGGATATTTGCTCTGGAACTCGGTGACGATGCGGTGAATGTGTTTGGCGCCGATGCAGGATGGAGCATGGATGCGCAACAGCCCGTCGATCTCACCCATGTCGCGACTGACGCCCTCGAGGGCGGCCTCGATGGTCGCGAGCGCCGGGCGGCTTGCATCGAAGAGGTTCTGGCCGAGCGGTGTCGTTCGCACCCCACGCGCAGAGCGCTCCAGCAGCCGTGCGCCGACTTCCCGTTCAAGGTTGCGCAGGTGCTTTGTGATGGCGGGTTGCGATACACCGAGATCCCGCGCTGCGGCCGTGACAGAGCCCCTCTCAACGGTTCTCACGAATGCACGTAACGCTGCAGCGGTATCCAAATCCACGACTCCCATAACCGGCAGTTATGGCCTGCATAGCTAGTATAGCTATTCCGCCGGCGCAACGGTCCGACGTATCTCCGGAGCGTGTCAACATCGCCAAAGGATACGTCATGCACGTTCGCAGTTTCGCCGCTTTCTGCTCCCTTTTTCTTCTCGCGTCATCGCCCGCTTTCGCTGGCCCCGAGCATGCTTCCAGCACCATCGTTGAAGGCTTCTGGCGGGATGTCTGGCAGAACAAAAACCCAGCCGCCGTCGACAACTATGTCATCGACGATTTCATCATCACCTCCGGCGGCAAGGACATCCGTTCGCGCGAAGCATTCAAGAAGTGGATTGCGGACTTTCAATCGAAGATCTCGGACATGAAAGTCGAGATCATCGAGACGTTCGAGAATGCAGACGGTAGCCGCGTTGCCTCAAGGCTGCGCGTTACCGGCAAGAACAACGGGATGATGGGCGTGGAAGCGAACCAGCAGCCGTTCGTGCTGACGGCAACGGCGGTCTGGGCTGTCAACGCCGAGGGCAAGCTTGAGCATAATTGGGTCGAACGAAACGCCTGGGAAGTGCACGGCCAGATCCAAAATAAGTAACTCTGAGCCGTTGCGCCGGAAGCGGCCCTTCGCCCCCGTGGGCCGCTTCCTGGCGTCCTCTCATTGCGCCCAGCACTCATGTCCTGGCGCGCGAGGTGCGTTCAGGCGACATATGCTCGGAGAGACACTAAAAAATACTACTCGCGCGCTCACGCGAATGCGGCGACAACAACACAGAGCGCTCGATATATGGGTGTAAATATCGTCTGAGCCTGTCAATGGCACAGCGCCCAGTGTATGCGATGCATGCGCCCTGCGATCCGGCTTCATTTCAAGCGTCAGGGGCGGGCCTACTCTTTTCATGTTCGCGTTAGTTCGAATGTTCTCGGTCATGAAGCCGAGCATTTGGCCGGCGGAATTTTTGGTAATCGGCGTACGGCGGTCCTTGTGCGGATGTCATGTTTGCTGCGATTTTTGAAAGGCATTTTTTCATGGATAAATTGCCGATCTCCTGTTTCATCATTGCCAAGAACGAAGCCGACCGCATCGCGCGTACCATCCGTTCTGTGCGGCCCTGGGTCGATGAAGTCGTTGTTGTCGACAGCGAGAGCACTGATGATACCGCGCGGGTGGCCGCGGCAGAGGGCTGCCGGGTAATCACGCAGAAGTGGTTAGGCTTTGGGGGGCAGAAGCGTTTCGCCGAAGAACAGTGCCGGAATGACTGGCTCCTCAATCTTGACGCCGACGAGGTCATAACGCCGAGGTTGAGGCGCGAAATCATGGCGCTCTTCGCCCACGCGCCGCCGTCGCGCGTCGCCTATGGCATGCCCTTGGAACTCGTTTATCCCAATACCAAGAGGCCGCGGCTGTGGGCGCGAGACCACTGGTACGTGCGGCTGTACGATCGGCGCTTTGTGAGATTCCGCAATTCGAAGGTGCATGACACGGTTGTGACTGATGGGCACGCCGTCGGCATTCTTCGTGCCCCGGCCTATCATTATTCGTTTCGCAGCTTCGAAGACTTGAAGCGCAAGATGGGTGAAAGGATGTTGCTGTCGGCCCGGCATGCCAACTCATCCACAGCCGCGCTGGCGGCGCGGATAGTCCTTGAGTTTCCGGTGAATTTCTTCAAGTATTACATCAACAGAAGGCACTTCATGGGAGGCCTGAACGGGCTGCGCTATTCTTGGATTCAAGCCGACTACCGGCTGTTGAAAATTTTCCACATGTGGCGCGAGAGAACTTCCAGGAGCAGTCGGTCGCCAGAAGCTTCCGACGACATGGCCGTCCACGAAATTTGACGCTCAATCGAGCTCCGGCGATGCTTCGAATTCCTCCGGGGCCGAATTGGCGCTATACGGGTAAGGGCGATGGGCCTACGAAGTGAGAACTTGGTAGCCCGGGGACGAGGGCGCCTTTTCCGCCATTCAATGGGCTTGCGTTGACGGTTGTTCGCAGGGCAACTCAAAATAGCGCCGGGCGCTAGACGCGCTCATTTTTTGAAACGGGGCGATACAGAGAACGGATGCCGACGACCTATGATCTTATAAAGCGGCTGGTGAGGGAAAACGGCCGCGAGTTCATCCCGCAGTATGTTCTCGTGGTCGTGTGCATGATGCTGGTGGCGGGCATGACCTCGCTCAGCGCCTATGTTCTGAAGTACGTGATCGATACGATTTTCGTGCATCAGAATCGTGCTGCCCTCGTGGGCATCACGATCGGCATTGTGACAATTTTTATCGCCAAGGGATTTGCCGCTTACTTCTCTGAGGTCATCCTCGGTAAGATCGGCAGCCAGCTGGTTGCGCGAACCCAGAAGCGCATGTTCGACCATTTGATGAAGGTCGATATGGCCTTCTACCAGCAGGTCACTTCAAGCGAACTCGTGACCAGGATGTCTCATAACGCCAATGCCGTTAGAGACATGCTGAACATGGTTTCGCTCAATCTCGGCCGCGACGTGCTAACGATCGTTGGTTTGATAATCACGATGATCGTGCTCGACCCGATTATGGCCGCTATCGCTCTGATCGGCGGCCCGATCGCTGCATTCTCCTCGCGCAAAATGGTTGCGCGCATCAAGAAGGCGACGCAAAGCGAAGTCCACTCGATGTCCGGCATCATCCAAATTACCCGCGAAGTCAGCCAAGGCGCCCAGGTCGTAAAGTCGTTCCAGCTTGAGAATAAGATGCGCAAGCGGATGTTCGACGCGATCGAGGCGGTCCAGCGCGTCGCCAACAAGATGCTGACAATTGGGGCCGGCGTGAACCCGCTAATGGAAACGATCGGCGGCTGCGCCGTCGCCGCCGTCGTCTTTTACGCGGGATGGCGGAACCTCTATTACGGCGAAAGCCCCGGCCAATTCTTCGCCTTCATCACCGCGCTTCTGATGTGCGCCGATCCTGCGCGCCGCGTATCTCGCGTGCAGCTGAACTTGGCGACTGCATCCGTCGGCGTTCGCATGATGTATCAATTGATCGATACGCCCGCCCGCGAGGACGAACCGCCAGGAAAGCCGAGCCTTCAGGTGACGGTGGGCCACGTTGAGGTGCAGGACGTCTCGTTCCGGTATTCGCCCAATAAGCCTGTTATAAACAACATGAGCTTTGATGTTCCCGCGGGGAAGGTGACGGCGCTCGTCGGCCATTCGGGTGGTGGCAAATCGACTTTGTTCGCGCTGCTGCAGCGCCTTCGCGAGCCCGATTCCGGCGTCATCAAGATTGATGGCCAGACGATCGCCGATGTCTCGCTGGTATCGCTCCGCAGCCAGATCTCTGTCGTTGGCCAGGATTCGTTCCTCTTCGAAGGTACGATCATCGACAACATTCGTGCGGGTCTTGAAGGCGCGACCGACGAACAATGCATCGAGGCCGCAAAGTCGGCGAGCGCTCACGAGTTCATCATGTCGTTGCCGAGGGCCTACGACAGCCCGGTTGGCGAACTCGGAGGCCAGGTGTCGGGCGGCCAGCGCCAGCGCATCGCGCTTGCCCGCGCGTACCTCAAGAACGCGCCGATCATTCTTCTCGACGAACCGACGTCAGCGCTCGACAGCGAAACCGAAGACGCCATCCAGCGGGAGCTGCGCAACCTGACGAAGGGGAAGACGACGCTTGTCATCGCTCATCGTCTGTCGACCATTCTTCACGCCGACCTCATTCATGTGATTGAGGGTGGCCGCGTGATCGAGAGCGGGACGCACGACCAGCTGATTGCGAATGCCGGCGCCTACAACCGGTTGTTCAAGCTCCAGTTCGCGAAGTACCTCGAGAGCAAGCCAGCATCGCTCGCGCAGGCGGTCTGATTTCCTGCTTCTGCGCCTCACGGGCAGGAAAGCCGCGGGGGACTAGGGCGAAAAGGGCGTCTGCGCGCATTGCCCCCTGATTCGTGATTGTACGGAGTGTTGCTTCCGGAGCACGGCTCAATCCCGGCAATTCGGCTATCTCAGTACACGCGAGATAGTGGGGATTGAGTATGCCTGATGCAGCCCAGCCGAACCCAGCCCAGCCAAGCCTCATCAGCCGGACAATCGATTACGTTCTCGGCCGGAACACCCTGATCGGCGTTGCATCGTTCATGCTGCTGATCATCTCCGGCTACGCAACGTGGCACGGCATGCGCGACTTTATCGTTGGCGTCTCCGCAACGCCTACGGGCCAGAGCGGCAGCATGTCGGTCTCCAACGACGTTCTCGTCGCCGCCGTCGTGGTCGCGCTCACCTTTTTGATGTGGTTGACCCTGCGCGAGACGTTCGGCGCCAAGCGCCGCCTGCGCGAACGCCTCGTAACATTTCCGCTCTACGTGTTCCTTGCCATCTGGTCGATTGGCTTCGGCTACGGCTTCTGGTGGAGCCTCATCTCCGGCCAGGAAGCGACGAAGACGGGCCTTGCCGGATTGCAGGAGGATGCTCGCGACGCCAGCGCCGCTGTCGCCGCAAGGCTCGACGCGGTACGCGGCCAACTCGATAGTGTCGTCTCGTGGTCCGACAGCCAGATGTCGCGCGAAGAAACGAGCGGCGGCAGCTGCGGCGTGGCATCGGGTGCGGGCAGAGGGCCGCTCTACAATGCGCGCAAAAGTGTGCGCGATGCCGTCAGTTCACTGCGCGACGGCATGACGAAATCGTGGCTGGAGCCCGTGCAGGCGGATGTGCAGGCGCTTCGTCAGGCGGCCGATGTGCTGGGGGGCGCCACGATCGAGGAGCGTCAGCGCAATTTCGAGAACAAGGCCTCTGAAATTCGTGGACTGGCCCGCAACATTGCTGCGCGCAGCAACCAGCTAGGACAAGCGACAGCTTCCGAAATGCGCGCGCTTGCAGAGTCGGTATCGCAGCCCCCGGGCAGGTCCGGCTCGTCGTGCTTCGATCCAACGCTCGCGGACCGGTTGCGTGATGCCGCCGCACAGGCCGAGCAGCCGGCCGAACTGAAGTTGCGCGAAGCTGTGTTCAATGAAGGACCGGCTGGCGTCGCCAATGCCGTCAAGAACCTTTGGAGCAACATCGGCGCTTACACCGCGAGCGCGTTTCGTTATGTGGTCTCGGGCGGCAAGGTCATCACGGCGGGCCATACCGAATCGGGTGAGCCGATCACGGGCCGGGACGTCATCGCTCTCCTGGCAACAATCGGCATCGACATGGGCCTCCTGGCGATGGCCATTATCAATCCGCCGCGCGAGCCGCCCTCGGTCCGCCCGTCAGGCACGCTCGCGCGCCAGATCCGCGATGCCATCGACACGGCAATCAATCGCGCCCCCGGTGCCGACCTCGAGTGGGTGCGCCGGCACTTCGTCCATCACAACAAGGCCTCATACCTCGTCATTCCGAACCTCTACAGTTGCGATCCCGAGAACGAAGACGAGGCAGCCAAGGGCATGGCCGTCAATCAGCTGGCGGGCGTGCTGAGCGATCTAGAACTCGTTCGCTGGCCGAAGGGCGGCAAGTGGTGGCTCTTGCAAGAAAACGAACTGAAGAAACTGAAAAAGGAGGAATCGCAGGGCAGCGACACCGACTTGACGGCAATCCGCAAAAAATGGGCGGAAGAGCAGGGGCTGACGGGCGAAGAGTTGAAGCACTACCTTGATAAACGCGCGGTCAGAAATCACGGGCTCTTCTCGAAAGCGGAACGCGCCCTGGAAATCGCCGGATGGAGCGAAAAAGCGCGCAGCGACATCGAGATCTTCAAGCTCGTTGATGCTGAAGGCTTGACGCCGCTGCTCATGGTTCTGAACGAACCCAACCGGCCACGCGCTGATGCACCGGCACGATCGGAGGCTGCCTGAAACCTTACGCCGAAGGGAGGCCAGAGCCGGCGACCTTCTGAAGCCAATCGATGACATCTGAAGGCCCCTGGAAAGCCGATTCTGCCTCAGAGAAATTTTCGCCGGCGACTTTCAAGCCGTAGCCGCCGAGGGCCTCGGCCGCGCGAAAGGCATCGAGGTCAGCGATATCGTCGCCGATCATCACAGGTATTTTGTTCGCAAAATTCGGCAATGACGCGAGCTTTCTGAGCGCGCGGCCTTTCGAAAAACCGAGAGGCAGAAGTTCGACGACTTTGCGGCCTTCGCAAATTGAAAACTGGTTCGGATATTTGGGAACGAGGGTTTCGACCATCGCCATCAAGGACCCATGAAGCTCCGGCGCCAAGCGGTAATGAAGCGCGATGCCCGCTCCCTTGTCTTCGCAGACGATGCCCGGCAGCACGTCTGCAATTTGCCGGATGTCAGCCATCAGCGCAGGCGAGAATTTGGGCGTGAGCGTTTCGATAACCCCGTTGTCGGCAAATCTCATTTGCCCGCCGTGCACGCCGCCGCCGACGAATTTTGCCGGCTGAAGCAGGTGGTCGGCTTCATGCAATGGGCGCCCCGTCACGATCGCCAGCGCGCCGTGCAAGCGTTTCGACAAGGCATGCAGCACGTCCGGAAGGTTCGGTGGCACGTGCACCGACGATGGCGTCAGCGCGACGTCCAGAAGCGTGCCGTCGATGTCGAGAAAGAGTGCGACAGGCTCGTCGCGCGCAATGAGCTGCTCTACGGTTCCGCGAGTGGCAATGGCTCGTCCGTGCGTCGCCAATGCAATGTTGTTCCTTGCTGAGCTGTTCTTCAATTGCTGCGTCAAAATCGAACCTCTGCTTAGATACTTAAATGGAGAAGCTGAAGAGCGCGGCTTCGCTTGTCCTTTCGATTTCTCGTTCCAGTGCAGCCCTGGTCAAGAGGCCCGTTTGGGTATCGATGAACTTGACCACGCTTGCAGCGTTAATAGCTGCCGCGCTCAGTGCGCGCGCTGGATCATTCGTATCCGACAGATAGCATGCGAATGTAGCCGAGAACGCGTCGCCGGCCCCTGTTGTTGCCGCTGCGACGACGTGTTGCGCTGCACGATAGTAAAGTTCTTGCCCGCGCGCGATGAATGCGCCGTTCGCACCGTCTGTTAACACGACGACGCCCAACCCGAGCTCGATCAACGCGCCGAGAAATTTGACCAACGACATTTCATAGCCGCCGCTTCGCAGCCCGCGCTTCGCCAGAGGGGGAATGACGATGTCTTCTGCAGCGGCAAGCGGGGCACCGCCATCACCGAAGGTCTGCAAGAGACGCGGCATTAACGTCTGGGCTTCGAGGCGGTTAACGCAGAGAATGTCGATGTGCTTGAGGCTATGCCAGACGTCGTCAAAGCGCGCGGTGAGTTGCCGGATGCCGGGATTGACGGCGAGCCGCGCGCCCGCGGCCTTTGCCCGTTGCACCACAAGCGGATAGTGATCGGCCGATTGATTGCTGAGATTGGCCACATAGACGAGATCTCGGCCCGCGAAAGCCTCCGGCGGCAGGTCCTCCGCAATCACTTTCGTATTGGCGCCACGATACGTGAACACGGCTGCGTTGCGATCGTGCGACGAGATAATGACGGATGAGCCAGTCGGCTCGGTCTCGTCGGTCGCGAGCCATGAAAGATCGATACCTTCAGCTCGCAGCAGGCTCAGAAGTGTTTCCGCTTTGCCGTCGCGTCCGATCTTGGCGATGATTGACGTTTGATGACCGAGCCGCGCCGCCGCTACCGCTGCATTGAAGGCGCCGCCGCCCCCGCTCGATACGATTTCCTCCGCCTCGGTCTTGTGTCCTTCCTCAAGAAGAAGGAACGAACTCTCGGCGTTGCGCATCTTGACCTGTTCGATCTTATCACTGGCGATCGTGACGATCGTATCAACCATTGCGCCGCCAATGGTGAGAACGTTCATCGCTACTCCGTGCGGGCTCCGAGAAGGTCGCTCGTCTGTCTGAACCACTGATCCATCTCAGGGCGCCATAGGCGCGCGCCGCCGGCAATTCCGCTCGACGGAGGCACAATGCTCGCCCAGGCCGGAAGTGCGAAGTTGATACGCCGCGAATTGCCACCCCCAATGTAGAGGTGATCGACGTTCGTCAGGCCTTGTACTTTGGTTAGAACAATTTTGGCCCGCTCGTTCCAGGCCTCATCGCCCAATTCCAGATAGGCAGCGTGCCCGATAAATCGATCGTAATTCAAATCGTCGGTGGCATGGTGCTGGCCAAGTTCGAGGCCGAAAAAGGCAGAGCCGTTGCAGAAAAGAGCGCAGCCCATGCCAGTGCCGAACGTCAAAACGCACTCGCGGCCGGGGCCTTTGGCAATCCCCAGCCCATAAACGATAGCATCGTTCAGCACACGCACTGGCACACCGAAGGTGCGCTGCAGGGCGCTCTCCAGGTCGTATTCGCTCCAGTGATGAGTGCCGAGATTCGGCGCGGTCTTGATGTGTTCGCGCCCGACAACGCCTGGAAAGCCCACCGAAACGCGGCCAAACGTCGGCAATGTCTTCACGATGTCTGCAATGAGGTCGACCAGCGCTTCCGGAGTACTCGGCTTGGGCGTTTGCGTCGTGATGAAATCCGAAATCAGCGCGCCAGAGGCATTAACGGTGGCCGCTTTGACCAGCGTACCTCCAATGTCCACGCAAAGGATGTTGGGATTGGACATCGCGTCATCCCCGCCGGAAGCTTCTATCCTTTGAATGATGGCACTCATTATGTCACCGCATTGGCCGCCAGCCGGCTAGCGGGACTGTTTTTTTTAGCGCTGCTCTGCAAACGCTCCAGCGCCCTTCCCATTTCCGGCGACGATTTCGGCGAGCGCCCCAACCGGCGTTGCCCTGCCTTCAAGAGCGCGGCGAAGTAGCTGCGGCTCCACGCGTGCGAGTCACTCTTGTTGACCGTTTCGACAAGATGGCTATGGCGCTCAAGGCGTTCCTCGAGCGGCATCTCCAACGCAATGCGCAAACCTTGTACGAGGTCGCCAAGGTCATAGGGGTTGACAAGAACGGCCTCGGAGAGCTGCGCCGCCGCGCCCGCAAACTTCGACAGAATGAGAACGCCGGGATCGCGCGGATCTTGGCAGGAAATGTACTCCTTCGCGACGAGGTTCATGCCGTCCATCAGGGGCGTGACCCATCCGATCCGCGACAACCGGTAGACGTCACGAAGCTCAGCACGCGGAATAGTCCGGTGAATGTAGTTGATCGGCACCCAGTCGAGTTCGCCGAAGCGGCCGTTGATCGAGCCGGCGAGCGATTCAAGCTCGGCCTTGATGTCTGCATACGCTTCCACGCTTTCGCGGGTCGGCGGCGCAAACTGTGAGAGCACGATGTTGCGGCGGTATTCGGGATATTCCTCGAGAAACTTGCCGTAAGCCTTGAATTTTTGAGGAAGTCCTTTTGTGTAGTCGAGCCGGTCGATGCCGATGATCCGGTTCGTCTCCGACGTATCAGCGGCTTTTAGAGCTTCCGCTTCTCCCGGACCGAAAGCGAAATCGTTGGGATCAATGCCGACAGGGAAGCATCCAATGTCGAGTTCCGCCTCGAAAACGCGAATGCGGCCGGAAGGCAAAAGCCGTCCAAAAACACTTTGCTGGAAGAAATCGATCAAATTGCGCACGTCGGACTGGGTCTGCAGCCCGATGAGATCGTAGGCGCTGAGCGCCTTTGCAATTTCCTTGTTCTCTGGAATGGCGAGGAGCGCCTGCGCAGGCCCGACAGGGATATGCAAGAAATAGCCGATCGGATTTTCGATACCGAGCTTGCGCAACTCAAGCGCCATCGGCAGCAGGTGATAGTCGTGCACCCAAATGACGTCGTCAGGCTGGATGAGGGGCGCTAGATTACGCGCGAACTTTTCGTTTACCGCGACGTAGCGCGAATAGTAACCGGCTTCGAATTGCGCGAGGTCGAGCCGGTTGTGAAACACCGGCCAAAGGACCGAATTCGAATATCCCAGGTAATATTCGTTGTAGTCGTCCGTCGTCAGCGGCTGAGTGATCGTCGTGTGGCCGTCAGCGCTGGTAACCTTTACTTCCGGTGAATCTGAATCGTCGATCTGCCCGTCCCAACCAAACCAAAAGCCGTTTTGCTGGGCGAGTGTGTTGTAGATTGCAACCGTGACACCGCCGGCCTGCTGAGCCGCATTGAAATCGATGACACGGTTGGAAACCATGACGAGCCGGGCCACGAGACCTCCTTCCATCCGACGCGAGAGCTATGTAGGTCAGCCAGCCCCCGCGTGGCATTGAACTTAATGATAAACCCCCGGTATTGCAGTAGGTTCCATCATTTTACGGCTGAGCGGCGTTCGCGCGATGTTCCCCGAATTGGGATGCGCCCGATGGCGGTATTTGTTGCCACATCCGATCGTCGCCTCTCGCTTGAGGACCTGATTAATGGTATTCGGTGATACGTGCAAATTGGGGGGACGGCGACGGCTCTATCGCGCCGCCGGAATACCGGATGGAATTGCTAGGGGCCGTTCTTGGGGCGAATGGTTCAGCTGGTCGATAATCTTTTAGAACGTGTTTTTCCGCGAATTCGGCGCAGGCCGCATCTCGCCTATCCGCTCGCCATCGCGATTTTTGTCATCGCCGTATGTTTGCGTCTGGCCTTGTCGCGGTGGCTGCAGGGCAATTTTCCCTTTTTGACTTTCTCTCTGGCGATCCTCTTGTCGTCGCTCGTAGCAGGGACGGGCCCCGCCATAGTCGTGGCGGCAGGGGCCATTCTTTTCAGCTGGTATTACTACCTTCCTGACATCGGTTGGACCTTGGACATCACAACGATCGTCCCACTG
>Ga0180218_1000961_pt1 | contig 19943 bp, 17 predicted proteins | sample eDN3rd37CKraftBY_FD_151334 | JGI IMG/M metagenome (GOLD analysis project Ga0180218, IMG submission 151334) | Enriched backyard soil microbial communities from Emeryville, California, USA - eDNA 3rd pass 37_C Kraft BY (version 2) (version 2) | ecosystem: Environmental > Terrestrial > Soil >...
GCGTGAGGGACCGGCCGTCACTGTCCGGGAACAGCGTGGGGCGATCCGGGTAGGTATCCTCCAGGTAGTTCGCGATCTCCCAGGAGTCCGAGACGACCTTGTCGCCATCCTTGATGACTGGAACCTTGTCCTGCCCGGAGAAGGTGAGAAGCGCCTTGTCGGAAAAGCGGATGGGCACCGTTTCGAATGCCTGGCCCTTGTGCTCCAGCGCCAGACGCGCCCGCCAGCAGAATGGGCTGAACCGCGTCGTCTCCTCCGCCCCAACAAGCTCGTAAAGAACAATCGTCATTCGTTGTCATCTATCCATTCAATGCATCGTCCTCCCCCCTGGAAGGAAATGGTCGCAGCGCGCGTTGACAGCGCCATCTGATGCCCCTTGCCGACATGTTCGCCGGAGAATGAGGAATAGGCAATCACCGCCTGGGTGCTTATGCCCAGCCGCGTAATTCACCATTTGTCCGTTCTGCGCCGGTTTTTGACTTTTCGACGCAAGCGCGGCCACGTCGTCTCGACGATGATCAGGCATCACCAACTCGTTTCAGAGGATGAGACATGATCATCGCAATCATCGACTTTGAAGTGCTGCCGGAAAGCCGCTTGGGTTTACTTACGGCCCTGCAGCCATTGCTGGCGGAGGCGCGGAATTTCGGTGGCAACCTCGGCTACCGCGCATTTATGGACAGCGAAAACAATGCGCATATCGGAATCATGCATGAATGGGAGACACTCGAGCACTTTCGCGCTTATGCTTCGTCTGACCTGTTCAGTCGGATGGGGCAAATTCTGCGTCCGGCGATGACGGTGCCGCCGGTCAGCCGGCGACTGCAAAGTGAAAACCTGGAGGAGGTTCGCGGGTGAATGAGCGTGTTGTCTCCGTAGCTGAGGCACATTGTATCCGCCAGGATCTGTTGCCGCAGCCACCACGTGAGTTCCAGATCCAGCACCATTATCTTCTTTATGCGTCTGCCGGCGCCATGCGGCTGGAAGCGGGGGAAGCGGCCTGGTCGCTCCCGCCGGCAAGAGCGGCTTTGGTTGCAGCCGGCACGCCAGTGCGCCTCCTGCTCAAGCAGAAGATGTCCGTCTGCTCGGTGCTGTTTTCGACCAGCTTTGCGCCTGCGCCGACATCGGCACTTTCCGTATTCGAGACGACACCGCTCGCGCGTGAACTCCTGCTGGAATGCGGTCGACTGGCAGACGAGGGCGAACCCTTGTCCGAGTACGGGCGGACACTGTTCCGGACGTTGCAGATGATATCGTGGCGCCTTGCGGAGAAGCCAAGTCGAGCGACCATGCCTATAGGCAGGAGCAGTGGTGTCGTGCGGGCGCTTGCCCTCACGGAGGAGCGCCTTTCAGCGGGCATCCATTTCGAAGAGATCGCGCAGATGACGGGGCAGACACCGAGAACCCTTGCGCGTAAATTGTCCGCCGAGACGGGTTTGAGCTGGGGGCAGATCGTCCAGAAAATGCGGATGATCCGCGCCATTGAGATGCTGGCGGAGACGAGAGCGCCGGTCACCGAAGTCGCTTTGGCCGTGGGATATCAGTCCCTGTCAGCGTTCAACGCCGCCTTTCGCAGCTTCACGGGCGAGACGCCCACGGCCTATCGGGCTGGTTTCGCGTCCGGCTGATGAGGCGCCCTGAGGCAAGGCCTGCAACTTGACGCCGCTGACGCTTCCCTTTAATTGTTCGCCAATGCGTATTTCGTTTCAGGATGGCGAAGCGAAAGGGATGGAGGAGCCAGGCCGGAGCTTATGTTCGGGCCTTGCACAGCGCATCGGGAGGGATGATGCTGAAGAATCCCAAGGAGGGGGCGGCCGGCTTGTTCTTTGCGGCCGTTGGCCTGCTGTATGGCCTGATGGCGTGGAGCAGCCTCGACATCGGAACCGCGCTGAACATGGGGCCGGGCTACTTCCCGATCGTACTGTCTGCCATCATCTTCGTCTTTGGGGCGATGATGATGGGTCGCTCGCTGGTAACCCCCGGTGAAACACCCATCGGGAAGGTGCCTTGGCGGCCGCTGCTTCTGATCATGGGCGCTCCCGTCGTGTTTGCCACCGTGGCTGAAGAGATCGGGATGTTCCCCGCCGTATTCGTGACCACTGCGGTGGCGGCCTTTGCCTACCCCGGGGCCACAGTCCCGCGCATCCTTGCCATCAGCTTCGGCCTGTCGGTCTTCTGCACGCTGGTCTTCGCCTACGCAGTTCGTGTTCCGATCCCGGTGATCGGGCCAGCGTTCGGAGAGTGGTAGAGATGCAGTTTCTCGACAATCTGGCTCTTGGCTTTTCCGTCGCGTTTCATCCCGTCAGTCTGCTCTACTGCTTCTTCGGCGCGCTGCTTGGCACCGTCGTCGGCGTTCTTCCCGGAATCGGGCCGTTGGCTGCCACAGCGATGCTCCTGCCGCTGACCTTCGGGCTCGACCCTGTCCATTCGCTGATCATGTTGGCCGGTATCTATTACGGTTCGCAATATGGCGGGTCCACCACGGCAATCCTCGTCAACCTGCCGGGCGAATCCTCCAGTGCAGTCACCACGATCGATGGCTACGAGATGGCCAAGAAAGGCAGGGCCGGGCCGGCGCTCGCCGCAGCGGCCATCGGCTCGTTCTTTGCCGGAACGGTCGCAACCGTGCTCGTGGCGATGGTCGCAAAACCTCTCACGTCGATCGCCATGAGCTTTGGCTCGGCAGAATATTTCTCGCTGATGCTGGTCGGGCTCATCTCCTCCATCGCCCTCGCATCGGGTTCCATCCTGCGCGCGATGGCAATGATCTGCCTGGGTCTTCTGCTTGGGCTTACAGGAACCGACGTCTATACGGGCGCACCGCGCTTCACCTACGGCTTCATCGAAATGTATGACGGGATCGACTTCGTGGCGATCGCCGTTGGCGTCTATGGGCTTGGCGAGATCGTACGCAATCTGGAGGTCGGTGAATCTTCACGCCGCGCCATTGCGGCGGCCAAGAACCTGTGGCCCTCTCGTGAGGACCTGCGCCGTATGATCGGGCCCGCCGTGCGCGGCACGGCAATCGGTTCGCTGCTGGGCGTATTGCCCGGCGGAGGAGCGCTGCTGTCATCCTTCGTTGCCTACAACATTGAGAAGAAGTCCTCACCCAACTCAGCCGAGTTCGGCCATGGCGCAATCGAAGGCGTGACGGCCCCGGAAGCCGCCAACAATGCCGGTGCGCAGACCTCATTCATTCCGATGCTCGTGCTGGGCCTCCCATCCAACGCCACCATGGCGCTGATGATCGGCGCGATGATCATGCAGGGCCTGCAGCCGGGACCGAGCGTCATCACCAGCAACCCTGACATCTTCTGGGGTCTGATCGCATCAATGTGGATCGGCAATGCGATGCTGGTATTCCTCAACCTTCCGTTGATCGGGTTGTGGGTGTCGCTCCTGCGCGTGCCCTACCTGGTTCTCTTTCCGGCGATCATCGCCTTCTCGTGCATCGGCGTCTATTCGGTGTCGAACAGTGCCTTCTCTGTCTATCTGGTCGCCGTCGCGGGCGGCATCGGCTATATGCTCATGAAGCTCGACTGCGAGCCCGCGCCCTTCATCCTCGGCTTCATTCTCGGGCCAATGCTGGAAGAGCATCTGCGGCGGGCGATGCTGATTTCGAACGGCGATCTCAGCGTGTTCGTGACCCGGCCCATCAGCGCAGTTCTGCTGGCAATCGCCGTTGTCACGCTGATCATTGTTGGCCGACCGACTATCGCCCGACGGCGGAAGGAAGTGTTTGTCGAAGAGGAATGAGCGAGAACCTAGCTTACTTCCTCGATGAAGCGGATCGTTTGCGCTGCGCAGAATTCGGCGTGACTTGCCGCAACATGATAGGAGTTTCCAGGCAGGCCCACGAGGCGCGAGGCCGGGATATTCTGCTGCCAGGCTGCCACCTCGTCTAATGACTGCTCCGGCGCAAGCACCAGCGTTGGCTGGGTCACGGATCCCAGCTCCGCTTCGATATCAAAGATCGCCAGATGCTGCATGAAGCCAAGCTGGGTGGAGACTGGTGTGCGTCCCATAAAGCGCGTCCACCACTCGACGGCCTCCGGCGGCATGGAAGCGCCAAGCCGCTCCGCCATGTTGGCCCGCGCCCATGCCTCAACGCCGTGCTGGCGCACAAGATCCAGCGACGGCACGCGGGTCGCAAGTTCGCGCACCGGCGGCGGCGGTCCCACGAGTGTCAGGCTTCTCACCATGTCCGGATGATCGATGGCGAACTTCAACGCTACCTGACAAGGTATCTTGGCCGCAACGACATGGACGCACGCTGCTTCCTGCCGCCGGCAGACAGCGACCAGATCGGCCACAAGCCGCGCCAGAGACCAGCGGTAGTCTTCGCGCATCGGCGTCGAATTCCCGAAGCCGCGCATGTCCGGACGGATGATGCGATAGCGGCGCGCGAAGAGCGGCACCCAGGCGAACCAGGCCGCGGCACTTTCGGAATTTCCGTGCAGCATCAGCACAGTTTCGGGCGTCGTCCATGGGTCGGTGAAGTCATCCAAAGTAACGGCGATCCGTACATCAGGCTCAACCTCGAGGTAATACTTCACGGCAGCTCCAGACATCTAATCTCCTTGACATCAGACCTTACAAAGGAGAGAATTTTTCGACAATACGGTATAAATTTCGTGACAGCGAATTTTTGTCGACGACGAATGGGAGGAACTTTCGTTGAACCGCTTCTTCAAGATGGCAGCGTCGTTTGCTGCAACGCTTAGCCTTGCCGCCGCGCTGGCCGGCCCGGCGGCCGCTCAGGACTTTCCATCAAAAGCAATTACCATCGTGGCGCCGTTCCCACCCGGCGCGCTGACAGACATTCTCGTGCGGACGCTGCAGCCGAAGATGGAAGAAAAGCTTGGTCAGTCGATCCTGATCGACAACCGCGCCGGCGCTGGCGGCACGGTTGGCACGGCGCTCGTCTCTCGCGCCAAGCCGGATGGCTATACGCTGCTCATCACCATCAATGCGCCGATCGTCATGGCCCCGACATTGCAGAAGTCGGTCACCTACGATCCCACCAAGGATCTACGCGGCATCGCCAAGCTCGGCGAAACCTATCTCTCGCTGGTGGCGCAGAAGAGCTCGCCCTTCAACTCCGTTGCTGACGTGATCGCAGCGGCAAAGGAGAAGCCCGGCCAGCTCACCTTCGCGAGTGCCGGTATCGGCTCGGCGCACCACATTGCGGGTGAATTGCTCAACCGCTCTGCCGGCATCCAGCTGAAGCACGTGCCCTTCCAGGGTGGCGCGCCCGCAATGCAGGCTCTGGTGGGTGGCCAGGTCGATTTTGCCTTCGCGGGCCTCCCTACGGCGCATGCGCTGGTCGAGGCGGGCGAGCTGAAATTCGTCGCGCTGGCTGAAAAGGCGCGCATCCCGTCACATCCTGATCTTCCGACCATCAATGAGACGGCGGAGGGGGTAGAAACTTCCAGCTGGATGGGCTTCTTCGCACCAGCCGGGACGCCGGACGAGGTGGTCGAAAAACTTTCAGCGGCTGCGCTTGAAGCGCTGGCCGAGGAAGACGTGCAGGCCAGCATGCGCAAGATGGGGCTCGAGCCAACGCCGTCCTCGCCGGCCGAGCTCGACAAGCTGATCGCCGACGATCTGGCCTTCTGGACCAATGCTGTCGAGATCGCCGGTATCGAGAAGCAGTAAGCTATGCTGTTTCGGGAGCCTCCGGTCGTAGAAGCAACGGTTTTCGCGACGCTACCGGAGGCCTATCTCGAACCGCCAAACACCGAGTGGGCCGACGGTCAGGCGTCGGCCCCTCGCCATCCGCTGCTGGAAGGCCCCGTCTTCGACCGCGACGGAACCTTCTATTTCACCGACATTCCCGCGGGCCGCATCTTTCGTGTGCCGCCGGGTAGCGAGGTGACGCTCCTCACCGAATATGACGGCTGGCCCAACGGTCTGAAGTTCCACCGCGATGGCCGCCTGTTCGTAGCCGACAACAAGCACGGCATCATGCTGGTGGATCCCGTCAATGGGCAGGTGACACCCTATCTCCAACGCGCGCATCTCGAACGGTTCCGCGGGGTCAACGACCTCTGCTTCGATGACGCGGGCAATCTCTATTTCACGGACCAGGGTAACACGGGGCTGGACGATCCGACCGGCCGCGTCTTCCGCGTTGCTGCGGACGGGACGATCCAGTGCATCCTGTCCAACGTGCCGTCGCCCAACGGCATCGTCGTGACACCTGATGGCAGGCTGCTCTTTGTCGCCGCGATGCGCGCCAATTCGATCTGGCGGGTGCCATTGCTCAAGCATGGTGCGCCATGCAAGGCAGGCAACTTCATCCAGCTCTCGGGCGGTGGCGGGCCGGACGGCATCGCGCTGATGGAAGACGGCGGGCTTGCCATAGCGCACATCGGTCTCGGCACGGTGTGGATCTTCGATGCTGCCGGCCGTCCGATCGAACAGGTGCGCTCACCGGCGGGGCAGGCCACCACCAACATCGCCTTTGGCGGGCCGGACAGGCGGGACCTCTACATCACCGAAGCCGCGACGGCATCAATCCTTGTTGCGCGAACAAGCGGGGCCGGTGCACGGCTCTTTTCGCACAGCTGACGCTATCTCCCGACGATAGCAGCTATGAGCGCGCTGACATCCGGACGCTCGTCAAGTTCCGCAATTTCACGGTTAATCGCCTGGGCCTGTTCGGGCGTGATGCCCATCTCGTCAGACATGGCGATGCAAAAGGCGGAAATCTCGCCGAAAGAAGGCTGGCCGATCGCCCCATCGAGCCCACCCGAAAGCATGCGCCCATCGTCCAATTCGATGCGGATGCGGCACTGACGATCCAGAAGGGCCCGATCGGCGATGACGTTGATCCGCGCCGCCATGGCGCGGATTGCCGGATCATCGAGCCGCGACAGGTCCGATAGCGCCAGCCGTCCATCGATCAGCGCAACGCCGAGGCAGAACTGCGCACTCATTTTGGTGGCGGCAGGACTGGCAAAAGCCGGACCGCCATTGTCGATGCCCGGGAAGGTCGCCTCGAATGAGCTGAGCGACAGGTGCACCGCCGAAATCCTGGCACCGTTGATCTCGCTGCGAAGCCGCAGCACTTCCTGCACCGGCCCCTGCAAAACTGCGCAGCAGGGATAAGGCTTGACCGTCACTTCGCGCAGCTGCCAGTCCGTGCCAAGACCATCGAGCGCTTCCGTCGGAGCCGTCGAGACGCCGGAAACGGCATGGTAGAGCCCCTTTGGCCCCTCCAGCATGAAGCGCCCCGCGACCTGACCAGCCGCAGCCAGCTCGGCGGCGACAACGCCATTGCGCGCGGCAAAACCAAGCTGGAACGGGAACTCCGGTCCGCCTTCGGCCCACACCTGCAGCACACCGCCCGCCTGATGCGTTGCAAGGGCGATGGCATGGCCGCAGCCCTTCGCATCAAGACCCATCAGCCGCGCGGAGGCTGCCGCGGCGCCAAACCCGCCCCAGATGCCGGCAGGGCGGAAGCCGCGTTCGGTCGCCTCCTGATCGAAATCGCGTCCCGTCCGGCACAGCACCTCATAGCCAAGAACCATGGCCTCCAGAAACGCCTTGCCACTTGCGCTATGGGTCTCGGCCACCGCCAGAGCGGCTGCGATTACCGGCGCACCGGGATGGGCGGTCGAGGCAAGGTGGACGTCATCCTGGGAGCGAACATGAAAGAGCGCGCCGTTGGCGAGTGCGGCCCAATCGGCGGAACAGTGTGCGCCCGAAGCAAGCAGGGTTGCGTGGCCCGGATGCCGTGCTGCTGCGATGTGTCCCGCGTTTTCACGTCCGCGCACTGCGAGCGCCATGGTGATGTTGTGGACGAGACTGACCTTGGCGCGTTCCAGCACATCGGCGGGAATGGGCGGCGGTGCGGCAACGAAGGCACCGAAGTGTTCGGTGAGGCTTGGGGTCTCGCTCATTCGCTGTAGAGCCCCTTGTCCATGGCGAGCCGCGCCACAATACCGGCCACCGCGTCGAGCGAGGGGCAAGGCACACCTGCTGCGCGGGCGAAGGCTGCGGGTGCGAGCACGATCTCGCCGATTTCCATCGGCCGGCCCTGCTCGAAATCCTGCAGCAGCGATGGCCTATGATATGGCGCACGCGAAAGCGCCTCAACCGGATCGAGGGAAACGGGATAGCCCCAGGCTTCGGCGATCGCCTTACCCTCTGTCATGATGCGGATATAGAGCTCGCCAAGGCGCGCGTCGTGGCGCGAGATCGCGGTCTGGTTGCGCGTGGCAAGCGCAATCACCGAGCCGCTCATGTTCTGCACCAGCTTGGTCCACATCGCGGTGCGCAGATTGCCGGGTGTGGTCGCGCCGAGGCCGGAGCTATCGATCGCCGCGCGCAATGCTTCGGTTGCCTCGCGGCCTTCCGGGTCAATGGCTGCAATGGTGAGGCTGTTCCTGCCAGGCGAGGAGTTGTAGATGATGCCTGGCTCACGCACCTCATTGCCGGAATAAACGGTGCCTGCCGCGATCTGGTGCGGCTTCAGGATCGACAGGAAGCGTTGCTTGACCCGGAAGACGGCAAGATCCGGCAGCGCGTAGGGTAATGTTTCCGCCGAGACGGGATACCACCACGGCATCCCGTTCTGCGGGAAATAGACAAGCGTCTGCGGCCCGACAACCGGGCCTAAGAGGTCTGCCATTGCCTCAAGTCCGGTCGCCTTGACGCCGACGATCACCGCATCCTGCGGGCCGAAGTCGGCCGGATTTGCGGAGGCGCTCACCGGCGCGTAGGAAACGTCAGCGCCTTCCGTGAATCCAAGCTGGCCGCGCTGGCGGATGGCATCAAGGTGCGCGCCGCGCGCCACCACAGACACCTCGTGGCCGGCGACTGCCAGGCGAAAGGCCATATGGCCACCGATGGCGCCCGCGCCGAGAATGCAGATCTTCATGCAGCTCCCCCATCCATGCATTGGCAATCGGCAGGCGATTGCGCATTGGCGAAAACCGAGCGCTGCAACGGTCGCCGGGGGCGAGATTGCAGGCCTATTTGGTGTCGGGCATCTCCAGATCGCGGCAGATCTGCTTCAGACGCTGCTCGATCTCGTCGAGGCGAGGCTCCAGACGATAGAGCGGCCCGGCCATGGTCACGAAATAGTCGGCGCGGTTCCAGCGGAAGGGCGACGTGAGGGTGATGATCGCCTGCGCGCTTTCCTCGCGGTTGATGAAGAGCCCGCGCTTCGCGCCTTCGGCGACGTTGGCGCGCAGCTTCTCCGGATCCGTCAGGGTGTGCTCGGTCAGCGGCTGCAGCGGCTGGGACAGCACCTCGTCCAGGTCTTCCGGTGACAGTGTGGCGAGCACGCCCTTGCCGATGGACGTTGCATGGAGACTGCGCAGGCTGTCGCCCACCCGCGCGGTGTAGCGCAGCGGATGCGAGGCCTCGTAGACCAGCAGATACTTCCCCTGCCGGCCGGTCGATTGCGACAGCGACACCGTCTCGTCGAACTCGTCCCGCAGTGCGCGGAGCATAATATCGGCCCGCATCAGGATCGGGTCGTTTTCGGAGATGATGGCCGCAAGGCGCACGATGCGCTGCGTCGGATAATAGCCGGCGCGCTGGCCAAGCTCGTAGAGATAGCCGCGCTCCTGCAGGGAGCGAACCACGTCGAAGCTGCTGGACATCGGAATGTCGAGTAGACGTGAGATCTCCGAGAGCGACAGGGGCCTTCGCTCCTCGGCAAACAGTTCTATGAAGTCGAGCGTCCGCTTGACGATCTTCGACATGCAACCTCCACCTGCCGCCTGCCGCCTTGAAGCGACGGCGGACATAAACAAACGATCCTATCGCGCCACCTCCCGCGGAGGCCAGAGGCAATCCGCGCAAATCTGGGAAACCGACGTCAGGCCGGCAAGCCCCATGCCGCGACGCAACTCCTCTGTCAATATGTCGATGACGTGGCTTGCTCCCTCTTCCCCCTTCACCGCGACGCCATAGAGCGTGGCGCGACCAACAAGAACCGCGTGTGCCCCAAGCGCCAGGGCGCGCATGATGTCGAGCCCCCGCCGCACACCGCCGTCGTAGAAAATGGTCATGGAGGAGGGCACCGCCCTGACGATTTCGGGGAGCAGCTCCAGGCCCGATGGCGCGGCATCAAACATGCGCCCGCCATGGTTGGAGACTGAGATGGCATCTGCTCCGATCTCCGCTGCACGCACCGCGTCGGCAGGTTCAAGGATGCCTTTCAGGATCAGCTTTCCCTTCCAGAAGTCGCGAAAACGGGCAATATCGTCCCAGGTAACGCTGGCGGAGTTGGCGCAACGCGAGACCTTGCGCGTCACCTTTCCGCTCATGTCATCCGGGTAGTTGGCATAACGCGGCATCCCGCCCGTCATCCAGTAGCGGCCAAGCGTCTGCGCCGACCAGACCGGGTGGCTGAGGACGTCAGCGACCAGACGTGGACGCGCCTTGATCGGATAGATGAAGCCATTGCGGGAATTATATTCGCGGTTGGCAAGCACCGGCGAATCCACGGTGATGACAAGCGCCTCCATACCCGCGCACTGGGCACGGGCAGCAACCGAGTAGCTCGCCTCGCGGTCCTCCCAGACATACATCTGCAGCCAGCATCCCGCGGTCGCAGCCTCGACGACCGCTTCCATCGGCGTCGTCGAACTGGTGGCGAGCGTATAGGGAATGCCGGCCTTGCCGGCGGCGCGCGCCACTGCCAGCTCGCCTCGATAGGCGATGATGTCGGCGACGCCGGTGGGCGCCGTGGCGAGCGGAAGGGGCAGCTTGCGCCCGAAAAGCTCGGTTGATGTGTCGATCTGGCGTACGTCCTGCAGGATCCTCTGCCGCAGCTTCACCGCCTCAAGCGCGTTGCGGTTCGCACGCATCGCGTGCCCGTCCTCGGTTCCCCGATCGAGGAATTCGAAGAAGGCGCGCGGCATGCGCCGCTTCGCCGCCTCCCGGTAGTCCCAGACGTTGTAGAGCCCCCCCATCTTCCTTACTCCGCAGCAGAGCGAGCGCGCAGCTCGCTCAGGACCTCGTCGGTATGCTCGCCAAGGCGCGGGGCAGGGCGGGTGATTGCAGCCGGCGTCCTGCTGAAGTTGACCGGAAATCGCACCGTGCGAATGGTGCCTTCGGTGGGGTGCTCCATCGTGTCGAACATGTTGACCGCCTTCAGATGCGGATGTTCGAACAGGTCTTCCAGCTTGGTCACAGACGCTGCCGGAATGTCGATCGAACGGCAGAACGCGAGCCACTCCTCCGTGGTGCGGGTGGGCGTGTAGCGGGCGATATATTCGCCGCACAGTTCCGCATTAGCCGTGCGCACCGTCTGGTTGGCAAAGCGCTCGTCACGGTCAATCAGGCCCGGATCACCGATGAGGTCGGTGAAGGCCCGCCACTGCGCATCCGTGTAGACCACGATGCAGATGTGGCCATCCTTGGTCGGGTAGGGTCCACGGTGGCGTGACAGGAGCCGCATGTAGCCCAGCGGCCCGAGCGGCGGCACGAAAACCGAACCCGCCATATGATCGCCCAGCACGAACTGCGCCATCGTCTCCAGCATTGGGACTTCAATCTCCTGCCCTTCGCCGGTCAACGCCCGGTGAAACAGCGCGCTGGTGATCGAGATGGTGAGATAGAGACCCGTGATACGATCGCAGATGTTGACCGGCGCCTGGCGCGGCTTGCCGTCGACCTTGGCGAAGAGATCTGAAATCCCAGCGGATGCCTGCATGATGTCGTCGTAGACCGGGCGGCCTGCTTCCGGCCCGCCGCGCCCATAGGCAACGGCTGCGGCATAGATGATGCCGGGGTTCACCGACGAAACGCCCGCATAATCAAGGCCGAGACGTTCGATCGCCTGCGGGCGGATGTTGGTGACGAACACGTCGGCCGTGCGCAGAAGCTCATGCAGCGCTTCCATACCCTCCTCGGTCTTGAGGTTCAGCATGACCGAGCGCTTGTTGCGATTGTTCTGCAGGAACAGCGGCCCCATGCCATGGTTGCGCGCCGGACCGATGCCTCGCGTGGAATCGCCCTCCGGCTGCTCCACCTTGATGATGTCTGCACCGAGATCGCCCAGGATCTGGGTCGAGGATGGTCCCATCACCACCGTTGTCAGATCGACGACGCGCACACCCGACAGCGGGCCTCCTCGCTTGCCCTCTTCAGCCATCAGCTTTCCTCCTGCCAGCGGGGCCGGCGCTTCTCGTTGAATGCAGCAAGGCCTTCGACCGCGTCTTCGCCGGCGGCTGTCAGCATGATCTGTCCCTCGGCAAAGGAGAGCGCCTCATGAAAGGCCATGTCCTGCATGGCCGTGATGGCGTATTTGCCGCGCCGGATCGCTGCGGGGGAGGCGAGCGCCAGCTTCTCGCAGACCCAGGCGACCTTTGCATCCAGCTCCTCCGCCGGCACTACATAGTTGATGAGGCCCATCTCCCGCGCGCGATGCGCGTCCACATATTCACCGAGCAGCGCAAGCTCAGCCACATGGCGCGGCAGGATCAGCTTGCGGAAATAGACATGCACCTGGAACGGGAAGACGCCGACGCGCGCTTCCGGCAGGCCGAACTTGGCGTGATCGGCAGCAACGACGATGTCGCAGAGCGCCATCAATCCCGTGCCGCCTGCGACGCAGGCCCCGTTGATGCGTCCGACCATCGGGATCTGCATCTCACGCGCAAAGCGGGCGAGGCGGCCGAAGTCGGTGGTCGGCTCGACCGGATCGTCGTCAAAGACGGAGGTACCCTGCTGCAGGTCACCCCCGGCACAGAACGCCTTTTCGCCCGCACCGGTCAGCACCACCACGCGCACGCCTTTTTCGCTGCGGGCGCGCTCAAGCCCTGCTTGAATGCCGGTGATGACGGAATTGTTGATGGCATTGCGCCGGTCCGGACGGTTGATCGTGATCCACAGCGCCGAACCGCGCCGTTCCACAAGAATTGGATCCGTCATGCCTTCTCCTCTCGGCCCAGAAGTACGCGAGGCACTTCCACCATCATCTCAAGGCTCATTTGGCCGAACGCCTTGCCCTGCGGATCGATACGCGGGCTGGCGATGCCGCCGCCGCCAAGGGCGTTGCGCAGCAGGAAGTTGACTGCGAGAAGTCCGGGCGCGTCGAAGCGCTCGACCGGCCCTTCCACCAGACCTTCGAAATGGTCGAGCATCCTCTGCGGTGTCACTTCGCGGCGGATCACCGGCAGATACTCGGCCCTCCGCGCAATCAGGGCGATGTTGGAGCTGTTGCCCTTGTCGCCCGAGCGCGCGTAGGCGATGCGGCCGAGCGGCACCGAAATCCTTTCGCCTTTGGGAAAATCGGCACCGGCAATTGGCTCGCGCGTTGCAGTCTGCAGAGCCTCGCCCGCTGGCACCGGAACTTCGATTGGGTCACCGCCGTCCAAAATGAGACGCGGGGCAGGCAGGCTCGCTTTCGCCACGTAGCAAGTCAGAAGCCGGATGACCGGTGTTGGCCGCGGCCGTCCGCCCATGATGCCGGTCGTGCCCGGTGCAAAAGAAATGCCGACGGAGCCGATCTCCTTTGACCAGAGTTCGAGCGCGCGCCGGTCGGGATGTGCCACGACGAGCCGCAGTACGACCTCGCGTGTGCCGCGCCGCTGTTGCGCAGGCGGATAGGCGGCTTCTGCTCCGAGCGCTTCGGCATGGGTAGACGAAAATCCGGCAAAGCCGTTCTTTGCAAACAGGGCCTCGCCACGTGCGATCAGCGCTTCGGCCGTGCGATCCGCCTTCAGCGCCGCGTCCGGCCCGACAATGGAGAAGGTTGCAACGGCGCGATGGCCGTCGAGCCAGGTTGCCGAGACCTTGTAGTCGGGCGTCGGTGCACCGCCCCTGGCGCCCGAAACGCGTACGCGGTTGTTGCCCAGTTCCTCGACGCTGACGTTGGTGAAGTCGGCCACCACATCGGGCAGGATGTAGGCAGCCGGGTCTCCTACCTCATAGAGGATCTGTTCGGAGACAACGCCGCGGTTGATGAGACCGCCAGTTGCGGGAGGCTTGGTCAGGACAAAGCTGCCATCGGCTGAACATTCGGCAATGGGATAGCCGATGTTCTCCCAACCGGGCACATCCTGCCAGTCGGTGTGAATGCCGCCGGTGGCCTGCGGCCCACATTCGAGCACATGGCCGACGAGGCTTCCGGCAGCAAGAAGATCGTACTGGTCTTCCGTCCAGCCGAATTCATGCATCAGGATCCCAAGCGCCAGCGCACTGTCGGCAGCGCGCCCGGTGATGACGATGTCAGCGCCTGCGGCGAGGGCCGCCCGGATCGGCAACGCGCCGAGATAGGCGTTGGCGGTGAGCAGCTTCGGCAGCGTGCCGCCACCTTCGGGGCGCAGCAACTCCGCGTGGGCCAGCATGTCGTCGCCCTCGACGACCGCGATCTTCAGCGCGAGGCCCTTGTCGGCAGCAACCTTTGCCAGCGCCTTCGCGCAGCCTTGCGGATTGACCGCTCCCGCATTGGTAACGAACTTGATGCCGCGCGCGGCAATCTCGTCCAGATTGTCACCAAGGTCGCGCACGAAATCCGGCGGATAGCCTCCCTCCGGATCCTTCAGTTTCGCCCGCGCCAGAAGCGACATGGTGATCTCGGCGAGATAGTCGGCGATGAGGTAGTCAACCTCTGCGGTCAGTAGTTGCGGGATGGCCATGGGGCTGTCGCCCCATGAACCGGACGCTCCGCCTATGCGCACAACGCGCTCGTTCATGGCCGCGCTCAATAGGATTTCGGCAGGCCAAGGACCCGCTCGGCGAGGTAACACAGCACAAGTTCGCGCGAGACCGGGGCGAGGCGCGTGCCCACCGCCTCACGAAAATAGCGCTCGACGTCGAACTCGCTCGCATAGCCCATTCCACCATGGGTGCGGACGGCCCTGTCGCAGGCGTGGAAATTCGCATCCGCCGCCAGGTATTTCGCCGCATTGGCCTCTGCGCCACAAGGCTGGCCGGCATCGTAGAGCTCTGCGGCGCGCAGCGTCATCAGCTCGGCCGCCATCAGCTCCGACCAGCTTTCGGCCAGCGGATGCTGGATCGACTGGTTCATGCCGATGGGTCGGCCGAACACGACACGGTCCTTGGCATATTGTGTCGCCTTCGCCAGCGCGCGGCGACCGATGCCGATCACCTCGGCTGCGTTGAGGATGCGCTCAGGATTGAGGCTGTCGAGCAAATAGTAGAAGCCCCTGCCTTCCTCGCCGATGCGATCTTCGACGGGGATCTCCAGGCCGTCGATGAAGAGCGCGTTGCTGTCCACCGCCGCGCGCCCCATTTTGTGCACCTCGCGCGCCTCGATCTTGCTGCGATCGAAATCGGTGAAGAAGATCGTCAGGCCGTCAGTGGGGCGCTTGCATTCCTCTATCGGCGTCGTGCGGGCAATCAGCATGATCTTGTCGGCGATCTGCGCCGTCGAGATCCACATCTTGCGCCCATGGACGATGTAGCGGTCACCCTTCAGCACGGCACGGGTTTTCAGCTTGGTAGTGTCGAGGCCGGCATCGGGCTCCGTCACGCCAAAGCACGCGCGGATCTTGCCCTCGATCAGCGGGCGCAGCATGCGCTCCTTCTGCTCCGGCGTGCCATGCACGACGATGGCGTGGGGGCCGAAGATGTTGATGTGGATCGATGAGCAGGCGGCAAAGGCACCGGCCGAATTGCCCACGACCTGCATCATGATCGCGGCCTCCGTGACGCCGAGGCCGGCGCCGCCATACTCCTGCGGCATCGCGATCCCGAGCCAGCCGCCTTCGGCCATGGTTTTGGTGAACTCGTGCGGGAAGGTGCCCGTGCGGTCGCGTTCGCGCCAATAGGCGTCATCAAACCTGTTGCAGATGGCCTTCACCGCATCGCGCACCGCGATCTGCTCGGGCGTGCGCGCCAGCGCCTCAAATTCCATAGATCCATCCTCCATTGCGCCGCTCCCGTTCAGCGCTGCGATTATACGCTGTGGCGAAATAAAATTCTTATTCGCGAATTATTATCGTGGAGCTTATGCGCCGTCAACGGGCACGCGACGTGATGACCGCGCTCATCAGGTGAGGGCGCCATCGATCGGTTCGAAGAAGAGAGGCGGGCAGCCAAGCCATTGTGGTGCTGCAGAAACAGCAACGGCGGCTCCCAGGAGCCGCCGTTGTTGTCAGAACCAGAGAATGACGGTGATATCGTCACCGCGCCGAGCTATGGCGCAATCCAACGGCTTTCGAAGAGACGTCCGGCTTTCCAGCGGGGCAATTCTTCGGTGGCGGTGCAAGGCACTTCCAACGGGTCACGGCGCTGCTCAAACTCCCGGTCGATCAGATAGCCGAGCACCATGCATGCCTCGTGGTATTCTCCACGGATCGGGTTCTTGGTGACGAACGTCGTCTTGACCAGTACCGCTTCCAGACGGCGGTCTTTCCATTCTGCCGTTCCATAATCGACCAGTTCATCCTCGAACCGGTCGGTCACCCAACCATTGGCCGCGTGCTCCATTCTCCATGTGCCGGCGTTCGGGAACAGCGCCAGGAACTCTTCGCGGGAGGCCATGTCTTCGCTCCAGATCGCCTTGGCGAGATCGGTGAGGCTATTATGCGCCGCCCGCGCTTCCTGCGCATAGCGGGTCCGCATCTCGTTCTGGAGCTTTGCCCGCACGACTTCGGCCTGCCGGTTCTTTTCTTCTTCCAGACGGGCCGCCGCTTCCAACTCCTGACGGCGCTTCGCGATCAGCCTTTCGCGCTCCTGCTGGCTGCTCTCCGACAGCGCCTTCCCCTCCGCGACAAGCTCCTGTGTGATCCATATGGGCAGCACCGATGCGGCCTTGTCGATTTTTTCAAGAGCCGGCAGCAGCTGTGCGAGGTCCTCCGCCTGTGCGTAGACAATCCGGCAGGCATTCTTCTGGATATTCGCGAACGCCCGATCGAGTGACACGACAGACCGCTTCAAATCCGCGGGCATGTGGCGCTCGGCCGCTTCGGCCACGAACTCGAACGCGTGGGTGTGATGTGCTGCCTCTGCCTCGGGTATGACCGTGCACAGAGTATTGTCCGGGTTGTCGAAGGCGATGAAGCCGAAGCCCTTGCGAACACCTGCAATGATCTCGTTCTTGATCAGCGCCGAGGTTTGCTGATCGTTGCGAACCGTCTCGCCGATGCTAGACCACGCCACGAGTTCGATGGTCTTGAGCGCCCCTGTTTCAAAGCCCGAGATGATTGGCCGAGCCTCCAGCAGATCGCCGGACAGCAGTGCTCCACGCTCGATGACAAGCACATCCTGCTGCATGGCATTGCGGGAGTCGCAGAGGCCGGTTGCGGCAAATTCCTTGGCGCCGAGTTTTCGGAGTATTGGTTGGACGTGATCGTCAAGCGGCGGGTGGCGAGCGTCCGAGCCTACCCAGCACATGTTGACCTTGCCGCCGTCGAAGGTGGTCGCACCAACCAGATTGACCAAAAGGTGAGGGGCATCCGGCGTGTAGTTGCCCAGAACGATGACGTCCTGCGGATCGCCAACGAGCAGGAACTGGTTGGCCTCCGTGATTGCCAGTCCGTTCTGCGCTTCCTCTACGACGGTCTCTCGGGCTGTGTCGCTATAGATGAACGCGTCCAGCTCTCCCTTCAGGTTGAGTCGCTCAATCGCATCCGCAACGAGGCGTTGCGTGTTGAACAGCGCCTCATCCTGACCCGATGATTGCGCCTTGGCGATCGTCTCCTGCAGTTCAAGGAGGTTATCGACAGCCTCATGCAATATGTTGCTGCCGACGAAGTCGGCGATGAATGCCTCCGTCCTTCGAAGCTCTGCGGCTGCGGTGGCGCGCGCATTCACGTGCGCGATTTCAGCAGCCGTCTTCTGTTCGCCAAGAAACTGCTGGTAGTTCGGTTCATTCTTCAGCAGTTCGTCCACTGTCAGGATTGCCTGCTCGATCTGGGTCACGTCGTCGGACCCTTCGAGCTGCCGCAACCGAACCACGGCACGGGCAACGCCAATGGCGTTTGTGAAGGAGCGTTTGCTGTCGGTATATTCAGCGATCGAGGCAAGGAGGGCGGCAAGGCGTTCCCTGCCGGCGTTCAGCGCCAGGCGCTGGCGCTCGGCCTCCGCTGCCTCTTTTCTCGCGCGCTCTTCTTCGGCGGCCTTGGCCTGCTGCGACGCGAATTCCGTGCTTGCAAGCGAAGCCAGTTGTTGCACCACGTCACCGCCGTCAGCCCCCAGGGCGCTGCACCGGTCGTTGGCTGACGCCCAATTCCTGGCTGCCAGGAGGATACCGCAGGAGAGCATTTCCTGGGTAGCCTTCAGAGCGGCTTGTTCCTGCAGGAACGAACCAGCATTTGCGGGCGCGGCCTGGCCGCCTCCCTGCGCAGCTACCTCGACGGAAGGCGCGTTGCGCGCAACGGCGTCCAGTGCCTCGGAAATTCGCTTGTCCAGCTGTTCCAGCTCTGGCAAGAGTTTCGTCTGGTTTGGATAGACCATTGCTGACAGACATGTCGCGACAGCGTCTTCTATCTCAGCAGTGCTTGCCGCAACCCTGCATTTATCCGCAGCCTCACGGGCCTGCGCCATCACAGCCCGATGTTGCTCGAAGGAGGCTTTGTCCGGCAGTCCGCTTTGGCGAAATTCGCTGTAGCCGCTGTAATCATCAAAGCCGGCGGCAAGAGCATCTTCAAACTCGCGTCGGCTCGGGAAGTCACCCTTCTGGGCTAGCCGATAGTCTTCAGCATTCTTGAAATCCGATGCGCGGAATTTCCGATAGTCGTCATAGCGGGCGAACCCTTGACGCCTGGCGCTGGCGAAGTCTTGCGCGTTCTCGAACCCGCCCTCGCGTGCTGCGAGAAAATCCGCGCGGTTCTGGAACCCGGCGGCGGCAGCCTCCCTGAGTTCCCGCGCGCTGCGGAAGCCCAGTTGAGCCAGATATTCGACTTCTGCAACGTAATCCTCATTGAGGATGACAGGCGAGAGATCGAACGCCGCGATGAGGGCCGCCTCAGCTCGACGGGTGCCAGGCCCGCGGTCTCCGTCAATCGCCTTGTCGTAGAAGCCGAGGCGGGACATGGCTGCCTGCAGGCGCCGCACATAGGCGATTTCCTGACGCCGGATAGCGTCTTCGCGTGCCCTTCGTTCTGTTTCGGCAGCCTGGCGGCGCTGTTGCTCTGCTCGTTCTTCGGCCTGTTGCCGCCGGCGGTATTCCTGATTGCGCATGTCATGCTCAATCATGCGCCCCATCATGTTGATGATGCCGCCAACATCCTGTGCTGCCGTCGGTACACTGCTCAAGACGAGCGCAGACGCGCACACCGCCCAGGAAAAACGTCTTAGTATGTTCATGATGTACCCCTACCCCGCGCATGAGGATATACGCTTCCGCCGAAGGCGCAAGATGGAGTTCAGGGCGTTGCGGCAGGCCGGAGCCTGATGAACAAGCGACCGTCGTCAGACGGCTTCGAAGCAGGGGATCTTCTTGTCCTTGGTTTCTTCGAAGACAACGGTCAGGCGTGATCCCACCGAAATGTCCTGTTGCGGGCCTTTCCGGAGTCGTGCCATGAACCGGAATCCGTCATCCATGTCGGCCAGGACGACGAAATAGGGTGCCTCGCCCGCGAGGTCGGCTGTGGGGGCTCGGTGGATAAACGTACAGGCGTAGACCGTTCCCTGTTTCGTGCTTTCCCGCCAGGAAAGCCTGGGCGACATGCACTTAACGCACCTTATGCGCGGATAGAAATTGACCGCGTCGCAGGCATCGCATGTCTGAAAGAGAAGCCGCTCTTCTTCTACGCCCTTCCACCAGAACTCGTCCACCTGGGTTGCTTCGTCGCTCATCGTCAGTCCCCCGCGAGAATGCATGTGGCGTTGGAACAGAAAACACCACCCGTTCCACTGATCAGCGCCGTATCATGCTTTCTCACCTGCCTTGGGCCGCATTCGCCCCGCAGTTGCCGGACCGCTTCGATGATCAGGAAGATGCCGAACATGCCCGGGTGGCAGTAGGAGAGCCCGCCGCCGCTGGTGTTGAGCGCTACTTCTCCTCC
>Ga0180218_1000962_pt1 | contig 19926 bp, 16 predicted proteins | sample eDN3rd37CKraftBY_FD_151334 | JGI IMG/M metagenome (GOLD analysis project Ga0180218, IMG submission 151334) | Enriched backyard soil microbial communities from Emeryville, California, USA - eDNA 3rd pass 37_C Kraft BY (version 2) (version 2) | ecosystem: Environmental > Terrestrial > Soil >...
CGCACCGCGGCTCCGCCGTGCCCAAGGCCGGCCAGAAGAAGGGCGGCGAGCCCGAAGGCGGCCTCGAGCCGCAGCCGCAATAACGCGCCTCCATCCGCAGAAAACAGCGAACGGCCGGGAAGAAATTCCCGGCCGTCGGTTTATCGGCAGGGCCCGCCTCCCTCTCCTCCGTCATCCTCGGGCCTGCCCCGAGGATCCGGGCCACAGGCGAGGCCGTGCCGTGGAGCATGGATGGTCGGGTCAAGCCCGACCATGACGGAGAGGGTGAGGGGAACGGCAAGGGACGGCGGCAGCCGGCTCGCCGGCGCTTCCCGGCCGTTTTCTTTCGGTAACGGGCTGTAACGAATTCTGATGTCAGGGTGGATGCTCTTTTCGCGCTTTTGTGGCAAAGAAGCGCGATTGCTGCACGTCTTTAAGGTTAGGGTTACGCGGGAAGGCGTAGAATATTTCCCCATCCGGTGCCCTGATATATGGCACCGGGGACGCGGCAGATGGAACGCGTATGCGCGGGGCGCGGCGTAAGGTGCCGCAAGGGCCCGGCGAATTCAGGAGCGAACATGAAACGTCGTTATTTCGGCACGGACGGCATCCGGGGTCAATCCAACCTCTTTCCGATGACGCCGGACCTTGCCATGCGGGTCGGCATTGCGGTGGGCACGATCTTCCGGCGCGGCGCGCACCGCCACCGCGTCGTCATCGGCAAGGACACGCGCCTTTCCGGCTACATGCTGGAAAACGCCATGGTGGCAGGCTTCACGGCGGCCGGCATCGACGCCTTCGTCCTCGGCCCGATCCCGACGCCCGCCGTCGCGATGCTGACGCGCTCGCTGCGCGCGGATATCGGCGTCATGATCTCGGCCTCGCACAACCCGTTCTACGACAACGGCATCAAGCTCTTCGGCCCGGACGGCTACAAGCTCTCCGACGAACTGGAGATGGAGATCGAGGACCTGCTTGAAAAGGACATGATGGCGCAGCTTGCCAAGGCTGCCGAAATCGGCCGGGCCAAGCGCATCGACGGCGTGCACGACCGCTATATCGAGCATGCCAAGCGCACGCTGCCGCGCGATGTCACCCTGCAGGGCCTGCGCGTCGCCATCGACTGTGCCAACGGCGCGGCCTATCGCGTGGCGCCGGCGGCGCTGTGGGAACTCGGCGCCGACGTCGTGACGATCGGCAACGAGCCGGACGGCGTCAACATCAACCTCGACTGCGGCTCCACCCATCCGGCCGCGCTCCAGCGCAAGGTGCACGAGGTGCGCGCCGATATCGGCATCGCGCTCGATGGCGATGCCGACCGCGTGCAGATCGTCGACGAGAACGGCAAGATCATCGACGGCGACCAGCTGATGGCCGTGATCGCCGAAAGCTGGGCGGCCGACGGCGTGCTGCGCGGCGAGGGGATCGTGGCGACCGTCATGTCCAATCTCGGCCTCGAACGGTTCCTCACCGGCAAGGGCCTCGGCCTGCAGCGCACCAAGGTCGGCGACCGCTACGTCGTCGAGCACATGCGCCAGAACGACTACAATGTCGGCGGCGAGCAGTCCGGCCACATCGTGCTCTCCGATTTCGGCACGACCGGCGACGGCCTCGTCGCCGCGCTGCAGATCCTCGCCTGCGTCAAGCGCTCCGGCAAGACGGTGAGCGAGGTGTGCAACCGCTTCGAGCCCGTGCCGCAGGTGCTGAAGAACGTCCGCATCAAGGCCGGCGCGCCGCTGGAGGACGCCGTCGTGCGCCAGGCGATCGCCGACGCCGAAAGCGAGCTTGCCCGCAACGGCCGCCTGCTCATCCGTCCGTCCGGCACGGAACCGCTCATCCGCGTCATGGCGGAAGGCGACGACCGCGCGCAGGTGGAACGCATCGTCGACGAACTCGTCGGCGTCATCGGCTCCGTGCGCAACGCCGCCTGACGGGGGCGTGATCCTCTTCTTGAAAGGCCGGGGCATTGCTCCGGCCTTTTCTTTATGTGCCAAGTCCAGCTCGGTGCTTTATTTAAAAATTTACCGGATTGGTGAACGCCGGTTAACAAATACGGTAAATCTTCGTAGTTGCAGGAATTAGGAAGTGCAACATTCTTAAACGCGCTTCTCCTCATTGATTTTATTGAATTTTCCTGCTTGGTAAGAGCTGTATGAAAATGCAAAAATAGCTTTTTCCATGACACGCTCGAAACGGTGGCCAAAGCACCTGATAAGTTCGGTGAGCGAACTTTTCGTCCGATGCGACTACGCTGCTAGTGCTCGGAACTGTCGATTAAAGCGTCCATTTTGAATCCGATATGCCGAAACCCCGTTGGCTATGATGATAACTGCGGAATGGTCGCCGCTGTCGAAGACGATTTCCGTGATGAACTCCCGGATCGCGGCGTGCACCTCGGATCGAAGACTATAGCGGGTTGTCTTGTCAGTCGTTTTTTCCCAGTTCCTGCGCAACATGGCAATGCGACTGCATGTGTCGATGGGATCATTGTGCCGATGAGTGAGCCTTTGCCGTTCCGCGTGCTGATGCCGAAGCTGAGCTTCAATGGTTTGCCGTTCCGCCTGCCTAATTTTGAGCAGTGTTAGAATGGCATCCAGCGGCTGATTGTCATCCTCGACAGCCTGCGCGAGACGCTGCTCCTTCCTGTGCAATTCCTCCAGTTGCAGGGTGAGGGCGGCAATCATCTCATCGACCTCTTTTTGCGCATGGTCGAAGCGCTTGCCCCGCAGCGTCTCGGCCAGATTGATTTCGCTGACGTGATCGAGAACTGCTGCCTCCAGCGGCTCGTACCGGAAATGCCGCTTGCCATCCTTGCAGCGATGACCGCGCACATAGTTCGCGCAGACGAGATAGCGGCCGTTCTCGTTGCCTTTGACCCGGCTGATCTTCATCGTCATCGGCCCGCCGCAATGCGTGCAGTGGCAAAGGCCGGTGAAGAGATTGGCGAATGTGTTGCCCTTGCGACCGGGCCGGCCGGGATTGCTGCGCATCGCCTGCACGCGCAGGAACAAATCCTTGTCGATGGCAGCGGGGAAGTAGCCGGTAATAGGATCGCCATCCGGCACGCGTTTGCCGTCAACGACCCGATGCGGCTGGAACGTCCCGATAACATCCGCCCGGAGCAGCAGCGCCTTGATGATGCTCTGATACCAGCCGTCCTTGCTCTTGAAGGCGGGAACGCCGTCGGCATTGAGCTTGCGGGCAATCGCCGTCGCACCAAGCCCGCGGGCTGCCATCTCATAGATGGCCCTGACCGTCTCGGCATGATGGTTCAGCGTGAAGGCATAGCGGCTCGCCTCGATCCGCTCGGCATCGATCCATGCAGGCGTGATGCTGGTGATATGGCCTTTGCCCTCGCGGGCCTGCTCCCGCTTCCTCTTGGCGACCGCCCGGATGCGCTCGCTCTTCGTCTGGCTCTCCTCATGGCCTCGCGACATGACCGCAAGCCCGATGATCAGCTTCGTCCAGTCGCCATTGAGGCCGCTACGGCTGTAAATCTGCCGATCGTCGCCAAGTGTGACAATGACGATGCCGGCATTGATGATCGCCATGAACAGGGTCAGCGCGTCCGGCACGGCCTCGCGTGACAGGCGGTCGAGGCTTTCGATCAGGAGATAGCTGCCCTTGGGGATTTGGCCGTTCTCGACCATCGATAAGAAGCGGCCGAGCGCGCCGGTCTTGAAGTTCCTGCCTTTCCATGCGCTGACGCCCAGATCCTGCAAGCTATCGTCCAGAAGCAGGGAGTGTTCGTCCGCAAACGCCTTTGACCGTTCAAGCTGCCGACGCAGGCTGTCGCCGCGAAGCTGCTTACGGGTACTCATACGGACATAGGAATAGGCCCGCACCGGGCCTGATGAATGATGATTGCCGGGAAAATCGTCCTGCATAGCGCCTCCTTTGCGTCGGACCGCTAGCACCAGAGGCGGTGAGGTTCGAGCGCGAAGGCAGCGGGTGTAAACGGCGAAGTCGGCGTGCAGGTGCGGCTTGCTAGGTCGAACGGCGCAAACCGCCGTTGATTCGAGCACATGGTAGCGCAACCCCACCGATTAAAGAACCGCTATTTCTCACGAGTGCAACGCCCGCCATATGCACACAGGTACGGCTTACAGACTGCCGGAATGGATGCAAAGATTGAGAAGATTTCATCCCATGCTTGCGCTCCTTCCAGTTCCACGCAAGCCACAATCCTTTATCAAGGGTTGTATTATTGTAAGGAGGATAGAGCTTTGAGCCTCTACGGTACGATGAGAACGGGTGTTTCCGGCATGAACGCGCAGGCGAACCGCCTAAGCACGGTTGCCGATAATATCGCCAACGCGAACACGACCGGCTACAAGAAGGCTTCGACCCAGTTCTCCTCGCTGATCCTGCCCACCACCGGCGGCGCTTATAATTCCGGCGGCGTCACGACGGACGTGCGCTATTCGATTTCCGCGCAGGGCACGTTCACTTACACGACGTCGGCGACGGACCTCGCCATCAACGGCAAAGGCTTCTTCATCGTCAACGGTTCGGACGATACCGAATACCTGACCCGTGCCGGCGCCTTCAATGTCATGGACGACGGCACCTTGCAAAATGCGGCCGGGTTCACCCTCATGGGCTATGAATATTCCTCGACTGAGGACCCAACCATCGTGATCAACGGCTTTGCCGGTCTCTCCAAGATAAATCTTGCCCAGCAGGACTTGAGTGCGACGGGCTCCACAAGCGGCGTATTGGATGCGAACCTGCCGTCGAATGCCGAGATCGGCTATTCGAAATCGACGTCGCTGACCGCCTTCGACAGTCTCGGCAATACACGGTTGTTGGACTTCACGTATACGAAGGTTGCCGACAACACATGGGAGCTCGATGTCGCCTATGCCGGCACGCCCCTGACCGGCACGCCGGCTGTCCCATCGAACGCTGCCGTCGTCTCCGGCAATCTGGACGCTTCTGCTGCCGTTGGAACGACCTATTCGGCCTCCTCGGTCTTCTACGATCAGGATGGTGCGCCGCATGTTCTGGACTGCGACTACGTGATGACCACAGACGGGTGGGAGTTTACGGTTAGCTATGCCGGGGACGAGGTGTATTCGGACCAACTGCATGCGGACGAGTTCGATGCCGCGGGCGATTACATCGATCCCGAGGACATGTTCGTGCCGCAACTGGATCTTGGCGGCGGCGTCCTGATCGGCCCCGTCACGATTTCGCAGGTCGGCCTGACATCGCTGCCCTCACCCTCGACAATCAGCCAGACGTTCAACGGCAGCCCGGCAATCCCGAGCCCGATCGAACTGGAGTTCGACACGGACGGCAAGCTCATCATCCCCGCTTCCATATCGCTCTTCGATCTGACGACTGGCGGCGCGGTGCTTAATCCACTGGAGATCGATATATCCGGCTCCACCCAGCTCGCCACGGATTTCAGCGTGTCGAATGGCAAGGTCGACGGGAACGGAGCGAGCCAGGTTGTCGGCTACGAGATCAGCGATCAGGGCGTGGTCTTCCTCAAATACGACAGCGGCGCGCTTACGGCAAAGTATCGCATCGCCATGGCAAACGTCCAAAGCCCGGACAACCTTAAGCCGTTGGCCGGTAACGTCTATACGCAGAGCCCGGATTCGGGCGTGGTCGTCATGGGCTATGCCGGTAACGGCGGCTTCGGCACGATCCTTTCCGGTGCGCTGGAAGATTCGAACGTTGATGTCGCCGAGGAACTGACGAGCATGATCGAAAGCCAGCGGAACTACACGGCCAATTCGAAGGTCTTCCAGACCGGCTCCGAATTGATGGAGGTGCTGGTCAATCTGAAACGCTGATACCTCAGCTTCACGTTGCCCCGCGGTGCTGCTGCGGACCATTGTGGATTAGCGCGCTATGGCGGCTAATATGGATTGGCGCGAAGGAGTTTGAACGGCTATCGGTTTGTCAGTATGGGCACCGCTACCAGTCGCGCGAGCCGCTAGTCAAATTGCCGAGGCCGTTGCTGAGAATGAATAAAAAAAATTCCGAAATGGAACAACTGGCTCGCCAACTTTATCAAAGCCATAAGCGCCAACTGGATCTGCTCACCAGCCATCGCTCCGAGTCAGCTTTTCGACTCTCTGTTCATCGGTTGTTTGGAGGGAGTCCCACCCAAGAAAAGACTGTCAGGCTTGGCAAAAATGAACTGAAGTATTCAAATCACACGAAGACGAACTTGAGCTTTTTGCCTACAGCTTGGCAAGAAGAACTGGAGAAGGTCAGAGGCACATGGCCCGGCTGCGAAAAATGGTGGGCAGGTTACCCATTTATTGCTTGGGTGGAAATTAAGACTAGCGATGACGGAACCACAGGGTATCTCAAGCTGAATGCCGAAGTAGGCCCCATTTCAAATCACAAAGCCCGCAAAGGCATTATCAAGGCTATCGCGGCGGCAGCTACTGCCGCAGGATTGGGGCGAATTCGGTTTCCGGAAGGCGCTTCTGACAAGGGGCGCCTCTATTCTCGATTCTTGCAGGAAGGTTCCGTCGCTTTGAACGACATTCGTAACGCCGAGGAAATAGAAAAGAAGCTGGTGCAACTCTTAGCTGGCTTCGAACCGGAGTTCGAATTGGTCGCAAGCATCATACCGCAATTCTTGTCCCTAAGCGGCGCGTCCGAAGCGGAGCGTTAACTATTTGCTAAGGTATTTTGATGCAAGAATTTTAATGAAAGTGTTCGGCTCGATCGGGAGGTTATATCCCACCGAACAGCCTTAAGTTATCGAGGGTTCTTGGTCTTAAGGTGACGGTCTCGCCATTACGGCGGGCACCCTTAGTGGTTAACCGTTAGAAGTGTTTCCGTCATTGCTAGCTTTTTCGCTCGACCAATATGTTGGTTTGTGGGAGTGGCTGGCTGTTTCGAGCCTTTTAACATGACCAGCATCCTGACCAATACTTCAGCAATGGCCGCGCTACAAACCTTGCGTACAATCGGCAACACTATGGCCGAGACGCAACGGCACGTAAGCTCAGGCCAGCGCGTGCAGATCGCTGCGGACAATGCGGCCTATTGGTCAATTTCCACGACGATGCGTTCCGACGCTATGGCTGTTTCGGCAGTCGCAGATGCGCTTGGCCTTGGCGCGGCAAAACTGGATGTCGCCTATGCGGCGACAGAGAATATCGTCGGTATTCTCAGCGAATTCAAAGCGAGGCTGGTTGCTGCCTCGGAGGCCGGCGTTGATCGCGCCAAAATCCAGCAAGAACTGGGCCAACTGAACGCCCAGGCCGAAAGCACGGTGAAATCGGCGAATTTTAGCGGCGTCAACTGGCTGGAAACCGACGCCGCCACACACCTTCAGGACATTGGCGTTCTTTCGGGCCGCTTGGTCACCTCCTTCGTAAGGGGCGTGGCAGGCGATGTATCGGTGAAGACGGCGGACGTAGATCTCAAGACGACGTCGATGCTCAACACGGGCGGCGGAGGAATTCTGCAAAAAGATGGTATCAGCGAGTTGGGTGATATAGGTGGTCTTGCCGACGCGACCTTGCAGGCTTCCGCACACAATGGTCACGAAACGCATAATTTCACTGGCCCGGCAACCTTTGGCGCAAGCGATTATCTCCAATTCTCGGTTGTGATCGATGCAGTTCCAGCAGACCTTAATGTTCCAGTCACCGCAGCTCGCGCCGATACCGGTGTCACATATACTCTGCGTATTGAAAAGGGCGACATCGATGCCGCTCTCGGAACAACCGATGGAACAATTAATACCGCTAGCGAGATGCGGACAGTGCTGCAAAAGGTCTTCGATGACAATGCAGTGCCTGCGTGGGCCGAAAAGCCCTCCGGATATACATCGTTTGGCGGCATTTTTGAAATCGGCTCGCTCGAAACATCGGGGCACAACGGTTCAAGCATCGATATTGTTTCCGGCTCGATCACGTCGCAAATCGGCAGCTATCCAAGTGGCTTTGCGCTCGGCCTTGAAGATATTCCCACAAATAACCACGATAATATGTATCCAAAAGCGACATTACCATTTACGTCGCCGTTTTCAGTATCGGGAAACCATACGATTTATTACGACGTGCAGATTGATGGCGGTCCATCTCAAACGGTGGCGATCAACCGTGCGACCATCAATGCCGCGCTCGGTACGACAGACGGGCTTGTCAGCAATGTTGATGATTTTGCGACGGTGCTTGCCTATGCGTCGGCAGGCAAAGGTGTGACGGCTACCTCGCGGGACTCGGAACATCCCGGTGTGGTGACTTTCTTTGCCGATCCCGCGACATATCCAAGAGCGGGCATCGCTGCCGCCCGCTTCAACATCTCTAATGTTCGTACAGATCCCCCGGTCACACGGGCTGTCCCTTTCGATCTTGATGAGGTCGATGTAACGGGTTCGGATTTCACGATCGATGAATATATTAGCGGTGTTGATCTCATGCTCGAAAAGGCGATTTCCAGCGCCGGTACACTGGGGGCGCTCAAGACCCGGATCGACATGCAGACGGCATTTGCGCATACGCTCATGGATACCATCGACAAAGGTATTGGCCGATTGGTTGATGCCGACATGAACGAAGCATCGACGCGGCTCAAGGCCCTCCAGACGCAAGAGCAGCTTGCGATCCAGTCGCTCTCCATTGCCAACACGAGTGCTGAGAACGTGATGCAGCTTTTCCGATAAGTCTTCGCTCGCCCTTTTGGCAGATGGCTGTATCCCGAGAACACGTTCAACGGTTTCAGAAAGGATTGCAGCATGTCCCATCTCAAGGCCCTCAAGCTCGCCAGCGCAGTTCCGGTTCGCTCCGCCGCCGATCCGGTGCAGCGCGCACGCGAGAAGATGATCGCTGTTCTGGCCGAGCAGAAGCAGATGGCCGAGGCGAAGATCGCCGGTCAGGCGTTCACCCCCACGCATGTCGTGCGCAAGAAGAATGCCGAAGGTGTCCGCGTCGAGATCGAAAAGGCCAAGCGCGTGCGTCAGGGCTGGTTCACCGATGCCAACGGCAAGGTGTTCCTCGGCATTCGCTACGCCGGCAAGCCCATCGAGTTCGCCAAGGACAAGAACGCCATCGAGGCCGGCGAGCTTTCGGCGCTGCCGAAGATCATCGATACGCTCGTTGAGGCGGTTCGCGCTGGCGAGCTCGACGCACAACTGACCGCTGCCGCCGCCGAGCGCGGCCAGATGCTGCGCAAGGCGAAGTAAACCGCGTAGTTTTCTCGCGCCACGCATTCGAAGGGCATGGGATCATATGATCCCATGCCCTTCGTGTATTCCGGCAATTGCCGGAATGCAGTCAAAGAACGCCACGGACGCGCGTTCCGGGCCGGGGTGCAGCCAAGATGCGTTTTCACCCTGCGCCGCATTCTTTGATGCCTCTACGCGTCTTCCCGGAAGCGCATGCGCTCTTAGGCGCACCCCCTGCGGGCTTGTGCATTGCGGGGCGCGCTGCGAGGCAAACGGCCCGCAATCTCTGCTCGCCCTCCCTGCCGTTTGGAACTTCCCTCCCGTTGACACAACAGCGAGGACCATATGCAGAACGAGCAGCGACAGGGCGGCAATCACGGCAGCAATCATAACTCCAAGCGGATCGAGCAGGCACGGATCGACCTCGCCTTGCTGTTCATGACCGACCTGCATGTGGGGTCCGAACGCCTGTACAAGATCAAGCGCAAGGGGACGACGCTGAACCTGCAATTCGATGTCGATGGCGAAATGCGCTGGCGCAGCTACAATTCGGCGCTGTCCTGGCGGATCACGATGCTGCTGGCGTTGACCGAGAACAGAACCGTCACCATCCACGAGATGGACCAGCCGGGACGTTACCGGCGCATGTTTCCGGCCACTTTGCTTCGCCGCCTGCATTGGCATGCGCGGCCGGAGGCGGACTTCCCACCCGTCGCCCGGTTCTACGATCCCCATGGCAAAGCGGTCCTCTTGGTGACGCGGAGCCGGTTCTGCGGGCATGCGGTAGATGCGCTTCACAATCTTACGGATGGCGGGCCTGTGTTTCAGCCGCTCTGGATATCCGACATCATGGCATTGCGCCCGATGCTCGGGATCGGACTGGTTCGTGACCATAGCTTCACCGCCACCATGCCGATCAGCACGTATCTGGAAGCTGCCGGGACGCATGGGCGGATCGTGGAGGAGCCGGAACTGTCGAGCATGCCGCTCACGGCCACAGTCACGCCTCTTGCCGTGCCGCCATCATCGCGAAGCGTTGCAGCGATCTTCCAGCAGGAATGTCATCACAACCCGGCGCTGGCGAAGTTGCGAGGGCGGTCTATCTATGAAGACTATGCTTTGGGTGCCGGAGGCTCGTAGGGCAAAAAGTTCTGGGGGCGAACTTTTTCAACGTGTCGTGCCGGTCCGCTGATCGTCACTCGCTTGCGCCGGGGCTCGAATGCTGCGTAGGCGTTCGGCAAGACTGATCACGTTGCCGGCGCATCTGGATGCCTGTACGACCGTCGTTTGCTCGCTTGGCCACACCTGCGCCCCAAGTGCGAAAGGGAAGCCTTGGTTTGCTGGTGTCCAGTTAGTATCCAGTAGTGGATTATTATTCCTTACATCCACGGATACATCCCCTACATAGCCCACAAGATCATCCATCACGAACAGAGCATCAAAGTCCTCATCAGAAGACCCATGGAATTTCACCTCAGTGCTTTCCTTCTGATCGACTGAAACGTCTTGACCGATTGAACGGTAAGGGGACCGTTCGGACGAAGAACAAACGTTTCCGAGTTCAGCAGTCATGTTCGCCGTCGCGTTGTTGCTCTTGCCGCCGAGAAAGAAGCGAAGCGACTGGAAGCCGGATCGCTCCATGCATAGCCACTCTGCATACGCCTTGATGTCCTCTGCTGGCCACCAGTCGCGTGTCGTCGCCACCTCATCATCCGTTGCCATGAAGTCCAGCGGATCGGGGATGAGGGGATTGTTTTCGATGCGGAATTTCAGCGAGTACCGTGTCACGTTCTGGAGGTTCTGTTCGATTTTCCTATACGTGTGGAACGGTCGCACATCGATCTGATAGGGGGCGGAATGCCCGTCATTGCGGAGAGCCTTGGCAATTTCCTTCTCGGTCAATCGACCTTTGCTGACAATCGCATGCAGATGCGGGAGCCAGACGGTTTCGTCCTCTCCACCGATGAGGGGAAATTCCAAGCTACCCAGCGCAAGCTTGGTCTTCCTTCCGGCGCTCTCGAATTCCCCGAAATTCATACGGCCCATTTCCCAGAAGCCGACCAACTGGAAGTCATCCCAGCGACTGTCGAGGCGGCGTTGACGCTCAACGAAGTTGCGCAGCCGCCGTTTTTCCTTCTCGATGACATCATGTACGTCCGAGAGATCGGTTCTCGCCGGAAGCAAGATCGTCACGAAGGCGACATCGGCGTTATCGGCATCCAGAAATGTTTCTCGGATAGCTTGCCTTGTCTGCCTGCCTCTTTCCCGCATGAAGCAACGCGGACACAACGGAACGCCGCAGTAGAACATGTTGTTGGACGCGCTGACCTCTCCGCAACGGATCATTCGCGGCATCAGGGGATGGCTCGGCCCGAGCGCGTTCATAACGATCTGTCGTTGCTCTTCGTTCTTCGGGCTTAGCCATTGCAGTTTGCTACGTTCTCGCCAGTCGAATTGCTTCTGGCGCATCAGTTCCGCGCGTAGCTCGTCCATAGCCTTGGTCATGAAAATCTCCTCTAAAATCGCCTGCTATTTATCCAGCAATTTTAACACCTAGGCCTCTGAAGAATAAATATTTAAAACAAGGAGATAGTGACGATGAAGGTGAAGGAAATCTATGAGGCTATGGCAGCGGCAGGTCTTGCGAATTCGCAGATGGAGTTTTCCCAAGTCTGGCTCGGCCGCAGCCCGCGCTATTATTCGCACCTGATCGCCACCCAGCGTGAGCCGGGCCTTGCCACGCTTTGCGGGATCGCATGGCGGCTGGATCGAATGCCTCTCAACGGGAAAACTGTCCTGCTAGAGCTCAAGCAGCAGCTTGCCGATGAAATCAATCGGCGGGCGATCACTGATGTTCGTCGGCATCGGTCTTAACGTTTAGCCAAGGGGCGGCGAATACAATCTGCGCGTTTATCGCATTCGCTTATCAGGAATTCCCCATGGACATGCATACCTCCCGCAACAAGCCCGCAATCGCCAGCCTGCTTGCATTCGCTGCGACCTTTCTCGCATCTCCCGCCTATTCGCTAGACAAGGTTCGCTTCGGCACGGATTGGCTCGCAGAGGCCGATCACGGAGGTTTCTATCAGGCCGTCGCTGACGGCACTTACGCCCGCTATGGCCTCGATGTGGAGATTGTACAGGGTGGCCCGAACGCGAAGAACCGCGCTTTACTGCTCGCTGGTAAGCTCGACTTCTATCTGGGTACGCAGCAGGAGCAGCTTGTGGGCATCGAGCAGGGCATTCCGTTGGTCGATGTTGCCGCATTCTACCAAAAGAATGCTCAGGTCATTGTGGCCCACCCGGATACCGGCGTCGAGAAGTTCGAAGACCTCGCTAAGCTCGAAACCATCTTTATGACACAGGGCGGGTTCGGCGCATATTTCGAATGGATGAAGGCCAACTACGGTGGTTTCCGCGACGAGCAGTTCAGGCCCTACAGTTTCAGCCCTGCGCCATTCCTTGCGAACAAACAATCTGCGCAGCAAGGCTTGATCACGGCTGAACCTTTCCAGATCAAGGACCAGACCGGCGTGGAACCAAAGATTTTCCTGCTCGCTGACGCCGGCTATAAGCCTTATGCGACTACGATCACGGTTCAGCAAAACCTCATCGACACAAACCCCGACCTCGTGCAGCGGTTTGTCGATGCGTCGATTGAGGGCTGGTACAACTACCTGTACCGGGACAATTCGGCCGCCAACACTCTGATCAAGGCAACAAACCCCGATATGACGGATGGCCAAATTGAATACGCCATCGAGAAGATCAGCAAATACGGCATCGTTGATAGCGGTGATGCGCTGAACAAAGGTATCGGTTGCCTGACCGCCGAGCGCTACAAGTGGCTTGCCGACGAGTTGATCAGGGTGGGGTTGCTGAAGCAGGAAACCGATTACACCAAGGCCTACGATACGCGCTTTTCCTGCAAGGGCGTCGGGTTGGCGTTGAAGAAGTCGTAGCCGGTTCAGGTGACGTCGCAAAAATCGGTCGCGAAACCTAGCTTTTGCGACCGATTATCGCGACAGGAAAATCGCTGGTCTCTTCGCGTTGGAGGATTTCGGCAGAAAGTCAAGAGTTCTGCGACAAGCTGGTCTAGCGTGTAGCGATAACCATGCCCTTGAATGCGCCGAGCACGTTGCGGGCCAGGAAGAAGGTCGAGGCGGCTAGGATAACGAGCGTCAGGGCAAGAGCGGGTTTCATCGTTCAATGAGCCTCGCTTGGCGGACTTCATAGACGAATTCCGGTTCATTTATATACTGCATGGCTCTATCCCAAAGTGGATTAGTCCGATCACTAAGGTTCTTAGCCAGCGCCTTAATTTCTTCTGGTGCGTCGTCGCGGAAGTAACCTTTTTTGTCTTTGCTCCTGTCGTAACTGACGCCTGTAATCTCGAATTTTAAGGGCTTCACGCACTTTGATTTCTGCTGCTCTATATCCTTGTGCGCGGTTTCCCATGTGATGGCGCGAACCATCAAGTTATAGCTGCGTTCATCAAACTTGCCGTTGGTGGTGCATGAGGATTTCGGCGGGTATAGCGGTTTAATTTTCCTCTTGTATAGGCCGCCCGTAACAAATCTGAAGTGCAGATTGTCTGATGACATTTCATAGCGCCGGTAATTTGATATATCTATCCAATGATTTTTTGATTGCGGTAAATTGTGCTTCACAAAGAGGACTGCAAAGGCTTCCTCAGTACGGGCGTATTCGCGGTATCTTTTAAGAAGCGCGTTATCCATGAGCGGTGAGTCCATCTTTACTGATTCGCATGACTGCTGCACTCGCGTCGCGAGACTCCCGAGTTTTGTTTCGGTTCTGCGTCTGACATTCGCGAGGTTGCAGAATAGGGACTTTTGCGACAGCTACTATGACTGTTTTGTTGGGAGTGGTGGAAATCTGTCTTGCTCAGTTTCTTACCTCGGCGAATACGTCCAGCAGGGCGCGGCATTCTTGCAACAGCTCTCTTGCGGTTGTTGCGCCCTTCAAAACGCGCGCTTCGAAAATCTTCTCGATAGCGACTTTCGCTGCCCGCACATGTACAGGAACATCATCATCGAGCGGGTTTTCATCGAAGCTGCGATTGAGGGCTTCAAAGGCCGTTTTGAACACCTCGACATTGTGGTTCATCAAGATCCAAACGCCGTCTGTCGTGACGCGCAGCCGATTGTCTCGGACCTCGCAAATTTCAGCGACGGTTACTTTTGAGCCGATGGCGGTGGCAACGGGGAGCGGAGTGAAGCACATCGCGGGCGTTCCGCCGCGTGCTATCGTGACCTCTTTCGCAAGGTCGCGACCCATTTCGTTGAGTGTGCGGGTGTCCCCGGTGCTCGAATGTTCCGCGAATGGCACGGATATGAGCGCGCAGCCGTGCTTGTCGAACCGGAACGATGTGTACATGTTGAAGTTCGCCGCCGAGAGAAACGGGCTCGATGTGTCGAAGGAGATGCCGATTTCTGGATTGTATCGACGCACACAACGAAGAAGCGTGGTGAAGATATAGGCCGGCTCCAGCGTCGAGATGCCGAGGAAATGTATCCATTTGGCCTTCTGCAACAATCCGTCGTCGTACATGTCGAGGAGGCGGGCCATGGTCAGGGAAAACGCGCTTTGATGCGCGCCAGCAAAAGCCCACCCCTCCAGCGAATAGCCCTTTACGGCATCATACCAGACTTTGCTTTCACGCTCGGTACGCCCTTGCAGGACATTGAGCAGGTTTGTCTTCCCCGGCCGGCGGTTCTGGACGAAGTAGTCGAGATTGTGCAGCGATTGCAGGAGGCAGGCATTGTAGTCCAGCGACAGGCCGTTGGTGGCGCTCATCGTTGCGACCTGCCCATGCGCGTTCAGGCGTGCCGTGTGTGGGGCAACGTTGCCTAGCGATATTCCTCCGGTCGGAAAGTCCAGAGACATGGAATAGTCGGCATGGTCTTCCATCCAGCGCAGCATGCGCTCGCATGTGACGTCGCCTTCAAACTTGATCGTGCCTTGCTGTATCTGGAAGCCGCCGCTGTCACCGATCACCGTTGTCCTGTCACGGTCTCTCTGGCTCACAATGCTGATCTGTTGAGCCGCGCCATCGGTTCGCGCTGCCTGTCCCGCGCTGTAGAGCGCATAGGGATAGTGGAAAAGCGCGCTCGCAGGGTCGAGAAAGTTCAAGTCGCCTTCTGCAAACGAGAAATTGTGTTTGAGGTGCTGAGAGTAGCCGATTTTCGCAAAGTTCGAGCTGATGGCAGGCAGATAGACGGCGTGCGCGCATTTCATGGAAAGCATTGAATAACCTTAAGAACCCTGTCTGGCTGGCCCGCTGCGATTTATTAAGACCTGCACGGCTTGATTGCGGGCAATTGATGAAATCATTGCGAGCATCCAATGGGCAAAGCCGTTAAGAAAGAACCAATCGTTTCCGCGCTTGAGCAATACGAAAGCCGATTTCGGACCGTCGTTCAGGCGGCTACCGCCTTCGAAGATCACGATAGCCAAGGTCAGAAACTGCTCTATGTGGCTCTTGAGCAGGTTTTCGCACTCGGTGAAGAAATCCGGCATGACGCGGCGGCATTCGAGAGCTTTCTTGAGGCGCACGGCAAGACCTTGAACAAGGTCACGAAGGAAAACCCCTACAATGCTCTGATCGAATTAGCCTTCGCTGGTGGCAGCAAAAGCTGGCGTAGCGAGATCAGCAATGTTCTGAGGCTGGCGTCGGAACTCAAAATCAAGGAGCCGCTGAGCCAATGGCTGGAAGCCGAAGGCGGAATTTCTGGTCGCTATGCGGAGGCGGTGAAGCGTTTTGCGCGCCCGGCGGCCACGAAGGCGCAGAAACTGCGATCTTCACGGCTCGATATGATCACCACGGAATTGAAGCAGTCGCGGATTGTCACGACGGCACTGCCCGGCGTGACGCTCGCCAGTGGGTTTCATCGTTCCCTGCTGTTTGCCGAGGGGGGAGAGACTTTCCTCGTCCATGTTCGCGATGAGGACGACCAGAAAATCATCGACAAGTATCTGCTCGAAATCGCGGGCGACAGGAAACCTGACGAGCACCCGCTTGCCGGCCGTCCGCTCTATCCGCTGTTTCGGGCAATCGACCTGATTGTCGGCACTTGCAAGCCGTCCAATGGCGGCAATATCCAGTTGATTGCGCTTTGGAACGAAGAGAGCGACGAGGGCTCCGTCACGAAACTGCGTTTCCTGTCGGATGCCTATTGCTTCACCAATGCCACGGTCACGCTTGCTCGTGCGCTGCCGGAACTGGATCACAAGGGGCAGCTTGTCCTTGAGCTTTCGGACGCCGAAGCTTTCCGGCAGTTCTTCCAGCACGATTGCCGATGGCACGTATCGGATGAGGAGCAGGGCATTTCCATTGTCGATGATGCGAAATCCCAAACGCGGCTGGCTTTGCGGCCCATGGCAGATTACCTGGACAAAAAGCTGCGGCAGGGTGCGCCGCTCGGGCGGCGAACGCGCCATTTTCAGGCGACATGCACGGGTATGAAGGCTTCGGCTGGAAACTTTGACATGGCCAAAGCCTTGTTCAAAAAGGCCAACGGAGCGCAGCTTACAGCCGATCCAGCGCCAAAACGCCTCCAGTGGCTATCTGAGGGAGCTTCGCTGGAGGTTGGTTTCACCCACGCGCAGGGCTATTCGGGGCTTTCTTATCCATTTCTGGATTTCGTCGCGCCAGCAGGAGCGATCGATCCGCAGATGGAGCTTTCGGTGGCCGATATTGCCGCGTTCTGGAAAACGGCATCCGCTTATGGGGAAGATCTGAACGGCTACATTGCTGACAGCGATGTTCAGGATGCGGCATTCTGTATCGATCATGTCTTCGGTGATGATGATCGGTTCGAATATGTTTCGCCCATGGTGCTCGGTGTTTCCATGACCCGCACGCAGGTTTGTGAGGACTTTGTTCCCGCCGTATCGCCAACGCCTCCGGTCCCGCCGTCCGGCACGAAAACCGAGACCTTTGCGAAGCCGGAGGCATCGGACGGCCAGTTGACCGCAGCCACTCCAGCAGCATCACCCGGGACACGTCCCCGGGACTATGCGCTGATAGAGCAGAACCGCCGGCAGAAAACGGTCTTTCCGCCGTCGCCTTCGTCAAGCGGGTGCGCATTCGGCGCCTTCATCACCAGCTATCTTCCTGATGACCCGGTACAGCGGGTAAGCCGGAAGTTCGATTTCGAATGGCAGCTCGAATGGTGGCGACGAATGACGGATATTCCGGTTCATGTCGTTGCGTCGAACTGGACCGACGAAGAGGTTGCGGCCAGCAAGGAGCTTGACCAGCTTTCCGACCATGGCGGCGGCGTTACCCGCGTTGGTCCTCGCGTCCTGATCGAGAACCGTATCGATTGCCTCAAGCAGCTATATGCGAGCGATTTCGATTGGGGCATTATCATGGACGACGACGCCGTGTTGATGCAGGCGGAAAACCACAACAGCAGTTACCGGCTTTTTGCGGAAATGGCCGCGAACGGGAAGGCCGCCTATGATGGCGTTGATCTCTTCGCTCCGATTTACGGACGGAAGACCCCCTTCAACAAGGAGCTAAATCGCCCCGGCAACCAGTATGCCCACAACCATGTGTTCAAGAAGAACACGGACCTGAAAGGCAGCATGATTGTTGTTCGGAATTTCGCGAAGGAAGGAAAGGAGCTATTGCTGCCGAATCCGAACTTCCGATGCCATGGCGAGGATACATACCTTACGCTGAAGGCCGTTTCGATGGGCTATTCGCCCATGACATCATGGAACATGGTGCTGGAGGAGCTATCCGGCGAAAGCACCTTCGCTGCCACGGATGAGGATCGAACGGAAAAGATGCGTGGGGGGCATGAGCGCCTGGTCTCGGAGTTCGGCCATCTCGGTCTTCGGATGAAGCCCAACTCACACGACCTCGACAAGCGAGCGCTTGAAAAGCAGTTCCTAGGCGGAAAGGCGAAGCATATTTCAGTTCCGAAACCGAGCTAAAAGTTCGGGCAGCGAACTTCTGCGTGTTTGGCGGCGGCGGTCAAAGCAAATCGACCGCCGCTTTCATCATGTCGTCGCGCACGTCGATATAGCGTTGCGTCGTGGTCAGGTTCCGATGGCCTGCCAGCGTCATGATGACCTTCGGACTGACACCCGAATGCGCGAGCCGGGTAATGAACCAGCGACGACCACTATGGGAGGTTGCTCCCTCGATACCGGCGCTGCGATAGAGTTGGCCCAACAACTGGCAGAGCGTGTTCGCGGAAAATGCCGAGCGTTTCTGCGTCAGCAGCAACGGCATATCGGGATGACGTTCCTTGGGCCACTCGTCTCGATGCTTTTCGATCTCCCGGCGCAGCTTGTCGTTTAGAAACACGACGCGCGCATGCCCGCCCTTGGTAACTTCTGCGCTCAAGCGTAGCTGCTCGCGTGTCCTGCCTTCATTATCGATGACATCGTGCACGGTCAGCGCGGCAATTTCTCCGACGCGCAATCCGGCGAGGTGCGAGAGCATGAGTGCGAGCCTGTTGCGCCCGGCGTGCTTCATCTGCGCAACCACGGCCAGCAGCCGCTTGAATTCGGTCTCTGTCAAAACACGCGCCTGCTTCATCGAACCTCACAAAAAGTCGGGTTTCCATGCCGCAAGTTATGTTGCCGATGAGCGCGTAGGGCGAGTGTCGATTGCTCGGCTAGAATTGCTCTGCCAGATCAAGAGCTAAGGGCCGTTTCAGGCCGAAACCTCAGAAAATGTGTGTTTTATGATGTTAGAGATTCAGCGCTGATAGGAGGCGACACTGCGCAGAAGCAATCGTTGCGCATGACAATCGCGGCGGCAAAATCGAGGTTGCCGCATTGATTTGCTTTCAATGGTGGTGGATTTAGTGCGTTCAGCGGTTGCAAGTCGTGGATGCTGATGATTGATGATTGATTTTAATTTCTGCCGACTTCATTATTCATCGAAGCTTTTTTGAAGCTGCATTGGTTCAACAACAGTTTTTTGTGCCGGGCTCTATGTCGCAATTCTCAGCTGCTGAACAGGGACTTGGATACATCTTCCAGCCTAGGCTGGCGTTGCTTCATGCTCTCGATTATGACGAAGACTGTCTCGTCTACATAGAACGCAACGATGATGTTGAATTCGTTGAGCAAGACGGGCGAATTTCGTTGGCTTCTCTGAAGCACAAGGCCGAAGGTGATCGACTGAGCGATTTGTCGATAGACTTCTGGAAATCGGTTCGAATCTGGCTCGCTACCTTCAAGAAGACAGGGCGGGCCGCTTCAAAGGCGCAGTTTCAGCTCTTCAGTACAGCGGAGATATCTGCGGGGTCGTTCCTTGAGCAATTCGTGGAAAACGATCCCGATGGCGTGAATAGAGCCCTAAACGCGGCGGCGGCTCTCGAGAGAAGTCGATCGGAACTGCTCGCAAAGGTCAAGGACGAGCTTGGAGACCTGACTGCGGAAGAGGCAAGCGATTTCTATTCTCGCATTACAATATTTCCTCAAACACCAAGGATCGAAGACATTCCCAGCCTGATCAGTCGGCGACTGATAACGGTGCGTAAGGAATCGCGCGCGCATCTGTTTCAGCGCCTGGAGGGGTGGTGGATAGATTTGGTGATTCAGGTGCTAACAGGCATGCGGATGGAGCCTATCAAGGTGCAAGAGTTGCATGATCGTCTTGCGGTTCTTGCAGACGACTACAAGATCGACAGTCGGAGAGCTCGAATTACCGCTGACTTTGTGATCGGCGGCGCGGCCTGATGGCTGTTGGCGGCATTTGCCTCCGATTTCTGGCTGGAATTCGTGGTGTCATCGCCCCTTTCAAGGCGGCC
>Ga0180218_1000963_pt1 | contig 19924 bp, 21 predicted proteins | sample eDN3rd37CKraftBY_FD_151334 | JGI IMG/M metagenome (GOLD analysis project Ga0180218, IMG submission 151334) | Enriched backyard soil microbial communities from Emeryville, California, USA - eDNA 3rd pass 37_C Kraft BY (version 2) (version 2) | ecosystem: Environmental > Terrestrial > Soil >...
GCGGTTAGCGACGCATTCATCAGGCAGGGTAGCATTCGTGCATTATACAACCTGAGTCTGACTCAAGGCGGAACCCATCATGCGCAATTTTACGCGATGGACGCGACGCTTTCTCGCGATGATGCTAGACCGGACTGAGGCCGCGACCGACCGGCAGGCCGGGATTCTGCAAACGCCGCTGCGACGCGAGGGCACCACGCAGAGCTATGCGCAAAGGTTGCTATTCCGCTGTTTCCGGCCCGCGCCGCGAGAAGCGCCGATCCGCGCAGTTACGCCGCGATCCGCGTTCCGACCTCGCTGATCTGGGGCCGGGAGGACAGCGTCACGCCGCTGCCGCAGGGCCGGCGTCTCCGCGCGATGATCGCGGGTTCATCTCTCGACATCGTCGATGGGGCAGGCCACATCCCGCATATCGAGACGCCGGATAAACTCGTCGGCGTGCTCGCGGACCGGCTGAACGCCCTGCGGCCGCGATAGCATTATCGCTTGCGGGTGCCCTGCAGGAACAGTTCGACCCATTTCAGGGCCGCGCCTTCATCGGCGTTCTTCCGGCGCGGCAATGTGGTTGCCGCGCTGTTGCACAGCGCGAGAACCGCATCGGCCGCGACATCGACATCGAGGTCGGCGCGCCATTCGCCGCGCTCGACGCCGTGGATGAAGATCTTCTTCCACAGCTGACGATAGGCGCGCGCCAGCGTGTTCAGTTCCTTGACGACGCCAGCCGGAAGATTGCGACGCGAAAAGACGAAGTTCTCGACATAGGCTCGCCGGTCGCTCGTCAGGTGTCCGAGCATGCCGGCCCGCACCATCGCGACCGCCGGGCCGCCTTTCGCAATGATCGCGCGAAGGCGCTCGCAGAATTCGACACCGCTGAGGCGGCACATCTCTTCGAGAGCTGCCTCCTTGGAGGGGTAATAGTGATAGAGACTCGCCGGTCGCATGCCGAGCCGATCGGCAATATCCTTCATCGTGGCATTGAAATAGCCGCGTTCGGCGAACACGCCCGCGGCCGCGTCGAGGATCGCGCTGCGGCGGCGATCCTGTTTCTGCTTGACGTGAGGCGAGGGTTGGCGCGGCGGTGCCGCACGGTCATTTCGCTTTGCTGCTGCGGCTTTGGCTGCCATCGTGTGCGGTTCCAGAAATCCGAATTCGGATTTGAATTTTAAATCAGGCCCAAGCTATGATCCCGGGCGCGCTCCGGCAATGATAAAGCATGTGGGAGGGGCCTTGGAGTGCCGCGACCTGACATTTCCTGCCGCATTGCGCGAGCAGATTGCGGCAAGATCGGCATTCTGAAGGAGCACGGTGCGACCGGGCGGCCATTGTCGGTCTATCCGCTGTTTCAGCACGCGGCGCGGACCGAGATGCTGGAAACCGGACGTCTGGCGCAGCTTTTCCTCACCAATGTGAAGGCGCGCCGTTTCGTGGATGGACGGAGCCGGTAGATCTCGTTCCGGGGCCGCGCGAGGCGCCGACCCCGGAATGACGACCGGACCTAGTTCGTCCCCCATACGGCGCGGGCGAGCTCCGTCACGCGGGCAAGTTTCGCCCATTGATCGGCTTCGCTGATCGGGTTGCCACCGACGCTCGATGCGAAACCGCATTGCGGGCTGACGCCGAGCCGGTCCTCCGGCGCATGCTTGAACGCCTCATCGAGACGCCGGCGGAGCTGATCGAGGCTCTCCATCGTGCCCGTCTTGCTGCTGACGACGCCGAGATAGCCGCGCTTGCCCTTCGGCAGGAAGCGCAGCGGCGCGAAGCTGCCGGCGCGTTCGCTGTCGTATTCGAGCAGGAAGCCGTCAACGCCGGGCAGAGAGAACAGCCGCTCCGCAATCGGGTCGTAGCCGCCCTGGCCCATCCAGTGGCCCTTGTAGTTGCCGCGGCACAGATGCACGAGCACCGCGAGATCTTTCGGCTTGTCCTTCAAGGCCAGCGAGATCATGTCGAAATAGAAATCGGTGAGCTTCTGCGGGTTCTCGCCGCCGGCAGTGAGCGAAGCGCGGATGCTCTCGTCACACAGCAGCGCCAGCGCAACTTCATCCAACTGCACCACGCGGCAGCCCGCGCGATAGAGTTCGTCGATTTCCTGCCGGTAAATCGCGCAAAGGTCTCCGGCGAGGGCCTCGCGATCCTTGTAGGACTTCGGATCCATGCCTTCCTTGCCGCCGAAGAAATGCAGGATGCTCGGGGTCGGCAGGGTGACCTTAGGCGTATTCTTCGTGATGCCCGCAAGGAAGCGATAATCGTTCACGACGATCGGATGCTTTCGCGCGAGCTTACCGGTGACAGCGGGGCCGAACCAGGTCGCCTCGTGACCGCCCAGCCGGAACATCAACTCGGCCTTTTTCAGTTCGATGCCCGAAAGAGACTCGACAAAGCCCAGGAACCAGGAGCCGCGGCGGAACTCGCCGTCGGTGACAAAGCGCAGGCCGGCCTGCTCCTCATGCCGCACCGCATCGGTGATGCACTCAGCAACCACCTTTTCGAGTGCTGCGTCGTCGATTTTCTTTTCCACGTGGGCACGGTGCGCCTTCCTGAGTGCATCCGGCCGCAGCAGGCTTCCGACGTGGTCCGCGCGGGGTAGATCGAGCATTGGGCTTCCTCCGTTTTTTTCAGGCTAGCAAACAGGGTAAAAAAATCAAATTCACATTCGAAAAATTTGGGCGAGACATCGCCCCCGCGCCGCCCTAGAAAGGGGCGGGCGAGGGACAGAGCAATGAGCCTTTATCTGGACGATCTGAAAGCCGGCCAACGGTTCGAAACCGCAAGCCGCACCGTGACCGAGGCGGAAATCATCGCGTTCGCGAAGGAGTTCGACCCGCAATATTACCACGTCGACCCGGTGGCGGCGCAAAAGTCCGCGTTCGGTGGTCTGATCTCGTCGGGATTTCATACGCTCAGCCTGTCGATGCGGTTGTTCTTCGATCTCAATCTCTGGCCGGAATCGGTGATCGCATCGCCCGGCATGGAAAATGTGAAATGGCTGAAGCCGATGCGACCCGGCGACACCATCCGTGCCGCGGCCGAGGTGATCGAGGTGCGGGTCTCGACGTCGAAGCCGGACCGCGGCGTGGTCATCATGGATCACCCCTGCTGGAACCAGAAGGACGAGATGATCCTGACGCTGCGTTGCGCGCATATGCTGCGCCGGCGGCCCGCGACCAATGGACAATGACGCGACGGTGATCCGGGTTTTCTATACGGCATTCGCGAGCGACGACGTCTATCGCGCGATCCGTGCGGCCGCGCCGTCCGGATGTGAAGTGCTGACGCTTTCGAAGGACACCCCGCAAGAGCGCCTGCGTTGTGCCGAGGCCTGCGACGTGATGATCGCGGCAACGTCCCGTTTGTCCGGAGCTGAAATTGACGCAAGCCCGCGGCTGCAGCTCGTGGTCCATCAAGGGGTGGGTTACGAGGATTCGGTCGACCTGGCTGCATTGAGGAGACGAAACATCCGGCTGGCGATTACCCCGGACGGAATTGCCGAGGCTGTGGCGGAACACGCCATCATGCTGATGCTCATGGTCTATCGGCACGCCGCGCTGTGCGATCGAAACATAAGACAGGGAACGTTCGACCGGCAGACATTCCGGCTGCGTTCGCGCAACCTGCACGGACGTCATGTGGGTTTTGTCGGGATGGGGCGTATCGCGCAGGCGGCAGCGCAGCGCTTGCGGGCCTTTGGTGTATCCATGTCCTACACCAACATGTCCGGGCCGCTATCTCCTGAGCGGGAGAACGATCTTGGCATACGCTGGATGAGCTTGCCGGAGTTGCTTCGCAACTCCGAGGTGCTTTCGCTCCACTTGCCGTTGAGCGATCAGACGCGGGGCATGATCGACGCTGACGCGTTGCGCCTGATGCCGCGTGGCTCGATCCTTATCAACACCTCACGGGGAGGGCTCGTCGACGAAGGTGCGCTTTGCGATGCCATTCGCAGGGAGCATCTGCTGGGCGCCGGGCTCGATGCGTTCATGGAAGAACCATTACCCAGTTCGCATCCTCTTTGCATGCTGCCGACGGTTGTGCTCACGCCGCATAACGCCGTCGGCACTCTCGACACGTTCCAGAAGCGCATGGCTGCAATCTTTGCCAATGTTGCGCAATTTCGGGATAGCGGAACACTGGCAAACGAAATTGTATTATAGACCCTCGCACACAGAGACTTTCAAAAACTCCGATGCAAGGGGGGTGTTTCGATGACGCTGAGGATCGGTTCGGGCGCAGCTTTCTCAAATGATCGCGTCGAGCCGGCAGTGGATCTCGTCAAGCGCGGGCGGCTCGACTACATCGTCTTCGAATGTCTTGCGGAGCGAACGCTTGCGATATCGCAAGCGCAGCGAATGCGTGACCCCACCAAGGGGTACAATACCGGCCTCGAGCGGCGGCTACGCAACATCCTGCCGCTGTGCGTCGAAAACAACACCCGCATCGTCAGTAACATGGGCAGCGCAAATCCCGGCGCCGCGGGCGAGGCGGCCTGCAACGTTGCGCGCGAACTCGGCCTCAAAGGCGTCAAGATCGGTGTCGTCGAGGGCGATGACGTGATCGACCTGATGTCCGACGACACGCCGCTGCCAGAACTGGGCACAACGATTGGCGGACTCGGGATGCCGATGATCAGCGCCAATGCTTATATCGGCGTCGATGGTCTGCGCCCCGCTCTTGAGGCTGGGGCCGATATTGTGCTCGCCGGTCGAGCCTCGGACTCGTCGCTGTTCGTGGCGCCCATCGCGCATCACTTCGGCTGGCGCAACGACGATTGGGATTTGCTGGCACGTGGCGCAGTCGCGGGTCACCTGATGGAATGCACAGGGCAGGTCACGGGTGGATGCTTCGCCGATCCGGGCTACAAGGAAGTGCCGGACATTGCTTATGTCGGTTACCCCTATGCCGAGGTCGAGGAGGACGGCAGTTTTGTCCTCACCAAGCTGGAGAATACCGGCGGGCTTGTCAGTATTCAGACCGTCAAGGAGCAGCTGTTGTACGAAGTGCACGATCCGCGTGCCTACAAGACGCCGGATGTGACCGCGAATTTCGCGACCGTCCGCCTTAGCCCGCTCGGCAAGGACCGGATCGAGGTCAGGAATGCGACGGGCAAGCAGCGGCCAGACCAGTTGAAAGTGACGGTCGGATTCGACGCCGGCTTCTTTGTCGAGGCGGAGATCAGCTATGCGGGGCCAGGTGCGATGAACCGTGGTGAACTTGCACGTTCGATCCTGATCGAGCGGTTCAAGAACCTGTTCCAGTATCCCGAGCCTGTTCGTGTCGATCTCATCGGCGTCGACTCGGTGCATCTGACGGCGGTGAAGCGAGAAGCCCGTACCGAGGATGTGCGGGTCAGAATTGCGATGCGGACGCGCGTGCGCGAGCGTGCCGAGCGGGTGGCGGAAGAGATCGAGTGCATGGGCATCACCGGGCCAGCTGGTGGCGGCGGTTTCCGCGCAACGATCGTGCCGAGCGTCGCCACCCATTCGACCTATGTCGATCGCGACAAGGTCAAGTATCGCCTCACCATGCTGCAAAGCTGAAGAAGCCGGACAATCGACGATGAAGACCAGTGTGCCGTTGCGGGAAGTGGCCAGTGCGCGAGCCGGAGACAAAGGCAATATCTGCAATGTCTGCGTCTGGGTGTACGATCCGCGTCACTATGAGGATGTGAAGGCGAGCCTCACGGCTGAGCGGGTGAAGGCGGCTTTTCCGAACCAGTTCCGCGGCAAGGTCGAGCGATACGAAATCGACGAGCTGCATGGACTGAATTTCGTGATGCATGACGCACTGGAGGGCGGGGTGAACTCCTCCCTCTGCGTGGACCTGCATGGCAAGGCGGTGAGCTTCCTGTTGCTGTCTATGCCGGTCGACGTCGTGTTGCTGAATGATCCGCAAAACAAGCCATCTCAGGCGCAATAGAAAATTGGAGGGAACCTTGACGAGGCATTTTCGCGCATTCGCGCTTGGTATGCTGTGTGTGTTCGGCGCAGCCACGCCGGTGTTGTCGCAGGATTATCCGTCCCGACCGATCAAGATCATCGTTCCATTCGCCGCCGGGGCTGCAACCGATGTGGTTGCGCGCCTGATCGCGGAGCGCACATCGAAAGAGCTCGGGCAGCCGATGGTGATCGAGAACATTGCGGGTGCCAACGGCGTTCTGGCGGCGCAGGCGACAATGCGGTCAAATGCGGATGGCTATACGCTTTTGTTCGGCTCTGCTTCGACCCATGGCCTGAACCAGGCGATGACTAAGTCGCTGCCTTACGATGCGGTGAAGGACTTTGCGCCTGTCACGAAGATCGCCGACTCCATGTTCGTTCTGGCGGTCCACCCGTCGGTGCCGGCAAACAACGTCAAGGAGCTTGTGGCGTACGGGAAGTCCAATCCCGGCAAACTGACGATCGGCTCCGGCTCGGGCGGATCTCTGCTGTCGGGAGAGATGTTCCGCGTTCAGAACGGGATCGAGACCATCAGCGTGCCCTATAAGGGTCTTCCGCTCGCGATGAACGATCTGATCTCCGGCCAGATTGCGATGTCGTTCACCGATCTTGTGAGCACTATCCCGCATCGCAATGCCGGAAAGGTGAAGTTCTTCGCTGTCACCGGGCTCAAGCGTTCCGCGCTGGTGCCCGAAGTGCCGACCATGGGCGAGGCCGGAGTGGAGGATGTCAATGTCACTGCCTGGATCGCCTGCTTTGCGCCGGCGAAGACGCCGCGGGCGGTTGTCGAAAAGCTCAACAAGGCCTTTGCCATCGCCCTCAAGGATCCCGCGGTGGTCAAGAGACTGTTCGACCTCTCGCTCGAGGCTCGGCCGACCAGCCCGGAAGAGCTTGGAGCGTTCGTCGTCGAGGAGATCAAGCGCGCCAAGGACATGGTCGCTGCCGCCGGGATCGAGGTGAAATAGCCCCGGCGCTAAAGCAGGGCCGCTATTCTCGCAGCAGCGGCCTCTGTCGTTTCACGCCCTCACGCTCCGTGTATGATGCCGTCGCTTCGGGACAGGGAACCCGAGGCGGAGGGAGCATCGTGTGACGGCCGCGCTGGAACGAAGCTATGACGGAATCATCATTGGTGCCGGCCAGCACGGCCTTGTGCTCGGCTCATATCTCGCGAAGGCGGGTCTGAAGATCCTGCTGGTCGACCGCAGGCTCACCTATGGCGGCGGATTGTGCACACGTGAGACTACGAAGCCCGGCTTCTACCACAACCTGCACTCGATCAATCATTTCAGCATCAGCGATGCGCCGTGGTTCCGGGATCTTAACCTCGCCGACAAGGTCAGTTACATCACGCCGCGCTACGAATTCGGGCAGGCGCATCTCGACGGCACCGCGCTCGTACTGGGCCGCGATCTCGAGGAAACGGTTGCGAATATCGCGCGATTCTCGAAAAAGGATGCCCAGACCTTCCGTGAGTGGAACGCGCGGGCGGAAGAGATCACCGCGAAGATCCTGATCCCGGAACGCTATGCCGAACCGCTGCCGCAGGCCGAGCGAGAGGCGCTTCTGTCGCAGACCGCAATCGGGCGCGATTTCCTCGCAGTGACGCGGCGGCAGCCGCTCGATGTCGTAGAGGAGCTGTTCGAGAACGAGCACGTCAAGCTCCTGTTCCTGTTCAAGGTGTCGCTGTTCGGCACCTGGCTTACCGACACCTTGTCCAAGTCGAGTCCGACGGGATCGGTGATCCGCGCCTTCGACCTGCAGACCGGCTATCAGCTCTGCCAGGGCGGCTCGTTCAATCTGGCGCGCGGCCTGATGGAGACGTTCATCGCAGCCGGCGGCACATTCCAGCCGCAGGTGGCGATCGACCGGGTCGTGGTCGAGGGCGGGCGCGCGACCGGCATCGCACTTGCGGACGGTCGTACGGTCCGCGCTTTGCAGTTCGTCGCCAGCACCGTCGACGTGCATACGACGCTTGAGGGGCTGCTCGGACGCGATCAGTTGCCTGAGCAATTCCGCAAGAAGCTCGACAACTTCAAATATACCGCCTGGACGTTGTTCGGGCTGCATCACGCCCTGCATGAGAGCCCGAGCTTTGCGGCGGCATCCTTCGATCCGAATGTGAACCGCGCCCTGAAATGGAGCCTCGGCGCTGAAACCATGCAGGATCTGTTTGCGGCACATCAAGATGTACAGGCCGGCCGCGTGCCAGAGCTCGTGCAATTCGGCTCAGGTCCGCTGAGCCTCCTTGACCCGACGCAGGCTCCGCCGGGCAAGCACACGACCTACGCCTGGCACGTCATGCCGCTGCTGGATGAGATGAGCGAACGGGACTTCGACGCGTTCAAGGAGGAATTTTCCGACAAGATCGAAGAGGTCTATGCGCGCTATTGCCCCAATATGACGAAGGACAACATCATCGATCGATACGTCTACACGGCGCGCGAATATGTGCTCGAGTTGCCGAATATGCGCGGTGGCGACATCTTCATGGGGGCGTTCAACGCCGATCAGGTCATGTACAACCACTTCGGCTACCGGACGCCGCTCCCCAATTTCTATTACGCCGGATCTGGTGCTCATCCGGGTGGCGCGATTTCGGGTGGACCGAGCTATATCAGCGCCGGAATTATCGCGCGCGACCTCGGGCTGAAGCCTTGGTGGACGCCATGGGATGCACGTGCGGCGCTCGAAACGCTCGCATCGAAGGCCGCTTGACATGAACGCGAACCTGAAAGCAGCCGGCGGTCAATCCGACTTTGCTTCGTTGAAAGGGCGCGTCGCGATCGTCACTGGCGCAGGGCAGGGGCTGGGGCGGGCATTCGCGAAAGCTTTCGCGGCCTGTGGCGCGATCCCGGTGATCGCCGAGATCAACGCCGCCAAGGGCGAAGCGGTGGCGAAAGAAATCGCGGATGCAGGGGGGCAGGCATTCGCGATCGCGACCGATGTCGCGTCGCAGGAGTCCATCGCCGCCATGATCGAGGCGGTCGAGCGCCGCTATGGCCGCATCGATATCCTCGTCAACAATGCCGGCATCTTTTCGACCCTCGACATGCGCCCGTTCGATCAGATTCCACTGGAGGAGTGGGAGCGCGTGCTCCGTGTCAACGTGACGGGACCGTTCCTCTGCTCGCGCGCCGTATTGCCGGCGATGCGCCGGGCGAAGTTCGGGCGCATCATCCATATGGCCTCGGGCGCCGTCACCATGGGGCGGCCGAACTATCTGCACTACATCGCGTCGAAAGGCGCGCTGGCCGGGATGACCGGCTCGATGGCGCGCGAACTCGGCGATACCGGCATTACCGTCAATGCGATCCTACCCGGTGCCACCTTCACCGAAATCGAACGCAAGACGGTCAGTCCCGAACAGAAGGTGCGCATCGTCGCACAGCAATGTATTCCACGCGCCGAAACACCCGACGATCTCGTCGGCACCGTATTGTTTCTGGCGTCCGATTCATCCGCCTTTCTGACGGGTCAGTGTCTGACCGTCGATGGCGGCGCCACCCACCGTTAAGCGAAGGAGTTTCCGATGAATGCCCATCCCCGCCTGAAAGCGTTCAACTTCCAGGACTGGATCGAACGCAACAAGGGCAGCCTGAAGCCGCCGGTTTCGAACAAGCAGCTGTTCGACGAGAAGACCGGCATGGTCGTGATGATTGTTGGCGGGCCGAACCAGCGCGTCGATTTCCACGACGATCCGGTCGAGGAATTCTTCTATCAGCTCAAGGGCGATATGCTCCTGAAGATCGCCGAGGGCGGCAAGATCTACGATGTGAAGATCAAGGAGGGCGACGTCTTCCTGCTGCCGCCTCACGTCCGGCATTCGCCGCAGCGGCCCGTGGAGGGTTCTGTCGGTCTCGTGGTCGAAGGGACGCGCGGCGACACGATGCGCGATGGTTTTGAATGGTTCTGCTTCAAATGCGGCGGGCTCGTTCACCGCGTCGAAGTCCAGGTGAAGGACATCGTGAAAGACCTGCCACCGCTTTATGAGGCATTCTACGCCGACGAGAAGGCGCGAACCTGCCCGCATTGCGGGACAGTGCATCCTGGCAAGACGCCGCCCGAGGGTTGGGCGAAGATGTGACGGCGACTACGGGCACCCGTTGCCCGGCCATGGTGCGCCGCATGCTTCGACCGGCGCCGCCTGGCCTTGACCATGAGCAATGATTTTCGCAGGACGCGACAAAATCGCGTCCTGTTGCTTTTTGGCGCGTCCTTTCGCGGCTTGCACCTGTGGTCGATTGCCCTATAGATTTGCAACAAAATAATACGCGCCAGAGGGAGAAATGCTCATGTTGAAGAAGATCATGATAACGGCTGCTGCCTCGGTCGCATTGTGCGGCATTGCTGGGGCGCAAGAGATCAAGGTCGGTCTCATTCTGCCGTATTCGGGTGTTGGCGCTGAACTCGCGCAACCGATCGATCGCGGCGTCGAGCTCTATCTCAAGACTCACGCGGACGAACTGAAGCCCTATACGGTCAAGCTGATCAAGCGCGACTACAAGGATGCGAGCGGCGCGACCGCCAAAATCGTGGTTCAGGAACTGCTGACCCAGGACAATGTCGACGCGATTGCAGGCTGGGTTTATTCGCCGAACGCGATCGCGACCGCGCCGCTGATCACCGCCGGCAAGAAGCTCGCGGTGCTGATGAACGCTGGTACCGCGCACATCACGAATATGTCTCCTTACTATGTGCGCACGTCGTTCAGCATGTGGCATGCCGGTCACGCGCTCGGTGAGGCGGCTGCCAAGCAACTCGGCGCGAAGACTGCGGTGATCGGCTACACCGACTTCCCGCCCGGCAAGGACAGCCTTGCTGCGTTCAAGTTGGGATTTGAGAAGAACGGCGGGAAGGTGATCGATGAGATCCCGATGGGCGGTGCCAACGCGGTGCCGGATTTCACCCCGTTCTTCCAACGCGCCAAGGACAAGAAGCCGGACGTATTCTTCGTCTTCGTTCCGGGTGGAGACCACTCCACCGCCGTTGTGCGTACCTATAACGCGCTCGGCATGAAGGAAGCCGGCGTCAAGCTGATCGGCCCGGGCGACATCACCCAGGACACCAAGCTGCAGCCGATGGGCAAGAACGCAGACGGCCTCATCACCATGCATCACTACAACGCCGACCTCGACAATCCGCAGAACAAGAAGTTCGTGGAGGACTGGAAGAAGGCCTACGGTCCGGATTCGACGCCGGACTTCATGGCCGTCGGTGGTTATGACGGCATGGCTGCGATCGCGGCGGCGATCAAGGCGACCGGTGGCAAGCTCGATGGCGACAAGGCCGTTGCGGCGCTGAAGGGCTGGAAGTTCGAAAGCCCGCGCGGACCGATCCAGATCGACCCCGAAACACGCGACATCATCATGAATGAGTATCTGTCGCAGGCGTCGTTCCAGAACGGCCGTGTGGTGCAGAAGAATATCGGCAAGATCGACTCCGTGAAGGACGCCTGCAAGGCGAACAAGATCGGCCCGTGCGGTAAATAACGGTCCGGTAAACGGATGAGGAGACCCGCCGTCCGGCGCACCGGACGGCGGTTTTATTCAGGGGAGCGGGCGTGATCTTCGGCGAGGACGTTGCAGGCATTCTGCTCGGTGGCCTGGCGGCTGGCATGGTGCTGTTCATCGTCTCTGTCGGGCTCTCCGTCACGATGGGCCTCATGGGCTTCGTCAATCTGGCCCATGGCGGCTTCGCCATGATCGGCGGCTATGTGATCGTGCTGTCAATGAACCGGCTGGGCGTGCCGTTTCTCCCCGCGGTTGTGCTGGGCTTTGTCCTGACGGCGGCTCTCAGCGTGGTGCTGGAGCGGCTGTTCTATTCCAGGCTTTATCGAGCGTCCGAACTCGATCAGGTGCTGTTCTCGATCGGCCTCGCTTTCATCATGATTGCGACCGTCATTATCGTGATCGGTCCGGAAACGCAGCCGCTGATCCTGCCGTCCTGGTTGCGCGGCCAGATCGACCTTGGCTTCACTGAATATCGAACCTACAGCATTTTCCTGATCGTGTTCGGGGCGCTGGTCGCGCTTGGTCTTTGGCTGGGCTTCGAGCGGACGCGCGTGGGCGCGCAGATCCGCGCGGCGGTCGACAACCGGCGCATGGTGGAGTCGCTCGGGATCAATATCGACCGCCTGTTCACCTTCACCTTCGCCTTCGGCAGCGGCATGGCCGCGATCGGCGGCGGACTCGGCGCCGAGTTTCTTGGCCTCGATCCGCAATACACGCTCAAGTATCTCGTTTTCTTTCTGATCGTGGTGGCGGTCGGCGGGCTCGGACGCATCACCGGCGTGTTCTACGCGGCGCTTCTGATCGGCATCATGGACTTCGTGCTGAAGAAATATCTTCCGCAGGGTGGCACCGTCTTCATCTACGCGATGACCATCGTGATCCTGCTGTTCCGGCCGCAGGGCCTGTTCGGACGGAGCGGGCAATGAGCGCTATCGAGACGGATCAGCCGGGCGTTCGTGATTTTGTCTACCGTCACCGGTTGCGCTGGTGGGAACCGCTTCCGTGGATTCTCGCAATCGCTTTCTTCTTCATGTTCCCGCGTCACCTCGGGATCGGCAACGAGATCCTCGTGGTGATCCTGTTCGCGCTGTCGCTCGATCTGGTGCTCGGCTATGCGGGCATCGTTACGCTGGGACACGCGGCCTTCTTCGGTATCGGCGCGTATACTGTCGGCATGCTGGCGCATCACGGAATCTGGACCGAGCCGCTGAGCGGTCTCGTGATTGCCGCTGTAGCGGCCGGCATCTTCGGTCTGATCTCCGGACTGATCCTGCTGCGGACCACCGGGCTCACATTACTCATGCTCACGCTCTGCATGATGCTGCTGCTGGAGGAGGCCGCCAATCTCGGTCAGGCCTGGACCGGGGGCTATGACGGTCTCGATACCGTCCCGATCGATCCGATCTTCGGGACATTCGATTTCAACCCGCTGATCCCGTCCACGCAATACATCTACATCCTGTGCGTCCTGTTCATCGGCTTCGTCGTGGTGCGCACTATTGTGTATTCCCCGTTCGGGGAGAGCCTCACCGGCATCCGTGAAAACACGCTGCGCATGCATGCGGTCGGTGCGCCGGTGCGAAAGCGACTTGTGATCTGCTACACGCTCTCGGCCGCGATCGCGGGCGTTGCCGGGGCGCTGTGGGCGCAGGCCAATGCCTACGTGAACATGTCGACATTCAGCCTGGATCGCGCCGCGACGGTCCTGATTATCCTGGTGCTCGGCGGGTACGGGCGGCTTTACGGCGCCTTTGTCGGAGCCGTCGCCTACATGGTGCTGTCGCATTACCTCGCAAAGCTCTATCCGACGGCCTGGCAGCTCGGGCTTGGATTGATGCTCGTCATCATCGCGCTCGGCGCGCGCAACGGCATCCTCGGCATTGCCGATGCCATTACGAGCCGTTTCCGCGGCAAGCGTGCCGTGCCATGACGCAAATGCTGCTTGAAGCGCGCAACGTCAGCAAGACCTTCGGCGCACTGGTTGCGTCGAGCAATATCAATTTTCAGCTGACGAAGGGCGCGCGTCATGCGCTGATCGGTCCGAACGGCGCCGGCAAGACAACCTTCATCAACCTGCTGACGGGCGTCCTCACCCCCACCGAGGGGCAGGTCTTCCTCAATGGCGAGGACATCACGCAGGTCGCGCAAGCCGAGCGGGTGAAGCGCGGTATAGCGCGTACCTTCCAGATCAACCGGCTGTTCCGCGGCTTGTCTGTGCTCGAGAATGTCTACATCCCGGTTTCCGAGCAACTCGGCGCTGCGCCGACGATGTTCAGGCCGGCGGGCAAGCGCAAGGATGTTATCGACGCCGCGATGGCGCTTCTCGAGATGCTCAAGCTGCAGGATGTGGCGAGCCACAGGATTTCCGAATTGCCCTATGGCCGCCAGCGGCTCGTCGAGATCGCGATAGCGCTCGGGCTTGCACCCAAGGTTCTGCTGCTCGACGAGCCCGCGGCGGGCGTTCCGAGCGCGGAGAGCCATATCATTCTCGATGCGATCGCACGATTGCCAAAGGATATCGGTGTGCTGATCATCGAACACGACATGGATCTCGTGTTCCGGTTCGCCGAGCGCATCACGGTGCTGGTCGGTGGACGCATCTTTGCCGAAGGCACGCCGAAGGAAATCGGCGCCAATGCCGATGTCCGCGCCGTGTATCTGGGGCAGGCTGCACATGGCTAGCGCGCTCGCCTGGAAAAACCTGTCTGCCGGATACGGTGATACCGTGGTGCTCGAAGGCATCGATCTTTCCGTCGCGCCGGGCGAGAGCGTGAGCATCATCGGCCGCAATGGCGTCGGCAAGACCACGCTGCTCGTCACCGCCATGGGGCATACCAACGTCAAGAGCGGTGATGTGCTGCTCGACGGCAATCCGGTGACACACCTGCCGGTCTATCAACGGGCGCTCAAGGGGATCGGTCTCGTTCCGCAGGAGCGCGAGATATTCCCCTCGCTGTCCGTGCGCGAGAATCTCGAGATCGCGGCTCGACCCGGCTACTGGACGGAGGCGCGGATCTTCGAACTGTTTCCGCGCCTGCGCGAGCGGCTCGGCAATATGGGCAACCAGCTTTCCGGCGGCGAGCAACAGATGCTCTCGATCGCCCGCGCGCTGATGACCAATCCGTCCGTCCTCCTGATGGATGAGCCGACGGAGGGGCTGGCGCCGGTCCTCGTCGAGACCCTCGCCGAGGTGCTGGGGAAGCTGCGCGACGAGGGCGCCCTGACCATTGTGCTGGTGGAGCAGAACAGCCGGGTTGCGCTCGCTTTTTCGCCGCGCACGATCGTCATGGACAAGGGCCGGGTCGTCTATGACGGACCGTCCAAGCCGCTGCGGGACGATCCGGAGCGGCTGGCCGGCCTCATTGGCGTCTCCGAATAGGCGTTTTCCTGAGAAAAATCCGGCTTCCATGCGGGGTCGCGCTGCAGCCGATGGCTGCCTATGATGGCTCCCCATGATTCGGACCAGGCCCAGGATCATGCGTCTGCGCTTCCAGGACATCGTCTTCGGACTGTTCGCCGCGTTCGCGGCCGTCGTGGATGCAGCACCGGCGCGCGCCCAGCATGACCTGTCCGGTTTCGGCATTGTGCTGATCCACGGCAAGGGCGGCACCCCGACCACCATGATCGAGGGGCTGCATGAATCGCTGAAGCGCGAAGGCGCTTTGGTGGACGCCCCGGAGATGCCGTGGTCGGCGCGCCGCATTTATGACGCGACCTACGAACAGGCGATGTCCGAGATCGATAGCGCAGCCGAGCGGCTCAGGAAGGCCGGAGCGCAGAAGATCGTCGTCATCGGACACAGCCTCGGCGCGAATGCGGCTATCGGATACGGGGCGCGGCGCAAGGGACTGCATGGCATTGTGGCGCTTGCGCCGGGGCACCTGCCGGAAGCCTGGGCTTTGCGCGCCCGCACGGGCGGGGCGATCGCACAGGCAAGGAAGATGGTCGCCGCCGGCCAGGGCCAGGTGCGCACGTCGTTTCCGGACCTTGCGCAGGGAATCCCGTTCCAGGTTCGCGCAACGCCGGAAGTCTATCTGTCGATGTTCGATCCGGACGGACCTGCGGTGATGCCGAAGAACGCGGCTGCAATGGACGACGTGCCGCTGTTGTGGATCGTCGGTATTGCCGATCCGATGGTGCTGCACGGCAAGGACTATGTCTATGGGCGCGGCGTCAGGCATCCGAAGAGCAAATATTCGGTCACGGCAAGCATGCATCTGTCGACGCCGTACCAGTCACGCGGGCAGATCATCGACTGGCTGAAGGGATTGTAGCGCTCCGGTCGAGCGTCGCGGACGACGATCAGGGCTCCTTCAGCCCGTTCACCTTCGTGATCCAGGCTCGCACGTCCGGAAGGATCTGCGGCAGCAATTCCTTAACCTGCTCCTTGGTCATGCCTGCGCGGATGCGCGGATCGTACAGGATGTTGAGCAAATACTGATCGTAGATGTCGAAGAAGCCCATCTGGACATCGTCGTTGAACATCGTGAACGGCAATGCGTCGTCATCATTGATCGGTCCGAGCGCCTGCAACAGTTCCTCGTAGACGCAGTCGAGAAAGATGAATTCGCCAGCGTCGACGGCGATGATCACGTCCGAATGCTGGATGCGGTACAGGTCGTCCTTGCGGAAGCCTGAAAGGCATTGCGGCTCCAGCGACTTGACGATCCGTGCGGCCTGCTCGCGACCGTAGAATTGTCGGATGGTTTTCTCGATGTCGCGGTCGCGAATCAGCGTCACGGTGACGTTGGCGTCCTTGCGGTTGTCGACCATCGCGATGTCGAGATTCCGCACCTTGGAGCGGATGTCGTCGACCACGGAAGCGAGCTGCTTGCGGCGATCGGGCTTTGCGCGGCTGTCCGCATAGACGCGGATCGGCATCTCGTATTTGCGGATGCGGTCGACCCGGCCGGACACGTGAAATTCCGCGCCAAACACGATCCGGAAGAAGCCGTCGGTAATTTCGTCATCGGTAAACGTAGTGCGCTCGGCGGCGCGGCGCTTGGCGACGTCGGGATGCTCCGCGATAGCGCCCGGAGCGAACACTGCTGTCGCAAAAACGGTGAGCAGGAGCAGTGCGAAGAAGCGGCGCGGGCGTGTTGGCAGGGCAGGCAATCCTTCGTCAGGGCGTGGTCGTCAGTCGCGACGCTCGGGACTGAAGCGCACGCATGCGATCGGCCAGGCTGCCTTTGGTGTCGTCGCCGATGTCGTTCGCCGGCGCCGGCACGGGGACCGGGCCGCTGGGCGCAGCACGCGCCGGCTTTGTCTCGGATGAAGCGAGGATCGCCTCGATCGGGGAATTCGGCCCCTCGAGCGTAACCGCGAGTTTCGCGACCTCGGCGGCGACGTCGTTGATGCGCTCGCGCAGCAGGGCATTCTCGACACGCTCGGCCGCCCAGCTTGATTCAGCTTCGCGCTTCATCGCGGCGAGCTCTGTCTGCAGCTTGCTCCGCTCCGAATTGGCGAGCTCAAGCTCTTTCTGCAGGACCTCTTTTTCCGCGGTCAGCGTCTTGACGAACTCGCGCTGTTGACTGCCGGTTGAGGCAAGTTCCTCGCGCAGGTGAAAACCGGTGCGCCGGGCATTCTCAAGCTCGGTGCGCAGCCGGTCGCATTCGTATTCGCGCTCGACCAGGAGACGTCCCTGATCGGCGATGCGGCCTTCGAGTTCAACCACGCGCTTGCCGAGCATTTCGGCTTCCGTGGTCTGCACCAGGAGTTGCTGTTCGAGTTGCCCGACCCGGCTGCCAAGATTTTCGACCTTGCCGCGCTCGTCCATGAGGTTGCTGGTCGCCGCGGCGGATTCCTGCCGCTGCTTTTCGAGGCGCTCTTCCGTCTTCTTGATGTCGCGCTCGTAGTCCTCGATGCGCAGCTTGAGCGCGTCGATCTGTGTCCTGAGCGAGATCAACTCGACGCGCTGCGCTTCGGTCGTCGCGGTGCGGTCACCGAGGTCGCCGGAGAGGCGCGCCATCTCGGCTTCCTTGTCGGACAGGTTGCGTTCGGTTTCGTGCAGGCCGAGCGTCTTGACGGACAGTTCGTCTTCCGTCGCCTTCATCTGTTCTTTCAGTGCCTTCTCGCGCGCTTCGAGCGCGAAGATCGTCGCCGACTTTTCGCCGAGCTCGGCCTTCAGGCGATTGATAGCGTCGTTCTTCTTGCCGAGTTCGGCAAGCTGGCTTGTGCTCTTCGCCTTCAGCTGTTCGACGCTCATCTCGAGCCGCCGTGTCGACATTGCGAATTCGGCGCGCAGTTGATCCTTGTCCGCCTGGATCTCCGCCATCGAGAGCGGGGTCGCGGCTTCCATGCGGCGGATGGTCAGCCGCACCGCGCGCGAGTGGACCAGGGGAAGGAAGATGAGCCCGAACAGGCTCGCCACCAGAAAGCCGATGCCCAAATACATGGCCGGCTCGATCATGACGGAAACTCCAACCGACGGGCGCCGAGCGGATGGCGTGACACGGATATCCTGCCACGGCGGCGGCGCCGCTCGCTGGCGCCTTGCCCGTTTAACCTAAACCGGCCGACGGCCGGCGGGGAAGCGGATTCGATTACGATCAACGAAAGTTAGAACGGGTTCCAGGTCGCCTGCGGCGTGAACTTGAGATAGCCGATATTGGCGCCGAGCCGCAGGCCAACGCCGGCGCGAATCGGTACGACAATGACATTGCCGGCGCCGAGCGCGGTCATGCCGAAGCCGCCGATGAAATAGGCCGAGCCGTCGATGCCGCCGAAGCGGTTATAGATCGTTTCGGTGGAGGGCAGGTTGTAGACCAGCATCATGGTGCGTGCGCCTTCGCCACCCGCGTCCAGGCCGATGGAGGGACCCTGCCAGAATACCCGCAGGTCGCCGGCATTCTTTGTATAGAGTGTGCCTTCGCCGTAGCGCAGCCCCGCCACGAAGGCGCCACCGGCTTCCTCGCCGAGGATATAGCCGTTCGGCTGGCCGAAGTCGCTGAAGGCCTTTTCCACCACCTGCGCCAGCCCGCGCGAGACCGTCCCGAAGAAACGGTGGCCGCTTTCGAGGATCTCGTTCGAGGAATATCGCGGCTGGCCCGGCTGCGGCTGGTTCTGTGGCACCGGCTGCTGTGCCGGCGGCGGCACGGGTTGCGGCTGTTGCGCCAGCGTCGGCTGGCCGGTGACGCAGGCCAGGCAGGCCGCGGCGGCCAACAGGCGGATCAGCGAACGCATCGGGTGCTCCATAAGGAAAGATCGGTGGGCCGGCTTAACCGGTTACTCACATGGATGCAGTCAGTTAAAGGCATCCGAATCGGAACACTTGTTGGACCGAATCATGACAACACTGCGCCGTCAACGGCTTGGCGTCCGACTTGCGATGCTCTGGCTTCTGTTTTCCGGGGCTCCGGCCGTGGTCCTGTGGCAGGCCGGTTACGCGGCGACCACCGAGCAGATCGTCACCGATCACAACACGGGTCTGGCGATCTACGGCTACGATCCGGTCGCCTATTTTACGGATGGCGCGCCGAAGATGGGGCGCGAGCATCTCGAGGTGAAGCACGCGGGCGTTGCCTGGCGCTTTCACAACGAGGGCAATCGGGACGCCTTTGCCAGGGATCCGGACGTCTACATGCCGCAATATGGCGGCTACGACCCGATTGCGATTTCGAGCAATATTGCCCGTCCGGGCCACCCGGATTTCTGGGCGATCCATAACGACCGCCTGTTCCTGTTCTACTCGGAAGACGCCCGCAAGCAGTTCAGGGCCGATCCCGGTCAGGCGGCGCTACAGGCGGAAGTCAACTGGCCGCACGTGAGCCAGAGCCTCGTTCCGTAGTCAGCCAAACCGTGCCGCGTCCGCCGGGTCGCACCAGGCGACGAAGGACGGGACCTTGAGATTGTTCGCGATCTGTCCGTATCGAACCGGCGTCCCGTCCAGTGAAAGTACGACGCCGCCGGCAGCCGTCAGCACCGCGTCGCCAGCTGCGATGTCCCATTCCGACGTCCGGCCGAGGCGCGGATAGACATCGGCCGTGCCCTCGGCAATCCGGCAGAACTTGACCGACGAACCGCAATCAAGGCGCGCCAGTGCGTCAAAGCGTGTGAGCCACTGTTCGGTCTTCGGATCGAAATGCGAGCGGCTGACCACAGCGCGCCATGGCCCGCTTTGATGCGCGTGCGTGCGCAGCGCCGACCGTTCGCACGCATCTTTCGGCGAGGCACCGGGTTGCAATCGCAATCGTTCGGACCCTGAATCGATTGCGCCGCGCCATATTGTTCCAAGCGCGGGCGCGGCGATGATACCGGCGAGAGGCCGGCCATCCCGGACGATGGCGATGTTGACGGTAAACTCGTCGCGACCGTCGATGAATTCGCGCGTGCCGTCGAGGGGATCGACCAGAACGAATATGTCGGGCAACGCCGGCATCACTTCTCGCGATGCCGCCTCCTCTGACACCACCGTGATCCCCGGCAGCGTGCGCGTGAGCCCATCGAGGATGATGGCTTCAGCAGCTTCATCCGCTTCCGTCACCG
>Ga0180218_1000965_pt1 | contig 19911 bp, 16 predicted proteins | sample eDN3rd37CKraftBY_FD_151334 | JGI IMG/M metagenome (GOLD analysis project Ga0180218, IMG submission 151334) | Enriched backyard soil microbial communities from Emeryville, California, USA - eDNA 3rd pass 37_C Kraft BY (version 2) (version 2) | ecosystem: Environmental > Terrestrial > Soil >...
ATAATGGGGGAATGGTTCGCGGGCGCCGTTTTCTTTGCGATCGTCTCGATCGAGATCGACTCGATCGTGATGGACTCGATCGACACGGTCTCTCGAGGTGCAGAGCCTAGGCGCGCGTTCGCTGCGGGCTCAGCGCCATGGAAATCGTTCTTTTCGATCGGCGTGAAGGACGGCTGATCGAATTTGCCGGCCGAGAAGCCTGCAGGCTTGTCATCGGTGCCAAACGAACGCGACGGAGCCGTGGAGCTTGAGCGCGCGAACGCCGGGCTGCTCAGACCGGACGGCGCATCAGCCCGCTTGCTCTCGGGCTCAGGATCGGCCGGCTGCGTAGACTTCAGGAAAGCCTCGCGCGACATAAATCCACGCTGGGGCGCCGGTGACGGCGAAGAAGCGGCAGATGGTCTCATCGCCGGAGAAAAGGGTGCGCTGGCTTTGGGAGCGGCAGGCGAAGAGGACGACGATCTCAGGCCAGATGAATCCTCCGCTATGATTTTACGGATCGAGGCGAGGATTTCCTCCATGCTCGGCTCGGCCGTGGATTCAAGTCTCGACATACCCTACCTTTTCGCAATAAAGCCGTTTTCGCTCACAGCGTCGCGAACCCACCGCGCCAACCTGCTCTTGCCCGCTGTTGAACTGACCGAGGCCCCTCCGAGATCCAGCATCGTGGCAGGTTGCGGAAAATCCGCAACGATCTCAAGAGCAGTTATCCCCGGAGAGCGGCGCTCTCAAGGCGGCGGTACATATTGAAATCTAAATCTTCCGGGCGAAAAATCCAGCCCCGGCTCAAAGTATACGCTTTCGCGCCGATCACTTGATCGGCGCGACGTCTACATGTTCCTGGCGGCCGTCACCATGGGTGATATCGAGGCCGAACCACTTGTTGCGAACTTCAAGGTAGTGGACGTCCGGATTGTAGACCGCCGTCGCGGCGCCGACCTCGGAGACGCTCAGGCGCCCGATCGCGGAAACCAGCGTGTAGGAGGCGACCAGGATGTTGCGCTTGGTCGTCTCCAGGTTCACCTGAGACTGCAGCAATTCCTGCTGGGCGTTCAACACGTCGAGAACCGTACGCTGGCCGACCCGCTCTTCTTCCCGCACGCCGTTGAGAGCGGTGGTGTTGGCGACGATCGAAGCCTTGTCGGATTCCTGCTGGGCCTTGAAGCCTTGCAGCTGAGACCAAGCTTGGACGACCTGCGACTGCGAGGCGGCGCGGGCGACTTCGATTTCCTGCAGCGCTGCAACGTGGTTGTGCTTCGCCTGACGGACGCGGGCATAGACCTCGCCACCGCTGGGATAAATCGGGACGTTCACGCGCCCGACGATCGATGCGGAGGTTGCCTCGTTGATGCCTTCTGAAGAGTCGAACTGATCGGTGTAGTTGGCTTCGAGCTGCGCCTGAGGGAGCAACTCGCCCCGGATCTGGTCGACCGTGAAACGCTGCGCCTGTTCGAGGTACAGCGCCTGCACGACCTGCGGATTTTCCTTCGTTCCAATCGCGATCGCTTCATCGAGCGAGCGCGGAACGAGCTTCGTATTGGGATTGGCTTCGATCAGGCCGGCCGGCGGATGTCCGATGACCTGCTCGAAAATCGCACGGCTCGACTTCAGGTTGGCTCGCGCCTGATCGAGATCGGATTGGCCGAGCGCGCGGCGAGCTTCCGACTGCGCGACGTCTGTCCTCGTCACCTCGCCGACGGCGAAGCGGTCCCGCTGAGCCTTCAATTCGGCATCGAGAAATTTCAGGTTGTTTTCGTTGAGCTTGACGATCGCCTGATCGCGCGTCACGTCGCCGAACGCTGTGACGGCGTCGAGCAAAACCTGTTGCTCCGTCTGCCTCAGGGTCTCGCGCCCCGCGCGGTCCGTCGCTTCGGCGGCGTTGACGGCGTTCGTGACTTGAAATCCAGTGAACAGCGGCTGCACCAAATCCACCGCATATCCGCGCGGCGAAGTCGTGCTGCTCGTTGAGCCGGCCCGCGTCCGGGCCGTGGTTCTTTCGCGGCCGACGTTGGCGGAGGCATTGATATCGGGCCGGTATCCGGAATTGGCTCTTGCGATATCTTCATCGCGAGCGCGCTGCGTGGCGCGCGCAGAATCTAGAGTTGGGCTGTACTGATACGCAGCGACCAGGGCATCGAGCAGCGTCTCGGCATGAGCCGAAGAGGTCATAGAAAGGCCTAACGCGAAGACCATCAAGGCCTTCGACGCGAAACGTCCGGCTGACCTGCTTTCGTCGCGAGTTAGCTCGAGTTTGGATTTAGCCAATTGCATTCACCTGCAAACCACTCACAGCCCCTACTGGAGAGTGGTCCCCCAATTATCCCGTCTAGCCGATTCGAACTGCATCGACTAAGCCGGTTTCAGTGCTTGAACTCTGCTGGATAACTTATGGCGGTATTCTCGCCACGCCAGAGGTCCCCGTTAATTTCTTATAAAGAGTTGCTTTTTTCGCGCGCTCCCCAGCGCGGCCCCCGCAATCCTATCGTTAACGTCTACTCTGATGAATCCCGTCTGTCAGCGCTGAAACAAGTCTATCCGTTGCCTGTTTGCCGCATACTAGCGGTTTAGAACACAAATGCTGGCCGAGATTCCGCAAAACCGGACATTAGGGGAGCGGCGGCCTGAAACGCATCGCGTTTGGAAAACAGCCCGGCCCGCTTGTGGAGGACCACAGCCCGTCCAAGCCCCTCATCGAGCATAACTGAGACCAAGCGGCCGTTTTCGCGAATCTGATTTTCGATCGCTGGCGGGACCTGCTCGATGCCGCCCTCGATCAGAACGACGTCATAGGGCGAAGCTGCCGCCCAGCCCGAGGCGGCCGGGCCGCTCACTGCGGTCACATTGCCGATCGCGAGCGAAGCGTACGCCGCCTTCGCAGCATTTGCCGCGTCAGCGTCAGGGAGGAGCGCCACGACCTTCGCCGCCATCTGGGCAACGAGCGCTGCGGCGTAGCCTGACTCGCTGATCACGAGCACATTCTCTTCTGCGTCGAGTTCAGCCAGCTGGATCAACTTTGCGAGCACCCGCGGCGGCAACGTCTCCCGTCCGGGCGCAAGCGTGAGCCGTTCATCGCTATAGGCGAGGTCCGCAAGACGGCTGGGAAGAAGTTGTTCGCGAGGTATCGCGGTCATCGCGGCTGTGATTCGCCTGTCGGTCACGTCGCTCGGACGAACCTGGCTCTCGACCATATTCCTGCGCTGCACTGCCGCGTCTGCCATCGGTCGTCTCCCGCCCCACGAGTTCGTTTATAGAAGATTACGTATAAACGACGCTCCGCTTGAGTGCGACGGGAACGCCGTCGCATGTGGATAGTTCGTTCGTGGCCGTAACGGCTTGTAAGGAGAGACCGGTGTATGTTAGATGCCCGTGCGTCGGCGGGCGTCTCGTCCTGATCTCGTGGAAGTCATTCCGAACGTTTCGGAAATGCCCTCCATTTCAGATCGTATGCATTTCCCGCACGAACGCAGAGAGGCCACGTGGCGGAGTGGTTACGTAGCGGACTGCAAATCCGCGTACCCCGGTTCAATTCCGGGCGTGGCCTCCATTCCTCAGAGACAATCAAGTGTTGATGGCACCGTTGCCCCGGGCGGAGATTTATTCTCCTGCCGGCCGGCCGTTGCTGCTGTTGAACGCACGCTTTCGATTCGCAACATGGGAAGCAGGCCGGTGCCCTCGAGCGGGCTGCTGAAAAACGCCGTCGCCGTCGAGGGGCGCTTGGCTTCGAGCCGAGTTGTATCCATCGGCATCGCGGCGGATCGGCACGAGGCGATTTTCTGATCAAAAACACGCCGCTTCTGCCTTGCGCCGCCGCGCAAAGAAGGCTACCTACCCCGCCTATCGGACGAACAAGATCAGCGCGTACCACTTTGATTTCGCGCTAGGTCTAGCCTTCCGAGAGTGCTTCCACTTGTCGCCGCCCGGCGGCTTCAAAAGCACTCAACAAAATTGCCAAAGGTCTCGCCAGCGCGGATACGTTCTGCTATTCGGGGCGCTTTCCGGCATTCCGCGGTAGCTCAGTGGTAGAGCGTCCGACTGTTAATCGGATGGTCGTAGGTTCGAATCCTACCCGCGGAGCCACATGTTGCTTTTTTGCAACATATTAAGTTACTGAAAATAAAAGAGAAATTTCGTTTGGTTGCTTCTGAGTGGAGCCGCTCGACAAAAGCGCTACACAGTATGCTACACGCTTTGCACCACAGTCGGTTTGCTACACACTTTGCCAGCACCCACTTCCTCAGTTTCACTTACGTCTCGGATGAAGCTTTGCGATCGCGCTTGTTGATCGCCTCCTTGGCAGCGTCCGGTAGTTTCTCGTCGTAGAGAGCAGCAACTTCCTTTGGATGTGTGATCATGTCGAGAGCGATGCGATTGACGAGTTCGAACAACTTGGCTGCTGTCGCTCGATCGTCTTTTAAGTCGATGGTGCCGGGATGCACGGCATGGTTGCCGACGACGCGCACAATATCGAGTGCCTTTTGAATACGGGGATCGAGACCCTTGGCAACGAGGGCCTTGACGTCTTCGTCGATAGATCTGCCTTTTTCACCGATTTGCTTGCACAGTTTCTGAACGCATAGTCGCAGGAGGGCTGCGGCGGCGCGCGGGGACATGTCGAGGAGCGCGCGCGCCTCATCGAAGTCCGCACGGATGTCTTCTGCCATGTCGGGGTTCGGCTCGATCTCGTAGCGCACAGGTGGGTAGAGGATAGTCCCATAGCGCCAGATCGTGATGTCACCACAGGTGTAGCACTTGCTGAGGTGAATGTTTCTGACGTCGAAATCGCAGAAGGCAGACTTGTCGCGAGCGCGTAGGAGGGGCATACCCCGAGCTTCTATCTCCAACCGGTCGGCTAACCGTTCGTGCGCAGCAGCTATTTCCGGCGGCAGATCTTTCGCGTCCTCTCGCAGTTTTTGGGCAAAGTCAATTTTGGCGAGAAATGGCAAGCGATCTTCGGTTCTCACGTGGTCAGCATGCACCTCGAACCAAGTTTGATCGGTCAACACCCCGCAATGCGGGCAGGAAAAGCCCTTAAGAGCAATGTCCGGGGATATTTGTTTGTGGACTTTCACACTTAGCCGGCCTTCTGTGTTTGAGATCGCAAGGAGTAAACTTGGTAAAGCTTATTTCACGCCGTCTTTTTGATATGACAAATTGATCTTCAGATTGATTTGGGCTGCGGATTGCACCCGATCAACGCGTCCGTTTTCTCGCAACTAGCAAACTCCGGCCGCCTGCATTTATCTCGCACAAAACGCGCCCATAAGGTCGAGCTGTAAACCCTGACGGTCGTCCGAGGTTTTTTAGCACGATTGCTCCCTCGCGTTGATGGATTGTCAAGTCTGCCAGACCTGACCATCCTTCGCGTCCCAGTCTGCCAGAGAGAGCTCGGCGCAATGCATTCGTAAGTATATCGGCGATTTGAAGCCCTATAGAGGTGCTTGACTCAGCGAACTCCAGCTCTCGAAAAATTAGTTTTAGGTTCACTCCTTTTTCCTGGGGAATTCCCAAATGCTCACCCAAGGGGCCTTCTGGAAAATGTCTCCTGTAGGCAGAATAGTCCCCGCCCTTGAGCATTTTCATTGGTTCGCGGAGTGAGCGCGATTGAATGAGAGGCATTACTGCCTCCTTCCACCAATATTCATACTCCGTAATCTTTTCCCTGTTCTTCGCGTCAACAACCCACCTAAATCGCGCTAGCTCGCCGGGCCAGCGTTGACAAAAATAGAGTTGTCCTAATTCGAAGACCTCACAAACCGCTTCCGTCATAGCGACAGCCTGGGCATAAAGCTGCCGAGGCATCCGCTCCAAGATTTCCCTCAGTTTCCACACCGCCGCGACTACATCAGGATGATGTGCGTCCGTCAGGTTTATCGTCATTCCCTCTGCTTGGCCCGACCTATGTGCGTTCACATCCTCTACTGAGCAAAGGTTCATATCCATTACGCAAGGGTGGAAGAGCACGTTAAACGGCATCAGAAATTCGCAAAGTTGCGCAATATGGTGCTCATCCAGAAGACGGCCTTTGACTTCGCCGTCTGAATCCTTAGGCCACTGTGCCGAGAGGAGATTGAAACCTCTTTCGACGTCGGCGAGGATCCTTCCTGCAACTACTACTGCTCCTATGCATGAAATTGAAAAAGCATCGGTCGGGTTGGGTTGGAAGCCTCCGGATTCGTCAATGAAAATATTCAAGGCTTTGCCCGATAGGATTACTTTTGGGAACCAGAAAATGACGCGTGAAAATCAACTGCAAATTATTAGCGCGACGAATCCTTGCTACACAATCTGCTACACATTTTGCTACACAGGCGACAAAAAACTCCAATTATTTCAATGAGCTGTTTGGCTCTACAATCCTACCCGCGGAGCCAATAGCCACTTCCCCAAACTCGCTGACTGTTGGAAGCTGTCCTCGGCTTCTGGCGCATGATCACTTTGCTGGGCTCCTCAGCATAGCCCTCGCTCCGCCCGCCACTTCATCCGACGCTCCATGAACTTGCCGAATGGCCAAGCTGCGCTTGTGCTCGTAAGGCGGCTGTGGGCATCGGGTTGCCAGAGACTCGTCCTATGTTCCGGCTCCTATGCTCCGCGGGGGTCAAATGCGGAGATTGTGCGGCGTCCCGATAGCTCGGTGGCACCGGGCAAGATGCGGAAAGGGCAGCAAAATCGGCCTTCAAAGCATGTGGTGAGGTGTGTCGCCGGCGCTCTTGACGAACGGCTTGTAGCGCCCTCCAATGCTGCGATGCAATTTTAAGGGCCTGCGGGGAACTTTTAATGACTTTCCTAAGGAGAATTTTTGCAGCCGGAGCGGTGAATGCTCCGGCCGGGATCAGCGCGGTGCTCGCGGCCGGATTTTTCCTGGTTCTTGCTGCACTGTCGAGCCCGGCTGCCAAGGCGGACAACGGGCAGCTCGGCCCTTTTGGCCCTGAAGGCCCGCGCATGCGCGAGCAGCTCTGGATCCTGCCGAGCGCCGAAGAAGGCCGCGTCCTTCGCGCAACCGTTTTCCGCCCGAAGGCCGATCCGGCGGACCCGAACAAGAAATTTCCGCTCGTCGTCATCAATCACGGCACTGACGAAGCAACACGTCTCGCCGTTTCAATGCCCGTCTACTACTGGCTATCGCGCTGGTTCGTTGAGCGCGGCTATGCGGTGGTGCTGCCGCAGCGCCGTGGTCATGGCGCCACCGGCGGCCCGCTTTCCGAGGGCGTCGGCACATGCGATCGGCCTAATCATTTCCTTTCAGGCAACATCGCCGCGGACGACGTTGCGGCCACGGTCAACTACATGACCCAGCAGCCCTTCATCTCCCAAAACGAAACGATCGTTGCCGGTGTTTCGACGGGAGGGTGGGCGTCGCTGGCGCTTGCGTCACGAAATCTTCCGCAAGTGCAGGCGGTCGTGAACTTCGCCGGCGGACGCGGCGGGCATGCTTACGGCCGGCCGAACGCGGTTTGCGGGCGAGCGGACCTGATTTCGGCCGCTCAGAAGTTCGGCGGCAACGCGCACGTCCCGAGCATCTGGTTTTATTCCGAGAACGACAGTTACTTCGGACCCGCGCTCGCCGAGGATCTGGCGCGTGCCTGGAAGCACGCGGGCGGCAACGCGGAAGAACATATCCTCCCCGCCTACGGCAGCGACGGGCATACCATCGCCGATGACCGGCAGGGCTGGGACATCTGGGGGCCGAGCCTGGACGCCTTCCTGACGAAGGTACAGGGCGAGCGACTCGAGGTTGCGGGCAAGGCTGGTCAGCCTGCTTCCCCGATTGAGACCTCGGCGATCGCGACGACGGGCGCCACGCGCTAGCGGCGCGCGGTCAGTTCCGACCTCGGGGGCGCCGTCGTCTTGGGCGGCCCTTGCCCCAGCCGGTTAACCGCAAACATCGCACCGGCTTGTCGCTCGCTGGTCCCGTGTGGCCTCGCTATCGCGGCGGTGGCAAACTATGAGAATCGGGACTCAAAGGCGCGTACACGCAGCCTGGCGAGCACTTGGAGCACGTGATGTCAGTGAGCAAGATCACAAGCCGCCCGGTATATCCGGGCCTTGCTCCCGACTTGCACGCGCGCAGCAATATTGTCGTTTGCGACAAAGCCGGGGCTGCGGCGGTCGCAGAACTTTTTGCGCGCGCCGATCGCGCGTTTGCCGAACGCACGACCGTCATCCTGGCTGACAATCTCGCGGACGCCGATTGGCAGGCCATCGCGCGTATGCTCGCGCCTGGGGCAATGGACGTTCAGCCGGGCCTTGCCGAAGGCATTGCGCGATTACGCGAATTGCTGGGCGCTGCGACCATGAGCTTGCGCCTTTATGCGGCCGGCTCGGAGCCTCTCATCGGCCTCGTCGTGCAGGCCGCGGCCGGTCTCGGCATCGATCACGCGTCTATCCGGACCGAACATCGCGGCAGCCTGATGCGGCGCGTGCAATGCATTCACTGCAAGACGTTCATCGACAACGTCACAACGAACATCGTGACATGCGCGTGCGGCGTGACCTTGCAAGTTCGGGATCACTATTCGCGCCGCCTCGCTGCCTTCCAGGGCGTGCGCGCCGACGCAGAAGCTCCCGGCGAACTTCCTCCGATCAAGGCGCTGTACCCATGAGCGGACATCTTCTCCGGCGCGTGCGCGTCGCCGAAGTCGAGCCAGTTGCGAACCGCATCAAGCGCTTTCGTCTGGTGGACAGCGGGAATGCTCCGCTCCCGGCATTCTCCGGCGGCTCGCACATTTCCGTCGTCATGCGGTCGGGCGACCGGCTGATGCGGAACCCCTACTCGCTGATGGGTTCGCCGTCCGATACGTCGAGCTATGAGATCAGCGTTTTGAACGCCGATGACTCGCGCGGAGGCTCTCGCTTCATGCACGGGCACGTGTCGGTGGGGTCGGAACTCGAGATCGGGCAGCCGCTCAACTTGTTCCCCGTTCGGAAGGCTGCACGGAAGCACGTGTTCGTCGCTGGCGGCATCGGCATCACGCCGTTCATGTCGATGATGGACGATCTCGATGCGCTCGGATCCGATTTCGAAATGCACTATGGCGTGCGCTCGCTCGATGACGGCGCTTACTGCAATCATCTGCTATCGCGTTATGGCTCTCGCGTCAGCATCTACCGGCAGGACAAAGGTCAGCTAATCCCGCTCGCAGAGGTCTTGAGCGCGCAGCGGCTTGGCTCGCACATGTACGTCTGCGGGCCGAAGCCGATGATCGATTGGGCACTGCAGACAGCGAAGCTCAGCGGCTGGCCTGACGAGAACGTGCATTTCGAGCAGTTCAGCACGCCGCCAGCGGGCAAGCCGTTCGTGGTCAAGCTCGCCCGCTCGGGCCGAGACATCCTCGTGCGCGGGCACCAGAGCATTCTCGAAGCGCTCGAAGAGCACGGCATCGATGCGCCGTTTCTCTGCCGTGGCGGCGCCTGCGGTCAATGCGAGACGAAGGTTCTCGCGTGCGACGACTTCATCGCGCACAATGACCACTACCTGACCGAGGCCGAGAAGGTCAGCGGACGCAAGATCATGATCTGCATGTCGCGCATTCAAACAGGGTCGATCACGCTCGACCTTTAATGCGCGAACTGGAATTCTGGAGCCCCGGATGGGACTGACATTTAGAGACGAGACGTTCCGGGACGACTTCACGTTCACGAACAGTCCTGCGGGTATCCGGCGTTTTCCGTTTCCGTTTGCTGAGGATCACTATCGGTATTCGGTAAACATCGAACCGCATAAGCCGGGACCGAAGGGCTCGGTCGTCGAATTCCCGTTCGATATCGACGAGCATTACGTATCCGAGATGCGCGAGCGCGCGATGGTGCTCGAGGCTGATCCGCTCCGCTGCCAAGCGTTGCCGCACATGATGACGGCGCAGTGGGAGATGCTTGACCTCCTGATGACGTCGCTGGCGCGCGACTATCCCGACCTCTTCACACTTCATCGCGATGGTGCACAGTGGCATTGGATCAATCGCCCGCTCGGCATCGATCAGACGTTCACGTTCGGCGACGCGAGCACGCTGCCTTTCGGACCGATGGAATATATCGGGCGGCAGGTGCAGGGTGATTTCACGATCCAGGATCAGCGCGACAATCAGCTCTGGCTCGATGCGGGCATCCTCACCTCGCCATCCGACTGGTCGCTCGATTTCAATCTCGGCATGAATTTTACCGAATGGCATGCGCCGGTGCCGCTGGCGCATGAGGCCGGCGTGTTCGAACGGGCTTTGAAATTTCTGCTCAACCTGCAGACCGGCAATCCGGTTCGGCGCTTGAATTGGGGGCTCACCATCAATCCGCGGCTCGACACGAGTCCGGAGACCTATCACAAGTGGGGCCACGACCGGGCGACGGTGACGGCGGAGAACGTCGGCAAGAAAGTGCATCTGCGCGTCGAGTTGCAGGCACTTTTCCGGTTGCCGAAGTCGAATGCGATCCTGTTTTCGATCCGGACGTATTTGATCAGTCTCGAGCAGCTCGTCACAGTGCCGAACTGGGGCCGGCGTCTGCCGCGCGTGCTCGGCTCATTGCCGCCGGAAGTCGTCGAATACAAATCGCTCAGCCGTTATCGCGATACGGTGCTCGCGTATCTTGCGAACTACGATGACGGTGTGCCGACCTCACCCGGCCGCGATCCGGACTGACCGCCTGCATATCTCTCATGCAGTAAGTGACGGCCCAAAACCCCGGCGCCGTTTCTTGTCTTGCCTCCGCAGCGCGGGAGAGGTTACACGCGCAAGCTGCATGGAGGCGCATTGATGTTTCGAGCAATTCTGATTGAGAAGAATGGCGAGCGCGCAACGCCTCGTCTTGCTGAACTCGACAAGACGGCATTGCCAGAGGGCGATGTCACCGTTCGCATCAGTCATTCGACACTCAACTACAAAGACGGCCTGGCGATTACGGGCAAGGGTCCGATCATCCGTTCGTTTCCGATGGTGCCCGGCGTCGACTTCGCGGGCATCGTCGAAGAGAGCAGCAACCCGCGGTTCAAGGCGGGTGATGCCGTCGTGCTCAACGGGTTTGGCGTCGGCGAAGGTCATTGGGGTGGCCTTTCGCAGTATGCGCGTGTCAAAGGCGACTGGCTCATTCCGTTGCCTCAGGGCCTCAGCCCGCAACGCGCGATGGCCCTCGGCACGGCCGGCTACACGGCAATGCTTTGCGTGATGGCGCTCGAACGGCAGGGCGTTACGCCCGACAAGGGCGAGATCATTGTGACGGGCGCGGGCGGCGGCGTTGGCGGCATCGCCGTCCTGCTTCTGTCGCGCCTCGGCTTTGACGTTGCCGCTTCTACCGGCCGGCCTGAGGAAGCCGATTACCTCAAGAGCCTCGGCGCGAAGACAATCATCGAGCGCAAAGCGCTGTCGGAACCCGGCAAGCCGCTGCAATCGGCTCGCTGGGCGGGCGCTGTCGATAGCGTCGGCAGTCACACCCTCGCGAACGTTTGCGCGAGCATGAAGGACGATGGCGTCGTCACCGCATGCGGCCTTGCGCAAGGCCTGGACTTCCGGACGACCGTTGCTCCCTTCATTCTGCGCGGCGTGACGCTCGTCGGCATCAATTCGGTCTATCGCTCCCTCGCCGATCGCACGACCGCTTGGGAGCGCCTTGCCCGCGAGATCGACTTCGAGAAGCTTGACGGCATGACGCGCACCATCCCGCTCGATCAAGCCATTGAGGCGGCCGGCGATCTGCTGGCGGGCAAAGTCCGCGGCCGTCTCGTCGTCGAGACCTGACGCTGATCTAGACATTCCATTCGCAAGGAATAGCCGATGCCATTTCTCCGCTTCGATCTCATCAAGGGACGCACCGACGCCGAGATCGCGATGCTGCTGGACGCGGCGCATGACGCCATGCTTGCGGCTTTCAAGGTGCCCGTGCGCGACCGCTATCAGATCGTGCATGAGCATGAACCAAGCCGCGTCCGGATCGAGGATACTGGGCTTGGCATTCCACGAACGGACAAGGTCGTTCTTGTGCAGGTCACCACGCGGCCGCGCTCGACGGAGCAGAAGCAGGACTTCTATCGGCTGCTGACCGAGGCGCTATCGGCGCGTTGCGGCATCGCGCCGAGCGACGTGATGGTGCACTTCATCACGAATACGGATGCGGATTGGTCGTTCGGCAACGGCGAAGCGCAGTTTCTGACGGGCAAGCTTGGGTAGACCAGAACGATGCATCTTCTCCAGGATTCCAATGCGCCCGCCGCGGCGGCGATCACGTTCGATCAGTTTCTCGCTGTCGATATTCGCGTCGGCACCATCGTCGCGGCGGAGCCCTATCCGGAAGCGCGGAAGCCGGCCTTCAAACTCAAAATCGATTTCGGCAGCGGTATCGGCGTCAAGCAATCGAGCGCGCAGATCACGCGGCACTACGATTGCGGGACGCTCGTCGGGCGTCAGGTGGCGGCGGTGGTAAATTTTCCGCCGCGCCAGATCGGCAAGTTCATGTCGGAAGTATTGACGCTCGGATTTCCCGACGAGAACGGCGAGGTCGTGCTGTTCAAGCCCGACATCAACGTGCCGAACGGCGCTCGCCTCTTCTGATAAATGAAAGCGCGCCACCTCACGATGAGATGGCGCGCTTCGCTCTACTTCTTTTGATGACCGATCGCCCAAACGTACGCGGCGACCGCTTTTACTTGATCTTCGGGCAAGTCGACGCCGCCCATGGGAGGCATCGCGCCGGCATGTTCCTTAGGCTCTGGCACGCCTTCCAAAATCGTCTTCTTGATGCCGTCCAGACTGCCGTCACTCCAAAGGTATTTGCCGGTCGTCAGGTCGGCTCCGACCGGGCTGCCGACGCCGCCGCCGCCGTGGCATCCGGCGCACGTCGCGCCGCCCACTTCACCCGCGAAGACCTTGCTTCCGAGCGCGACCTCGTCTGCCGATGAGCCCGGAGGCACCGGCAGCGCTGCCAATGCGCCGGCGTCGGGATGAACGCCTTCGGGCGGCGACGCCTCACCCGCCGCAGCGGCGGCGCGAACTTCCGGCGCTGCTTCCAACGTCTTCGAATTCGGATCGCCCACGTAGGTGACGCGCCAGATGCGGCCCTTCACGTCATCCGAAATGTAGAGCGCGCCATCAGGTCCGATCGCGAGGCCCGATGGCCGGTAGATCGCGCTGCCGGGATTCTTGACGGGGCCTGCAAAGCCATCGGCGAAGTTGATGTACTTGCCGGAAGGCTTGCCGTCCGCGAACGGTTGGTAGACGACGTTGTAGCCCTCTTGGGGACCGGGCGCACGGTTCCACGAGCCGTGAAAGGCTATGAACATGCCGTTGCGATAGGGCTCAGGAAACGCGGTCGCCTTGTAGATCTTCATGTCGTTCGGCGCCAAGTGCGCCGGGAATGTCGCGACCGGCCCGATCTTGCTCGCACAGTCTCCAACGGCCTTGCCGCCATCGCCGCCGTACTCGGGCGCAAGCACGAGCTTCTGCTGCTCGACATCGTAGTAGCAGCGTGGCCAGCCGTAATCGCCGCCTTGCTTCAGGGCCACGACTTCCTCGGCCGGTTGGTCGAACCCCTGCTGAGCCGTGTAGAGTTCCGGCCAGTTTTCATGCAGCTGGTCGCGCCCGTGCTGGGTCACGTAGAGCTGGCCTTTGCTATCGAAGTCGAAGCCTTCGCCGTTGCGGATGCCGGTCGCGTAGCGCTCGGCGGGCGAGAACTTCTGCCCGAGCTTGTTGGCATCGTATTTCCAAATGCCTGCCCGGGTCTCTAGTTCGACGCAGGGGTCATGCCCCTTGGAATGGGGCATGCGATTTTTCACTTCGCAGGTGTTGGTCGCCGAACCCATGCTGACGAACAGATTGCCGTCGTCATCGATGATGAAGGGATGCATTGGATGGTCGCCGGTGATGGGCATGCCGGAAAGAACCGTCTCGGCTTTGGCACCGGGCGCGATCTCGCCGTTCTTCAGCGGAAAGCGGTCGATGCGATCGTCGATTTCGGCGTAGACGTGATCGTTGTAGATGGCGATGCCGGTGCCACCCTTCCCGCCTTCGGCCTGCGTTTGGCCGAAGCGCTTGACGACGTCAGCGGTGCCGGTGCCCTTCGTATCCTTCATCGCAACAATGAAGCCGCCGGGCGGCAGATCGGTGTTCTTGTAGTAAACGCCGCTCCACGTATTCGCGTAGACGGTGCCGTCCTTGCCCACCGCCATCTGGCGGGCGTGGCCGATGTTGTCGGCGAAGACGGTGGCGCAGAAGCCTTTCGGCAGGCTGAGGCCGGCGTTACCGCTGGGGCATTCGCCGCTCGCGTTTTGCGCACCAGCGAACTGTGGGCTGAAAGCCAGCGCGAGAGCGAGCGGCGCCGTCAAAGCTGCAGCGCGTTTTATGGCGGCAGTTTGCATGGCAGATCTCCTGACGTTTGAAAAAATGCTGCCGGCCCGAAGACCAGCAGTGCAATTGGCTTCAGTTGCCGGTCTTCACGGGAACGATCTGGAACGGTGTTTTGGGCGGTCCGTTTTCCTTGGCAGCGAACAGATGGCCGAGCTGCCCTTCGCCAACCCAGACGACGTCTCCGATCTTGGCGAGCGATGTCGGGCCGTTGAGGCCATCCTTCAGGGTGTCCACGGTCGCTTTATCGCCATCCACCGTCACGCGATCGAGCGTGCCGCCGCCTTCCACCATGAGGAACGTGTTGCCTGTGAGGTGGCGCAGTGCGTCGGGGTTTTTCAGCGGACGCGATGTCTCAAGTTTGGTTACGCGGCCCGGAGCTCCATCCTTGATTTCGATGCGGAAGAACTCGTTGCCACCATAGGTGTTGGCGTAGAGGTGGCCATCGCTTCCGAGCGCGATGCCATCGAGGCCGGCGCCGTTTTTGGGAGCGAGAAGCTCGTGTTCGACCCAGACCTCAAGCTCCTTGGCCCCAGGCTTGAGGCGAAGAATTTGGGGCGCGGCGGTGTTCGCGATGTACATCGTGCCATCGGGAGCGATGACCATGTCGTTGCAGACGGCCGCTTTGCCGGGGAACGCGGCGCTGAATTTTCCTTCGCCACTCGCGAGGTCAAAGCCTTTGAGATGCGCGCCAGGAACGCTCGAAGGTCCCGGCACGCCCATGCCGGAGAAGTCGTTGGAGCAGACCCAGAGCGTTTTTGAGGGCTCATCGACGAGGACGCCAAATGTGGAACGCGTGTCGAATGCGCCGGGCTTGATGAACGCTTCCGCCTTCGCTGCTCCGGGTTTCACCCGCATGACGCCGCCCGACGCCAGGCTGCTCACGTAAATCGTGCCATCGGATGCGGCCGACATGCTCTCAGGGTACGCTTGATCGCCAGGAACTTCTATCGGCGTTGCGTCCTCCGCCCGACCTTCGCCTGCAAAAGCCAACAGGCATGCAAACGCTACTGCGGTCAGCCGGGTCAAAAGCTTCCATTCAGTCATGGGTATTCCTTAAGCTCAGCGTGTGGCTGGACGGCCCTGCCTGCTTTTTTGAGTTCGGATTGTCGCCGCGAATTTGCAGTCGTGACTGCGAGCCTGGACGTGGCCCGCAAAGCCACAACCATTCACAGTGCATTCGGTTGCCATCTCTTCCCCGCGCGTGTTCCAGGTTCGACCAATATAAATGATGATTGGCATTTATCGAGACAGCGTGAGCAAGAGCAAGAACTCAACGCCCGCGGCCGCTCTGAACCGCAGTTTTCAAGCGCGAGGACGCAATCGCGCTTGATCGTCATCCCGGCCCGTGCGCGATCCAGGGGAGATCGCTTTGTGCGGGCAGCTTCGACGCGCCGCGACCTGAACCACAGTTCATTTTTTGGGCTTGCTCGCGCCCCTTTTCTGCATAGTCTTGAAACCATCACAAATCGGTCACGGGGCCGAAAGAAACGAAAATTGGGGGCAATTTGTACAGCATGGGATCGGCCCTCGGCCGGCTGGGCTTTCCTACCACCTTCGCAACGGCATTTGTCGCAGCACTACTTCTCCAAACTCCTCAACTTGCGCGAGCGGAAATCGGAAGCGACGAGACGCCTGCCGGTTCGTTCCGGCCGCAGGTCGAAATTCGCGAGATGGGGGACGACGAATTCCCCTTCGAGCTGCGCAAAATCGCCGACAAGCTGGAAAGCCCATGGGCTATGGCATTCCTGCCCGATGGGCGGATGCTCGTGACCGAGCGCCCCGGGCGTCTCCGCGTCATCGAGGGCGATCAACTCGTGCCGCGCCCGATCGGCGGCGTGCCGACCGTGCTTGCAGCCAGCCACTCGGGCCTTCTGGACATTCTCGTCGATCCCGATTTTCTGGATAACCGCCGCATATTCCTCTCCTACATGCATGGGACGGACGAGGCGGCGACGATTCGGATCGCCAGTGCCGTCCTCGATGGCTGGGATCTCGTCGATAAGCAGGTGATCTTCGAGAGCCGGCCGGCCGCGAAGGGCCTCGATCAAATCGGCGGCCGCTTGGCTTTCGGGCCCGATAAGGCGCTCTATCTGACGATCGGTGACCGCTTCCAGAAGGAGCGCTCGCAGAATTTGCTCGACCACGGCGGCAAGATCATCCGCATCAAGACCGACGGCTCGATCCCTGAAGACAATCCGTTCGTCGGCCGCAGCGACGTGCTACCGGAGATCTACAGCTATGGACATCGCAACCCGCAAGGGTTGATCGGCAATGTCGGAGACGGCCAGCTTTGGTCGATTGAACAGGGTCCAAAGGGCGGCGACGAACTGAACCTCGTCACCGCCGGCAGCAACTACGGCTGGCCGGTCGTGACCTATGGCGTGGACTACGACGACTCGATCATTTCCAATCAGACCTCCGCTCCCGGCATGGTTGATCCCGTCTACGTCTGGGTGCCCTCGCTGGCCACTGCCAGCCTCGTTTCCTACTACGGGAACGTCATGCCCGATGACTGGCGCGGAGATTTCCTCGTCGGCTCCCTGGCCGGGGAGTGTCTCGTAAGGCTCCGGATGGATTCCGGCCGTGTCGTCAAAGAAGAACGCTATCTTCACAACAAGATCGGGCGCATCCGCGACGTGAAAGTCGCGCCGGATGGATACATCTATCTGCTGACCGACAGCTCCGAAGCCTCGATCTATCGCATCGAACCGCTAACGGATCAGGTCGCCAGGGTCAGATCAGTGCCTTAGGCGACGGGTGAGCCTCCCTCGGAAGGCTTCCTGACGCGCCACGCGCCGCAACGATGTCAAGAAATTGCACGGGCCGGATCAAGCGATCAGGCCCGTTTCTGTTACACATCCGGCCGGACCACGGACAGGAGCATCAAAATGGCAGACCGGCTTAAGGGTAAGATCGCAATCATCTCGGGCGGAGCAACGGGTATGGGGGGCGCCTCATCCCGACTGTTCGCGGCAGAAGGTGCGGCCGTGGGCGTGATCGATCGCAACGAGGAGGCCGGGCGCGCCGTCGTCGCCGAGATCAACAACGCGGGCGGCAAGGCTGTTTTCGCTGCAGCGGACGTGGCGGACCAAGCGCAGGTCAATGCCGCCGTCGCGAGCGTCACGTCGGCCATCGGTCAGGCGAACGTGCTGTTCAATCATGCGGGCACCATCATCATCAAACCGTTCCTGGAGACCACGCTCGAAGAGTGGGAATGGCTGATGGGCATCAACGTCCGCAGCATGTATCTCATGACGCAAGCCGTCCTACCCGGCATGCTCGAAATGGGAGGCGGGTCGATCGTGTGCACGTCGTCCATTTCGGCGATTGCGGCAACGCCTTTGGAGACGGCCTACAATACGTCGAAGGGCGCCTGCCACATGTTCGCGCGATCGATCGCGGTGGAATATCGCGACCGCGGCATTCGCTGCAACGCCGTCTGCCCGGGCTTTGTGAAGACACCGCATGGCCTGCGCGAAGTCGCGGAGCTGTCGAAGCTCGGCATCGATGCTTCCGACGAGGCGCTCGCCGTGCAGCAGGGCCGTCTCTGCGAGCCTGAAGAAGTGGCCCGGGCGGCGCTGTTTCTTGCGAGCGACGAGGCGAGCTTCGTCAACGGCGCGCACCTCTTCGTCGACAACTGCTTCACCGCGGTTTGACGCGGAGCCGTCATCCTCGGACGAGGAGCGTAGCGACGCGTTCGGGGATCCAGCGTAAGAGTTGTCGACGACGCCCTATTGCTTTCGCGCCTTCGGCGAGTCTTGTGCTGGATCCCCGGCCTTCGACGCGCCGACGGCGCGCTCGGCCCGAGGATGACGATAGGCTGTTGCCAGAGCCCGCTACTTGATCAGCTCGGGACCGGGTTGAGCATCGATCAAGAACTGGGATTCGTCTTTCAGATTTACGCCGGTCAGGCCGCGGCGGAAGGCTTCGCGCAGAAGCCAAGCGGTTTTGAAGGTGCCTTCGTCGTAGGACAGTCCCCGCTGGCGGATGTTGGAAATGCAGTTGCGGTCGGCGTCCTTGATGCCGACGCGGGGCGAGAACGTCAGGTAGACGCCGAGGCTATCGGGCGAAGACAGGCCCGGCCTTTCGCCAATCAGCACGAGCACGGCCTTACCGCCGAGGATCTCGCCCGCTTCATCGCCCAGCGCGACGCGGGCATTATCGGCGAGCAGCACCGGCGACAATTTCCATCCGGCTTTCACCACGTACGGCATGAACGCGGACAGATAGGCGAGCGTATTCGCCGCGACGCCGAGCGACGACAATCCATCGCCGACGAGGATGACGAGATCGGGCTTTCCGCCTTCGATTTCGGACGCGCGCACCAGCGCCTCACGCGAGTTATCCGACAAGCGGCGGCCGAGATCGGGACGGCGCAGATATTCAGAGCGATCGGAAGCGGCACTCGCAACGCGCAAGGTCGAAAGGCCGAGCGATGACAGCCCTTTTTCGATCGGGTTCCAATCGATCGGCGTCGTCACGGCGTCGCGCGCCATGGCGTGCGAGAGCGCGAAGTTCAGAACCTCGCGCGTCGGCATGGCGGAGCCCGAGCGGCCCAGGCCGATGCGTGCGTCGGTGAAGCGTTTCAGATTGGCCCAGGGATCTTCCGTCATGGTGGTCATGCCGCCAAAGCCTGCGCGTGTGTGAGAAGCGGATTTCCAGGGCTATGCGGCGCCAACTGGCCAGCCGAATCCGTCACACCCATGCGGGTGAGCCACGCCTCGAATTCCGGCGCGCGCTTCAAGCCCAGCGCTTCGCGCACGTACAGCGCATCGTGGAACGACGTCGACTGATAGTTCAGCATGATGTCGTCTGCGCCGGGGATGCCCATGATGAAGTTGACGCCCGCAGCGCCCAGCATCATCAGCAGGATGTCCATATCATCCTGGTCGGCTTCGGCGTGGTTCGTGTAGCAAATATCGCAACCCATCGGCAGGCCGAGCAGCTTGCCGCAGAAATGATCCTCCAGACCGGCGCGGATGATCTCCTTGCCGTTGTAGAGATATTCGGGCCCGATGAAACCGACGACGGTGTTGACGAGCAGCGGCTTGAATTGGCGCGCGACCGCATAGGCGCGGGCTTCGATCGTCTGCTGATCGCAGCCGTGATGCGCGTCGGCGGATAACGCCGATCCCTGCCCGGTTTCGAAATACATGCAGTTGTCGCCGACGGTACCGCGCTTGATGCTGAGGGCGGCTTCGCGGCCCTCCTTCAGATGCGCAAGCGTGACGCCGAACGAAGCATTGACGCCCTCCGTGCCGCCGATGGACTGGAACACGAGATCAACAGGCGCGCCCTTGGCAATGGCGTCAATCGTGGTCGTCACGTGCGTCAGCACGCAGCTCTGCGTCGGGATTTCAAAGCGGCGGATGATGTCGTCCATCATCACGAGGAGGTCGGTGATGGCGCCGAGATTATCGCTCGCCGGATTGATGCCGATGACGGCATCGCCGCAGCCATACATCAGGCCATCGACGATCGAGGCCGCGATGCCCTTCTTGTCGTCGGTCGGGTGATTGGGTTGCAGGCGCACCGACATGTGCCCCGGCAGGCCGATGGTATTGCGAAACCGCGTGACGACGTGGGCCTT
>Ga0180218_1000966_pt1 | contig 19873 bp, 16 predicted proteins | sample eDN3rd37CKraftBY_FD_151334 | JGI IMG/M metagenome (GOLD analysis project Ga0180218, IMG submission 151334) | Enriched backyard soil microbial communities from Emeryville, California, USA - eDNA 3rd pass 37_C Kraft BY (version 2) (version 2) | ecosystem: Environmental > Terrestrial > Soil >...
ACCGCGACAGCAATCGAACCGAACCGCCAACGCATCGCCGCTCACGGTACCGATCACGTCGGGGTCTAGCGACTCGATGGAACGCTCTGTTCGTCGCCGGGACCGCCACGTACTCTTCTTCACATGTTGTGGACCTTGACCCGGTCGGTTGCGGCAGCCACCCTCGCTCTCCCGCTCGCGGCGGCTCCGGCCGCGGTGGCGGAACCGGAGATCTGCAACCCGTACGCCCGCCAGTGCGCCGACAACGGCATCGTCGGCGGCCACGACGCCGCCGACACCCACATCACCGGGATCGGCGTCGTCGACACCATCGACTGCAAGAACGCCACGCTGCTGATCAACGGCGCGAACAACCGGATCACCGCGCTGGGCACCTGCTGGGCGGTGACCATGCAGGGCAACGGCAACGTCGTCATCGCCGACAACGTCGTCAACGACATCACCGTGTACGGCTGGGACCAGCAGGTGCTCTACAAGAACGGCAGCCCGGCGATCCTGGACCGGGGCCGTGAGCTCGGCATGACCAACAGCATCAGCAGGGTGCCCGCATGACGGTGCGGAGTCTTCCGCTCCTCGCGACGCTCGGCGTCGCACTCGTCGTGGCCGGCTGCGGCTCGCAGAGCAGCGACACCGAAAGCCCGACCATGACGGCAGGCCCGTCGGGCGCGCAGGTCGAGATCGCCAACACGATCAACTACGGGTCGCTCGGCACCAAGACCGAGATCGACTGCGCCGACGGCAAGTCGCTGAACATCGGCGGGTCGAACAACACCCTGACGGTCAAGGGCACCTGCGCGAAGGTCAACATCGGCGGCGCCGACAACATCGTGATGCTGGAGCGGGTCGACAAGGAGATCACCGTCGTCGGCCTCAACAACCGGGTGACCTACAGGGACGGCGACCCGCAGGTCAACGACACCGGCAGCAACAACACGATCGACAAGAAGTAGCCCTACCCCCGCGAGCGTGCGTGTTTGCACACGACACGCCGCGGAATTTCCGGCATTTGCGCACGCTCGCCCCGGCCTCCGCGGCCCCGAGAAGCGTCAGGCGCGTTCGCCGTGCCGTCCCGCGCCGGCGGCGAACCGCTTCACGCCGTCGAGCATCTGGTCCTTGACCTTCGACAGGCTGCCGAACTCGAAGTCCATCGCCTCGGACTCGGGCCGCCCCCACTGGTGCAGCATCGACAGCCGGTCGGCGCGCAGGCACTGCTGCGGCAGCCGGGCCAGCTCGGCGGCCAGTTCCTCGGCGCGCTGACGGGCCTCCCCCTTCGGCACCACCCGGTTGGCCAGCCCGATGGCCAGCGCCTCGGCGGCGTCGACGGCGCGGCCGGTGAGGATCAGGTCCATCGCGCGGCTCTCCCCGATCAGCCGGGGCAGCCGCACCGTGCCGCCGTCGATCAGCGGTACGCCCCAGCGTCGGCAGAACACGCCCATCACCGCGTCCTCCTCGACCACCCGCATGTCGCACCACAGCGCCAGCTCGAGCCCGCCTGCCACCGCGTAGCCGCTGATCGCGGCGATCACCGGTTTGGACAGCACCATCCGGCTCGGCCCCATCGGCGCCATCCCGGTGCGGTGCACGGGGTTGGCGTCGCCGGTCTGGAAGGCCTTCAGATCGGCTCCGGCGCAGAAGGTTCCGTTGTCTCCCCACAGCACGGCGACGGCCGCGGAGTCGTCGCGATCGAACTCCTCGAACGCCGCGTACAGTTCGGCCGCGGCGGGACCGTTGACCGCGTTGCGCGCCTCGGGCCGGTTCATGATCACCGTCGTCACCGGGCCGTCGCGTTCGACCCGCACTCCACCGCTCATGTCGCCTCCATCAGTTCGGTACTGTCGCGCCGCGCGGACAATTCCGCGGCGAAGTCCTGGTAGGCCGCGCGCAGGGCGGCGCCGGGCCAGTCCGCGGGCAGCAGTTCGGCGGGCAGCACCGGGTCGGTGAGCAGGTGCCGCACGATCGCCGCGGCGACGACGAACCGCGCGGGAACGTCTGCCGCCGAGGCTATTTCGTCCAGCAGTCGACGGCCCTCAGCGGCCCAGCCGGTCAGATCCCACAGCCGCCCCGCCAGCTCGGCGGGGGCCTCGTCGCGCACGGTCATCAGCCGGCCGCGCTGCACCACGTCGGAAGGAAGCGCCACCTCGAGGTTGTCGGGCCGCAGCCACACTCCTTCGCGCAGCTCTCCGAACCGGTTGCGCTGTAGGCTGGTTCGCAGCGCCGCGCGGGTGCGCGCGTCGGTGCCGACGCTGGTGATGGCCAGCATCGTCCAGTCCCCGTTCCACGGCCGCAGCCGCGGGTCCAGCGCGTCGTCCTGGCGGCGCTGCCGCTCCAGCAGGCGGTCCGACAGCCGGTAGCCGTCGGCCGAGCGCACCAGGTCCCCGGCGCTGACCATCCGTGTCAGCGCCACCCGCACCGTCGACTCGCGCAGGTCGAAATCCGAGGTGAGCCTGATGAGTTCGCTGGCCGTCGCCCACGCCGGGTGGGCGCCCAGCAGGACGCTCAGCACCACCGAGCGGGCGGTCAGGCGCGACAGCGACCGGGCCATCAGACCCCGGAGGCCTTGCGCCCGTGGTCGCCGAACGGTTCGTCGCGCCGACGCACCGCCTCCCGGAACCCGTGTTCGCGGGCCTGCGCGACGAACGCGTGCCCCTCCGGGGTGTGCCGGGCGATCCCGTCGAACACTGTCGAGATCATCGCGCTGTTGGCGGTGCCCTGGTTGTACAGCGCGGAGTTCATCGCCAGCTTGACCATGATGAGCTGATTGACCGGCACCTGCGCGATGCGCTCCACCAGCCGTTCGGTGCGCTCGTCGAGGTCCTCGGGCGCGGGCGCCTCGACGGCCAGCCCCCATTCGGCGGCCTGGGCGCCGGTGATCGAATCACCGGTCAGCAGAAGGCGTTTGGCGCGCTGGTCGCCGAGCCGGTGGGCCCACATCCCGGCGGCGGGCACCCCCCACACGCGGGTGGGCGGGTATCCGATCTTGGCGTCGGCGGCGGCGATCACCTGGTCGGCGTGCAGCGCGATGTCGGTGCCGCCGGCGATGCAGTAGCCGTGGATCTTGACCACCGTGGGCTTGTCGCAGTGCATCAGGCTGGAGAAGCCGCGGACGAACCGGCTCATCATCTGGTAGTCGATCATCGGGTCCCACGGCTGGTCCGGCCGGGAGTTCTCGGCCTGGATCCGGCCCGACAGCACGGTGTCGCGGTACGGGCTGCCGCCACCGGCCGACGAGGATCCCTCGGCGTAGGCCGACAGGTCGAAGCCGGCGCAGAACCCCTCCCCGCGACCGGACACCAGGATCACGTGCACGTTGGGGTCGAGGTCGGCGCGTTCCACGCAGGCCGACAGCTCCAGCGGGGTGTCGGCGATGATCGCGTTGCCCTTCTCCGGCCGGTTGAACGTGATCCGCGCGACGCGACCGGTGACCTCGTAGGTCATGGTCTTGAGGTTGTCGAAGTCGACGGGCCTGATCGCATGCGTCATCGAGCGCTCCCCCTCCCCCGCGAGCAGACACAGAATCGCACTCTCACATCTGATTCCGTGCGATTCTGTGTCTGCTCGCCAGGAAAAGCGCCAGGAAAGGTCATCCCTTGACCAGCGCGCGTTCGAGGATCGGGCCGAGGTCCAGCCCGGCGGGCAGCGTGCCGAACGCCCCGCCCCAGGCCCCGCCCATCCGGGTGGCCAGGAACGCCTCGGCGACGGCCGGATGCCCGTGCCGCACCAGCAGCGAGCCCTGCAGCGCCAGGCAGATGTCCTCGGACACCTTGCGGGCGCGGTACTGGATGGTCTCCAGATCGCCCAGGGACGACCGCAGCCCGGACACGAACGCGTCCAGCCGCGCATCGGCGCCGGAGGTCACAGACAGCTCGTCGAACAGCACGTCGACGCACTCGGGCCGGGTTGCCATGGCGCGCAACGTATCCAGCGCGCTGACGTTGCCGGAGCCCTCCCAGATGCCCATCAGCGGGGCCTCGCGGTACAGCCGGGCCATGCCGAAGTCCTCGACGTAGCCGTTGCCGCCCAGGCATTCCATCGCCTCGGCCGCGTGCGGGGTGGCGCGCTTGCACACCCAGTACTTGGCGGCGGCCAGCCCGATGCGGCGCAGCAGCGTCTCGCGCTGGTCCCCGCGCACCGCGGCGTCCGTCGCACCGGCCATCCGCATCGCCACCACGGTGGCGGCCTCGGCCTCCACGGCCAGGTCGGCCAGCACGTTGCGCATCAGCGGCTGGTCGATCAGATAGGCGCCGAATGCCTTGCGGTGCTGGGCGTGGTGGATCGCGCGGGCCAGGCCGTTGCGCATCGAGGTGGCGCTGCCCAGCGTGCAGTCCAGCCGGGTGAGGTTGACCATCTCGATGATCGTCGGGACACCGCGGCCCTCCTCGCCGACCAGCCAGGCCACCGCGCCGTCGTACTCGACCTCCGAGGAGGCGTTGGCGTGGTTGCCCAGCTTGTCCTTGAGCCGCTGCAGGAACATCCGGTTGCGGGTGCCGTCGGGCAGCACACGCGGCAGCAGGAAGCACGACAGCCCGCCCGGCGCCTGCGCGAGCACCAGGAAGATGTCGCACATCGGCGCCGAGGTGAACCACTTGTGCCCGGTCAGCGAGTAGCTGCCGTCACCGTTGGGCACCGCCTGGGTGGTGCCGGCGCGCACGTCGGAGCCGCCCTGCTTCTCGGTCATCGACATGCCCGCGGTGATCCCGGCCTTGGTGGTCGGCACCTTGAGCTCGGGGTCGTAGACGCGGCTGGTCAGCAGCGGCTCGTAGACGGCGGCCAGTTCGGGGTTGTGCCGCAGCGCCGGAACCACCGCGTAGGTCATCGAGATCGGGCAGACGTGGCCGGGTTCGGGTGTCCAGACCGACATCTTGGCCGCGCGCACGACGTGGGCGCCGGGCCGGTCGTCGGCCCACGGCGCGGCGTGCAGGCCGTGTGCGATCGCGGTGCTCATCAGCGAGTGGTAGGCCGGGTCGTACTCGACCTCGTCGATGCGGTGGCCGTAGCGGTCGTGGGTGTGCAGCACCGGTTGGTTGCGGTCGGCGAGTTCGCCCCAGCGCTGGGCCTGCGCGGAGCCGCTGAGCGCGCCGAGTTCGGTGACCTCGTCGAGGCCCCACTGGCCGCCTTCGCGGATCAGCGCCTCGGTCAGCACCGGCGAGGTGGCCGGGTTGTAGTCCTCCAGGGGCGGGACCTGGTTGGTGACGACGTGTGTGTCGGGCATGACAGCGATGTTACATTTCCACGACGCTTGTCGGAAGAATGTAATAGATTCGTTTCGGTCATGCAGCCCAACTCCGTGGTCCACGCCGCCGACCTGACCCTCGAGCACGAGCCCGTGCCCGCCGCGCAGTCCGTGCGCGACTACCCCACCACCGCCGCCGTCGAGCTCGGCGAGTTCAACGGCCTCGAGGTCGGCGTGTGGGAGATGAGCCCGGGCGTGATGACCGACGTCGAGGCCGACGAGGTGTTCGTGGTGCTCTCCGGCGCGGCCACCGTCGAATTCGCCGACGGCACCCCGGCCCTGACGCTGGGCCCGGGCGACGTGGTCCGGCTGGCCGCGGGCGCGCAGACGGTGTGGACGGTGACCGAGACGCTGCGCAAGGTTTATCTGACCTGACCACGCGCGGCGCCGCGGTCCGGTAATAAGGGGCGGATGGAGACCTCGACGCTTCGCGAGGCATTGGCGCGTCGTCTGTACCGCCGGTCCGTCGTCGCCAGCACCATCACCCTGCCCGCCGTGCCGGCGATGATCGACGAGTACATGCGGATGTGCGACGCGATCTTCACCGCGGTCGGCCGCAAGTTCACCCCGGAGCAGCTCGACGACTGCCGCGGCATCATCGCCGAACAGGTGGCGATCGCCTACGAGCAGTCGCCGCGCTCCAACATCGTCATCACGATCGACGCCCCGGTCGGCACCGTGCTGAACTACCACGTCCGGGCCGAGTGGTACACGCTCGACGGCGCGTACTCGACGTGGCTGTCGACGCGTCAGCCGCCGCTGTTCGGTTCGCACCCCGACGCCCGGGTATGGGCGCTGGCCGGCGAGGCCACCGATCCGGCGGGCTTCCCGGTGCTCGACATCGGGGCGGGCACCGGGCGCAACGCGCTGGCGCTGGCGCGGCGCGGTCATCCGGTCGACGCGGTGGAGATGACGGCCGATTTCGCCGACGCCATCCGCGCCGACGCCGAGCGGGAACGGCTCGGGGTGCGGGTGCTCACCGGGGACATCTTCGCGACGACGGATGCTCTGCGCGACGACTACCGGCTCATCCTGTTGGCGGAGGTGGTGTCGGACTTCCGCACCACGCAGGAGCTGCGGTCGGTGTTCGAACTCGCGGCGGCGCGGCTGGCACCCGGCGGACGGTTGGTGTTCAACGCGTTTCTGGCCCGCGACGGCTATGAACCCGACAGTGCCGCACGCGAACTCGGCCAGCAGGTGTACACCAGCGTGTTCACTCGCGACGAGATGGCCGCCGCCGCAGCGGGTCTACCGGTCGACCTGGTCGCCGATGACTCGGTCTACGAGTACGAGAAGGCCAATCTGCCCGACGGGGCGTGGCCGCCGACGGGCTGGTACGCCAACTGGGTCAGCGGTCAGGACCTGTTTGATCTGGATCGGGAACGAAGCCCGATAGAGATGCGCTGGCTCGTCTACGAGTCTCGTACCAGTTGAGGATCAGCAGCACGACGGTCGCCAGCGCCCAGCCCAGCAGCAGGTCGATGACGTAGTGCTCGGCGGTGTAGACCAGGGTGAACGCCATGATCAGCGGGTAGGCGACCAGCACGGGTCGCCAGCCGCGGTGCAGCCGGTTCCACAGGAACACCGACAGCGCCAGTGACAGCCCGGCGTGCAGGGACGGGATGGCGGCCACCAGGTTGACGCTGGCCTGTCCGGCGTCGATCAGCGCGCTGGCGGTGTGCAGTTCCAGCTTGCGCCAACCACGTCCGACGATCCGCTCGATCCACGGGTTGGCGCCGTCCTGCGCGCTCTGCATGGCGCCGAGCAGACCGCCGTCGGGAACTCCCTTGGCGGACTTGTACATACAGCGCGGACCGGCGGGACCGCCCTCGACGTCGACGGGGGTGCAGCGGGCGGCGGCCCACGGCGGTGCGGCGGGCAGCAGTGCGTAGATGACCAGCGCGGCGAACGACAGCCCGACGAACAGCCGCACGAACGCCTTCCACTCCTCGCGGTTGCGCAGCCACAGCACGGCGGCGATCACGTACGGGAGGATGAAGAACGACATGTAGACGGTGCTGATGCCGATCTCCCACCACGGCGGGTGTGGCAGTTTGAGCCGTTCCTGCAGCCAGACCGTCGGCACGACACCGTTGAACAGGAAGCGGTCGGCGTCGATCTGCCAGTGCCACAGGGTGGGCCGGCCGAGCAGGTCGGCGGCGCCGCGGGTGAGGTCGTAGGCCAGCAGCACCAGCGCGAACGGCAGCCAGTCGCGGATGACGTAGAGCATCCTGCGGCCCCGGCCGATGCTGGCGCACAGCAGGCCGGTGGCGATGTAGAGCAGCAGCAGTTCGCGGTTGAAGGCGAAGCCGGTGGTGATGGTGCGGTAGACGATGACGACGGCCCAGATCAGCACGGCGACGCGCCGGATGATCGTGAAGTACCGGTCCCGCCTGCCGGCCACCTCAGGCGTCTGCACCTGGGGCTCGTCGGCCGCCACGGCGGCGCGCGGCGGCGCCAGCGAAGGCTCGTCGACCGTGGACACGCGGACGAATCTAGTTCACCCGGCGGTCACCTGCAGTTATGCAGCGCGTCGTTTGCCGGATCGTGATTCAGACGTTCTCGCGCAAAAAGGCGATGTCATCCTTGCGGCCCTCGTCGGAGGTCTCGCAGATCACCGGGGCGTCGGCGGCCTTGACCACCGCGACCAGCAGCTGCGGGTCGATCTGCCCGGAGCCGAAGTTGGCGTGCCGGTCGGCGCCCGAGCCGGCGGCGTCGCGGGAGTCGTTGCAGTGCACCAGGTCGATGCGGCCGGTGATCGCCTTGATCCGGTCGACGGCGTCGATCAGCGCCTCGCCGGCCGCCCAGGCGTGGCAGGTGTCCAGGCAGAAGCCGATGCCCTTGTCGCCGATGTGGTCCCACAGCCGGGCGATGGTGTCGAAGTGGCGGGCCATCGCGTGGTCGCCGCCCGCGGTGTTCTCCAGGTAGACCGGCACGTCGGTCTGCAGATAGTCCAGCGCCTTGACCCAGCGCTCGAAGCCGGCCTCCATGTCGTTGTCGTCGGCGTGGCCGCCGTGCACGATCACCGCCTTGGCGCCGACCTCGGCGGCCGCGTCGCAGGTGTCCTGCAGGATCTTGCGCGACGGGATGCGGACCCGGTTGTTGGCCGAGGCGACGTTGATCAGGTACGGCGCGTGGATGTAGATCGGGATGCTCGACGCCTTCAGGACCTCGGCGTCCTCGCGCGGCTTGGGCTTCTTCCAGCTCTGCGGGTTGCCGAGGAAGAACTGGACGACGTCGGCGCCGTCGGCCTGGGCGTGGGCGAGCGGGTCGTCGCCGCTGACGTGAGATCCGATGAGCACGTAGTCGAGTCTAGGCAGGCGACGATCAAAGCGGCGAGGAACGAGCCGCGATGAGGAGCCTGCCCATCCGACACCGCAGGCGACGATCAAGCGGCGAGGAACGAGCCGCGTCCCACGGTTGGGACACCCGGGAGTCACGACTTTGTTGCGCTTTGGCGCAGGTGGGCGCGTACGCGCGCCGACACGCCACGGGCACGACAGGCTACCCCCTAGTTGCTGCCCCGGGGAGATGGTCAATGGACGTGGATCGGTGTCGCGCCACGGTGTTCCTGCAGGAGTCCATGCGGCGATCGCTCGCGGCCAAAATCGGCGCCGAGGTGGTGTCGATGCAGCGCTGCATGCTCGCCGAGGGGCACCGTGACGCCCACTCCGGTGTGCCCAACGCCGACGGCCGGCCGCTGTTGCGTTGGCAGGGCCGCGGGATCCGGTTGTCGGAGGCGACCTACAACGGTACGCCGGACAACAACGGCTCCCGCCACGCCGTCGCCGAGGCCACCCCGCACCACCATCACCACCACGAGGCCCCGGCCCCCGAACCCGCCGAGACCGCGGATCACCGCCGCGACGACCCGTTGTGGGCGATCGCCGCGGCGCTGGAACGACTGGCCGACGCGATCTCGGCGGCACTGGCCCGGCGGTGAAACCCCGGCCACGCGCGCTGAGTATTGCAAAGTAAACTCAGTCGCATGACCGTCCATCCCCTCGACGACGCCGTCCGCCTCACCCCCGGCGCCGACGGTGCGCTGGTCGGCCGGACCACGGCCCCGTACGCCAACATGGTCGGCCCGTTCGGCGGCACCACCGCAGCGGCCCTGCTGCACGCCGTGGAACTGCACGACGACCGGGCCGGTGACCCCGTCGCGCTGACGGTGAACTTCGCCGCCCCGATCGCCGAGGGCGAGTTCCGGATCGACACCGCCCTGATGCGCGCCAACCGGACCAACCAGCACTGGACGATGACCCTGACCCAGCCGAACGGTGTGATGACCACGGCCACCGCGGTTTTCGGGATCCGCCGGGAGACCTGGTCGGAGGTGGAGGCCGTCATGCCCGACGCGCCGGCGCCCGAGACGCTGGAGCGCTTCCCCACCCTCGAGGGCATTCCGTTCATGCGCAACTACGACCTGCGCTACGTCGCCGGTCCCCCGCCGGTGGACGGTGTGGGGCAGCCGTCGTCGACGACGACGCTGTGGGCCCGCGACTACCCGGCCCGCCCGCTGGACTTCGCCGCGCTGACCGCGCTGTCGGACATCTTCTATCCGCGCATCTACCGGCGCCTGGGCAGGCCGGTGCCGGCGGGGACGATCTCGATGACGACGTACTTCCACGTCGACGCCGCCGGGCTGGCCGCGGTGGGCGACGAGTTCGTGCTCGCCACCGCCCGCGGCCAGCAGTACGCCCGGGGCTACCTGGACCAGACCGGTCAGGTGTGGTCGCGCGACGGGCGACTGCTGGTGACGACGCACCAGATCGTCTACTACAAGGACTGATCGGACCCGCGCCGAGTGTGGGCTTGTGACACGCCAAACCCGCCGAACCCGTGCGGGTAACCCACGTTCGGCACGGAAAGCGTCAGGTCTGCGTCGACAGCAGGAACGCCAGGTACCCCAGGTACGCCGCGACCATCAGCCCGCCCTCGAGCCGGCTGACGCGGCGACCGGAGATGAAGATCGGGATGCAGGCCAGCGCGACGGCCACCATGATCGGGATGTCGATGCGCACCAGGCTGTTCGGCAGGTCCATCCCGGCGGCGGGCACCAGCGCGGTGACGCCGAGGATCAGCAGGATGTTGTAGATGCTGCTGCCGATCAGGTTGCCGACCGCGATGTCGCGGTCGCCGCGGATCGTCGAGATCAGGGTGGTCACCAGTTCGGGCGCGGACGTGCCGATCGCCACCACCGTCAACCCGATCAGCGCGTCGGACACCCCGAACTGGCGGGCCATCCCGACCGCCCCGTCGACCAGCCAGTCCGCCCCGATCACGATGACGACGATGCCGCCGATCGTCATCAGCACGTTGGCGAACATCCGCCGCCCCTCGGCCGGCCCGGTCCCGCCGTCGCCGGCGTCGAACTCCTCGGCCAACTCGGCCTCGAACTCCGCTACCACCGCCCGGGATTCCCGCAGGGCCGACCAGATCACCACCCCGGTGTAGACCAGCGCCAGCACGACCAGGATGGCGCCGTCGGTGCGGTTCATCCGCCCGTCGACGGTGACCGCCCACAGCGTCAGCGCCGCGGCGGCCATCATCGGCAGCTCGAGCCGGATGGTGCGGGTCTCCAGCCGCAGCGGCAGGATGAACGCGCTGAGCCCGAGGATCAGCAGGATGTTGACGATGTTGGTGCCTGCGATGTTGCCGACCGCCAGCGCGCCGCTGCCGCCCTGCGCCGCCACCACGCCGACCGCCAGTTCGGGCGCGCTGGTGCCGATCGACACGATGGTCAGGCCGATGATGATCGGGCTGATCCCCAGCCGCGCCGCCACGCCCGCACCGCCGCGGACCATGATCTCGGCGCCGACGATCAGCAGCGCCAGCCCCGCCGCGAACCAGACGGAGTGCGCGAGCATCAGCAGGCCACTCGTCGCCGAGTGTCGGCTTGATACACGCAAAACCCCCTAAACCCGTGCGGGTAACCCACGTTCGCCGCAAGTTAGCACGGGTGGTCAGCGTGCCAGTTCCGGACTCGCCCCCTCTGCGAGCGCACCACCCCGCGACGTGTCCTTCAGGTCGACACCGGAGCGGCCGAGCCGGCGCGCGCCCTCGACCAGTGCGGCACACACCGCCGCGGCCTCGGCGTAGCTCAGCCCGTTGCCGTGGATGTTGGAGATGCAGTTGCGGTCGGCGTCGGTCCGGCCCGGGACGGGATGGTGGGTGAGGTAGATGCCCACGCTGTCGGACACCGACAGGCCCGGCCGCTCCCCGATCAGCACCAACACGGTCTGCACCCCGAGGGCCGCGCCGATGTGGTCGCCGATGGCCACCCGGGCCTGGGTCGCGACGACGGGCGGCGCGATCCGGTAGCGGCCGTCGAACACCGTCAGCATCGCCTCGACCAACGGCACCGCATGCCGCGCGATCGCCTGGGCGGACAGCCCGTCGGCGATGACGAGACCGACGTCGGCCCCGGTGTGCGGCAGGCTCGTCGTGTCGGCCGGGATGCGCCCGAGGTCGGGCCGGCGCAGATACTCACCGCGGTCCCGGGCCTGGCTGCTGACGCGGTGCACCGGCCCCAGCCCGAGCGGCTCCAAATCCGCGACGACGGCGTCGACGTCGAGCGGGATGTGCACGGCGTCGCGCGCCAGGGCGTGGTCGGCCTTGAACCGCAGCACCGAACCGACCGGTTCGGACACCCCGGCCGCACCCAGCCCGATGCGGGCCGGGGTGAACGTCCGCAGCGGTGCCCACGCGTCGTCGGCGACGTGGTCGAGCGTCATCAGCCCACCCCCAGCGCCCGCAGTTCGGACATGTCGAGTTCGGCGGGCCGGACCCGGCCGGCGCCGTCGGCGATGCCCATCCGCATCAGCCACTGCTCGAATTCCGGTGCGGCCCTCAGGTTCAGCACACGCCGGACGTAGAGCACATCGTGGAACGACAGGCTCTGGTAGCCGAGCATCACGTCGTCGGCGCCGGGCACCGCGATGACGAACGCCGCACCGGCCGCGCCCAGCAGCGTCAGCAGGATGTCCATGTCGTCCTGGTCGGCCTCGGCGTGGTTGGTGTAGCACACGTCGACACCCATCGGCAGGCCGAGCAGCTTGCCGCAGAAGTGGTCCTCCAGGCCGGCGCGGATGATCTGCTTGCCGTCGTAGAGGTATTCCGGCCCGATGAAGCCGACCACCGTGTTGATCAGCAGCGGTTCCAGGGCGCGGGCCAGACCGTACGCGCGCGCCTCCAGGGTCTGCTGGTCGACCGGCCTGCCGTCGACGCCGATGTGGGCGTTGGCGGACAGCGCTGAGCCCTGGCCGGTTTCGAGGTACATGACGTTATCGCCGAGGGTGCCGCGGTTGAGTTCACGCGCGGCGGCGTTGGCCTCCAACAGCATCGGCACGGTCACCCCGAAGCTGTCGTTGGCCTTCTCGGTGCCGGCGATCGACTGGAAGACCAAGTCCACCGGCACGTTTCGCTCGATCAGTCCCATCGTCGTGGTCACATGTGTGAGCACGCAGGTCTGGGTGGGGATGTCGAAGCGCTGACGGATGTCGTCGAGCAGGTGCAGCAGGTCGGCGACCGCCTCGGGCGAGTCGGTGGCGGGGTTGATGCCGATGACGGCGTCACCGCAGCCGTTGAGCAGCCCGTCGAGAACCGAGGCGGCGACGCCCTTCGGGTGGTCGGTCGGGTGGTTGGGTTGCAGCCGCGTCGCCAGCCGGCCGGGCAGCCCGATGGTGGTGCGGAACGCCGATGTCGGCGCGACGGCGGACGCGGCGAGGATCAGGTCCTGGTTGCGCATGATCTTCGACGCGGCGGCCACCATCTCCGGGGTCAGCCCGGGTGCGACGGCGGCGATGCGCTCGGCGCCGTCGTCGCGGACGGCCATGCTCATCAGCCAGTCGCGGAAGCCGCCGACGGTCATGTGGGACAGGTGCGAAGCGAAGACCTGCTTGTCGTGGGTGTCGATGATGAGCCGGGTCACCGAGTCGGTCTCATACGGCACGACCGGATCCTTGAGGATGGTCGTCAGCGGGATGTCGGCCAGCACCCACTGCGCCGCGGCCCGTTCGGCGTCGGATTCGGCGGCGCACCCGGCCAGCTCGTCGCCGGAGCGCCGGGGGCTGGCCTTGGCCAGCACGTCGACCAGTCCGTGGAACTGATAGGTCCGCCCGCCAATCGACTGCGAATAGCTCAATGCGACTCCAGAACACGCGTGGGTTTGGCGACCGTCGGCATTGAAGGCCAGGTAGTGAATCTCATGCTAGGGACAACCCGGCACCCCTGCCACTCGATCATCTGCCGCCGAGTGTGGGCTTAATACACGTAAAACCGCCGAAAAGCGTGCGGGTAACCCACGTTCGCGGCAAAACGAAAAGGCCCCCGCGCGGACGCGGGGGCCTTTCCGTGGACTAGCTACCGGTAATCGCTGTAGCCGTAGTCGTCCAGCGGCACCGCGGCGCCCGTCGACTGGCCGAAGTCCGGGCTGTAGTACTGATCCTCGTAGGACGGGATCGTGTACGCGGCGGCCCGGGCCTCCTCGGTCGGCTGCACCTGGATGTTGCGGTAGCGGTTGATGCCGGTACCGGCCGGGATCAGCTTGCCGATGATCACGTTCTCCTTCAGACCCTGCAGCTTGTCGCTGCGGCAGTTGATCGCCGCATCGGTCAGCACGCGGGTGGTCTCCTGGAACGACGCCGCCGACAGCCACGAGTCGGTGGCCAGCGACGCCTTCGTGATACCCATCAGCACCGGGCGACCGGCCGCGGGCTCGCCACCCTCGGCGACGACCCGGCGGTTCTCGGCCTCGAACTCCGCGCGCTCGGTCAGCGAGCCGGGCAGGAACTCCGTCGAGCCCGAGTCGATGATCGTGACGCGACGCAGCATCTGCCGGACGATGACCTCGATGTGCTTGTCGTGGATCGACACGCCCTGGGCCCGGTAGACCTCCTGGACCTCCTTGACGAGGTGGATCTGCACCTCGCGCGGGCCCTGGACACGCAGCACCTCGTGCGGGTCGGCCGCACCTTCCATCAGCTGCTGGCCCACCTCGACGTGGTCGCCGTCGGCGAGCAGGCGCTCGGTGCCGTCCTCGTGCTTGAACACCTTCAGGCGCTGACGACGAGACAGCTTGTCGTACACCACCGGTTCGCCACCGTCATCCGGGATGATGGTGATCTTGTAGAACCGGTCGCCCTCCTCCAGCTGCACGCGGCCGGACACGTCGGCGATCGGGGCCTTGTTGCGCGGCACGCGGGCCTCGAACAGCTCCTGCACACGCGGCAGACCACCGGTGATGTCCTCACCGACGCCACCCTGGTGGAACGTACGCATGGTCAGCTGCGTACCGGGCTCACCGATGGACTGGGCGGCGACGATGCCGACGGCCTCGCCGATGTCGACGAGCTTGCCGGTGGCCATCGAGCGGCCGTAGCACATCGCGCACACGCCGGTGCCGGTGGCGCAGGTCAGCACGGAGCGGACCTTCACCTCGGTGATACCGGCCGACAGCAGCGCCTCGATCTGCGGGTCGCCCAGGTCGCGGCCGCGCTCGACGATGACGTTGCCGTCCGCGTCGACCGCGTCCTGCGCCAGGGTGCGGGCGTAGGCCGACGTCTCGATGTGCGCATCGCGCACCAGCGTGCCGTCGGGCTGCTTCTCCGCCAGCGTGACCAGGATGCCGCGCTCGGTCTCGCAGTCGTGCTCGCGGACGATGACGTCCTGCGACACGTCCACCAGACGACGGGTCAGGTAACCCGAGTCGGCGGTGCGAAGCGCCGTGTCCGCCAGACCCTTTCGGGCACCGTGGGTGTTGATGAAGTACTCCAGCACCGTCAGGCCCTCGCGGAACGAGGACTTGATCGGACGCGGGATGAACTCACCCTTCGGGTTGGTCACCAGACCCTTCATGCCGGCCAGCGTTCGGGTCTGGGTGAAGTTACCCGTCGCACCCGAGTCCACGATCGTGATGATCGGGTTGTCCTTCGGGTAGTGCGCCCGCAGCGCCTCACCGACCTCTTCGGTGGCGTCCTGCCAGATCTTGACCAGGGCGTCGTTGCGCTCGTCGTGGTTGAGAGCACCGCGCTGGTACTTCTTCTCGATCGCGTCGGCTTCACGCTCGTAGCGGTCGAGGATCTCCTTCTTCTGCGGCGGCACGAGCACGTCGGCCATCGACACGGTGACACCCGAACGGGTGGCCCAGTAGAAGCCGGCGTCCTTGAGCTTGTCCACGGTCTGCGCCACCACGATCATCGGGTAACGCTCGGCGAGATCGTTGACGATCCGCGCCTGGACCTTCTTGTGCATCTGCTCGTTGACGAACGGATACCCGTGCGGCAGAAGCTCGTTGAACATGACCCGGCCCAGCGTGGTCTCCGCGGTCCAGGCGTCGCCCGGCTTCCAGCCCTCCGGGAACAGCTCGGCCTCGATGTCGGCGGGCGGACGCAGCTGCGTCAACCGCACCTTGATCTTGGCCCGCACGCTCAGCGCGCCGCGGTCCATCGCCATGATGGCCTCGGCCGGGCTGCTGTACACACCCTGCTCCGGGCCTTCGCTCGACGCGGGCTTGTACTCGCCCTTGTCGCCCTCGACCATCGTGGTCAGGTAGTACAGGCCGGTCACCATGTCCAGACGCGGCATGGCCAGCGGGCGGCCCGACGCGGGCGACAGGATGTTGTTCGACGACAGCATCAGGATGCGCGCCTCGGCCTGCGCCTCCGCCGACAGCGGAAGGTGCACGGCCATCTGGTCACCGTCGAAGTCGGCGTTGAACGCCTCGCAGACCAGCGGGTGCAGCTGAATGGCCTTGCCCTCCACCAGCTGCGGCTCGAAGGCCTGGATACCGAGGCGGTGCAGCGTGGGTGCGCGGTTCAGCAGCACCGGGTGCTCGGCGATGACCTCTTCGAGGACGTCCCACACCTGCGGCCGCTGCCGCTCCACCATGCGCTTTGCGCTCTTGATGTTCTGCGCGTGGTTCAGGTCGACCAGACGCTTCATCACGAACGGCTTGAACAGCTCCAGCGCCATCAGCTTGGGCAGACCGCACTGGTGCAGCTTGAGCTGCGGGCCGACCACGATGACCGAACGGCCCGAGTAGTCGACGCGCTTACCGAGCAGGTTCTGGCGGAACCGGCCCTGCTTGCCCTTGAGCAGATCCGACAGCGACTTCAGCGGACGGTTGCCCGGCCCGGTGACCGGGCGGCCGCGGCGGCCGTTGTCGAACAGCGCGTCCACCGACTCCTGAAGCATGCGCTTCTCGTTGTTGACGATGATCTCGGGCGCGCCGAGGTCGATCAGTCGCTTCAGGCGGTTGTTGCGGTTGATGACGCGGCGGTACAGGTCGTTCAGGTCGGAGGTGGCGAAGCGGCCACCGTCGAGCTGGACCATCGGGCGCAGCTCCGGCGGGATCACCGGCACCGCGTCGAGCACCATGCCCATCGGCGAGTTGCTCGAGTTCTGGAACGCGGCGACCACCTTCAGGCGCTTGAGCGCGCGAAGCTTCTTCTGCCCCTTGCCGTTGCGGATGATCTCGCGCAGCTGCTCGGCCTCGGCGTCGATGTCGAAGTTCTCGATGAGCTTCTTGATCGCCTCGGCACCCATGGCGCCCTCGAAGTACTCGCCGTAGCGGTCCTGCAGCTCGCGGTAGAGCACCTCGTCGACGATGAGCTGCTTGGGCGCCAGCTTGGTGAAGGTGTTCCAGATCTCGTCGAGCCGGTCCAGCTCACGCTGGGCCCGGTCGCGGATCTGGCGCATCTCACGCTCGCCGCCGTCGCGCACCTTGCGGCGCACGTCGCTCTTGGCGCCTTCCTTCTCCAGCTCGGCCAGGTCGTCCTCGAGCTTCTTCGCGCGCTCGGCCAGGTCGAGGTCACGCTGGTCCTCGATCGCCTTGCGCTCGACGGCCATCTCGGCCTCCAGCGTCGAGAGCTCGTTGTGGCGCATCTCGTCGTTGACCGACGTGATGACGTACGCGGCGAAGTAGATGATCTTCTCGAGATCCTTCGGCGCCAGGTCGAGCAGGTACCCGAGCCGCGAGGGCACACCCTTGAAGTACCAGATGTGCGTGACGGGGGCGGCCAGCTCGATGTGGCCCATCCGCTCACGGCGCACCTTGGCGCGGGTCACCTCGACGCCGCAGCGCTCGCAGATGATGCCCTTGAAGCGGACGCGCTTGTACTTACCGCAGTAGCACTCCCAGTCGCGAGTCGGTCCGAAGATCTTCTCGCAGAACAGGCCGTCCTTCTCAGGCTTGAGCGTGCGGTAGTTGATGGTCTCGGGCTTCTTGACCTCGCCGTAGGACCACTGACGGATGTCGTCTGCGGTGGCCAGGCCGATCCGGAGCTCATCGAAGAAGTTGACGTCTAGCACGTAACTCCCTTTCCCCTTTCGGGATTAGTAACTAAGGCCCTCAGGCCAAATCCTCGACAGAAGCAGACTCGTTGCGCGACAGGTTGATTCCCAAGTTCGCCGCAGCGCGCTCGAGATCCTCGTCGTCGCCGTCGCGCATCTCGATCGCGGCGCCGTCCGAAGACAGCACCTCGACGTTGAGGCACAACGACTGCAGCTCCTTGAGCAGCACCTTGAACGACTCCGGAATGCCCGGCTCGGGGATGTTCTCGCCCTTGACGATCGCCTCGTACACCTTGACGCGGCCGACCGTGTCGTCGGACTTGATGGTCAGCAGCTCCTGCAGCGTGTAGGCGGCGCCGTAGGCCTGCATGGCCCAACATTCCATCTCACCGAAGCGCTGGCCACCGAACTGCGCCTTACCGCCCAGCGGCTGCTGGGTGATCATCGAGTACGGGCCGGTGGAGCGCGCGTGGATCTTGTCGTCCACCAGGTGGTGCAGCTTGAGGATGTACATGTAGCCAACCGTCACCGGGTACGGGAACGGTTCGCCGCTGCGTCCGTCGTAGAGGATGGCCTTGCCGTCGCCGTCGACCATCTGCTCGCCGTCGCGGTTGGGCAGCGTGGAGGACAGCAGACCCTGCAGCTCCTCCTCGCGGGCACCGTCGAACACCGGGGTGGCGACGATGCTGTTCGGCTCCGCTTCGCGAAGATCCTCGGGGAGGTTCTTCGCCCACTCCGGATCACCCTCGATCTTCCAGCCGGCCTTGGCCACCCACCCGAGGTGGGTCTCCAGGATCTGGCCGATGTTCATACGACGCGGCACGCCGTGGGTGTTGAGGATGATGTCCACCGGGGTGCCGTCGGGCAGGAACGGCATGTCCTCGACGGGCAGGATCTTGCCGATGACGCCCTTGTTGCCGTGGCGGCCGGCCAGCTTGTCACCGTCGGAGATCTTGCGCTTCTGCGCGACGTAGACGCGGACCAGCTCGTTGACGCCGGCGGGCAGCTCGTCGTCGTCCTCGCGGGAGAACACGCGGATGCCGATGACCTTGCCGGACTCACCGTGCGGCACCTTCAGCGACGTGTCGCGGACCTCGCGGGCCTTCTCACCGAAGATGGCGCGCAGCAGGCGCTCCTCGGGGGTCAGCTCGGTCTCACCCTTCGGGGTGACCTTGCCGACCAGGATGTCGCCGTCGCGGACCTCGGCGCCGATGCGGACGATGCCGCGCTCGTCGAGGTCGGCCAGCACCTCATCGGAGACGTTCGGGATGTCCCGGGTGATCTCCTCGGCGCCCAGCTTGGTGTCGCGGGCGTCGATCTCGTGCTCCTCGATGTGGATCGAGGTGAGCACGTCCTCCTCAACCAGGCGGCTGGAGAGGATGATCGCGTCCTCGTAGTTGTGGCCTTCCCACGGCATGATCGCCACGAGCAGGTTCTTACCGAGCGCCATCTCACCGTTCTCGGTGCACGGCCCGTCGGCGATGACCTGGCCCGCCTCGACCCGCTGGCCGGCGTCGACGATCGGACGCTGGTTGGCGCAGGTGCCGTGGTTGGACCGGGCGAACTTGCGCAGACGGTAGGTCTGGCGCGTGCCGTCGTCGGCCATCACCGTGATGTAGTCGGCGCTGACCTCCTCGATCACACCGGCCTTGTCGCTGACGACGACGTCGCCGGCGTCGATGGCCGCACGCAGCTCCATACCGGTGCCGACCAGCGGGGCCTCGCTGCGCACCAGCGGAACCGCCTGGCGCTGCATGTTGGCGCCCATCAGGGCGCGGTTGGCGTCGTCGTGCTCGAGGAACGGGATCATGGCCGTCGCGACCGACACCATCTGGCGCGGCGAGACGTCCATGTAGTCGACCTGGTCGGCCGAGACGTACTCGACCTCGCCGCCCTTGCGGCGCACCAGGACGCGCTCCTCGAGGAAGCGGCCGTTCTCGTCGGTCGGCGAGTTGGCCTGCGCCACGACGTGGCGGTCCTCCTCGTCGGCGGTCAGGTAGTCGATCTCGTCGGTGACGACACCGTCGATGACCTTGCGGTACGGCGTCTCGATGAAGCCGAACGGGTTGACCCGGGCGTACACCGACAGCGAGCCGATCAGACCGATGTTCGGACCCTCAGGGGTCTCGATCGGGCACATGCGGCCGTAGTGGCTGTGGTGCACGTCGCGGACCTCGAGGCCGGCGCGCTCACGGGACAGACCGCCCGGGCCCAGCGCCGACAGGCGGCGCTTGTGGGTCAGACCCGACAGCGGGTTGTTCTGGTCCATGAACTGCGACAGCTGGCTGGTGCCGAAGAACTCCTTGATCGCCGCCACGACGGGACGGATGTTGATCAGGGTCTGCGGCG
>Ga0180218_1000967_pt1 | contig 19856 bp, 12 predicted proteins | sample eDN3rd37CKraftBY_FD_151334 | JGI IMG/M metagenome (GOLD analysis project Ga0180218, IMG submission 151334) | Enriched backyard soil microbial communities from Emeryville, California, USA - eDNA 3rd pass 37_C Kraft BY (version 2) (version 2) | ecosystem: Environmental > Terrestrial > Soil >...
TGCTACCCGGCCCTGCACAGGTAGGCGGCGCGAGGCTTGTTCCAGCCCGGCCACGAACCAACAACCTATAAGGATACAAGGAGACACCCACCATGAAAATCCGAAGTTTTCCCCGGCCCGCCACCGCGACCCGCCTGTGCGCCGCCCTCACGCTCTCGTTCGGCCTGGCGGCAGGCGCCAGCGCCGACGTTACCGTAGGCGTGATACTGTCCACCACCGGCCCGGCCGCCTCTTTGGGCCAGCCGGCTGAAAACACCGTCAAGCTGTGGCCCGACAGCATCGGCGGCGAGAAGCTGAAGGTGATCATGCTGAACGATGCCAGCGACCCCACCGAGGCGTCCCGCCAGGCCGCCAAGCTCATCAACGAAGAAAAAGTCGACGTCATCGTCGGCTCGTCCGTCACGCCTCCCTCCATCGCCATTGTCGAAGTCGCCGGCAACTCGGCCACGCCGGTCATCGCCCTGGGCGGCGGCAACGCCATCATCGAGCCCCAGGAAGGCGCCCGCACCTGGGCCTTCAAGATGGCGGCCCCGGAAGCGATCTCGGTACAGCGCGCCCTTGAACACATGGCTGCCCACGGCGTCAAGAAGGCCGGTGCCATTGCGGTCTCGACCAGCTACGGCAATGGCTTCCTGAATGCCTTTACCGAACAGGCCAAGGACCACGGCATAGAAATCAGCGGGGTCGAACGCTATGGCGCGCAAGACCTGAGCGTCACCGCGCAGATATTGCGCCTGGTCGCGGCCAAGCCCGACGCCATCTACATCCTCAGCTTCGGCACGCCGGCCTTCCTGCCCCAGGCCGAACTGGCCAAGCGCGGCTACCAGGGCAAAATCTACCAGACCCATGGGGTGGCCAACGCCGACTTCCTGCGCGTGGGCGGCAAAGACGTGGAAGGCACTTTCCTGGCGGTTGCCCCCGTGCTGGTGGCCGAACAACTGCCCGAGGACGACCCCACCAAGAAGGCGGGCGTCGACTACGTAAGCCAGTACGAAGGCAAGCACGGCGCGGGCACGCGTTCGCTGTTCGGCTCCACCGCCTGGACGGCCCTGAACTGGCTGCAAGCCACCGTGCCTGTCGCGCTAAAGGAAGCCGAGCCGGGCACGCCGGAATTCCGTTCGGCCCTGCGCGACGCGCTTGAAAACATGAAGGAAGTCGTCAGCCCCGAAGGCGTCTTCAACATGAGCAAAGAGAACCACAACGGCATCGACAGCCGCGGCCAGGTGGTGGTGGAAATCAAGGACGGAAAATGGAAACTGGCGCAGTAAGCCATGAAAGCGGGCGGTACTGGACACCGCCCGTCATCGACAGCCTGGACAGCATCCCGCGCATCGAGGCCCGCCCCTATGCGCAAAGCGTGCCCTTCGCATCGACCCTGGACCTGATCCTGCGCAACGCGCGGCAGTATCCCGACACGCCCGCCCTGCTCTTCCAGTCAGAGCCCGAGCCCGGGTCTGAACTGCTGGCGTGGCGCTACGACGAACTGGCCGACCAGATACTGCGTGCGGGCGCCCTGCTGCGCCATGCGGGGGTAAGCCGCGATGCGCCGGTGGCCGTCATCGCGCCCAACATTCCCTCTACCCATGTGGCGCTGTGGGGCGCACAGCTGGCCGGCTGCGTGTTCCCCATCAATTATCTCCTGGGCGCCGAACACATCGCCGGCCTGCTGCGCGCCGCCGACGTGCGCGTGATCGTCAGCCTGGGGCACAGCGAACAGCTCGCCATACAACAGACCACCCAAGAGGCCGTGCGCCTGGCGGGCGGCGAACGCCGGGTGTTCGAGATCGACCCCGACGAGGCCAAGCCCGCGCCCGGCTCGTTCCAGGCGCTGCTGCGCGCCACCGAGCCCCTGGCCGGCCTGGTGGATGAGATTTCGCCCGACACCACCGCCGCCATCTTCCACACCGGCGGCACCACGGGCCTGCCCAAGATACTGCGGCACAGCCACCGCAACGAGCTGCACACCAGTTGCATGGCCGCCGCCTACTACTGCTTTTCGCACGGCGACAGGCTGCTGAACGGCTTTCCGCTGTTTCATGTGGCGGGCGTGTTCGTCTACGGCCTGGCCGCCCTCGCGGTGGGCGGCACGATTTACGTGCCCACCCTGCTTGGCATGCGCAACCAGCGCTTCGTGGCGAACGCCTGGCAGCTGTTCAAAGAGCACGGCATCTCCCATCTGGGCTGCGTGCCCACCACGCTGGCCTCGCTGGCACAAAGCCATGAACAGGCCGGCGTGGATGGCAGTTGCGGCGTGCTCGCGGCCCTTACGGGCGGCTCTTCCCTGCCGGCCGAAATCGCCAGCCATTTCGAAGCGCGCACCGGCGTGCCCGTGCGCAATATATTCGGCATGACGGAATGCGCCGGCATCGTGGCCATCGAGCCCATGGCCCTGCCGCGCACGGCCGGCTCGGTCGGGCTGGCCCTGCCCTATACCGAGGTGCGGGCCCTGCCGCTGGACGAGGCCGACAAGCCGCGCCCCGACACCTTCTGCGCGCCCGGCCACGAAGGCGTACTGTGCCTGCGGGGGCCACATGTCAGCCCCGGCTACGTCGACGCCGCGCGCAACGCCGGCACCTTCACCGAGAATGGGTGGCTGATTTCCGGCGACCTGGGCTATGTCGACGAACAGGGCCGCATCTTCATCACCGGGCGCTCGAAAGACCTGATCATACGCAGCGGCCACAACATCGACCCGCAGGCCATCGAAGAAGCCTTCCTGGCCAACCCCGACGTGCTTGATTGCGCCGCGGTGGGCCAGCCCGACCGCTACGCCGGCGAGCTACCGGTGGTGTTCGTCACGCTCAAGTCGGAAGCGGCCTGCGACGCGCCGCAACTGCTGGCCAAGGCCACGCCCCGCATCCACGAGCGGCCGGCCGTGCCCAAGCAGGTGCATATCCTGAAGGCCATGCCCACCACGCCCGTGGGCAAGATCTTCAAGCCTGCCCTGCGGCGCATGGCGGCCCTGAACGCCGTGCGCGACACCCTGCGGCAGGCCGGCCTGCTGCAGCACTGCGAGGCGGAACTGCGCGACGAGCAGTCGTCGCGCTGCCTGATTGCCGTGCGCGACCAGGCTCAGGCAGCCGCCATCGAAAGCGCCCTGCGCGGCCTGCCCGTGCAATGCGACATAGAGGTGCGCTGAATATCTCTGGTGTGCCGGTGCCGCCAAGCTCGTCATGCCGGATGACGAGCCTGCCTTCGCCCCGTTGCGTGAACCAAGCGGCGATGACGGACAAACGGCCGCCCTTTGCACAAACCCGGCAAACGGGCGCGCCCATTACGTTTGCACGACATGTCAAAGAGTTGTCCGCAGAGTTGTTCACATAAATTGTGGACAACTCTGCCGCGCCACACCAGGCCGCCCTTCAATCACCAGGCCGCAACGGTAATGCCCGGGGCGTGCGGCCGCCTCGCTGGCTGCACCACGATCTCCACACATTGATCCAGCGACACCAGTGCTTGCATCATAGTCGCGCCCAGAAGAAAAACGCCCTTCGGGCGCGCGAAGCCGAGAATGGGGTTTCTCTGGTTCGCGCCCTCGAAGGGCGAAGAGCCGGAATAGGCGTTTAGGCGATGGCCTTTTCCTGGGCCGGTTCTTCTTCAGGCGCCGAGCTGCGGATGAGATGGTCGAAGGCGCTGAGGGCAGCCTTGGCCCCATCGCCCGCGGCGATGACGATCTGCTTGTACGGCACCGTGGTGGCGTCGCCGGCGGCGAATACACCGGGAACCGAGGTCTGGCCGCGCGCATCGATCTCGATCTCGCCGTAGCGCGACAGGTCTACCGTGCCCTTGAGCCATTCGGTGTTGGGCACCAGGCCGATCTGCACGAAGACGCCTTCGAGTTCGACCTTGCGCGACTCGCCGCTGGGACGGTCGGTGTACGACAGGCCCGTGACCTTGCTACCGTCGCCATGGATCTCGGTGGTTTGCGCCGATACGATGACCGTGACATTGGACAGGCTGCGCAGCTTGCGCTGCAGCACTTCGTCGGCCCGCAGGCTGTCGCCGAATTCGATCAGCGTAACGTGCCTGACCAGGCCGGCCAGGTCGATGGCCGCCTCGACGCCCGAGTTGCCGCCGCCGATGACCGCAACGTCTTTACCCTTGAACAGGGGGCCGTCGCAGTGCGGGCAATAGGCCACGCCGCGGTTGCGGTATTCTTTTTCGCCCGGCACGTTGATCTCGCGCCAGCGTGCGCCGGTGGCAAGAATAACCGTTTTGCCCCTGACCGAGCCGCCGTTGGCCAGCTTGATCTCGATCGACTTGCCCGGCACCAGGGCTTCGGCGCGCTGCAGGTTCATGATGTCCACTTCGTAGGCCTTGACGTGCTCTTCGAGCGCCACGGCAAACTTCGGCCCTTCGGTTTCCTTCACGGAAATGAAGTTCTCGATGGCCATGGTGTCGAGCACCTGGCCGCCGAAGCGCTCGGCCAGCACACCGGTGCGGATGCCCTTGCGCGCAGCGTACACCGCGGCCGCCGCGCCGGCGGGGCCGCCGCCCACGATCAGCACGTCGAACTCTTCTTTGGCGCTGAGCTCTTCGGCCTTGCGGCTGCCCGAGTTGGTATCGAGCTTGGCGAGGATCTCTTCGACACCCGCGCGGCCCTGGCCGAATACTTCGCCGTTCATGTAGACGGTGGGTACCGACATGATCTGGCGTTCGTCGACTTCGCTCTGGAACAGCGCGCCGTCGATCGCCACGTGGCGGATGCGCGGGTTGATGATGGACATGACGTTGAGCGCCTGCACCACGTCGGGGCAGTTCTGGCACGACAGCGAGAAATACGTCTCGAACTGGTAGTCGCCGTCAAGATTGCGGATCTGCTCGATGACCGCTTCGTCGAGCTTGATCGGATGCCCGCCCACTTGCAGCAGTGCAAGCACGAGCGAGGTAAATTCGTGGCCCATGGGTATGCCCGCGAAGCGGACGCTGATATCGGTACCCGGGCGGTTGATGCTGAACGAAGGCTTGCGCTGGGAATCGTCGCTTTGCTCGACAAGCGTGATGCGCTCGGAGAGGGAATCGATTTCCTGCAGCAGTTCGCGCAGCTCTTGGGATTTTGCCCCCTCGTCAAGAGAGGCAACAATCTCGATGGGTTGCGACACTTTTTCCAGATAGGACTTCAGCTGGGTCTTGAGATTGGCATCTAACATTATATTTTTACTCTCATGAAGGTTGGGTTCAGGAAGCCGCGGCGACCGGGCTCGTAGCCCGGAAACCGCCGCTTCGAATGGAATCGCCTTGTGGGCGTTGCTTAATGCAGCTTACGCGGGGCGATGCTTAGATCTTGCCGACCAGGTCCAGCGAAGGAGTCAGGGTCTTGGCGCCTTCTTCCCACTTGGCGGGGCAGACTTCGCCGGGGTGGGCGGCGATGTACTGGGCTGCCTTGACCTTGCGCAGCAGCTCGGAGGCGACACGGCCGATGCCGTTGTCGTGGATTTCAAGAACCTTGATCTCGCCTTCGGGGTTGATGACGAAAGTGCCACGCAGGGCAATGCCTTCTTCTTCGATCAGGACTTCGAAGTTGCGGGCCAGCTGGTGGGTGGGGTCGGCCAGCATGGGGTAGGTGACCTTGCTGATGGCGTCAGACGTGTCGTGCCATGCCTTGTGCGAAAAATGGGTGTCGGTGGAGACGCTGTAGATCTCGACGCCCAGCTTCTGGAATTCGGCGTATTGTTCGGCCAGGTCTTCGAGTTCGGTGGGGCACACGAAAGTAAAGTCGGCCGGGTAGAAGACCAGCACCGACCATTTGCCTTTCAGCGTTTCTTCGGTAACGTCGACGAACTTGCCGTTGTGGTACGCGGTAGCTTTGAAAGGTTTGATTTGGGTATTAATCAAGGACATGTTTTGTCTTCCTTTGTGGTTGATAAATGGGTTAGTGAAGCCAGTATAGGCAACGGGGTATGATTTGTAAAATTGATTGATTCAATTGTGCCGGTTGATTTTAGCTATCGAAAATCTGTTGCACCCAGGCATTGCCCTGAGCTCGATCCGTCGCACTTTTTTCGAGCCGATGCCGGCAGTTTGAAAGGATATCCCAGCAAGGTTCGTTCCACATTACAGCTTGAAGACGGCTCTGCAGCCGCAATAAACATGTAACATCCGCCCGCCATACTGCCGCGGTTTGGGTCGAACCACCAAGGCAGGCAATGCAGCGCTTTCTTACACTGAAGAACGGATTCATTATTTTCTTGCTGGTGCTGGGGCTGTGCTGTGCACTGGCCTTCAGTGCCCTGCGCAACGTGGCGGGCAGCATCCAGCACCTGCAGCAAACAGAAAGCAAGCGCCTGCGGGCCACCGAACTGGCCGCGCTGTACAAGGATTATGCCCAGGCCCTTACGCGTCATGCAATGGCCTTCGTCTCGAGCGAGCAGCCCGAGTTCGAAGAAGCCTACTTCCATGTCACCGACCTGCTGCACGGCAAAACGGCCGACCCCAGCGGCGACAGCACGCCGCTGATAGAGCGCTTCCGCCGGGCCGACTTCACCGCCGCCGAGATGGAAACCGTGGAATCGGCCTTCGCCGCCACCGAGGCCCTGGCCCAGCAGGAAATCAAGGCCATCAACACGGCCAAGGGCCTGGAAGACGACGGGGCCGGCGGACTGAAGGTGGCCCTGCCCCAGCCTCTTTTGGCCAAGGTGCTGCTGTTCGGCCAGCAATACATCGGCCCGGCCGCGCAACTGTCGCAGCAGATCGACGATTTCAACGCCATGCAGTCCAGCCGCTATGCGGCCGAGATGGACGCGGCCCGCGCCGCCAGCGAACGCGCCATGCGCATCGCCACGGCCACCCTGCTTGCCCTGCTGCTGTGCAGCGCCGCCGCGCTCTTCCTGCTGTACCGCTTTGTGCGCCGGCCGCTCAACCAGGGGGTGCGACTGGCGCAGCTCCTGGCGCAAGGCGACCTGACGGCCACCGCGCCCACCCTGAGGCGCGACGAGATGGGGCAGTTGCTGGGCGCGCTCAACGGCATCGGCCGGGGCATACAGGGCGTGGTCGGCCAAGTGCGCGAGCGCACGCTGCAGGTGGCGGCGGCTTCACACGAGATCTCTCGCGGCAATGAAGACCTTTCCCAACGCACCGACGAGCAGGCCGCCAGCCTGCAGCAGTCTTCGGCGGCCATGGAGCAGTTGGCCGCCGCCGTGCGCCTTAATGCCGACAATGCCCACGAGGCCATGCAGCGGGTGGCCCACGCCTCGACCCGCGCAGCCCATGGCAGTGCGCAAATGCAGAAGGCGGCGCGTACCATGAGCCTGCTGCGCCAGGATTCGGGACAGATGGCCGACATCGTGGCCACCATCGAAGGCATCGCCATGCGCACCAACATCCTGGCCCTGAACGCCGCAATCGAGGCCGCCCGCGCCGGCGCCCATGGGCGCGGCTTCGCCGTGGTGGCCAACGAGGTGCGCAGCCTGGCGCTGCGCAGCGCCACGGCCTCCAAAGAAATCGAGGCGCTCATCCGGCAATCCCTGGACCACGTTGACCAGAGCGGCAAGCTGGTCGACGAGGCCGTTACCGCCGTGGATGACACCGTGTCCTGCGTGGCGCTGGCCAAGGACCGCATGGAAGAAATCAGCGCGGCTTCCAAGGAGCAGTCGCTGGGCATACAGCAGGTGACGGTCGCCGTGGCCCAGATGGACGTCATCACCCAGCAAAACGCCAGGCTGGTGCATGAGGCCGCCCAGGCCGCGCTGCGGCAGATCGAGCAGACCCGGGGCTTGCAGGAAGTGATCGCGCGCTTCGTCATGCCCGATGACGCCGGGCCGGAGCACGAATGCGAACCCCTTGAAGACGGCCCGGAAGGGCTCGGGCACCTTGCCTGCGGACAAGATGCCGGCTTGGCAATGCCTTCGCCCGACGATGAAGGCGTCGTCCCCGCCTCGCGCTTTTTCCCGGGCAACCCGCCGGGCGGCGGCCGCCCGACGCCCTCCCTGCCCTGGCTGGCCAGCCGGACAGCCGCCTGATATCGATTTCCGCTGGGCTTTCGCCGCCGCCTCGCCCGCGGCTACGGTAAAATGGCGTGTTAAGCCAAATACACGCATCAAACCAGGAAAGCACATGGAAGCCGAACGCCAGAACCAGCTCATCGCCCGCATCGAAGACTACGCGGAGCGCGAGGCGGCGCTACGGGGGTATCTTTGACTACGCAGGCAAATCTGAACGCCTGCACGTCGTCAACGCCGAGCTCGAAAGCCCCGACGTCTGGAACGACCCTCAACGCGCCCAAGAGCTGGGCCGCGAAAAGAAAAGCCTCGACAACATCGTTGGTTCGCTGACCCACATAGGCAGCGCCCTGTCCGAAGCACACGAGCTCTTCGAGCTGGCGGCCGAAGACGATGACGACGCCACGCTGATCGCCATAGAACAAGACTGCGAAAAGCTGGGCGCGCAGCTCGAAGAGCTTGAGTTCCGCCGCATGTTCAACAACCCGGCCGACCCGCTCAACTGCTTCATGGACATCCAGGCCGGCGCCGGCGGCACCGAGGCCCAAGATTGGGCCTCCATGCTGCTGCGCCAGTACCTGCGCTATTGCGAAAACAAGGACTTCAAGGCCGAAGTGCTTGAAGAGTCGCCCGGCGACGTGGCCGGCATCAAGTCGGCCACCATCAAGATCGAAGGCGACCACGCCTTCGGCTTCCTGCGTACCGAAACCGGCGTGCACCGCCTGGTGCGCAAAAGCCCGTTCGATTCATCCAATGGGCGCCACACCTCGTTTGCCAGCGTCTTCGTCTATCCCGAAATCGACGATTCCATCGAAATCGAGGTCAATCCGGCCGATCTTCGCGTAGACACCTACCGCGCCAGCGGCGCCGGCGGCCAGCACATCAATAAAACCGATTCCGCCGTGCGCATCACGCACGTTCCCAGCGGCATCGTCGTGCAATGCCAGAACGACCGCTCGCAGCACCGCAACCGTGCCGAAGCCATGCAGATGCTCAAATCCCGCCTTTACGAGATGGAAATGCGCGAACGCATGGCCGAGCAGCAAAAAATGGAAGACGCCAAGACCGACGTGGGCTGGGGCCACCAGATCCGCTCGTACGTGCTGGACCAAAGCCGCATCAAAGACCTGCGCACCAACGTCGAAATCTCCAATACGCAAAAAGTGCTGGACGGCGACCTCGATCCCTTCATCCAGGCCAGCCTGAAGCAAGGGGTTTAAAGCCGCCCCGCAGCCCGGCTGGGCATCCGTGCGTTTGAAGTTTCGCGCTGCATGCGAACATGACACATACCCGGACACCCGACCGGCGCCGCACTTTTTGCCATAATGCTTTACGGCGCCCCATATCCTGAACCCCATACATCGACATGACTGAACCGACCCCCGCCATCGCCACCGACGAAAACCACCTTATCGCCGAGCGGCGCGGCAAGCTGGCGCGGCTGCGCGAAGAAGGCGTGGCCTTTCCCAACGACTTCAAGCCCGACAGCAAGGCCGCCGACCTGCATGCCAAATACGGCGAGCTGGACAAAGACGCCCTGGCCGAGCTGGGTGCGCCGGCCAAGGTGGCCGGGCGCATGATGCTCAAGCGCGTCATGGGCAAGGCCAGCTTCGCCACGCTGCAAGACGGCTCGGGCCGCATACAGATCTACCTCGACAAAAGCGCCCTGGGCGAAGAAGCCTACGCGCGCTTCAAAACGTGGGACATCGGCGATATCGTTGCCGTGGAAGGCAAGGTGTTCAAGACCAACAAGGGCGAACTTTCGGTGCAGGCTTCGCAGGTGCGCCTGCTGACTAAGTCGCTGCGCCCCCTGCCCGACAAGTTCCACGGGGTTTCCGACCAGGAACTGCGCTACCGCCAGCGCTATGTCGACCTCGTCATGACCGAAGAAACCCGGCGCACCTTCGTGGCCCGCAGCAAGGCCATAGGCGGCATACGCCAGTTCATGCTCGAGGCCGGCTTTCTCGAGGTGGAAACGCCCATGCTGCACCCCATTCCCGGCGGCGCGGCGGCCAAGCCCTTTGTTACCCACCACAATGCGCTCGACATGGAGATGTTCCTGCGCATCGCCCCCGAGCTTTACCTGAAGCGGCTGATCGTGGGCGGCTTCGAGCGCGTGTTCGAGCTGAACCGCAACTTCCGCAACGAAGGCGTCAGTCCGCGGCACAACCCCGAATTCACCATGATGGAGTTCTACGCCGCCTACACCGACTACCAGTGGCTGATGGAGTTCACCGAATCGTTGATACGGCAAGCCGCCGTGGCCGCCACCGGTAGCGCCCTGCTCAGCTACCAGGGCAAAGCGCTCGACCTGGGCCAGCCCTTCGACCGTCTTACCATCGTCCAGGCCATACTCAAGTATGCGCCCGGCTACACCGAAGACCAGCTTCAGGACGAAGCCTTCCTGCGCACCGAGCTGCGCAAGAAGGGTGTCGACACCAACGGCCCCACCCTGGCGCGCGCCGGCATCGGCGCCCTGCAACTGGCCCTGTTCGAAGAAACCGCCGAAGCCCTGCTGTGGAACCCCACCTTCATCATCGATTATCCGGTCGAGGTCTCGCCCCTGGCCCGGGCCTCGGACACCGAACCCGGCATCACCGAACGCTTCGAACTGTTCATGACCGGGCGCGAGATCGCCAACGGCTTTTCCGAGCTTAACGACGCCGAAGACCAGGCCGCGCGCTTCCTGGCCCAGGTGCAGGCCAAGGATGCCGGCGACGAAGAAGCCATGTACTACGACGCCGACTACATTCGCGCCCTGGAATACGGCATGCCCCCCACGGGCGGCTGCGGCATCGGCATCGATCGCCTGGTCATGCTGCTGACCGACAGCGCCAGCATCCGCGACGTCATCCTCTTTCCGCACCTGCGCCGCGAGGACTGAAACTCCGGGCCGGCCTCTTCCCGCGTCGGACGGCCAGGCAGCATTGAAGCCCCACATCCCGAAGCGAGACAGATCAAAGCAAGACGGCTCGAAGCGCTAAAAGATGAACCGCCTCGCAAGCGTGAGCCTGCGAGGCGGTTCATTTTCCAGACCAAGCGATTTCTCTCGCTTGCAAAACCGGGGGGCCAAGCCTTGCTGCCCTGCCCCCTTTGCGTCTTAGAAGCGGGTACGCAGATACAGCTGACCGCTGTGGTCGGTGTTGTCGCTGCCGTACTGGCCGCTGTAGCCCAGGCCCATGGCCGTGTTGCGGCCCACGGACATCTCAACGCCCAGGTCGAACACCGCCGCGTTCTTGGCAATGGGCGCACCGGCCACATTGAACGCCGCACCACCGCCCTGCACGAACGACATACTACGGCCCGGGTCGACATCACCCGAGGCATGGCGCCAGCCCAGCCCGGCAAACAGGTGCGCCGGGTTCGAACCCACGTTCAGCGCCGTCTTGCCCCGCAGGCCCAGCGTGAAGGTCGTGACGTCGTCCTTCTGGCTATCGGCGCTCAGCGCCGCCGCACCGCCCTCTTCAGTAAAGCCGCGCGCCTTCTGGCTCAGCCAGGCCAGGCCCACATAGGGCTCGACCACGCTGCGCTCGCCCACCGGCATCGCATAGCCCAGCTCGGTAAAGAGCTGCGTGGTATGCGCGCTGTAGTCGGCCTTGAGCGTCTGGTTGCCGCCCACGTTCACCTGGCGGCGCGTGTCGATGCTGTGGTGGCTGTAGGCCGCGCCGGCCAGGAAGTTCAGCTTGCCGTTGCCCTGATCCCAGCTGTTGCCGCCGTATAGCGCGGCCGTGAACGTGCCCACGTCCGAGCGCGAGTCGCGGTCGTCGACCTTGACCCGGCCGTCGGTGTAGCCCAGGGCCCCACCCACGCGCCAGCCCGCGCCCACGCCCGTATCGCCGCCGATGAACAGGCCCGCCGTGTTGGTCTTGACCTTGGCCGCGTTGCCGTCGCTATCGAGCGTGTTCCAGTTGCCCACCACCTGGGCCCACAGCGGATAGGCCGCCGAGGTCGGCATGGAGCCGGCCACCGCGCCGCCGGCCTGGGCCGTGGGGGCGCCGGGCTGCATGCCCGCGCCCAGGTTGCCGCGCATGCGGGCGCTGAGCGTGCGCGAGACCAGACTGCTGGTTTGCAGCAGGGCCGCTTGCGTGCTGCCGTGCAGTTCGCCCGACAGCTGGTTTAGGGCGTTCTTGCGGGCGTCGGGCTGCATGAACATAACAGCGTCGGCCGAGGCGTTTTGGCCCGCCACCGACAGTGCGCCGTCCAGCGTGGCGCTCTGGTTGGAGCTGAGACCGGTGCGATCGATGGCATCGCCGTCCACCGACAGGCTGATCTTGACGTCGTTGGCGCCGAACTTGGCAGGGTCGAGCTTGACCAGCGTACCGGCAAAAGTGTCATCAAGCGCTTCACTGGCAAACTTGTTGCCGGCCACCGCGCTGATACCGTCCGCCTTGCCGGTCTTCACGATGGTGTAGTCGTGATACAGCTTATAGCCGCCGTTGCCGTTCTCTTGGCTGACCTTCAGGTCGACGCCGGTAAGGTCGGCATTGCCCGACGTGATGGTGACCAGGTCGGAAAGGCCCGCCGAGTTCACTTCAGCCACGTAGGTGCCGGTGAAGCTTCCCATCGAGCCATAGGTTTGCGAGCCGATGGAATTGCCAGGCGCGAACGTACCGCCGCTACCCGAAAGCGCACCCGCGACATTCAGGTTGCCGCCCAATGTGGAACCCGCTCCAACGACCGCATTGCCGCCGACATTGATGGGGTTGTTCATGGATCCGCCGCCGAGGGACGAACCGCCGCCCAAGTTGACGTCGCCGCCGATGCTGGATGACCCTGTTTGGCTGAAACTGAAGGAAGCGCCGCCCTGGCCCATCACCCCACCAATGATGTTCGTGTCGCCATTGAAGCTGAAATCGGATCCGTCGGCACCTGCGACACCTCCGCCGATGCTGGTGGTATTGTTGAACGCGAAGCTTGAACCCGCACCACCGACTACTGAACCGCCGATGGTTGCAGGGCCTTGGATCGAGGTGGAGGTGCCGTCCTGGCCATTGAGGTCGTTGCCGATGGTGGTGGGGCCGTTGAAGGACACGTCCCTGCCCACCGATACGCTGCCACCGATGTTGGTATTGCCATTGAAGTTCTGGGTGCCGCCACCGGTGCCGTCGATCGCAACGTCCTCACCTTCTCCGGTGGTGAAATCGTCCATGTCGTCATCACCGTCGACCACCGAAGTGTTCGGATCGATGAAGATACCGGCCCAGATAGCGCCGTCTTGAACGTTGACGGTTGTGAAAGTATCCGCGCGGGCGACCAGATTGCCATCGGCATCGTAATTGCGTATGTTGCCCGAGGCGTGGGAACCATTTTGCAAGGTCAAGTTGACAGCGCCGTCGGAACCGTCGGTCTTGCGCTGAACATACAGCAAGTTGCCGTTGCCGCTAGAAACTGTGGAGTCGGCTCCGAGCGTTATGTTCTGCGTTTGCTCTGTCGTCGTAAACGTGGAATGGAAGGCATCGCCCGCAGCGGCTACCGTGGTGCCGGTAAGCGTCGCCGTACCGCTGTTCACGAAATCAATACCATTACCCTGCAGCGATGCGATACGCGTGCCGTTGCTTGCGGTAAGAGTCGAGCCATTCTCGACCGAAGCGCCCACCGCGCCGGCGCCCTGCACTTCCAGCTGGGTATTGTTGAGGTTGATCGTGCCGGACGTGGAAGTGGCGCCTATAAGCGCACCCGCAAGCGCGCCCACGCTGTCGCGGCCCATGGTGGTGATGGACGCATTGTTGACGTTGACCACACCATTGCCCGCGCCTGCGGTGCCGCCGGCGGCGACGATGCCGTTGCCGCTTTCATGCGGGCTGTTGGGGTTGGGGTCGCCGTGAACCAGAATGTTGCCGCCGTTGATCGTGGTTACGCCGCCCTGATATGCCCAGATCGCGTCGCCGACTTGGCCGTTAGTTGTGATGTCTACGTCGTTGGTAGTGACGGTAGAACCAGCGCCTGAAGCGTACACGCCATAGGCCATGAAGCCGTGCGTCGTAATTGAACCGCCAGTCAGTTCTACATTGCCGGTATCCGTGGCATACGCACCATAGGCGCGCTGGCCCTGGGTGACTATTTCAGTGCCATTCGTTTCGATTGAGGAGTTGGCATCTTTTGCATATATCGCATACGCGCGCGACCCATCGCCGTCTTGCGTGCCCTTACCCTTCGCATTGTTGGTCTTGATTGAGCCGCCGTCAATGTCGATAGTACCGCCACCGGTTGCGTTCGCGCCAAATGCCCAAGTACCATCCGTTTCAATGGTGGCATTCTTTGCGTGAATGTGGCCACCTAATTCGGTAAGCAGCGCCGCTGCAGATTTACCGCTTTCATGATCATGCTTTACACGTATCGTGGAGCCATCAATGTCCACGGTACTGCCAGAATATTTCGATATGACGCCATGGCTTCCATGCCCAAACGTGTTCGCGCCACCCTCGGTAGTGACGGAGCCATTCTTGAGTTCGATCGTGGTTTCTCCGCCCCCATGCTGGTTGTCAGAGAACACACCAAAACCGCCTGCGCCAATGGTCGTGATGTCAGCGCTGCTGACGATTTGGCCGCCGTTTTGTGCGTATAAGCCCCAGGACATATCGCCCTCGGCCCGCACGGTGCCGCCTTTTAACGTAATTTTGGGCACCACGACCGAGCCTGCGTCACCCTTCTCGACGTTTGCATGCACGGCATGCGAGTTGGCCCCAGTTGTCAGAATATCAGTTCCATCAGTGGTGACTTGCGCACCGGTCATGGCCAATATGCCGCGCCCAAACTGGTTGCCCACGTACTCGGCTGAGCCCTCGACCAGATCGACATGGGCGCCATTCCTAGCCTCGACCGCGCTAGAGAGCTCTCCGGCACTTGTAAACTCGCCGTGCGTGCGAATAATCGTTCCGTCTGTTGTGACTTGAGTGCCTGTACCATCGGCGCCAATACCTATCCTGCCAGGCGATGTACTTTCATTGATTATGGAGCCACCGGTTACCGTCGTCTGCGCGCCATTATCTACTCGGAGACCGTACTTTCCCTCTGTGGTTACGGTCGTCGTATCAAGAGCAGTAATGGTCGAGCCAGAGCCACTTGCGTGTAAACCATTGCCCCCGGCTGTCTCCACGGTAGAACGCGTCAACTCGATGCGGTTGCCTTCAATAGCTTTGGCACCTATGCCATTTCCGCCACTTACAAGGATCTCTGTATCTACTGCTTTAATTAATGAATTCGTGCCCTGCGCCAGTAACCCGCCGGCGTTGTTAGTTGACGCCAAACTCTCGACACGGGTTCCGTCTAAGGAAATTTCGGCACCCCATTCATAAGTCTGAACAGTGAAAGTATCAGTGCCGGTTGACTGGACCTTGCCACCAGTGACGTTCACCTTCCCGAATTTTCCGGCAGTGACAGCTTGCGATTTAGCACCGCTTGTAATGACGTCGCTATCCTCCACATTGACTACAGCTTTGGAGAAGTTCGCGTAAACGCTCCATATGTCATCGCCCGTCGTGGTCAGGGTGCTGTCGACCAAATTAATTACCGTTTCTTCTTCAGGCACCTCACCTGTGTGGGGTACTCCTTCACCAGTAGAGCCGTTATAGCCATATACGTGGATGCCTTCGGCGCGACTACCAGTAACATTAATATTCACGTTAGTAGCGGTGATGGAGCCGCCACCGACCAAATCTCCATCCCCAGTCGCCAACAATGCATCGTTTGTTGAAGTGATGGAGCCACCGGTAATAACAACTGTTCCACCTTGTCTCGTTTCGACCCCCGCTCGTGGAGAACCGTGATTGTGAGCACCTATTTGGGTGACTTCCACGTCGGTCAACTCAACCCTCGACGTATGACCGTCAGCCCGAACGGCGGACGCGGACGTGTTAAGCCCAGTGCTATCACTTTTTACGGAACCGCCTGACAGAGAAATCTGACCACCGGACTCAGCTCTGACCGTGCCCGTGCTTCTGACCCCATCGATCGCTGCGTCGACCCCGTTTATGACTCCCCCGTCTTGAGCGGTGGCGCTGGTATAAGCCGTACCCGTGGTTATTTCTTTAGTCTCGCCTGCACCGGCGGTTACGTCGACGGCGTAAGACGTTCCATAAACCCCCATCAACGCCGCGCTCAGCGCCGTCACCCTTAACAACCGTGCTTGCCGTTGTGCTTGTCTCATCACTTTCCTTCCTCTTCAAATACCATGCAGAAAAATCAAAACTGGTGAATAACGCCCGTTTTTGCCCGTTGCTTAATTTTTAAGGTTTCTAAAAGCAACAGTTAATCACATGGAAGTAAAAAAACAACCAAAATGTCGGCAAAAAGTCGTAAGGGATTACCCTAGACAAATTTTTGGAACCTTAAGCGGGCTGCGCGCGCAGCACATTTCTGGCGTTGTGAAACTTGTAACGACGGCGGATACAAACCCACTGCCTATACGCCAAACGGCGGATCCAGCAGCGGAACTGGCATTTTTCTGCCATGTAAATGACACGACGCAGTCATACGCGGGTGGCTTAATACACGTCATGCATACGTCATACGATCCCGAGGCGCTGGACGCCGAAAGCGAGACCCGGCGCTACCGCACGATCTGGATTTCGGACGTGCACCTGGGTACGGCAGGCTGCAAGGCCGAGCATTTGTTGGACTTTCTGCGCCGCCACGATGCCCAGACGCTTTACCTGGTGGGCGACATCGTCGACGGCTGGCGTTTGAAAAAGCGCTGGAACTGGCCGCAGTCGCACAACGACGTGGTGCAGAAGCTGCTGCGCAAGGTGCGCAAGGGCACCCGCGTGATCTACATACCGGGCAACCACGACGAGTTCGCCCGGCTGTACGACCAGAATTTTTTCGGCGGCATCGAGGTGCGGCTGGAGGCGGAACACCATACGGCCGACGGGCGCCGGCTGTGGGTGACGCACGGCGACCAGTACGACGGGGTGATTCTTTACGCCAAATGGCTGGCCTACCTGGGCGACCAGCTATACACGCTGATCCTGATGCTGAACCACTGGTTCAACCGCGCCCGCAATCGCCTGGGGCTGGGATACTGGTCGCTGTCGCAGTACCTGAAGCACAAGGTGAAGGACGCGGTGGCCTTTATCTCGGCCTATGAGCAGGTCATCGTCAACGAGGCCCGCAGGCGCGGCTACGATGGCGTGGTGTGCGGCCACATCCACAAGGCAGAGCTGCGCGAGGTGGACGGCATTCTGTACTGCAATGACGGCGACTGGGTGGAAAGCCTGACGGCGCTGGTCGAGCATGACGACGGCCGGCTTGAACTGATCGACTGGAGCCTTGAGGGCCTGCGCGCATGAAAGTGCTGGTTGTTACCGATGCCTGGAAGCCGCAAGTGAACGGCGTGGTCTTTACGCTGCAGCAGACCTGCCTGGAGCTTGCCCGCATGGGCCATCAGGTGGAAGTCGTGCAGCCGGGCCTGTTTCGCTCGGTGCCCTGCCCCACGTATCCGGAGATCCGGCTTTCGGTGCCGCCGCCGGGCAAGCTTGGGAAATTGATCCGCGGGCATGCGCCCGATGCGCTGCACATTGCCACCGAAGGGCCATTGGGCATGGCGGCGCGCCGCCATGCACTGCGCCTGGGAATACCCTTTACCACCGCCTATCACACGCGCTTTCCGGAATATCTGCATGCGCGCTTTCGGCTTCCGCTGGGCATCAGCTATCGCTGGATGAAATGGTTTCACGGCGCCGCCGCGCGGACCATGGTGCCCACGGCCGGCGTGCGCGACGACCTGCTGGCGCATGGCTTCGAGCCGGCCCGGGTCGTGGTGTGGGCGCGCGGGGTGGATCTGGACATGTTCAGCCCGAAGCCGGCAAGAAGCGAAGTGGATGGTAGGCGCGCGTCCGCATTGCTGCTCGAACCCCGGGCGAACGACACGCCCCGTGCGGACGAGCAATGCAACGAAGGGCGGGATGGCGACGAAGGAAGATCGAGAACGCGGGGCGCTCCTGCTTCCACAGGCCAGCGCCCAATATTCTTGTACGCCGGCCGCGTGGCGGTGGAAAAGAACCTGGATGCTTTCCTAAGCCTGGACCTGCCCGGCGAAAAATGGGTGGTGGGCGGCGGCCCGGCGCTGGAGGCAATGAAAAAGCGCTACCCCGACGTGCGCTATGTCGGCCCCGTGCCTCATGCGGAACTGGCCGGCTACTACCGCGCGGCCGATGTATTTGTATTTCCCAGCCTGACCGATACGTTCGGGCTGGTATTGCTCGAGGCCATGGCCTGCGGCTGTCCGGTGGCCGCGCCGCCGGCGCGCTCAACCCAAGAGGTGCTGGCCGGTTCCGGCGCAGGGGTGGTCGGCAGCGACCTGCGCCAGGCCTGCCTGTGTGCGCTTTCCATACCCCGCCAGGTGCCTGCCGATCATGCGAAGCAGTTTTCGTGGCAAGCCACCACAAGAACATTCTTCAGGCATCTTCAGCCCATCGGCCCCGGCAGGTCGCATACCGTTTCCTGAGCCTGCCGGGCGCCAGCCCGTTTCTATTGCTCGTCGATCCAGGTCATCTGGATGGCTTCGAGGATGCGCTCGCCGCAGCGGTCGCGGCTGTCGTCAAAGCCGGGCAGCGCCATGACCCATTCGATCAGGTCTGTGAAACGCAACTGGGCGGGATCGACGTCGGGATGGGCCTCTTGCAGGGCCTCGACGATCTCGTAGGTGTCGGTCCAGCGCATCAGTGGTTTTCCTTGGCGTGGTTGATGGTGTAGCGGGGAATCTCGATGGTCAGGTCCTGGTCGGCCACCAGGGCCTGGCAGGAAAGCCGCGAATTCGGCTCGAGCCCCCAGGCGCGGTCAAGGTAGTCTTCTTCGTTGTCGGTGGCTTCCTCTAGCGAGTCGAAGCCCTGGCGCACGATGACGTGGCAGGTGGTACAGGCGCAGGAAAGCTCGCAGGCATGCTCGATCTCGACCTCGTTGTCGAGCAGAATGCGGCAAATGGAAGTGCCCGCAGGGGCGTCTTCGATAACGGCCCCTTCGGGACAGATATCGGGGTGAGGCAGAACGATAATCTTGGGCATGTTGGTATGGGGGCCTGTAAATACTGGAAGCGCAGCCGCTGAGGGCCTATTTATTGCCTGGACACTTCGTCCAGGGTCTTGCCCGACAGCGCCACGCGTATGCTGCGGTCCATGCGCCGCGCGGCGAAAGAGTCGGTGGCCGCGGCCAGATCTTCGCGCGTCTTGCGCAAGGTGTCGACGTCGTCCATGGCCAGCACGCGGCCCGCGCGTTTCAGCAGACCGGCGATGGTTTGGCTTTCTTCAGCGGAAAGCAGATCTGCATCGCCGGCCAGGGCGGCATTTACAGACTCGACCAGCTGGCGCAGTTCAACCTGCTGCTCTCGCAGGGCGCGGGCGTGGGCGTCGCTGCCGGCGTTGTCCATGCCGGCCGCCAGCATCTGCGCCACCTCGTCGTCTGAAAGACCGTACGAAGGCTTGACGGACACCGACGCCTCGACGCCGGTGCTGTCTTCGCGGGCGCTTACGTGCAGCAGGCCGTCGGCATCGACCTGGAAGGTGACGCGGATGCGCGCGGCGCCCGCCACCATGGGCGGAATGCCCCGCAGCTCGAAGCGCGCCAGCGAACGGCAATCGGCCACCAGTTCGCGCTCGCCCTGCACCGCATGGATGCTCATGGCCGTCTGGCCATCTTTGAAGGTGGTGAACTCTTGCGCGCGCGCCACGGGTATGGTGCTGTTGCGCGGAATTACGCGCTCTACCAAGCCGCCCATGGTTTCCAGGCCCAGCGAAAGCGGCGTAACGTCGAGCAGCAGCCAGTCGTCGTCGGGGCCACGATTGCCGGCCAGCAGATTGGCCTGCAGCGCAGCGCCCAGGGCCACCACACGGTCGGGGTCGAGGTCGGTAAGCGGTTCGGTGCCGAACAGGCGGGCTACTTCGCTGCGCACCAGGGGCATGCGTGTTGCGCCGCCCACCATGACCA
>Ga0180218_1000969_pt1 | contig 19803 bp, 23 predicted proteins | sample eDN3rd37CKraftBY_FD_151334 | JGI IMG/M metagenome (GOLD analysis project Ga0180218, IMG submission 151334) | Enriched backyard soil microbial communities from Emeryville, California, USA - eDNA 3rd pass 37_C Kraft BY (version 2) (version 2) | ecosystem: Environmental > Terrestrial > Soil >...
CAGACCGAAGTCGAAGGTCTCGACATCCGTCTGCACGGCGAGGTCGTGCCCTGAACGACGTCACCGGGTGACGCGGGGACCATGCGCCGCCCCACCATCCGCACGGGATTGGGATCGTCTGACGGCGATCCCAATCTGCCCTTCACCTAGCTCGGCGAGAAGAGCTCTCACCGGGTGACGGACGGTACCGCACCCTTGCGGTGCCGGGCCGCGGGGCACGGGCCGATTGCTCCCCCAGTGTCGTCGCTCACCCCGCGGCCTCATAAGCTCAGCCGACTACAATGCGCGTACGCGGCCCCGCGCTGGCGAGCACCAACTGCAGATGATGCCGTGCGAGAGCAATGCAGCCCTCGGTCGGGCGATATCCGGGTCTCGCCACATGCACGAAGATCGCGCTCCCGGCCCCCTGAACCCGAGGCCGCTGGTTGTGGTCCAGCACGATGATCAGGTCGTAAAGCGCGTCGTCACGCCACAGGCGCTCGGCGCTGGCCGGATACGGATGGCGCACAGACCGATTATAGTTGCTGTCGCCGACGGCATCACACCATCCGTCGTCGATCCTCAAGGGGCGCACCGGCAATCCCGTCCGCGGCCGCGGCACGCGGTCGGCGCGATAAAGCACCTGCACCGGCCGCCAGGTTCCGATAGGGGTGGCACCGTCGCCCTCACGCTTGCGGGTCGATCGCCCGGCGCTCCCCAAGGCGCACGGCAGTACGAGCGGCCCCATGAGGACAATGCCGCGGGTCGCGGAACGTGCCCGCGCACGAACCCGAAGCGGACGTCCATGGTGCGGCATTCCATCACCGGAGTTGGGCCGGCAGCGACTCTGGATTGCCATCTTTTTCCCGGTAGCTGTATCCATTGGGCAACCAGTGATATGCTGCACCCGCAAAATTCGCCAATTCGGAGCGTTGCCACATGAGTACGGCACGTACGGTGTTACTCGTCGACGATGACGACGAGCTTCGTGCTTCTCTCAAGGATCAGCTCGCGCTGCACGACGAATTCGACATCCTGACCGCGGGGACCGCCGGACAGGGTATCGAGATCGCGCGCGAGACCCGTCTCGACCTCGTTCTGCTTGACGTCGGCCTTCCGGACATGGACGGGCGCGAAGCCTGCAAGGTCATGCGCAAGGCCGGATTCAAGAGCCCTATCATCATGCTAACCGGCAATGCCGCGGATTCCGATATCATCCTCGGGCTCGATGCCGGCGCCAATGACTATGTCACGAAGCCCTTCAAGTTCGCTGTGCTGCTTGCGCGCGTTCGGGCCCAGCTTCGCCAGCACGAGCAGAGCGAGGACGCGGTTTTCGCGATCGGTCATTACACTTTCAAGCCCGCCTCCAAGGTGCTGATCGACGGGAATGGCAAGAAAATCCGCCTGACCGAGAAAGAAACCTCAATCCTCAAGTATCTCTACCGCGCCGGCGAGAAGGTGATCACCCGTGACGTGCTTCTCCACGAGGTGTGGGGCTACAACGCGGGGGTTACAACGCATACGCTCGAAACGCATATCTACCGGCTGCGCCAGAAGATCGAGAAGGACCCCTCGAGCGCCGAGCTGCTGATCACCGAAATGGGAGGCTATAAGCTGGTCCCATGACGCGCCGGGCAGCAGCGGCACCGGGAAACAACCGCTGGCCAAGCTGCGGGAAAGGCGCTATAAGCCCGCGCGATTGCGGTGTTGTCCATCGAGGACATTCCGACCGCGATATCCCGAATCAAAGCCTCAGCCCGCCGTTCTGAACCATGGCGCAAGCCTGAGGCCGCCGTCGACCTAGATTGAGCGAGTACGAACAATGGCCGTCCCCAGGAAGAAAGTGTCGCGGATGAAGCGCGGCACCCGCCGTTCCGCCGATGCGATTTCCGCCCCGACCCTTGTCGAGGACAAGAAGTCCGGCAACATCCGCCGGCCGCATCACATCGACCTCAAGGCCGGTACCTACCGGGATCGCCAGATCCTGCCGGCCAAGAGCGAGGTCTGAGTAACGCCGCCGTCTCTCTTTGCGGCGTATCGGAATATTCCGATGTCGGGCACGGGCTCCAGCGGCCACTTGCCGCCATATTCACGCGATAGCGCGGTGAGGTACTAGCCGCTGCAGCGGCTTATCGAGGGAGAACTCCATGTCGCTCCGGGCTTTGCCGCTGATCGTTATCTCGTTCATTCTGTACAATATCATTGTGCTGTTCAGCGGCAGCGCTCATGCCGACGACGTCCTGCGCAAAGTCTTGTTTGAGCTGCCGATGGTCGGCGGGGCGCGGTGGCGCTTCTCGATGGGCGATCTGCTCATCCTGATCACCATGTTCCTGCTCTTCTTCGAGCTGATCAAATCGACCTACACGTCTTCCTCCTCGCTCCTCGACCATGGCCTGTCGATGCTCGTGTTCATCGCCTGCCTTATCGAGTTTCTGCTCGTCGAGCAGGCCGCGACATCCGTCTTCTTTTTCATCATGATCGCCACGCTCATCGATGTCGTCGCGGGCTTCATGATCGGCATCCGCACGGCGCGTCGCGACCTGAACATCGGCGAGCATTGAGCCGCCGGACAGGTCGCACTGAACACAGATTATTTTCGATCGCGGCTTTTGCCTCGAGCGCGAACTGACCGGCGGTCAATAGTCCGGCGGGACTTGATCGCTTGTTAACCTCTTGTGGCTACGGTTTTTCCGCCCGAGCGTTCCGATACCCGGCTGGACGTGGCCGTAAGCCGGAGCTCGCAAAACGGAATCCCGTGCCGTGTCATCTGCTCGCGACATCGTCGAAGCAAAGACTTCCGCTGGACGCATAAACGACGATAGCGAACTACCCGACGGGCATCGGCCGGGTTCCGATGTCGCGCGGACGGACGGCGGTCCTGCCGGCTCGGAGATGGATCTCCTCGGCATTCTAACAGCCGTCCAAGAAACGGCTTACACGTGGCACGTGCTGAGCGACCGCATCGAATGGGCCGAGAACGCCTGCGAGGTGCTCGGGGTCCGCTCGCCGCTCACCGTCGGCACGGGTGCCGACTTCCAGTTCCTGATTGCGCCCGAACACCATCAGCTGCGCGCCGACGCGATCCTGCGTCCCGTCAACAATTCGATCGACACCAGCGCTCCGTTCCGCGTCCAATACCGCTTCACGCCGGGCGGACGACGCAGTGCCGGATCGCTCTGGCTCGAGGATCATGGACATGCCATCCTCGACGGCCAGGGCCGGACGCAGACGGTGCGCGGCGTGATCCGCGTCATCAACGACCGCTACTGGGAAGAGCAGCGCCTACTGCATCGGTCGGATCACGACGAACTCAGCGGCCAGCTCAATCGCATCCGCCTGACCGAAGCTCTCGGCGCCATCCTTGCGCGCGCGGAACGCACGCAGCGGACAGCCTGCTTCCTGATGGTGGCGGTCGATAACATGGCGACCATCAACGACAGCTTCGGCTTCGAGGTCGGCGACGAGGTGCTTGCCGCCGTCGCCCAGATCATCCGCGCGCACATGCGCGTCGGCGATGCCGTGGGACGCTACTCCTCCAACAAGTTCGGCATCATCCTGAACGACTGCGGCCCGGGCGCCATGCGCGTCGCCGCTGAGCGTCTTGTGCGGATCGTGCGGGACACGACGATCCGCACGGCCGCATGCCAACTGTCGGCAACGATCTCCATCGGCGGCGTTCTCATCCCCGATCAGGCCTCGACGGTGCCTCAAGCTCTAGGCCAGGCCATGCAGGCCCTCGAGAAAGCCAAGGCGCGTCGTCACGACGGCTTTTCCGCCTACCAACCGTGCACGACCACCGAAGAAGCGCGCCAACGCAATATCTCGATCGCCGACGAGGTCATTTCCGCCCTAGAGCAGAACCGGATGCTGCTCGCCTTGCAGCCGATCGTCGAGACGCGCACGCGCAAGCCGGCATTTTACGAATGCCTGCTGCGGATGCAGCGTCCTGACGGCAGCATCGTGTCCGCCGGCGAGTTCATTCCGCTCGCCGAGCAGCTCGGCCTCTCGCGCTTCATCGACCGCCGCGTGCTCGAGCTTGCCGTCGACTTCGCCAAGGCGCACCCGACCATCCAGCTCTCGATCAACGTTTCCGGATACACCTCGAGCGACCATGAATGGCTGGTCGCGCTGCATCGCCTGACGGCCGGACGCCGCCAGATCACAGAGCGGCTGACCATCGAGATCACGGAGACGGCAGCGATCCACGATCTGGATGTGTCGATTGCCTTCGTGGACACCCTGAAGGAGCTCGGCTGCCGCGTCGCCATCGACGACTTCGGCGCCGGCTACACGTCCTTCAAGAACCTCAAGACCCTCAATGTCGACATGGTCAAGATCGACGGCTCCTTCATCAGGAACCTGACGGCTGAGCCGGACAATCAGGTGTTCATCAAGACGCTGGTCGAGATTGCCGAGACGTTCAATCTCGAGACCGTGGCCGAGTGGGTCGGCGATGAGGAAACGGCTCTGATGATGGCGAGAGCCGGCATCACCCATCAGCAGGGCTTCTATTTCGGCCAACCAGTTCTCGCCAGCGAATTTTCCGAGCGTCCGGCACCCTGAACGTCATCGCCCAAAACATTCCTCAAAACGGCCTCGAAATTCGTTCGTGGTCGTCATAGATTGACGGCAGCAATCGCGCTAAGTGATTGCGCGGCCATATCGATCATCGAAGCCGAAGGCGGAATATCCGTGGCCACCGATGCATCGAGGCCGCATCTGTATGTGGATGTCCGGTGCGTCGATCGCGAGTCGCGGCGCGGCGCAATGCCGGACCCATCCGGATTGGAAGGAACCCGACAAAATGGCCGATGTAGATTATTCAGTCGACGTGAAGAAGTATGCCGCGAACTGCGATGAAGCAGCCATTAACGGCATCGTCAAGCACCTCGGCATTGCCCTAAAGAGCAACGATGCGTCGACGGTCGCTTGCTCGAGCAAATCCGAATGTGAGCGGGTTCGCGAGAGCTGGCTCAAGAAGAAGCTCGCGCTGACACAGAGCGATGCCGAACTCGATGCCGCCATTGGCGAAATCTGCGAGCGCATGAAGGCGGAACGCAACAAGAGTCGTGTCACGTTCTACTACCTGCTGGCCGAGAAATACGGAAAGCTCGCCGAGCTCGCTTGATGGCTATTCCGCTGCGTCGCGCCCCGGGTGCGACGCGGCATCATCTCGGAACGCCGTTCGCCGTGCATCCCACTCCGCGGCGCCGACGCGCCCGAATGTGACGCCCGGGCCGCCGCCACTGTACGTCGCCGCCACGAGGCCGGTTGATTTCAATTCCGCCAGCAGCTTGTCGCAAAGCCCGATGATTGACGACATGAGCATGCCCGGCACGATCGCGAGCCGGTAGCCCATGCGATCGATCTCCGCGTGCGGGATGGATGGCGTCTTGCCGCTGAGCACGTTATTGAAAAGGCAAGGTCCCTTCACTGCTTTCGGCACGGCTGCCACTTCCTCGACCGACTGCGGCGCCTCGAAGAAGGCCATGTCTGCCCCGGCTTCCAATGCCAGATTGCACCGCGCGATGGCCTCGTCGAACCCGGCCACTCCACGCGCATCCGTGCGGGCAATGATCAGAAAATCGGACGTGCGCCGGGCCGCCGCGGCAGCGCGGATCTTGGCCGCATAGTCTTCGCGGGTGACCAGTTCCTTGCCATCCAGATGTCCGCACCGTTTCGGGAAGACCTGGTCCTCAATGTGGATCGCCTGGACGCCGGCGCGCTCGAAGGCCTGCACCGTGCGGAAGACATTGAGCTCGTTGCCGTAGCCGTTGTCTGCGTCGCTGACGAGCGGCACGCCGATCGATCCCGCCATCCGGCCGGCATTGGCGACCATCTCCGTCATCGTGAGCAGGCCGTAGTCGGGGAGCCCATGCGATACCGATGTCCCGGCGCCGGTCATGTAGACGGCGGGAAAACCGGCCTGCTCGACAAGCTTTGCGGTGAGGCTGTCGTAGGCGCCCGGCGCGACGACCAAGGGGCCGGATTGAATCATGGATTTGAGCGTGGGCGCTGATGCCATGCTGTTTTTCCTCCCGCGGGCGATCTGATCGTTGCCGGCGACCTTAGGCACACCCGGCTGGGGCGTCCAGATATGCACACGCTATGCGGACCTGTGGGTTTCGAGGGGAAACCGGAATGATCCGGCCCCTGGCCTTGGTGCTGACCCCGAATCACCTGAGCTTGGGCGAGCCGGATGCGGCAAGTGGAGTGGGGACCATGTCCATCAGCGTGCTGGCGCGCCAGCTCATATCGCAGGAGATCTTCAGAGGGCTCAGTCCGCTGCAGCTCACCGAAATCGTGCGACAGGCCGAACGCATCGTCTATCGCCCCGGCGAAACGATCGTGGAGGCCGGAACGACGGGTGATGCGGCAGTGCTGATCGTCGCGGGAGATGCCGTCCGTTTTGAGGACGCCGAACCGGCAACAGGCCTCGGTGCCCAAGGGATCGGCGCCGGTTCACTCCTAAGCGAGCTCGCCATGCTGATCGAGCACGAGCACGGGGTGACCGTGGTTGCGCACACGACCGTGCGTGCGTTACGCATCACGCGCTCGGGTCTTCAGGCCCAGATGCTGGACGACCCCGATCTTGCAGGCCATTTCGTCGATCGCATCACGGAGCGGCTCAATCGCGTCGCTGACGAGTTACGGCACATCGACTATGCCCTTACGGGCGCCGAGGGTCAGCCCGCGCCGGCCTAAGTTGGGACTTGCGCTGCCATCCCAACTCTTTTAGAGAAAATGCTGCCACGAAAAGGAAAAGCGCCCAACCCCGGGGGGAGAGGTTGGGCGCTGGAGCGCTTTTCGGCGCTTCGCACCGGGAGGGAAGCCGGTGCAGCGGATTGATGTCTTCGGCTAGACGGGGGGCACTGCCGAGTAAATGACATCCACCGCTCTACAGTCGAATTTAGTTGCCTGTGGCCGAAAATCAAGGTGGGCCTAGCGCAGGCTCACGATTCTTTTACTGATTGTTTCAGGGGCCGTCTGGGCTGATTCGCCGGGATGGACGCCGAATCCGTCAATTGCTTGATTTATTGCTGCTTTCTCAGCGCGGGGCTGATGACGCGGAACAACTCCAGATCCAAGTCGTCGGGTCGCGCGAGGTTCGCGACCTCGACGCGCGTGTCGGTGCCTTGGGAATCGGTCGTCACCCACTCCCTGAGCTCGAGCTCGGGGCCCTTGGTCAGAAAAAGCCGGATCTGGCCCGGTGCGTCCGGGCTCTTGTCCTGCAGGGCGAGGATGATCAGATCGTCCGCCTCCTGCACTTCAATGATGCTCGCGTCCCGAAGCAGATCGACATCCTTGCGCAGCAGCAGCCGGAAAGGCGTCTGCTCGAGCGCGATGCGATCGTCCGTGTGAACTTCGAGATCCTGGATGGCGAGCATCGTACCGTCCGACACGATGAGCTGGCGGCTCGGCCGATTGTACTCGAATCTCAGCCGTCCCGGCCGCTTGACGAAGAAGGTGCCGCGCATCCGCTTGTTGTCGGAGGACGTCTGCACGAACGTTCCGCGCAAATTCTCGAGATTATTGAAATAGCGGCTGACCTTGTTCACGGTCTCGATCTGCTTCGGATCGAGCGCAATCCCGGCGATCGTCGACTCCGGCTTGACGTCCGTGCTCCAGGACGGATTCCCGAGCGGGCTGCTGGCTGCAGGTCTTCCCGGGTTCTGCGCCATCGCCCCGAACGATCCAGCCACAGCCCAGAGCGAGGCCGACGTCAGAGCCGCGATCGCGCACAGAATGACTGCGCTCAGTCGCCCCAGCTCTCGGCCTTCACGCATACCAAACCCCCTCAGCGCATTCATGCATTCGCCCCATAACCATTTTGGCGCCAAGCCACCGCGTCCATCGGATTCGATGGCCACTCTCGACGACAAGCGGACATGTCGCGCGAGCCGCCAGATCAAGACATTCAGCCCAGCATCCCATTCCCCCAAGATTGAGACGAGATCGGGGCGCCGGCTCGATCGCCGTAGGATTGCGGCGTGCCGCCGCGCGTGCTACCCGCCATCCGTGCCGTGCACATGACACCCCTACATGTCCAAGTCCACCGCAGAGGCGCTGCCCATCCATGCCGAAGAATCCAACGCCCACATCCGGGAATGGTCCTGCCGCCTCGCCGACCGCTACGCAGCCGCAGCAGGTTCAGGTCCGCATTGCCGGCCAGTACATCAAAGACCTCTCTTTCGAGAGCCCCAACATCGGCAAGCTGATTGCGAGTCCGCCGGAGAGTCCGAATCTGAATGTCGAGATCAACGTCGGCATCACCAGTCTCGGCCCCAATCTTTACGAGTCGGCGATCGAGTTCCAGGCACGCGCCAAGACGAACGACATGGTGATCTACGAGCTCGAGCTCATCTACGCCGGCGCCTTTCAGATCGAGAATGCGCCGCCGCAGGCGCTGGAACCCATGCTTTTCGTCAATTGCCCGTCGCTGCTCTTTCCATTCCTGCGACGGATCGTTGCCGACATCACCCGCGAGGGCGGCTTCCCGCCCCTGCTGCTCGACCCTGTGGATTTCGGTGCCCTCTACATGCGCAAGAAGCAGCTCGGCATGCCACCACAGACAGGGCCCTCAACCAACCTGTCCTGAGCTATCCTCTTCAAGCTCGGAGCGCTCGAAGCGGATCCACAAGGCTTCGGCTCCGAGCGTCTCGACGAAAGCACGATGCGCGGCGATGTCGGCATCGTTCAGGCGAGAGGTGAGCGGTCGCGGACGTGTGCGGATGGCCGAGACCGTGGCCGCGCCGAGGCTTTGCTGCCGGACGGCGGTCTGTGCGAGGCTGAGCGTCGCCTGTCGCTCTCCCAGCAGTTCGAGATAGACCTCGGCGAGCAACCATGAGTCGAGCAGCGCGCCGTGGAACGTGCGCTTGGAATTGTCGATCTGGTAGCGCTTGCACAACGCGTCGAGGCTGTTCGGTCCGCCAGGATACTTGCGCTTCGCCAGCGCCAGCGTATCGACGACACGGTCCATCCCGATAGCAGTGTGGCGCAGACGCTGAAGCTCTGCATTGATGAAACCGATATCGAAGGCGGCGTTGTGGATGACGAGCGGTGAGTCCTGGATGAAGTCCACGAACTTCGGTGCGATCTCGTGGAATTTCGGCTTGTCGCGCAGCTGCTCCATGGAGATGCCATGGATTGCTTGAGCGTCGGGATGGACGTCGCGATCCTCGGGATGAATGTATTCGTGAAAGGTGTTGTTGGTCGGAATGCGGTTGATCAGCTCGACGCATCCGATCTCGATGATGCGGTCACCCCGGCGGGCATCGAGGCCCGTTGTCTCGGTATCGAGAACGACCTCGCGCAGCATGGACCGTCTTTCCCCTCGAGCTCAGGGCATCACGCCCAGTACCGAGCGAATGCCGTCCCCTTTCGTCCGCTCAACTGGGCCATGATTCGATCGATCTGTGCTTCCGTCTCGGGGATGCTGCGCGACGTATCCACAACGAAGTCGGCACGGCTGCGTTTTTCTGCGTCCGACATCTGGCGCGACAGGATCTGATCCAGCTTCTCCGGCGTCATGCCGGCGCGCTCCAGCACCCGGCTGCGCTGGACTTCCGCCGGCGCGCTGACGACGATCGTGACATCGACGCGTTCATTTCCCCCCGTCTCGAACAGCAGTGGAATCTCGAGGACGACTTTCTCCATGCCTTTCCCCGCCTTCACGTGAAGGAAATCGCGCTCGATTGCGAACACGAGCGGATGCACGATGGCCTCGAGCTTCGCATACGCACTCGCATCGGCGAGAAGCGCTGCCGCCAGCTTCTGGCGATCGATGCCACCGTCCTCCGACGTCGTGCCCGGAAATGTCGCCGCGATCGGCGCAACGGCAGCGCCACCGGTTTTATACAGCTTGTGCACGATGGAATCGGCATCGCAGACCGGGACGCCGAGCGCCCGGATGCGGGCCGCGGCGGTCGATTTTCCCATTCCGATCGAGCCCGTCAGGCCGATGATCAGCATTATTTCCTCTCTATGTCGGCAACGAGAATGTCACGCAGCTCATGCGTGACTTCCGGTTTCACGCCGAACCAGCGCGCAAAGCCCGGTACAGCCTGGTGCAGCAACATACCGAGGCCATCGACCGTGCGATGTCCGCGCGCGCGTGCGGCGGCAAGGAGGGGCGTCATCAGCGGCACGTAGACGATATCCGCCACGATGGCATCCCTGTCGAGTTCGGCGAGGTCGAGATCAAGCGGCGCATTGCCGATCATGCCGAGCGTCGTCGTATTGACGATCACCCCGGCATCGGCGACGGCACGTGCACGATCGCCCCAGGCCCAGCTCTCGATGCGCGGCCCGAAGTGCGCGACGAGGTTTTCAGCCCGTTCAGCCGTCCTGTTGACGAGCCGCACTTTCCCAACACCGGCGTCGAGGAAGCCGTACACGATAGCCCGCGCCGCACCGCCGGCACCGAAAACCGTGACCGGCGCATCCTTCCCGTCCCAACCGGGCGCCGATTGGGCGAGGTGGGTCATAAAACCGTACGTATCGGTATTGGCGACGCACACCTTGGCACCATCGCGCCATACGGTGTTCGCGGCGCCGACAGCCTCGGCCGAAGGATCTCTCCAATCCGCGGCTTCAAACACCGCCTGCTTGTGGGGTGCCGTAACATTGCAGCCTTCGAGGCCACGCCATTCGAGTGACCGAATGAAGGCCGCAGCCTCGCCCGGCGGCACGGCCATCCGATCATAGCGGCCGGCGATGCCATAGGTCTTGAGCCAATACCCGTGGATCAGCGGCGAGCGGGACTGCTCGATGGGCCAGCCGATCACGCACGCACGCTTCACATGACTTTCCACGCCGTCCGTCACGTCGCCAGAACTCCGCGCTCGCGCAACTCCTCGAGCAGGGGCAGCAGCGGCAGCCCCAGAATCGTGAAATAGTCGCCTGAGATCTCCTCGAAGAGCTGAACGCCGAGCCCCTCGAGCTGATAGGCGCCGACCGACTCGCAGACGCGTATTCCCGCCCGCGATAGATACTGAGCCAGAAAATCATCCGAGAAATCGCGCATGCTGAGCTCGGCGCTATCGGTGAACGTCCATTGCACTTCGCCGCCCTGGGCCAGCGCGACGGAGGCATGAAGCTGATGTGTACGCCCGCGCAAACGCGACAAGTGCGCGCGGGCCGCCACCGGGTCGGCAGGCTTCTCGAAGATCTCGTAGCTTGCCGCGCTCCACGGCTTGCCGCCGAACTCCATCCGGCGCTCGGTTGCGAGCGCCAGAACCTGATCACACCCGATCACCAGGGCGTCGGGCAGCCGCACGCTCACGTCGACGGCCTTGGCGGCGGCCAGCATCTCGGCAACTTCGACGGGGTATTCCTCGTCGAGCGCGCGCTCGGGCTCGAAGCTCGCCCGCAGGGCCGCCTCGTCGACCGTCGACGGCATGACGTCGAAGGCGAGCCCCGCCTGCTCGAGCATGACGCGGCGCGAACGGCTCTGCGAAGCCAGCACGACGCGCAATCGCTCAGCCATCGTTTGTTTCCTCGCGCATCTCCTCGCGCTCGTGCATGAGCTTGATGATCGTCGCGGCCGTCTCCTCGATCGAGCGCCGGGTCACGTCGATCACCGGCCACCCATGACGAGCGCAGAGGCGCCGTGAATACGCGATCTCCTCGGCGATCCGCGTGCGGTCCACGTAGTCGTCGAGATCGCGGTCGGACATCATCATCGCACGATGGCGGCGGATCTCGGCGATGCGATCGGGGCTCGCAACAAGACCGACGACGAAGGCTTTGTGCGGTTCGAGCAGCGATGGCGCAACGTCGATGCGCGGTACCAGCGGCAGGTTCGTGGTCTTGTAGCCGCGCTGCGCCAGATAGATGCTGGTCGGCGTCTTGGACGTACGCGAGACACCGAGAATGACGATATCCGCCTGATTGAGATCCTGGGGCAGGCGGCCGTCGTCATGGGCCATGGTGAAGTTGAGCGCGTCGATACGGCGGAAATAATCGGCATCGAGAACATGCTGCCCGGCGACGATCGGCGTTTTCGGTGCCCCGAGATAGCTCTCGAAGACCTTCATGATGGGCTCGAGCACATGAAGGCACGGCACAGCGAGCTCGCGGCAGCGCTGCTCGAGCGCCGTCTGCAACGCCTCGTTCACCACCGTATAAAGCACGATCCCGGGCGCCGACTCGATCTCCTGGAGAACACGCTCGAGTTGGCGCTGCGTGCGCACGAGCGGATGCACGTGCTCGATCGGACGCACCTGGGCATACTGGACAGCCGCCGCCTTCGCGATCGTTGTGAGCGTTTCGCCGGTTGCATCCGAGATCAGATGCAAGTGGAAGTAACTCGGCTGGATGTGGGGCATTTGTTGATAGAGTTCCGACTTATCCCGCGCGGCGCCGAGACGGACGCCGGCACTCTACACCGTCCACCGATTGGCCAACAGGGCGATCAACAAGCAAGCCAGTGTGGATCATCCTTCACCCTCCGTTGTGCGCCGACCACGAGCGAAGGTGGTGCCATCCGACCATTTTCCAGCGGCCCTCCCCAGAGCGTTCACCAAGCCGGCCGCTGCAACATGCCGCGCAAGCCCATGGCATGAAAGTGTGTTTCTCCGCTAGTAGCGTCGCGGTCCAGCGCCTACCACATCTGCCTGCCCGTTCGCCGGTCGGCAGAAGAACCTGTTGAGGCCCTTGTGGCAGGCAGCCAATTCCCGCTACCCACAGCGGTAAGAAGAAGAATAGCAACCTGAAGACTCTGAATTGAAAGATTAAGAGCCGGAGGCCTGATCCGTGGACAAGTCTGCGCCCAGCACGCGGCGGCACTTCCTCAAGCCCTTCGCCGGCGAGGCGCTCGATCCGCCACCGGTCTGGCTCATGCGCCAGGCTGGCCGCTATCTGCCTGAGTACCGAGAGACGCGGGCCAAGGCCGGCGGCTTCCTCGATCTGTGCTACACGCCGGCGCTCGCCGCCGAGGTCACGCTGCAGCCGATCCGTCGTTACGGCTTCGATGCGGCCATCCTGTTCGCGGATATTCTCCTCGTGCCCGATGCCATGGGCCAATCCGTGCGCTTTGCCGAGGGCGAAGGACCGCTGCTCGATCCGCTGCGCAGCGCAAAGGACTTCGCCCGCTTGTCACCGGCCGCGACTCGACCCAAGTTCGAGCGCGTTTTCGAGACGGTCCAGCGCCTGCGCCAGGATCTTCCGGACGAGACGGCATTGATCGGGTTCTGCGGGGCACCATGGACGGTCGCGACCTACATGATCGAGGGACGAGGCTCGAAGGATCAGGCGGCGGCGCGCCTCCTCGCCTATCGCGATCCGGACGGTTTCCAGAAGCTCATGGACCTGCTTGTCGAGTGCTCGATCGACTACCTCTCGGGACAGGTGCGGGCCGGCGCCGACGCGCTCCAGATCTTCGACACCTGGGCAGGTAGCCTCCCTGATGACCAGTTCGAGAAGTGGGTCATCGACCCGACCCGGCGCATTGTCGAGGCGATCCACGAGCGTCACCCGGGCGTGCCGGTAATCGGGTTTCCACGCGGTGCCCAGGGCTCCGCCCTCTGGTACGCCGCCGAGACCGAGGTCGACGGCATCAGCTGCGATACCTCGACGCCGCCCTACATGATGGCCGAGGCCTTCGACGGCGAAAACGTGGTGGTACAAGGCAATCTCGATCCGTTGCTGCTGGTCGCTGGGGGCGATGCCCTCCGTGTCCGGGTCGGCAGCATCCTCGAGCTGATGGCAGGCCGGCCGTTCATCTTCAATCTCGGCCATGGCATCGTTCCCGAGACCCCGCCCGAGCACGTCGCCGATCTGGTGCGCTGGGTTCGCAACGGTGCCAAGGCATGAACCCTGGAAGTCCGGCATTTCGGGCCGGCGTGGCGCTGGCTCTTACGGCCCTCGGTATTGCCGCCGTCCTTCTGGTTTTCGGCGACGCTGCCTATATGTGGATCAAGGCGGCACACGTCGTGGCCATCATCTCCTGGATGGCCGGGATGCTCTACCTGCCGCGGCTGTTCATCTATCATTGCGATGCAGCGGTCGGCTCGGAGCTTTCCGAGACCCTCAAGGTCATGGAGCAGCGCCTCCTCCGGGTCATCATCAATCCCGCCATGGGGCTTTCCTGGGTATTGGGCCTGTGGCTCGCCTGGCGCGGGGGGTTTCTCATGGCCGGCTGGTTTCACGCCAAGCTCGGCCTCGTCATCCTGCTGTCAGGCTTTCACGGCTTTCTCTCGGCATCGGTCCGGCGATTTGCCGAGGACGCAAATACGGTTCCGGTCGGCCGTTGGCGCTTCCTCAACGAGGTCCCGGCCTTGCTGATGATCGGGATCGTGGTCCTTGTGATCGTCAAACCATTCTAGACCTGCCGAGGATTCGTTCGATTTGTGCCAAAGCAGTGGGCAGAAACGAAAATTTGAGTATCGCGACAGGTTGCCCCTTTGACTCCGAGGGAACCTCTGCGCTAATGTTGCGTCTATCAGATCGAGTCGCTGTGTCGGCGTGTCATCGCTGAGCCACCAGCCGACGAGCCCGAAAATTCCAGATCGCATCGGACCCCTGGCGCGGCATCGCCGACAAAGGGTTCCCTTCCGCACATCGCGAACCGGCGCCCCGTCCCTCGGCGGTCCCTCGCACCCTCCCTCCCAAAGAGTTTCCCATGCAAGACGTCATCAAGAAAGAAGTAAAGCTTCAGGACCTCAAGGCGAAGTCCGCTACGGAGCTACTGAGTTTTGCCGAAGAGGCTGGCGTCGAGAACGCCAGCACCATGCGCAAGCAGGAGCTGATGTTTGCGACGCTGAAGCAGCTCGCCTCCCAGGATATCGAGATTGTCGGCACCGGCGTCGTCGAGGTCCTCCAGGACGGCTTCGGCTTCCTGCGCTCGCCGGACGCCAACTATCTCGCCGGGCCCGATGACATCTACGTCTCGCCCTCCCAGATCCGCCGCTTCGCGCTCCGCACCGGCGACACCGTCGAGGGCCAGATCCGCGGTCCGAATACCAAGGAAGGCGAACGTTACTTCGCGCTCCTCAAAGTCACTCGGATCAATTTCGAGGATCCCGAGGCGACCAAGCACAAGGTGCACTTCGACAACCTGACCCCGCTCTATCCGACCGAGTGGCTCAAGATGGAAATCGAGGATCCGACCATCAAGGATCTCTCGGCCCGCGTTATCGACATCGTGGCGCCCATCGGCAAAGGGCAGCGCGCGCTCATCGTCGCCCCGCCCCGTACCGGTAAGACGGTCGTCCTCCAGAACATCGCCCGGTCGATCTCGACCAACCATCCCGAGTGCTATCTGATCGTCCTCCTGATCGATGAGCGCCCGGAAGAAGTCACGGACATGCAGCGCTCGGTGAACGGCGAGGTCATTTCCTCGACCTTCGACGAGCCGCCCTCCCGTCACGTGCAGGTTTCGGAGATGGTCATCGAGAAGGCCAAGCGCCTTGTCGAGCACAAGCGCGACGTGGTCATCCTGCTCGACTCGATCACCCGCCTTGGCCGCGCCTACAACACCGTCGTGCCCTCCTCGGGCAAGGTGCTGACGGGCGGCGTCGATTCGAACGCGCTGCAGCGTCCGAAGCGGTTCTTCGGCGCGGCCCGCAATATCGAGGAAGGCGGCTCGCTCACCATCATCTCGACGGCGCTGATCGAGACCGGCAGCCGCATGGACGAGGTCATCTTCGAAGAGTTCAAGGGCACCGGTAACTCGGAAATCATCCTCGACCGCAAGGTTTCCGATAAGCGCGTCTTCCCCGCGATCGACGTGGCCCGCTCGGGCACGCGCAAGGAAGACCTGCTCGTGCCGCGCGACCAGCTCAAGAAGGTCTACGTGCTCCGCCGCATCCTGAACCCCATGGGTACGATGGATGCGATCGAGTTCCTCATCGACAAGCTCAAGTCGACGAAGACCAACAGCGAATTCTTCCAGAGCATGAACACCTGATTTTCGGGGAGGACGGGCGATGGCCGCGGTCCGCTCTGAGACGGGGACACTCGACGATGCCGAGGTCAGGCGCTTCGCGGCGCTTGCCGCGGAGTGGTGGGACCCGAACGGCAAGTTCCGCCCCTTGCACAAGCTCGGGTCCGCGCGCCTGGCCTTCATCCGCCAGGAGATCGTGCGGCATTACTCGCTGCCTAGCGGTGGTCTCCGGCCTTTCGAAGGTCTGACCGTCCTCGATATCGGCTGCGGTGGCGGGCTCGTGAGCGAGCCCGTGGCGCGCCTGGGCGCATCCGTTATGGGCATCGACCCGGCCACCGAGAACATCGAAGCCGCGCGGCGCCACGCCGAAGGGCAAGGCCTCTCAATCGCGTACCGCTCCGCCTTGGTCGAGGATCTGGCCGCCGAAGGCCACACGTTCGACTGCGTGCTCTGCCTCGAGGTCGTCGAGCATGTGCCGGATGTCGCGGCTTTCCTCGCCACCTGCGCCAAGCTCGTGCGCCCGGGCGGACTGATGATCCTCTCGACGATCAACCGGACGCTCAAGGCTTATGCACTCGCCATCGTCGGCGCTGAGTACATCCTGCGCTGGCTGCCGGTCGGTACGCATCAGTGGGACCGTTTCGTGACGCCCGATGAGCTTGCCCGCCACGCTCAGGCCGCCGGCCTCGGTATGAACACACGGGAAGGTCTCGTCTACAATCCGCTGACCGACGCCTGGTCCCTCTCGAAGGACCTCGACGTCAACTACATGGCCAGCGCAGCCCGGCCTGCTTAGGAGCGCCCTTGCGCCCGCCCGAGCCCGCACTTAAGACTTTGGGCAACCACGACCAACAAAACACACAAGGAATCGCCGATGCCGGGGCCTCTCTCGCATATCCGTGTTCTGGACCTTACGCGCGTCCTCGCAGGTCCCTGGTGTGCCCAGAACCTCGCCGATCTCGGCGCCGATGTGACCAAAGTCGAGCGTCCCAAGAAGGGCGACGACTCGCGCGCTTTCGGCCCGCCATGGGTGAAGGACGAAAGTGGCAAGGAGACAACCGAGTCCGCCTATTTCATGTGCGCGAACCGCGGCAAGAAGTCGATCACGATAGACGTCTCCAAGCCCGCCGGTCAGGCTATCGTGCGCGAGCTTGCTAAGAATGCCGATGTTTTCCTCGAGAACTACAAGACCGGCGACCTCAATCGGTATGGCCTAGGCTACGAGGACATCAAGAAGATCAGTCCCAAGATCATCTACTGCTCGATCACAGGTTTTGGACAGACGGGCCCGTACCGCGAGAAGCCGGGCTATGACTTCATGGTCCAGGGCATGGGCGGTTTCATGAGCGTGACCGGCGAGCGCGACAACAAGCCGGGCGGCGGGCCGCAGCGCGCAGGCGTGCCGATCGTCGACATCATGACGGGCATGTACTCGACCATTGCCGTATGCGCGGCGATCGCACATCGCGCCGAGACGGGCGTCGGCCAGTACATCGACATGGCGCTGCTCGACACACAGGTCGCCATCCTCGCCAACCAAGGCGGCAACTATCTCGCAACCGGCGAGCCACCGGGCCGCCTCGGCAATACGCATCCGAACATCGTTCCCTATCAGTCCGTGAAGACGAAGGACGGCAACATCATCCTGGCGTGCGGCAACGACAATCTGTTCGTCAAACTCTGCCAGGAGGCCGACGCGATGCACCTCGCGAAGGATCCGCGCTTCGCGACCAACGGTGCGCGCGTGACAAACCGCGATGCGCTCGACGAACTGCTCGAACCTATCATGATGAAGCGGACGACGGCCGAGTGGGTGAAAGCACTCGAAGCCGCGGGCGTTCCCTGCGGGCCGATCAACAACCTCAAGGAAGTCTTCGAGGACCCACAGGTCCAGGCGCGCGGCATGAAGATCGAGATGCCGCACAAGACGGCAGGCAAGGTGCCGCTCATTCGCGGGCCGATGCGGTTCTCCGCCACGCCGGTCGAGCACAAGATCGGGCCGCCTGTTCTCGGCGAGCACACGGACGACGTTTTGAAGTCGCTCGGCAAGTCCGCCGAGGAGATCGCGAAACTCAAGTCCGAGGGTATTGTCTGAGCCCCCGACAGTGACGACGATGAACACAGCGCCGCTCGGATATCGCCCTTGCGTCGGCATCATGGCCGTGAACCGGGCCGGCCTCGTATGGGTCGGCCGCCGCGTCATCGGCCGGGCCGGCAAGGAGAGCGGCGGCTCGTTCGACCGCTGGTGGCAAATGCCCCAAGGCGGCATCGACGAGGGCGAAGACCCGCAAGCCGCCGCATTGCGCGAGCTCTGCGAGGAGACCGGCATGTGCTCGGTCTCCATTCTTGGCCGCACACACGATTGGCTGACCTACGATCTACCGAAGGAATTGCAGCCTGTAACGTGGGGCGGCAAGTACCGTGGCCAGAAGCAGGTCTGGTTCGCCGTGCGCTTTAATGGTGATGAAAGCGAGATCAACATCGTTCCCCAGGGACACGCTCAGGAGTTCGATGCCTGGCGCTGGGCCGCGGTCGACGAGCTGGTCGATCTGATCGTGCCCTTCAAGCGCGATGTCTACACGCGCGCGCTTGCGGAGCTCGCGCCCCACGCCCGGCCGGGCTAGCCGGTCGGGCGCTATAGGCAACTCGTCAGGCCTTCTTCTTCATGCCCTGAAGAAAGCGCACGCGCGTCGAGGCAGGGTCCATGTCGCGCTTGAACTTCGGGCCGTCCTCGGGCTTTACGCGCAGCAGCACGAAGCAGGTGCCATTGCTCTCGCGCAGCATCCGCGCGCCCGCCGCGATTTGGTCCTGCGTCTCGACCGTCATCGTCGACTTGATGCCCGCGCCGATGGCCATCTGCTCGAGGTCGACGCCGAGGCTCGTGTGACTCTTCTGATAGCCCGTCTCGCCGTAGTGGCCGTTGTCGACGCAGAGAATGCGCAGGTTGGGCGGGTTCAAGACACTGGCCGTCGCGAGCGCGCCGATGTTCATGAGGAGCTCGCCGTCGCCAGTCGCGACCACCACCTTCCTGTCCGGACGCGCCAGCGCCAATCCGAGCCCCATGGAAACGGCAGCACCCATGGCGCCGGCCATGCCGTAGTAGTTCGAACCGTCGTTGGTGATCGCGGCGAGGTCCTTGGCGGTGCCCGCCAAGCCGCCGATGAAGAGGAAGTCCTCCTGCTTGCCTATGAGCTGGGGAACCGCAACGCTGCGATCGAGATCGAACTTCGGGGCGGTTTTCGCCTCTGATGATTTGGCCATGTTTCCTGCCCCCTCAGAACTTCTTCGCGCCAATGAGCTTCTGCGTCAGGAGGACGGCAACCGCCTCTCCCGACTGGAAGGCCATGGTGCAGGCGGCATCGATCGCGCGCTCAACCTCGTCCTTCTGCGTGATCTCGATGGTCACAAAGCCCATGGTGTCGAGGATCGGTCGGACAGCCTTGCCCATGCCCATCTGCCAGGGATTGCCTTCGCCGTAGTCGCCGCGCATGGAGAGGACCGTAAGAAACGGAAACTTGCCGCCCGTAATCATCGAGAAGAAGTTGATGCAATTGCCGAGGCCGCTGCTCTGCATGAGGAGTGCGGATCGGGCGCCACCGAGATGGGCGCCGGCAGCCAGCGCCACACCCTCCTCCTCAGTGGTCAGGGCCACCGAATGGACGTCCGGGTCGGCCAGCGAGAGATCGATGGCCATGCGATGGCCAGCGTCCGGCACATAGCTGAAGATGGTGACGCCATTCTTTTTGAGCGTGTCGTAGACCACCTTCTGCCAGCGATCTTCTGTCGTGGCTTCCATCGTTGGCTCCTCCCTCGAAATTTGGGGCGCTTCAGCGGAAGGGCCTCCGCCGCGATCCCTGCATATGTCCGGACGATCGTAGTGGCCGCGCGGACAGCCGGCAAGCGCTCCTGCTTGCGTCGCGGGGGTTGCAGCGCAAGGG
>Ga0180218_1000970_pt1 | contig 19764 bp, 14 predicted proteins | sample eDN3rd37CKraftBY_FD_151334 | JGI IMG/M metagenome (GOLD analysis project Ga0180218, IMG submission 151334) | Enriched backyard soil microbial communities from Emeryville, California, USA - eDNA 3rd pass 37_C Kraft BY (version 2) (version 2) | ecosystem: Environmental > Terrestrial > Soil >...
AACTCAATGGCCTCGTCGCGATGGCCTTTCTCTGCCCCGCTGCCGGCCGGCGCAAAGCCGGAATCCATGATGAGGACTCCCGGCAATAGAAAGTCGTAGTTATTCCACCGGTCTACATTGCCCGATATGCCTTTTGCCCGTACCAGCTTTTCGGCAAACGGAGCGGGAGGACGATCCATGAACCAGCGCGTAATCCTCAAGCCACGTGGAAGACGTTCAATTTTAGAACGCAGCTGTGCGTATTCTTCGCTTCCGCCCAGGGTATTGGCATGCACATAGGCCAGATGGGAAAAGTCGAGCAAGTTGTCATTCAGCAGTTGATAGTTGACATCGAAATGCAGATATCCGGGTGGGGTACAAGCCCAGCCCGGGTCATCGAGCCAATGTGTGTCGGGAATGAGCGCTTCATCGGCCTGCTCCGGATCGCCCATCCACAGCCAGACCCAGCGCGAACGCTCTACGACCGCGTAGCTGCGAACGCGCGCCTTGGGCGGAATCTTGTCGTAGCCGGGTATCTCGATGCACACGCCATTGATGTCGAACAAGAACCCGTGGTACATGCAACGAATGTTGTCGCCTTCTTTGCGGCCTATGGAAAGAGGCGCGCCGCGGTGGCAGCATCTGTCGTCCATGGCATGGAGGGCGCCCGCCTGGTCTCTCCAGAATACGAGACGCCTGCCGCAAATAGTGCGTGTGAACAAGGCGTCGGATTGAATTTCGTGCGCCCACCCAGCAACATACCAGCAATTCTTCATAAACATTGACATTGCGCGTCCTCCATTTCTTGGATTCCACTATCAGGCGGGCTCAGCCGCCTGTCCGATCAATTCATGCAGCCGATCAGGGCTGTCGATCTCCAGCATTGCAAGCAAGGCAAAGCGGCTCAGCAGCATCAGAGCCTGCTCGTGATCAAGTTCGCCCAGCGCGCGACAGAGCGCGGTGTAGACCGCATCGAGTTCCTGGTCAGTCATGCCATGCCTCCTTCACGGCCCCGCCCGACATGGAGCACAGGGCCGTTGCAAGCACGGAAGCCGACAACGAGCGCCAACGTCCGAAGACATAGCCATCGGGACGAACCAGATACGCCGTGCCGGGCTCGGCGTCGTAAAGAGCGGCCATTCTTGCGCCGGAATCGACGACATGCTCCTGGGCTACAGGTTCGAGCATGGACGAGCAGACGAACAGGAGCCGAACCGCCCATTCTGCAGGCAGTTCCTTGACAGCCCGGGAGGCCTCGCACGCGGCATCAGGCTCGTTGCCAAACACAAGCAACAGGTATTCGCCCGGCCTGAGCAGTTGCGTCAGATGGATGGAGCTTTGCCGGCCCTTGGCGTCGATCAGCCGCAAAGGCAGGTTCTGCAATACAGATCCGCGCTGCGGCCCATGACGGAACAATTCTTCGTCATCGTGCTGCGCCAATGCCGAAGACTCTGCATAGCGGATGGCACTGGTTTGGCGCGGGTTGATCAGCGGGCGCACCCCGGGCGCCTTCGAAGCGAGGCTCAGGACCGCCCGCCTCATCAGCTGGAACCCATTTGATGGCGGAGCCATGAACTCGGTGCTTTTCATGCCCTGCTGCAGGTTTTCGCGGGCGGCATGCGCGCGCTCGGACGAATACGAGTCGAGCAGTTCTTCGCCGGCGCCCCGGCCAACTACATGCGCAAGCTTCCAGGCAAGATTGTCGGCGTCGTCAATGGCGGAATTGGCGCCGCGCACGCCGAAAATAGGCACGAGATGCGCGGCGTCGCCCACGAAGAAAACCCGCTCGTGCCGGAAATGCTCGAGGGCCAGCGCATTGGCCCGGTACAGCGAGATCCATAAGGGAGCCCATTTGCCCGTTTCGTCGATCATTTCAAGGTGGGCCTGGATGCGGGGCAGTACGTTTTCGGGCAAGACCGCCTTTTCAGGGTCTTCGTCCTTTCCAATCTGATAATCGATGCGCCAGATGTTATCTGGTTGCCGGTGCATGAGTATCGTTTCGCCGGGATTGGAAGGCGGGTCGAACCAGGCGAGCCTTTCAGTGGGCAGGTTGGTCTCGAGCTCGATGTCGGCAATGACATAGGCGCCCTCGTAGGCTGTTCCACGCAACGAGAGGCCCAGCGCATCGCGGACGGTGCTGCGGCCACCGTCACATGCGGCGAGCCACTCGCCTTCAAGGGTGTGGCGCCGGCCTTCATGCTCTACCTCGACCACGACCGACCCACTACGCTGCTCGAGACCGATCAGCCGGCTGGACCAGCGGATATCGACCAGGCCGGCGTGTTTCTCAAGAGCGCGAACCAGAAATTCTTCGACATAGTATTGTTGGATATTGATCATCGGCGGCAGGTGCTGATCATCGTCCTGGGGCATCGAAAAGTGCAGTACCTCTTGCTGGCGATAGAAGGACCGGCCGCTGGTCCAGGCAAGCCCTTTGTCGAGCAAAGCGCCCGCGATACCAAGGCGCTCGAATATCTCGAGGCTACGCCTGGAAATACAAATGGCGCGACTGCCGAAACAGACGCTATCGTCCGCCTCGAGGACGACTGAACGAACCCCTTGAACGGCTAAGGCCAGGGCGAGGGTAAGCCCCGCCACCCCGCCGCCCGCAATGACCACGGGTTGCCGTTCTACCCGTCCCTTGTCATGCCATACGCTTTTTCGCTTTACGAATTCAAAGGGGTAGGGTTTCAGTGCCGTTGACACCATGTTGCTGGCCTCCGGTTGGGCAACTAGGGCACGTACTTCCAGGCGCCGTCCTGGATCTCTACCAAGACCTGACTGCGCGCGTCCGCGCCGTTATGGTCGTCGGCCGACATGGTGTATACACCTTCCGTCAGCACCACATCTTTTATGTCGTTCTCGAGGGCGTTTCGCAGGGCCACTCGAAAGTCTGGCGTACCTGGTTTGGCGGACTTCAAGGCAACCGGTATCGCTTGCTCGAGCAACAAAGCGGCGTCCCATGCCATGCCGCCGAACAGCGAGCGCGACCCCTTGCCATATTTCTTTTCAAATGCCTCGACATAACTCAGGGCCACAGGCTTGATCACGTTGTCGTCAGGCAACTGCTCAGCAACGAGCAAAGGAGCCACGGTAACCAGCGTGCCATTCAGCGCCTTGCCCCCGACCCGCAAGTAGTCGTTGTTTGCCACCGCCTGCGTCTGATATTGTGTGCCGGAGTATCCCCGGTTCTTCAACTCAATTTGCGGCATGGCCGCAGGCGTTCCAGCCGCCGCAATGAAAACGGCGTCGGGGTTTTTTTCCTTGATCTTCAGTGCCTGCGACACGAAGGAAGTATCGGTCGCCCCAAAACGCTCGACACTGACGATCTCGATTCCCGCCGAAGGAGCCACTTTCTTGGCTTCGTCGATGAACACCTGCCCATAGGCATTGTTGGTTGCGATAATGGACAGCGTTTTTTCGCCTTTCTTTTTCATGCTGTCGAAAATCACATTAAGCTGGATTTCTTCGGATGGGGGCATTTTGAAGGCCCAGGTCCGGGCGCCGGTTTGCGGCAGCACCACTGCCCCGCCCCCTGAAAGAGAAATCATGGGAACCTTGACTTCTCCGGCGACCTGCATGGCGGCCAGCGCCGTGGGCGTCACCGAGGGCCCCACTAGAATGTCGACGTTGTATTCGCTGATGAGCTTGCGCGCCGCCACCGAAGCTGCAGTAGGGTCGGACGCATCATCCAGCACGGTGACAGCAAGCTTCTGGCCTGCGACTTCGGTAGGCCACATTGTGATGGTTTGCTGCTCGGGGATGCCCAGCGAAGCCGCCGGGCCCGTCAGCGACAGAATCACGCCGACTTTTACGTCTGCATGCGCCAGCCCAAACGCCGAACATGCCGCCAACACTACAAATAATTTTGTGAAAATACGCATGGTTTGTCTCCCGTTGCTAAAATATTTTCTACGCTTATAGCGCTATTTTTTAGACATTTTTATTGTCTATTAATAAAACTCTATATTTTCAAGGTTTTCTTGTCAACGGTTTTATTTCTTCTTTCTACCGGGTCAACTACCCATATCCGTCCGCACTCGAATACAGCCCACTCATCACTGGAAGCCACATCCCATGTCCGCATCTCCTTCAGTCATTGGCCGAGTAATGAGCATTCTTGACTTGTTCAATGCAAACACGCCATTGATCAACATCAATGAGATCGCCGCGGCCCTTGAGATCAGCACCGCTTCGGCATATCGCTATGCCAGCGAACTCACTGATGCAGGGATGTTGTCCCGCAGCTCGGGCTGCTACCGCCTTGGCCCCAAGATCATCGAACTGGAATACCTCATCCATACCAACGATCCGGTTTTGAACGCAAGCAGGGACCTCATGTATGGACTGGCCGAAATGACCCACTGCAACGCCTTGCTGTGCAACCTGTATGACGAATCGGCTGTCAATATTTTTCACGTCCCGGGCCGCGACCCTGCCAAGATCACCTACACGAAGGGTCTGAAAATGCCCACCTTCCGCGGAGCGCAAGCGCATATTGTTCTGGCCCACATGAATCGGCGCAAACTACGCCGCGTCTACGACCGCGCCCTGCAAGACCCATGCGTGGCTCCGGATGCACGAGCAATCGGCGAAGACTGGACCTCATTTACCAAAAATCTGAAACGAATCCGCGAAGCGGGATACTATATTTCGCGTGGGCAGCTTGATCCCGGCGTCGTCGGCATTGCCGCTCCGGTCTTCGGAGAGAACCTTGAAATCGTCGGGGCGCTGGTGCTGGCCTGGGACGACGTACGCCCGTCCAAGCTCAACGAAGAAACCTTGATAGGGCTGGTGGTACAAAGCGCCAATGAAATTTCCATCCGCCTCAAGAACGAATCTTCTTCACAACCTTCTGCGGAGGACGCATGCTCACCCTGAACGAAACCCACGAAGCGGGCCTGAAAAGCTGGGTCGAATCGGCCAACGAGCATGATTGCCGCTTCCCGATACAGAACCTGCCCTACGCTGTATACAAGCCCGCCGACGGCGACGATTTTCGCGTGGGGGTGGCCATAGGCCGCCAGATACTCGACCTGCGCGCCCTGGCCGCCCTGCAGCCTTTCTGCGGCGCCGCTTTGCAGGCGCTGGATGCCTGCCAGGGCGATTCCCTCAATGCCTTGATGGCCTTGAGCGCCGAGCACTGGTCGGCATTGCGGCTGTCCCTGTCGCGCGCCCTGCGAGCCGGGTCGGCCCACCAGGCAAAGCTGCAGCCGCTGCTAAGCGAACACGCCACGGCCCGCTTCTCGCTGCCCGCGCAGATCGGCGACTACACCGACTTCTATATCTCGCTGCATCACGCCACGGCGGTGGGCAGCCTTTTCCGGCCCGACAACCCCCTGCTGCCCAACTACAAATGGGTGCCCATCGGCTATCACGGCAGGGCCTCCAGCATCAATGTCTCGGGCAGCGACTTTCTGCGGCCCCTGGGCCAGACGCGGCCCCTGCCCGACGCCCCGACACCCTCGTTCGGCCCCAGCCAACGCCTCGACTACGAGCTGGAGCTGGGCATCTTCGTGGGCAGCGGAAACGCGCAGGGGCGCCGCATCGACATGGACGAGGCCGAATCCCATGTGTTCGGGCTTTGCATATTGAACGACTGGTCGGCGCGCGACCTGCAGGCCTGGGAATACCAGCCGCTGGGGCCCTTCCTGGCCAAGAACTTCGCCAGCACGATTTCGCCCTGGGTGGTCACGCTGGAAGCCCTGGCGCCCTTTCGCGTGCCGTTCAGCCGGGCGGCGGACGATCCGCAGCCCATGCCCTACCTGGCCTCGGAGCACAACTCGGCGGCAGGCGCCATCGACATCCAGCTCGAGGTCGCATTAAGCACGCGCAAGTCGCGCGCGGCCCGGCATGAGCCGCATGTGCTGGCGCGCAGCAATTTCAAGGAAGCGTACTGGAGCATCGCCCAGCTGATTACCCACCACACCGTCAACGGCTGCAACCTGCGGCCCGGCGACCTGCTGGGAACAGGAACGCTATCGGGCCCTGCGGCGGGCCAGGAAGGGTCTTTGCTGGAAACCACACGAGGCGGCAAGCAATGCGTGTCGCTGCCCTGGGGAGAAGACCGCTACTTTCTCGAGGACTACGACCGCGTCGTCATGCACGCCTACTGCCACAAAGAAGGCTACCCGTCGATAGGATTCGGCGACTGCGCGGCCACCGTGCTGCCGGCCGGCTGAACGGTCAAGGCTTGCCAGTGGGCCCAAGCACTTTGCCCGGGTTCATCAGGCCTTGCGGGTCGAGCGCCTGCTTGATCCGGCGCATCAGCGCCATTTCGACAGGGTCTTTGTAGCGCGGCAAGACATCGCGCTTCAGTTGCCCCACGCCATGCTCGGCGCTGATGGAGCCGCCCAGCTTGTGCACATTGTCGTGCACGATTTCATAGACGGCATCCTGGTTGGACAGCAGTTCGTCTTCGGTAAAGGCCTGGCCGCGCGCCACGTTGTAGTGCAGGTTGCCGTCGCCCAGATGGCCGAAGATCACGTGCTCGATGCCCGGGAAACGCGCCTGCAGGGCGGCATTGGTGGCCTCGATGAAGGACGACATTCTGGATACGGGCACCGACACGTCGTGCTTGATGCTTTTGCCGGCGTCTTTTTCGGCCAGCGGTATGCTTTCACGCAAATGCCACAGCGCCTTGCTTTGGGCGATGTTCTCGGCGATGACGGCATCGGCCACCAGGCCGGCCTCGAAGGCTTCGCCCACAATGGCCTCGAAGCGTTCGCGCGCATGTTCGGCGCTTTCGCTGTCGGAGATTTCAAGCAGGGCATACCAGGGCATGGCCGCCGAATCGCCCTCGAAAGGCAGCCTTTGCTGCGGATATTGCCGGTTGACCAGATGCAGGCAAAAGCCGGCGATCAGCTCGAAGCCCGTGAGGGACGCGGCAAAGCCGCGGCGCGCCATCGAAAGCAGGGCCACCGCGTCTTCGACCGAATTCAGGGCCACCAGGGCCGTGCATTGGGCCACGGGCAGGGGATAAAGCTTGAGCGTGGCCGCGGTGATGATGCCCAAGGTGCCTTCGCTGCCGATGTACAGGTCGCGCAGGTCGTAGCCGGTGTTGTCCTTGCGCAGGCCTCGCAAGCCGTGCCAGATGTCGCCTTCGGGGGTCACGACCTCGAGCCCCAGCACCAGTTCGCGCGCATTGCCATAACGCAGCACCTGCGTGCCTCCGGCGTTGGTGGCCAGATTGCCCCCAATGGTGCAACTGCCCTCGGCCGCCAGGCTGAGCGGAAAAAGCCGTTGCGCATCGCGCGCCGCCTGCTGCACCTGTTGCAATATGCAGCCCGCCTCGACCTCCATGGTGTCGTTGTCGGTGTCGATGCCGCGAATGCGGTTGAGGCGCGCAAGCGAAAGCACAAGCGCCGTGCCGCTTGAATCGGGCGTGGCCGCCCCGCACAGGCCCGTATTGCCCCCTTGCGGCACAATGGGCACCTTGTTTGCTGCACACCACTTGACGACCTGGGCCACTTCCTGGGTGTTGCCGGGCCGGGCCACGGCCAGCGCCTGGCCGCGATAGCGGCCGCGCCAGTCTTCGACGTAGGAATCGGCGTCGGCCCCGGTGATTACGTTGGCCGGCCCCAGGATTTGAACGAGGTCATTCAGTTGCGTCATTGCTTGCCTTTTGCTGTGCCCGGGGCGCAGTCCGCCCCGTTTCATTTTAGCCCTTAGTCACAAGGGGCGGCCCGGCCGGCGCGCCGCCCGCCGGCCCTGTGCCATAATCGGCCAACTAGCTGGAACTCTGCATGAAAGGAAACCCCGTGACGTCCTCCCCCTCCCTGCCCGACGCCGTCTTCAAGGCCTACGATATCCGCGGCACAGTCCCCGAACAGATCGACACGCAGTTTGCCCGCCTGCTGGGCCGCGCGCTGGCGCTGCAGGCCCGGCGGGAAGGCGTCGACACGCTGGTCGTGGGTTACGACGGCAGGCTCAGCAGCCTCGAACTGGCCCAGGCCCTGCAAGGGGGCATCAATGCCGAGGGCATCGATTCGCTGGACATCGGCATGGTGCCCACGCCCCTGGTCTATTTCGGGGCCTACACCCAGCACACGGGCTCGGGCGTGGCCATCACCGGCAGCCACAATCCGTCCAACTACAACGGCTTCAAGATGATGATGGCCGGCAAAACGCTGCATGGTGCCGGCGTGCAGGAACTCAAGAAGGTAATGCACAGCCTCGACCCCACGGGCGAAGTCATGCCGGGTACACGCCGCAGCCTGAATCTCATAGATGACTACGTGCAGCGCATTGCCTCCGACGTCGCGCTGGCGCGGCCCATGAAGATCGCCATCGACTGCGGCAACGGCGTAGGCGGCGCAGTGGCCCCGCAGTTGTTCCGCGCCCTGGGCTGTGAGGTGGACGAGCTGTATTGCGAGGTGGACGGCCGCTTTCCCAATCACCATCCCGACCCGGCCGACCCGCACAACCTGCAAGACCTCATCCGCCACGTGCGTGACACCGATTGCGAAATCGGCCTGGCCTTCGACGGAGACGCCGACCGCTTGGGCGTGGTCACCAAATCGGGCGAGATCATCTGGCCCGACCGGCAATTGATCCTGTACGCGCGCGACGTGCTGTCGCGGGTTCCCGGCGCCACCATTATTTTCGACGTCAAGTGCAGCCGCCATGTGGCCGCATCGATTTCCGCCGCTGGGGGCCAGCCGCTTATGTGGCAAACAGGCCATTCGATGATCAAGGCCAAGCTGGCCGAAACCAATGCGCCGCTGGCCGGCGAAATGAGCGGCCACACCTTCTTCAAGGAACGCTGGTACGGCTTTGACGACGGCCTTTACACGGGCGCCCGGCTGCTCGAGATTCTGGCGCGCGGCGACAACCCCTCGGCCGTGCTCGAAGCCCTTCCCAAAGATATCTCCACCCCCGAGCTCAAGCTTGAAATGCAGGAAGGCCAGCCCCACGCCCTGATCGAGCGCCTGCAGGCCGAAGGCAAGTTCCCGACTTCCGAAAGCATCAACACCATAGACGGTGTGCGGGCCGAATACGCCGACGGCTTCGGGCTGGCCCGGGCCTCTAACACCACTCCGGTCGTGGTGCTGCGCTTCGAAGCCGACAGCCAGCAGGCGCTGGACCGCATCCAGCAGGAATTCCGCGCGGCGCTGGCGCCGCTGGCAGGCGAAGCCAGGCTTCCCTTCTGAAGCCACGCCTTCAGGCTGCGCTTGGCAGGGCGGCCACCCGGCCCGGGCTTTCAGTCCAAGTCGGAAGGCTCGAACTTGCGGGTGGCGCCCGAGGCCGCAATCAGGGTGTCGTAGATCTCGAGATGCCGATGCACCACCCGCCGGATGTCGAAGGCGCGCTCGGCCAGGCGTCTGCCGGCTTCGCCGAACTGCTTTCTTAGAACGGCATCGTCGGCCAGGCGCTGCACCGCCGAAGCCAATGCGGCTGCGTCGCGCGGCGGCACCAGAAGGCCGGTCTCGCCCGCCTCGATGGCATCGCGGCACCCGGGCACGTCGGTGGTTACCACCGCCCTGCCGCAGGCGGCGGCCTCGACCAAGGACTTGGGCAAGCCTTCTCTGTAAGACGGCAACACGGCAATGTGCGAGCACGCATACAAGCCAGCCACGTCGCTTTGCTCGCCCACGTAATCCACCACGCCCTCTTTCTGCCAGTCCTGCAGCTCTTGGGCGGAGATACCGGCCGGATTGCCGCTGTCGAGACTGCCCGCCAGCACCCAGCGCAAGCTGTCCGGCCGGCCCGAAGCCAGGCGCGCCGCCTCGACGAATTCGCGCACGCCCTTGTCGGCCAGCAGGCGTGCCACCATGACGGCGACCAGCGGCCCGGCGGGCTCGGGCAAGGCCGCGAAGTGCTGCAAGTCCACCCCGGATCCTCGGATGAGCTCGACCTGCCGCTGGCGCACGGCGCCCGCCCGCAGCAGCACGTCGCGGTCGCTGGTGTTCTGGAAGATGACCCGGCTGTTGCGATGCCCCAGGGCAATGCGGTAAAGCGTCAAGGCCGCCCCGCGCAGGAGATCAAAGCCCTGGCGCTTGCGCATGAAGATGAAGCCCAGTCCCGACACGGCGGCGACATAGCTGGGAACGCCCGCCAGGCGCGCCGCGATGCCTCCGTAAAGTACCGGCTTGATGGTGACGGCATGCACGAGATCGGGCCGCAGGGCGCGATACAGCCGCCACAAGGCGAACAGCGTGGCGCACTCCTGCAGGGGGTTCTTGCCGCTGCGCGACATGGGGATATCGTGGTGCTGCAGGCCCTGCGCCACGATGTCGGCCGAGGCGGCCCCGGCCATGGTGGCCACGTGCACATCGTAGCCGGCATCGCGGGCAGCCAGGGCAATGGGCAGCCTGTGCGACAGAAAGAAAGCGGGATTGTTCACGACATACAGCAGGCGCCGCCGGCCCGAGCCCGACTGGGCGCGTGAGCCAGAGCCTGGTTCCGCACCAGGCTCTGGGCCCGACGAGGCCATAGCCGCCGCGGCAGGCCGCTGCACCCCGTTCCGCGCGGCCAGCTGCCGCCAGTTCGCCTCGTAGGCCGACACCATGGCGGGCAGGCTGTAAAGGCGCTGAACACGCTCCCGGCCCTGTTGCAGCCGTTCACTCATAAGGGGCGTGCCCAGCTCTCGCAGGGCGGCCTCCATGGCCCGCGCAAGCGCGGCACCGTCCTGGGGCGGCGCCACCCAGCCGAAATCGCCGACGATGCGCGCCGCATCGCCCACGTCGGTAACGACGCAGGCCACGCCCGCCGCCATCGCCTCGGCCACTACATTGGGAAAGCCTTCGGCGCAGCTGGACAAGACATGCACGTCCAGAGCCGACATGACGTCCGGTACATCGTCCCGGCGGCCCAGCAAGATGACCTTGTCCCGCAGTTGCCAGCGATCGACGAGGGCCATCAGCGCCTCGTTGTCGGACGTCAGTCCGTGTCCCACCAGCACGCAACGCGCCTCGGGCACTGAACGGGCGCACAGCGCAAACCCTTCAAGCAGGTTGGCGTGGTCCTTCAGGGGATTCCAGCGCGCCACGCTGCCGATCAGCGGCGCATCGTCCGCCACGCCCCACTCTTGCCGCAAGCGCTCCCGCGCCCCGGGACGGGGTACCCAGCGCGACAGGTCGTAGCCGTTGGGAATGACCGCCATGCGGTCGGCCCGATAGCCTCGCGCCTGGTGGCGCGCGGCTGCATCCTGGGCGCAGGCGATGATGCCTGCCGGCACCACGCCCGACAGCCGCGCGCAAGCCCAGGCGATCAGGTGGGTGAGCCGGCTGCTTTTTTCAAGGTTGGCGCCCGAGTTGCGTATGCCCCATGACACGGCGCGCAGGCCCGCCCATCGCGCCACCACACCGCCTATGAGGTCGGCATGGTACATCCAGGTCTGCACCACGTCCGGCCGCTCTGCCTGCAAAAAGCGATACAAATGCCGCAAGCCGCGCCAGGTGAGGCGGCCGGCAGGCATGTCCAGGGTCACCAACCGTATACCCGCCTCGCGCAACCGCGGCCCGAACACGCCCTCGTCGCCCATCGACACCACAGTATGCCGCGTGGCCTGGCCGGGCGCGGTAACGAGGCGGTGCAGCACGGTTTCCGCGCCGCCCTGCCCAAGCCCGGAGATGATGTGTACTACATGCAATTCTGCGTCTGCCATGAGCGTCCTTTGTTCAGCCTGTGGCGGGGCCCGCACCCGCCTGCTTCATGATCTCGTCCCAGCGCCGCAATACCCTAGGCAGCGCATAGCGTTCGCGCACCGATTCGGCGGCCCGCCCCGCCAGTTCGGTGCGCAGCGGGGGGTCTTGCATCAGCCGCTGCAGCCCTTCGCGCAAGCCAGCGGCATCGCCCAAGGGGATGAGCAGCGCGTCCTGGCCCTGGCGGGTCATTTCGGCGGGCCCGCTGGGACAATCGAAGGCGATGCAGGGCAGGCCCAGGGCCATGGCTTCGAGCAGCACATTGGGAAACCCTTCTACCGCCGACGTCAAGGCAAAGGCGTCCGCCTTCGAAAGCTCGTCCCAGGGAGATTCGGTGCGCCCCGGCAGCGAAATGCGCGCTTCCATGTCCAAGCCGGCTATTTGCCTTGCCAGGGCATCGCGCATCGGCCCGTCGCCCCAGATCACCAGGTCCCAGTCCGGAGCCTCGGAGGCGAGTTGTGAAAATGTTTCGATCAGCACATCGAACTGTTTGGCGGGTACCAGCCGGCCCATGGCCGTCAAGCGCTTGCGCCCCGCCGAAACAGCGGGCCGAAGAGGCCGCTCGAGCAGTTCCGGCGGCAAGGGGTTGGAGACGACCTCGAGCCGGCGTATGCCGGGTACCATGCGCAAGAAAGCCTCCACACTCGACTCGGCCTGAACCGTAACGACGTCGGCCCGGGGATAGGTAAGGCGGCGCATGGCGCGAAGCACCGCGCCGCTGTTGCGCGCCGCCGCGGGATTGGTGCGCTCGCAGACCACGATGGGAACCTTCAGCCCCCGATGCGCCAGCAATGCCATGACATTGACGTTGGTCAGGAACGAAATGACGACATCGGGCGCTTCGTCGACCATCATTGCGCGCAGTGCCCGCAGCTTGGCGGCCGTGACGCGCAGGGGATGCCGGCCGCCATTCAGGCGATCGGCGATCCATACCAGCTTCACGCCGGCGTCCAGCGGGTAAAAGCAGGTGCCCCGTTGGGGAAAGGTGGAAACCAGCGTGACGTCGTCGCCGCGCCTGGACCAGGCGCTGGCCAAGGTGGTGGCCACGCGTTCGGCGCCGCCCGTGTTCAAAGAGCTGACCAGAAACAGTATCTTCATTGGCCGCGCCTCCATGACTCGGATTCATCCAGCCATGCCTGCGCCATCAGCACGCCCCACAGATGCGGGCTCCAGTCGCGGCGCCCCGACTGGTGCTCGCGCCATTTCTGAAGTATGGGCCGCGCATGGAAAAGCCCCTGCGCCTTCAGCCGCTGCGGGTCGAGCAAGGCATAGGCCCAGTCCTTGAGAGGGCCACGCAGCCAGAGGCCGAGCGGCACGCCAAAACCCTTCTTGGGGCGATCGACCAAATCGCGCGGCACATGCCGGTACAACAGCTGGCGCAGCAGCCATTTGCCCTGGCCGTCGCGGTTCTTGTACTGCCACGGCAGGCGCCGCGCAAACTCGTAGACGCGATGATCGAGCATGGGTACGCGGGTTTCCAGGCTGACGGACATGGCCGCTCGGTCGACTTTCACCAGAATGTCGTCGGGCAGATAACTGACCGTGTCCAGCCAGGTCATGTGATCGAGAAAGGGCAGCCCGGACGCCTGGTCGAACAGGCCCTCGGGCATGCGTGCATCGATCACGACCTGCTCGGGATTTTTCCAATAGGACACGAACTGCCGGTAGAACCTGCCGCTGTGCTCCGCCGCCAGCACCTGCGCCAGCTTGCCGGCCTGCTCGCGCATCGCGCCAAAGGGTGCGGCGCCGCCCATGGCGCGCATGCCCAGGGCGATGGGGCCCCGCAATGCGCCGGGCAATTTTTCGCGCCGCGCCCACCAGGCTGCGGCTCGCACATAACGCGAGTACCCGCCCATCAGTTCGTCGCCCCCGTCGCCCGACAAGGCCACGGTCACGTCGCGGCGCGCCATGCGCGCCAGCAACAGGGTCGGGATCTGCGATGAATCGGCAAAGGGCTCGTCGTATATGCCGGCCACCGCGGGCACGACATCCAGCGCATCCTGGGCCGAGACATACAGCTCGTGGTGGCTGGTGCCCAGGTGTGCCGCCACCGCCTTCGCATGCTCGGCCTCGTTGAAGGCGGGCACGTCGAAGCCGATGGAAAAGGTATTGACCTGGCCGCCCCCCCGCGCCTGCATCAGGGCTACCACGGCGGAAGAATCGATGCCCCCGGAAAGAAATGCGCCCAGCGGCACATCCGACAGCATCTGCCCCTGCACGGCCGCGCCCATTACCTTCTCAAGAGCGTCGATGGCTGCGGAATCGGACTCGAAGGCCAGCGGATCGGCCACGCCCTCGAGGGCAACCGCCTCAGCGGACCAGTATGCCTGCGGCTGTCCCGCCGTTTTGGACTGCAGCAGGGCTCCGTCAAGACGAAGCCACGAGCCCGGGGTCAGCTTGCGCATCGCGGCGTATATGCTGAAAGGCGCGGGAATATAGTTGTGGCGCATCAGCAGCGCAAGAGCCTGCCTGTCGATGCGGTGGTCGAAGCCCGGCAGGCCCGCCACGGCCTTGAGCTCGGAACTGAACACGAAAGAGTCGCCAGCGTAGCCATAGTACAGGGGCTTCTCGCCAAAGCGATCACGCGCCAGGAACAGGCTGCGCTCATGGCGATCCCACAGCGCCAGGGCGAACATGCCCACCGCTTCCTGCAATGTCCTTTCAATGCCCCAGGCTGAAATAGCTTCGACCAGCGTCTCGGTGTCCGAATGCCCTCTCCAGGCGGGCATATGCCCTTCCTGCTCGAGGCGGCGGCGCAGCTCCTGATGGTTGTAGATTTCTCCGTTCAGCGCCATGACATTTCTGCCGTCGTGGGACACCATGGGCTGGTGTCCCGCCTCGGTCAGGTCAAGGATGGCCAGCCGCACATGGCCCAAGGCGACCTGCGTCTCTTCGTCCTCCCATAAGCCCTGGCTGTCCGGCCCCCGATGCCGCATGCGTTCGCAGCCCCGGCCCATGGCTGCCCGCTTTTCCGGCATCGGGCCCCAGGCCCCAAGGATTCCGCACATGTCTATCGCCTATTTGCCATTGTTCGATGCCGAGCGCGAGGCACGCTCAGCGGGCGCGAAACACCTCTTCCCACAGGGCCATGACCCTTGCGGTTGAGAAACGGTCGAGCACGTCGACCGCGCGCCGGGCGCATGAGCGCCGCTTTTCTTCGTTGCTCATCATGTCGGACAAGTGCGCAGCCAGCGCCTCGACGTCTTCGGGCGGATTGACCAGCACGCCGTCTATGCCGTGCCGCACGATTTCACGCGGCCCGGTTTCGCAATCGAAGGCCACCGGCGCCAGCCCGCTAGCCATCGATTCCAGCAATGTATTCGAAAGGCCCTCGACGCGCGAACTGAGGACGTACAGATCGGATTCGACATACCACTGCCCGACATTGCCCACCCGGCCCGGCATGGAGATGCGCTGCTCCAGGCCCGCCGCCTCGATCTGCGCCTGAAGCGGCTCGCGGCAATCGCCTTCGCCCAGTATCACCAGGTCCCAGTTGGGAAAGTAGCCGGCCAACTGCGCAAACGCCTCGATCAGCAGGTCGAAGCCCTTGCTCTCATGCAGGCGGCCCACGGCCAGCAGCCGCCGCCTGCCGTAGCGCGCCGGTGGCTCGACCACCGGCTCTTCGACCGGCATGGGCCAGCGAACGGCATTGGGTATGACGGTAAGGCGCGAGCCCGGCACGTGCTGCTCTATCCAGGCAGCCGTGCCCGAGGTAAGGGCGACCACGCGCGCGGCTTTCGGGTAGGCCCATCGGCGCAGCCGCTGCCACATGGGCGCCATCGTCTGGGCGGGAGGATGCGTGTGCTCGGTGGCTATGACGCGGCAAGGCAAGCCTCGGGCGGCCATCACCGCCAATACGGACGACGTCGTCATCATGCCCAGCACCAGCGAGGGCTTCTCGCGCCGGATCAGCCTGCGCAGCCTCCATACGCGCTGCAGGTTTGCAAGCGCTCCGGCCAATGCGCCGCCGCTTTCGCCGGCGGTACCCATGACGATGCGCTTGACGCGCGCATCGACCTCATAGACGTCGCTTTGCGCGTCGGCCTGGGTCACGAGCGAGACACGAAAGCCCCTTTCGACCCAATAGGCCGCCAGGTCTACCGCCACCCGCTCGGCGCCGCCGCCGCTCAGCGAGTGGATGACTATCATCAGGTGAGGAGAAGAAACTGAAGAGCGTGACAATTGAAACCTTTGATGAACCGGCTCAACGCGCGCCCGACGGCGATGCGGGCAAATAGAGCGCGACGAACACATAACAAATGTACGACAGCGCGTACATGCAACTGGTTGCCAGCATGATGCCGGCCGTGCCCATGACCGGCGCAAGCACCATGTTCATGAGGGCCTTGATGGCAAAGTTGGCCACGGCGATGCCGGCCATGATGCGGTAGCGGTTCTGGCTTGCCAGCAACTGCACCAGTATCAGGACACCGAAATAGAAGGGAAGTTGCATCAAGCCCCATCGCAGCACGTGCGCCACCGCCAGGGTGTCCTGGGCCGTGAAGGCCCCCCTTTCGAACAGAAGGGCCACCCCCCAGGGCGCCAGCAGCCAGCCCACCGCGGCCGCCACGGCGCCCGCGCCCAGCATCCACACAGACCATTTCAGGGCCACCGAACGGGCGTGCGCCGCATCGCCCCGGCTTTGGACATCAGCCAGGACCGGCAGGGCCGCGCGCCCTACCGAGGCGGCGCCCAGGCCCAGCACCAGCGACAGCAGGCGCGCCGCAAAGCCCAGCGTCGCATTGGCGTTGGCCCCGAGGTTGGCCGCCGTGTACTGGTCGATGGGGCCGACAAAGCTCATGGCGATCTGCCCCACCAGCATGACGCCCGCGGCCTTGACAAGATCGGGCCACTGGTGGGCCGAAAAGCCCAGCCGGGGACGGCCCCACATGCCGTCGGCCCGCGACGCAAGCCACAGCAGCCAGGCCGACTGAATCACATACCCCACCAGCGTGCCCCACAGCAAGGGCCCGATGTCGTCGACCGTGGCGGCCAGCAAGACCCAGATAAGGATCACGACGGCGGGAACGCTGTCGAGCAGCGTATTGATGTGACGCTCGTGCGCGCGCAGCCGCGCCGCGCTGATGCCCGTCATGAGGGTCAGCAGTGCCGCGGGGGCAAACGCCAGCATCAACTGCGAGCTCATCTGCTGGGTGCGCGGGTCGAGCCCCTGGCCCGCCAGCTGCAGCAGCAAGGGCCAGGCAACGTAGCTGAGGACGGCCAGCACCACGCCCAGCATGATGATCCACCCTTGCAGCTGCCCCAGGAAAAGCGCGCGTGCCGCGCGATTTTCGCGGCGGCTGCGCACCAGCACCGGAATCAATACGACCGACAGGGCGCCCACGATGGTGACGGGCAGCCAGCTGGCCATCGTGAGCGTGAACTGGTAGGCGTCGACGGCGTCGCTGACGCCATAGCGGTAGGCCACCGCCATTTCTTTCAGCGCGCCCGCCGCCTTGCCCAGCAGCAGGAAGAAAGCTACCCGGGCGGCGCCCTGGGCGATGCGGCGATGATCCGCATGCAGCCCGGCCAGCCGTTGGGAAAAAGTCTTCAAGTCAGCGCAGGAATTGTGTATACCACGGCATCGCGACTTCGAGCCCCTGCACGATGTTGTGCATAGGCTCGTAGCCCAGCAGCTCTTTGGCCTTGCTGATGTCGGCCTGCGAATGACGCACGTCGCCGGCTCGGAAATCACGATAGACCGGCGGCTTGTCGTACTTGACGCCCTGGCTGTCGAGGGTTTGCGCCAGATACTGGAACAGCTCGTTCAGCGTGGTGCGCGCATTGAAGGCGACGTTGTATACCTGGTTGACGCCTTCGGGCTGGGCCAGCGAGGCCAGGATGTTGGCCTGCACGGCGTTCTCGACAAAGCAGAAGTCGCGGCTGGTTTCGCCGTCGCCATTGACCACGACTTCTTCGCCGCGGATCATGGCCGCCACCCATTTGGGAATGACGGCCGCATAGGCGCCGTTGGGATCCTGGCGCTTGCCGAACACGTTGAAGTAACGCAGGCCGATGCTGCCAAAGCCGTATGAGCGCGCGAAAACGTCGGCGTAGAGCTCGTTCACGTACTTGGTGACGGCATAGGGAGACAAGGGACGGCCGATACGGTCTTCGACCTTGGGCAGCGCCTCGTGGTCGCCATAGGTGGAGCTTGAGGCCGCATACACAAAGGACTTGACCTTGGCGTCGCGCGCAGCCACCAGCACGTTCAGAAAACCCGAAATGTTGACGTCGTTGCTGGTGATGGGATCTTGCAGGGAACGGGGCACCGAGCCCAGGGCCGCCTGGTGCAGCACATGGTCGACGTCCTGGACGGCGCGGCGGCAGACTTCAAGATCGCGGATGTCGCCCTGGATGAAGGAAAAATTGGCCCATTTGTCGGCCCCGACGGTCTTTTCGACTTCGTCCAGGTTGTGCTGGTGCCCGGTGGCGAAGTTGTCCAGGCCGACCACCTTCTGGCCCAGGGCCAGCAGCGTCTCGAGCAGATTGGAGCCGATGAAACCGGCGCAGCCCGTGACCAGCCAGCGCTTGGGTTCTTCGCGCAGGGATTCGATGACTTCTTGATAGCGGTTACTCATATAGACCTCTTGTCCCGTTGATCACAAACGCAGGTCGGATTCGTCGGCCGACATGATGTACTTGAGATCGTAAAGCACGTGCTGGTCCTTGCCCAGCGCGCGTATGGCCTGCGCGCCCATTTCAAGGAATTGCTTGTGCGCCACCGCCACGATGACCGCATCGTAGGCGCCCGCGCCAGGCGTCTTGATGGGCGTGATGCCGTATTCGTGCACGGCCTCGGCCGCATCGATCCAGGGGTCGTAGACGTCTACATCGATGTTGTATTCGCCCAGCTCGCGCACAATGTCGACCACACGCGTGTTGCGCAGGTCGGGGCAGTTTTCCTTGAAGGCCAGGCCCATGACCAGTACCCTGGAGCCCTGCACCTGGATGCGGCGCTTGGTCATGGCCTTGACCAGCTGCGACACGACATAGCTGCCCATGCCGTCGTTCAGGCGGCGGCCGGCCAGGATGATCTCGGGGTGGTAGCCGATGGCCTGCGCCTTGTGGGTAAGGTAGTAAGGGTCGACGCCGATGCAGTGCCCGCCCACCAGGCCCGGACGGAAAGGCAGGAAGTTCCACTTGGTGCCGGCCGCTTCGAGCACGGCCTGGGTATCGATGCCCAGGCGGTTGAAGATGAGCGCCAGCTCGTTGATGAGGGCGATATTGACATCGCGCTGCGTATTCTCGATGACCTTGGCGGCTTCGGCCACCCGGATCGACGAGGCCTTGTGAGTGCCCGCGGTGATGATCTGGCCGTAAAGCTGGTCGACCAGTTCGGCCACTTCGGGCGTAGAGCCCGACGTGACCTTCTTGATGGTGGAAACGCGGTGCTGCTTGTCGCCCGGATTGATTCGCTCGGGGCTGTAGCCGGCGTAGAAATCTTCATTGAAGCGCAGGCCGGACACCCGCTCGAGCACCGGCACGCAATCTTCTTCGGTGGCGCCGGGATACACGGTGGATTCATAAATAACGATGTCGCCGCGCTTGAGCACCTTGCCCAGGGTTTCGCTGGCGCGTACAAGCGGCGTAAGGTCAGGCTGCTTGTATTCGTCGATGGGCGTGGGGACCGTCACGATGTAGACATTGGCCCGCGCAAGCATCTCGGCCTCATGCGTGAATTCGAGCTGGCTGGCCTGCGCCAGTTCTTCGGCGTCGACCTCGAGCGTGTGGTCCCTGCCCTCTTTCAGCTCGGCGATGCGCTGCGCATTGATGTCAAAGCCCAGGACCGGGCGCTTCTTGCCGAATTCCACGGCCAAAGGCAGGCCTACATAGCCCAGGCCCACAACGGCCAGTTTCACGTCTTGAAGTTGCAAAATCGAATCTCCCACGTTGAGCTGTCGAAAACAATATTAATAGGTTCGCGGGCCAAAGCGCACGCCCGGACAGCCCGGGGCGGCACGAGCCCGCGCCAGAGTCAGTTCTTGTCGCGGCTGTTGCGCCCCAGCGAGGGCAGAAGCAGCCAGGCCGGGCGCCGCCACGATACGAGCCGCGTATAGATCCAGATGTAGACGGCGGCAAACACCACCAGGCTGATGCAGAGAATGACCGGGTTGTCCCACCAGATGGTGGCCGGAGC
>Ga0180218_1000971_pt1 | contig 19760 bp, 12 predicted proteins | sample eDN3rd37CKraftBY_FD_151334 | JGI IMG/M metagenome (GOLD analysis project Ga0180218, IMG submission 151334) | Enriched backyard soil microbial communities from Emeryville, California, USA - eDNA 3rd pass 37_C Kraft BY (version 2) (version 2) | ecosystem: Environmental > Terrestrial > Soil >...
TTCGGGTTGGCAGCTACGATTCAACGCGGCTCGCCAACACGGGTCTCGGTTTCAATGCGTGGGATGGCGGCGTCGGCTACACCTACCTTGACCCGACCAAGGGCCATGAATTGTCGGCGACCTTCGGCGTGACCTACAACAACGTGAATCACGACACCGGCTACAAGAACGGTGTCGACTATCATCTCGACTGGGGCGCCGCTCAATTTCTCAACAAGCAGTTCTATGTCGGCGCGGTCGGTTATGTGTACGACCAGTTCACCGCCGACAAAGGCGCGCCGGCTTTCGTCGACGACCCGAAGTCACGCGTATTCGGGATCGGCCCGCAGATCGGCTATCTGTTCCAGGCTGCGCCCGGTGTCGCCGGGCTGTTTGCAGTGAAAGGCTATTACGAGTTTGAGAGTCATTACCGCCCTGAAGGCTGGAATGTCTGGCTGACGCTGAATTTGTCACCGGCGGCGCCGGAGCAGAAGCCGGTCTCGACGCCACGGCCGCAATGGAAGTGAGTCGGTCCGCCGTTGCGAAACGCCGAACAGCGCCCGCAATTCACATTCAGGTTGATTGCAGGCGGCGGCTGATTTCGCGCTTGTGATCGGCAGGAATGTTGACCGGCCCTATAGTGTCACGACCTCGACACCTTTTACCGCTGACCTAAAGTGAGGTCCCGCCGGTGTTGTTCGCCGCCGGGGAGGAGGAATTCGCCCATGTTCGCGCTCGTCCGCGCTGGCCTTCTTGCCGCGCTGTTCGTTTTCGCCTGCGTCCTCTCCATTTCCAGCATCCCGCCAGCCATAGCGCAGAGCCAGACCGCCGATCGGCCGTTCTCGCGCGACGATCTCGACGACGCTGCGGTGCGGCTCGAGGCGCAGATCAAGACCGATTCCGGCCAGGTGACGAAGCCAGTGGCGCAGCTTCGCCGCGAGATGGATGAGGCCTTCAGGAAGAACGATTTCCGAACCGGCCTGCAACTGCTCGGGCAGATCGTCACGGTTGCGCCGGACGATGCAACGAGCTGGCTACGCCTTGCCCGCAGCGTCTCGCAGATCCGCCCGGCGAATGCCAGGGAGCGTACGCTGCTCCTCGAACGCGCAGCGACCGCCGGCTACATCGCCTATGAGCGCTCCGACGATCCGGCCGAACAGGCCGAAGCGCTGCAGATCATCGGCAACTCGTTCTCCGAACGCCGCGTGTGGCGTCCCGCGCTTGACGCGCTGCGCCACTCGCTCGAATTGCGGGAGGTCGCGACCATTCGCGCGCAATACGAAAAGCTGCGCGAGGAACACGGCTTCCGCCTGCTGGACTACACCGTCGACGCGGACGGAGCTTCGCCGCGCGCCTGCTTCCAGTTCTCGGAAGAGCTGCCGGGCAAGCGGACCGACTTCGCACCGTTCGTTTCAGTGCCGGGCATCGAGCGCCCGGCGATCACTGCGGACGAGAAGCAGCTTTGCGTCGAGGGGCTGAAGCACGGCGAGCGCTACACCATCACGCTGCGGTCCGGTCTGCCCTCGACCGCCGAGCCGCTCGCTCGCGCGGCTGACTTCACCATCTATATCCGCGACCGGCGCCCGCAGGTCCGCTTCACCGGCAAGTCCTATGTCCTGCCGCGCACCGGCCAGCAGGGTATCCCGCTGGTCTCCGTCAACAGCAAGGTGGCAAAGGTCGACGTCTATCGCGTCGGCGATCGCAATCTCATCGACACGGTGCTCGGCAACGATTTCCAGCGCGCGCTGTCGCGCTACGACGCCGAACAGTTGCGTGACGAGCGTGGCCAGCAGGTCTGGACCGGCGAACTCGCGCTCGAATATTCGCTCAACAACGAAGTCACGACCGCATTCCCGATCGACGTGGCGCTCGGAGAGCTGAAGCCGGGCGTCTACGTGATGGTCGCTGCGCCGAAGGATTCCGATCCGGGCGACGACTTCTCCTCGCTCGCCACCCAATGGTTCATCGTGTCCGATCTCGGCCTTGCCGCGTTCTCGGGCAATGACGGCATCCATGCGTCGGTCAACTCGCTCGCCTCGACCGCGCCGATTGCGGGCATCGAGGTGCGCCTGCTGTCGCGCAGCAATGAAGTGCTGGCGATCAAGCGGACCGACGCCAATGGTCAGGTGCAGTTCGAGGCCAATCTCACGCGCGGCGAGGGCGGGCTCTCGCCGGCCCTGATTATCGCGAGTGCGGCGGCCGACTACGCTTTCCTTAGCCTGAAATCGCCGGCATTCGATCTGTCGGATCGCGGCGTTGCTGGCCGCAAGGCGCCGGAGGGGCTCGATGCGTTCGTCTATACCGAGCGCGGCGTGTATCGCACGGGCGAGACGGTCCATATCACCGCGCTGTTGCGCGACGCGGCTTCGGTCGCATCGCTGAACGTGCCGCTCACGCTCGTCGTGGAGCGCCCGGACGGTGTCGAATACCGGCGCACCGTGCTGAAGGACGAAGGGCTCGGCGGCCGCTCGCTGTCGCTTCCGATCGCGCAGACGGCATCGACCGGCACCTGGCGCGTCAAGGCCTTCACCGATCCTAAGCGTCCCGCGATCGGCGAGACCACCTTCATGGTGGAAGACTATGTGCCGGACCGTCTGGAATTCGATCTCGTTTCGCCGACCGGCAAGATTTCGCCCGACGCGCCGGCCGAGATCAAGCTGAGCGGACGCTTCCTCTATGGCGCACCAGCCGCCAATCTCGATGTCGAGGGCGAGATGCTCGTCAGCGCGGCGAAGGAGCGGCCCGGCTTCCCGAATTATCAGTTCGGCACCAACGAGCGCGTCGAGGCGGAGCAGCAGTCGCTGGACAAGCTGGCCGAGACCGATGACGAGGGCAAAGCGACCTTCGAAGTCTCTCTCGACAAGCTGCCGACGACCGAGCGCCTTCTTGAAGCGCGCATCACTGTCCGCCTTGCCGAATCCGGCGGTCGCGCAGTCGAACGCAAGCTGACGCTGCCAGTCACGCCGGCGACCGACATGATCGGCGTGCGTCCATTGTTCAACGGCCGCTCGCTCGGCGAAAGCGACAATGCCGCATTCGACGTGATCATGGTCGATCCCGAGGGCAAGCGCATCGCCAAGGCCGGTCTGCGTTATGAACTGATGCGCATCGAGAGCCGCTACCAATGGTATCGCCAGCACGGTTACTGGAACTACGAGCCGGTCAAGTCCTCGCGCCGCATCGCGGATGGCACGATCGATGTGGTGGCGGACGGGCCCGCGGCACGCATTTCGTTGCCGGTGACCTGGGGCCGCTACCGGCTGGACGTTTCCGATGCGAGTGGACCGATCACACAGGTTTCGTTCGATGCCGGTTTCTATGCCGAAGCCGGCGCCGACACGCCCGACCTTCTGGAGATTGCGCTCGACAAGCCGGAATATCGTGCGGGCGACACCATGAATGTCGCCGTCACGGCCCGCAGCGACGGGCGCGTGACACTGAATGTCGTTGGCGATCGCATGCTGTCGACGGTTGCTGCAGATGTGAAGACCGGTATCAACCAGCTCGCGATCCCGGTCGGCAAGGACTGGGGCAACGGCGCCTATGTGGTCGCGACGCTGCGCCGCCCGCTCGATGCCGCCCAGAAACGCATGCCGGGCCGCGCGATCGGTGTGCAATGGTTCACCCTCAACAAGGCGGCGCGCACGCTTGCCATGGACATGACGCTGCCGCAGGTGATCCGTCCGAACACGACGCTGCGCGTACCGGTGAAGCTGAACGGTCTCGCGCCGGGTGAGGATGCGCGCATCGTCGTTGCGGCCGTCGATGTCGGCATCCTCAATCTGACCAACTACAAGGCGCCGGCGCCGGACGAGTATTTCCTCGGCCAGCGGCGCCTGTCGGCCGAAATGCGCGATCTTTACGGCCAGCTCATCGACGGCATGCAGGGCACGCGCGGTGCGATCCGCACCGGCGGTGACGATGGCGGCGGCGCGATGGAAGGTTCTCCGCCGGCTCAGAAGCCGCTGGCGCTCTATTCCGGCATCGCGCAGGTGAAGCCGGACGGCACCGCCGAGGTCTCGTTCGACATTCCGGCCTTTGCCGGCACCGCCCGCGTGATGGGCGTTGCCTGGAGCCGCGATCGCGTCGGCAAGGCCACGGGCGACGTCATCATCCGTGATCCTGTGGTCGTGACGGCGACGTTGCCGCGCTTCCTCAACACCGGCGACAAGTCCACCCTTCATGTCGATATCGACAATGTCGAAGGGCAGGCGGGCGACTATGCAGTGACACTGACCACCAAGGCGCCGACCGGAGCCACGGCCAGGGCCGCGAACAAGGTCACGTTGCGCGCCAAGCAGCGCCAGCCGGTGTCCTTCCCGCTCGAAGTCGCTTCGGCCGGGACGGCCACGATCACGCTCAATGTCGAGGGGCCCGGCGGATTCAGGCTCGAACGCGAATATCCGCTGAATGTGCGTCCGGCGAACCAGCTGATGACCCGCCGCACCGTGCGCCAGATCGCGAAGGGCGAAAGCATTACGCTCTCGAACGATCTGTTCGCCGATCTCGTGCCGGGGAGCGGAAGCGTCGCATTGTCGGTCGGTCCTTCGACCTCGCTCGATGCCGCGGCGATCCTGAAAGCGCTCGACCGTTATCCGTTCGGTTGCTCGGAACAGATCACGAGCCGTGCGCTGCCGCTTCTCTATGTCAACGATCTGGCAGCGGCGGCGCAGCTTGCGCTCGACAGCGATGCCGAACAGCGCATCCGGGACTCGATCGACCGGTTGCTGGCGCGGCAGGGATCGAACGGTTCGTTCGGCCTCTGGTCAGTCGGCGGTGACGATCCTTGGCTCGACGCCTATGTCACGGATTTCCTGACACGGGCACGCGAGCGCGGCTTCGTCGTGCCGGATGCCGGCTTCCGTCTGGCGCTCGATCGGCTTCGCAACAATATCGCGACCGCACCCGAGCCGTCGAAAGACGGAGGCCGCGAACTTAGCTATGCGCTCTACGTGCTGGCGCGCAACGGCATGGCGCCGGTCGGCGACCTCCGCTACATCGCCGATACCAAGCTGAATGCGATCGCGACTCCGATCGCGAAGGCGCAGATCGCCGCCGCGCTCGGGCTGCTGGGCGACAAGGCGCGGGCGGATCGCGTGTATCAGGCTGCGCTCGATCAATTGTCGCCGCAGCCTAAGCTCGAATTCGGGCGGCAGGATTACGGCTCGGCGCTGCGTGACTCCGCTGCGCTGGTGACTCTTGCCTCCGAAAGCAGCGCTCCGCGTCCGACGATTGCGGCCGCCGTCTCTCGGGTCGAGGCGGCGCGGCAGCTCTCGGCCTATACCTCGACGCAGGAGAATGCGTGGCTCGTGCTCGCCGCGCGCGCGATTGCGAAGGATGCGGCCGGACTTGCGATGACTGTCAACGGGGCCGCCCGGCAGGGCGCTCTCTATCGCAGCGTCAACGCTGCTGCGCTACAGACGACGCCGCTTCGTATCGGCAACAACGGAGAAGAGACGCTGCAGGCGGTGGTCTCGGTCACCGGAGCGCCGATCGTACCGGAGCCCGCCGCCGAAAGCGGGTTCAAGATCGAGCGCAATTACTTCACGCTCGACGGACAGCCGGTCGATATCGCGAAGGCGAAGCAGAACGAGCGCTACGCGGTGGTTCTGAAGATCACCGAAGGCCAGCCGCAATTCGGACGGATCATCGTCGCCGACTATCTGCCGGCCGGATTCGAGATCGACAATCCGCGCCTGGTGTCGTCGGGCGACACCGGCACGCTCGGCTGGATCGAACTCGCCAAGACGCCGGAGCATGCCGAATTCCGTGACGATCGCTTCTCGGCTGCGTTCAACCGGACCAGCCAGGACGCCGCGATCTTCACGGTGGCGTATGTGGTGCGCGCCGTTGCGCCGGGCACATACACGCATCCGCAGGCCTTCGTGGAAGACATGTATCGTCCCGACCGGTTCGGCCGTACGGCGACGGGCAAGGTCGAGGTGACGGCCGCCAAATGAGACGGCACCCGGCGATAGCGTTGGGTTTGGCGGGCGCGCTCCTTGCCGGAGGCGTGCTTGCCTTCGGCTTGTGGGTGCGGTCACTGCCTCCGCTGCCGCGCGCCGACGCGCTGCCCTATTCGGTCGAAGTGGTCGACCGCGATGGGCGGCTGCTGCGGCCCTATGCCACCGACGAAGGCCGATGGCGTCTGAAAGCCGAGGTCGAGGATGTCGATCCGCGTTACCTCGCCATGCTGATCGCGTACGAGGACAAGCGGTTTCGGACGCATCATGGCGTCGATCCCGCCGCCATGATGCGCGCGGCCTGGCAATGGCTGATCCATCGCGAGATCGTGTCGGGCGCGTCGACCATCACCATGCAGGTCGCGCGTTTGCTTGAGCCGCGGACCGAACGCACATTGAGTGCAAAGCTGCGCCAGATGGTGCGCGCTATCCAGCTCGAAGGCGCGATGAGCAAGGATGACATCCTCGCGCTCTATCTTTCGCTGGCACCCTATGGCGGCAATCTAGAAGGTACGCGCGCGGCCTCGCTCGCCTATTTCGGCAAGGAGCCGAAGCGGCTGTCGCGCACCGAGGCCGCGCTGCTGGTGGCGCTGCCGCAATCTCCGGAAGCGCGGCGGCCCGACCGCTCGCCGGAGCGCGCACGCCACGCGCGGGACCGCGTGCTCGACCGGATTACGGGTGACATCGGCATTCCGGCCGATGAGGTCGCGACGGCCAAATCCGATGCCATGCCGTCGCGACGCAGGGCGATGCCTTCGCTCGCGGCGCATGCCGCCGATCAGGCGATGATCGCCGCACCCGATCGCCTGAAGCACGAACTCACCATCGACGCGCGTCTGCAGCAGGCGCTGGAAATGCTGGCGCGCGAACGCGCAATGTCGTTGGGCGCCGATATTTCGGTCGCGATCCTCGCGGTGGATCATGCCAGCGGCGAAATTCTTGCGCGCGTCGCGTCACCCGATTACTTCGACACGTCGCGGGCAGGGCAGGTCGATCTGACGCGCGCGTTGCGTTCGCCCGGTTCGGCGCTGAAGCCATTCATCTATGGGCTCGCATTCGAGGATGGGTTGGCGCATCCCGAAACGCTGATTGACGACCGCCCGACGCGCTACGGCGACTATGCGCCCGAGAATTTCGACCTGACCTTCCAGGGCACCGTTCCGGTGCGCAAGGCGTTGCAATTGTCGCTCAACGTGCCCGCCGTCGCACTGCTCGATCGTGTCGGTGCCGCGCGTCTGACGGCGCGTCTGTCACAGGCCGGCGGCGACATGGTGTTTCCGAAAGGCGAGGCGCCCGGTTTGGCGATGGGACTCGGCGGCGTCGGGGTCACGCTCTCGGATCTGACGATGCTTTATGCGGGCCTTGCACGGCAGGGCATGACCATCCCGCTGATCGAGCGCCGGAGCGATGCCGCGCTCGCGCGTCCGCCGCGCCGTCTGCTCGATCCGGTTGCGGCCTGGTATGTTGGCAATGTGTTGATCGGGACGCCCCCGCCGGAGAACGCCGCGCGCAACCGGATCGCCTTCAAGACCGGCACGTCATACGGCTATCGCGACGCCTGGGCGGTCGGTTTCGACGGGCGGCGGACCATCGGCGTCTGGGTTGGCCGGCCGGATGGCGCACCGGTGCCCGGCATTCTCGGACGGACCGCGGCCGCGCCAATCCTGTTCGACGCGTTCGCCCGCACCGGCGATCTTCCGGCGGCGCTGCCTCCGGCGCCCAAGGGCGCAATCCTCGCACCGAATGGCAAGCTGCCGCTCCCGCTCCAGCGCTTCAACCCGGAGGGTGTTGGAGTCCGGCCGAGCGAGCGGGTGCGGATCATGTTCCCGCCCAACGGCGCGCGGCTCGAACTCGGCGCGGTCGACGGCCGGCCCGAGCCCGTCGCTCTCAAGATCGCCGGCGGGGTCGAACCGCTGACCATCCTCGTCAACGGCAAGCCTCAGGAGCGGGGCGCGGGCCGCACGATTTTCTTCGATCCGCAGGGGCCGGGTTTCGTGCGACTGACGGTTGTTGACGGAAAAGGCACAGCCGACAGCGTGATGGTGCGGCTGCAGTAACCGGTTCTTCCCCCCCGCATCCGTTTTCCCTATGGTCCCGCCCGCATGGCGACCGGTTGGGGCAATGACAGTTTTGCAAGGCGCAATCCGCGAGAAACCTGGCAACGGGGGCTCGGCGGATTGCTCGACTATGCGTCCGCAACCGACACGCGTGCGATCGTCTTCGTCCTGATTTTCTCGCTGCTGGCGTTCCTGCCGGGCCAGTCGAAAGTCCCACCGATCGACCGGGACGAGGCCCGCTTCGCGCAGGCCACCAAGCAGATGGTCGATACCGGCGACTATGTCGACATCCGCTTCCAGAACGATGTCCGCTATCAGAAGCCGATCGGCATCTACTGGATGCAGGCCGTGGCGCTGCAGACCGCGGAATTCATCGCGCGCCGCGATCTGACAGACCGCATCTACGTCTATCGTATCCCTTCCCTGATCGGCGCGGTCGGTGCGGTGCTGGCGACGCTCTGGGTCGCGGGTATGTTCGTCAGCCGGCGCGCGGCGATCCTCGCGGCCATGATGATGGCGGCGTCGATCATGCTAGGGATCGAGGCGCGCCTGGCCAGAACCGACGCGATGCTCCTGTTCATGACGGTGTTGTGTATGGGCGTGCTTGCCCGCGCCTATCTGCCGCGCGCTGCCGAAGAACCGGACAACCGCGCGCTGCCCTTTGTGTTCTGGATCGCGCTCGGCGTAGGTGTGCTGCTCAAGGGACCGGTGATCCTGATGCTGGTCGGCTTGCCGATCGTGACACTGGCCGCGATCGACCGCTCCGCATCGTGGTTGAAGGCGCTGCGTCCGCTGATCGGAATTCCGATCCTTCTTCTGCTCGTGTTGCCGTGGCTCCTCGCCATCTCGGCGCGGACCGGATCGACCTTCTTTTCAGACTCAATCGTCGGTGACGCACTGAAAAAGGTCTACACCAGCCAGGAAGGGCACGGCGCACTGCCGGGCTATTTCATGGTGCTGTTCTTCCTCACATTCTGGCCGGCCTCGCTGCTCGCCGGCATGGCCGTTCCCGGCGTATGGCGGGAGAAGTGGGAGACGCCGGTCAAGTTTCTGCTGGCGTGGCTGGTCCCGGCCTGGATCGTGTTCGAACTGGCCATCACCAAGCTTCCGCATTACGTGCTGCCGCTTTATCCGGCTGTCGCCATCCTGCTCGCGCGCGCGATCGAGACCGGGCAAATGTCGCGCAAGTCGTGGATGGAGTGGGGGACGTTCTGGTGGTTCGCGGTCCCGGTGCTGGTGTTTGTCGGCGCGCTGTTTCTACTGCTGCGCTACGAGGGCGAACTCGGCTGGCAGGCCTGGCCGTTCCTCGCCGCGGCCATCGTCTTCGGCTTCCGCGCCTGGTGGCTCTACGATGTCGATGGCATCGAGCGCTCGCTGTTGCGCGCGTCCGTCACGACAGTCCTGCTGTCGATCGCGGTTTACTGGTCCGTCCTCCCCGCGCTCCAGGGTCTGTTTCCCAGCGTTTCGATCCAGCGCTCGATCCACGCGACCGGTTGCAAGACGCCGAGGATCGCGGCCGCGGGCTATCACGAGCCCAGCATGGTGTTCCTGTCGGGCACCGACACGGTGCTGACGAGCGCCGCGGGTGCCGCGGATTTCCTGAGGGGTGACGACGATTGCCGGTTTGCCGTCGTCGAACAGGCACTCGAACGAACCTTTGCCCGCCGCGCGGAAGCGATCGACGTGCGTTACACGCAAGTGTCCCGCTTCCGCGGCTACAGCTTCGGAAGCGGCGGCCGCGTTGCCTTCACCATCTACCGTTCGCTCGGCGATCGCTGACGCGCATCAGTTGCGCTCTGCTTCGTGGAGCGCGGCGAAGCCGCGTTCCAGATCGGCGATCAGATCACGCGTGTCTTCCAGACCGATGTGGAAGCGCAGGCCAAGTCCGCCCGGCGCATAGGACGTCGCGGTCCGGTAATCCGTGCAGTCGTAGATGATGACAAGGCTCTCATAGCCGCCCCAGGAAAAGCCCATGCCGAACAACGACAGCGCGTCGCAGAACGCATAGAGCGCTTTTTCCGACACTGGCTTGAGGACGATGCTGAACAATCCGGACGCACCGGTGAAGTCCCGCTTCCAGATCGCGTGACCCGGATGCGAGGGCAGGGCCGGATACAGCACATTCAGCACTTCCGGCCGCTGCTCGAACCATTGTGCAATTTCGAGCGCGGAGCGCTGATGGCGCTCGAGCCGCACCGACATGGTGCGCAGGCCTCGTTGCGCGAGATAGACATCGTCCGGGCCGGCGCAGAGCCCGTAATTCCCGACCGTCTCGTTGAGCTGCGGCCAGGTCGCCGCGTTGGCCGACACCGTTCCGAACATGATGTCCGAATGTCCGCCGATATACTTGGTGCCGGCCTGGATGGACAGATCGACGCCATGGGCGAAGGCCTGGAAGTAGAGCGGGGTCGCCCAGGTGTTGTCCATCAGGACGACGGCGCCCTTGTCATGGGCAACGCGTGCGATCGCCGGGATGTCCTGCATTTCGAAGGTTTGCGAGCCGGGCGCTTCGACAAACACCGCGCGGGTGTTCGGCTTGAACAGGCCTGCGATGTCCGCTCCGATCAGCGGATCGTAGTAACTGGTTTCCACCCCGTACCGCTTCAGGACCGAATCGGCGAAGGTGCGGGTCGGGCGATAGACGCTGTCGGTGATCAACAGGTGGTCGCCTGCGGACAGGACCGAGAGCAGCGCCGTCGACACCGCAGCCGCCCCGGAGGGCAGCAGCGCGACACCGGCGCATTGCGGCCCCTCCAGTTCGCGCAGCGCATTCTCGAGCGCTTCCGATGTGGGCGTGCCGCGGCGGCCGTAACGATAGCGGGCGCGATGTGCGACCATGTCGGCCGCGGTCGGATAGAGCACGGTCGAGCCGTGATAAACCGGCGGATTGACGAACCCGTGATACTCGCGCGGGGTGCGGCCGGCGGTCACCACGCGGGTGTCGGTCCGGTAGTCGCGGGGCTCGTTCGGCTTGCTCATGGAATGTCCTTGGAATGTCCTTGGCCTGAGCCGGAGGGATGGTATCGGGCTGGCATGCGTCCCGGAGTGAACAGCAGGCAAACCGGCGAGGACCAGTCAAGCCCTTGACCTGTCTGTGCAATCGTTCTCAGATGGCGTCAATTGCGGGATTGGTCATGGCAGCCTAGGGTTAAACGCGTCTGCGGCCTTTGGCGCGAGCGGGCAGGCTTGCGCCGGATGCGCCAGGTGCCGTACGCCGTCAATCACGCAAGCCTTAGCATCGCGGCCCGATGGAGTATTGGGGACACATCATGAAGCGCAGCCTTTTTACACTCGCCCTCGCAACCCTGGTTGGTATCGCGGGCTCGGCCGCGGAAGCGCAGACGCTGAAGCAGGTGCAGCAGCGCGGCGTCCTCAATTGCGGCGCCAACGGAAATCTCGCCGGATTCGGCTTGCCGGACGCGCAGGGCAACTGGACCGGCTTTGACGTCGATTATTGCCGCGCGATCGCCGCTGCGATCTTCAACGATCCGACCAAGGTCAAGTTCATCCCGCTGACCGCGAAGGATCGCTTCACCGCGTTGCAGTCGGGCGAAGTCGACGTCTTGATCCGCAACACCACCTGGACCTCGTCGCGCGACACGACCAACGGCCTGAACTTCACGGGCGTCAACTATTACGACGGACAGGGCTTCCTGGTCCGCAAGGCGCTCAAGGTGAATTCGGCGCTGGAACTGAACGACGCAGCCGTCTGCGTGCAGCAGGGCACCACCACGGAGCTCAATCTCGCGGACTTCTTCCGCTCCAACAACATGAAGCTGAAGACGGTGACCTTCGCGACCTCCGACGAGGCGGTGAAAGCCTATGACGCCGGGCGCTGCGACGCCTACACCACGGACGCTTCCGCGCTCTATTCGGAACGGCTGCGCACTGCTGCGCCCGATGACCATGTCGTCCTTCCGGACATCATCTCGAAGGAGCCGCTTGGTCCGTCGGTCCGCCACGGCGACGACCAGTGGTTCGATATCGTGCGCTGGGTCAACTTCTGGCTGATCAACGCCGAAGAACTCGGGATCACCAAGGCCAATGTCGATGCGCAGACCAAGTCCGACAATCCGGACATCCGTCGTCTGCTCGGCGCGGAAGGCAAGTTCGGCGAGGCGTTTGGTCTCTCCAACGACTTCGGCGCCAAGATGATCAAGCATGTCGGCAATTACGGCGAGATCTTCGAAAGGAATCTGGGGCAGGGTTCGCGGCTGAAGATCTCGCGCGGACTGAATGCGCTCTGGACCAAGGGTGGCCTGCAATACGCTCCGCCGGTTCGCTGACCGGCGCGGCAGCGCGTGATGGCGCAGGCCGCACCGCCCCGAATTTCCCCGTTCTACGATCCGCGCTGGCGCAGCATTGCATTCCAATTGCTGCTCTGCGCGGTCATCGTCTGGCTTGCCTATAGCGCCGTCACCAATGCGGCGGAGAATCTGGCGCGTGCGCGGATCGCGTCGGGGTTCGACTTCTGGAATTCGACCGCGGGCTTCGACATCAGCCAGCACCTGATCCCGTATTCGGCGCAATCGACCTATGGCCGCGCCTTCTGGGTCGGCCTGCTCAATACGCTGCTGGTTTCGTTTCTCGGCATCGTCTTTGCGACCATCATCGGATTTGCGATCGGCATCCTGCAATTGTCGAAGAACGTGCTCGTTGCGAAGCTCGCGCGCGGCTATGTCGAGGTGATCCGCAACCTGCCGCTGCTGCTGCAATTACTGTTCTGGTACAATGCCGTGCTGAAAGCGTTGCCGGTGCTGCGCGACAGCATCTCGATCCCCGGCGGCATGCTGCTCAACAATCGCGGCCTGTTCCTGCCGAAGCCGATTTTCGGACCCGGTTTCGAGGCCGTACCGATCGCATTCGTCCTCGGCATTGCAGGTGCGTTCGGGTACCGGCACTGGGCGAGGCGGCGGCAAGCGCTGACCGGGCAGCAGGCGCCGGTTTTCGCAGTCGGTGTCTCGCTGATTCTCGGGCTGCCGCTTCTCGCGCTGGCGCTCACCGGCTTCCCGGTTACGTTCGATTTCCCGGAGATGGGACGCTTCAACATCCGTGGCGGCATCGAGATCCTTCCCGAATTCGCCGCGCTGCTGTTCGGGTTGTCGATCTACACCGCGGCCTTCATTGCGGAGGCTGTGCGTGCCGGTGTGCAGTCGGTCTCGCATGGACAGACGGAGGCCGCATATTCTCTCGGTCTTCGGCCGCTGCCGACATTGCGGTTGATCGTCGTGCCGCAGGCGATGCGCGTGATCGTGCCGCCGCTGACCAACCAGTATCTGAACCTGACCAAGAATTCCTCGCTTGCCGTCGCGATCGGCTATCCGGATCTGGTGCAGGTCTTTACCGGGACGGTGCTGAACCAGACGGGGCAGGCCGTCGAGGTGGTTGCGATTACCATGGCGGTGTATCTGACCATCAGCCTCGCTACATCGGGGCTCATGAATCTCTACAACCGGCGCATCGCGCTGGTGGAGCGATGACGATGCGGCCACAGGCTTTCGTCCGCACCGAACCCGTCCCCGCAATGCCGCCGCCCGCCAGCGGGCGCGGCGTCACAGGCTGGCTGCGCGAGAACCTGTTCTCCGGCCCGCTCAATATCGTTCTGACGTTGTTGTCGCTGCTGGTGCTGTGGTGGATCGTCCCGCCGCTCCTGAACTTCCTGATCTTCGACGCGGTCTGGGTCGGCGAGGATCGTGCGGCCTGTATCGTGACGCCGGACCGTCCCCGGGTTGGCGCCTGCTGGGCCTTCGTGGCCGAGCGCATCAACTTCTTCATCTACGGCTTTTATCCGGTCAACGAGCGCTGGCGCGTCGATACGTTCTTCGCGCTGCTTGCGATCGGAATCGTGTGGCTGCTCGCGACCTGGGCGCCGAACAAGCGTGTCGCCGCGGTTTACTTCTTCATCGTGCTGCCGATCGTCTCGATCATGCTGCTGCTCGGCTTTGCGCCCCTGCGGCTCTCGTACGTTCCGACCTCGCTCTGGGGCGGCATCCTGGTGACGGTGGTGGTCTCTGCCGTCGGCATCGTGTTCTCGCTGCCGCTCGGTGTTGTGCTTGCGCTCGGGCGCCGCTCGAGGATGCCGGCGGTGCGGCTGTTCTCGATCATCTTCATCGAGTTCGTGCGCGGCGTGCCGCTCATCACAGTACTGTTCATGGCGAGCGTGATGCTGCCGCTGTTCGTTCCGGAAGCCTGGTCGCCGGACAAGTTGCTGCGTGCGCTGGTCGGTGTCGCGCTGTTCGCCGCCGCCTACATGGCCGAAGTGGTGCGGGCGGGGCTGCAGGCGATCCCGCGCGGACAATACGAGGGTGCGCAGGCGCTCGGTTTGAGCTACTGGAAGATGATGGGTCTGATCATCCTGCCGCAGGCATTGCGCATCACGATCCCGAATATCGTCAACAGCAATATCGCGCTGTTCAAGGATACGACGCTCGTGTTCATCGTCGGCATTTTCGATTTCCTGCGCACGATCGAGGCCGCCCGTATCGATCCGAAATGGGCGACGCCGGTGACATCGACTACGGGCTATGCGTTCGCCGCCCTCTTCTATTTTATCTGCTGCTTCATGATGTCGCGCTATGCGCGAGGCGTCGAGCGGCGGCTCGAGACCGGGCACAAGCGATGAGCGAAACCCGTACGCCTGAAAAAGCCGGCGACATCCCGGCTGTCGAAATCGCCGGCATGCATAAATGGTTCGGCGATTTCCACGTGCTGCGCGACATCAACCTGACCGTCGGACGCGGCGAGCGGATCGTGGTTTGCGGCCCGTCCGGATCGGGAAAGTCGACCATGATCCGCTGCATCAACCGGCTCGAGGATTACCAGCAGGGCCGGGTTGTGGTGGACGGCGTGCTGCTGACCAATGACCTCAAGAGTATCGACGAAGTTCGGCGCGAGGTCGGCATGGTATTTCAGCACTTCAACCTGTTCCCGCATCTGACCGTCATGGAGAACCTGACGCTTGCGCCGATCTGGGTGCGCAAGATGCCGAAAAAGAAAGCCGAAGAGGTTGCGCTGCACTATCTCGAGCGTGTGCGCATTCCCGAGCAGGCCAACAAATATCCCGGTCAGCTTTCGGGCGGTCAGCAGCAGCGGGTCGCGATCGCCCGTGCGCTCTGCATGAGTCCGAAGATCATGCTGTTCGACGAGCCGACATCCGCACTTGACCCGGAAATGGTCAAGGAGGTGCTGGAGACCATGGTCGAACTGGCGGAAAGCGGCATGACCATGCTGGTCGTAACGCACGAGATGGGCTTCGCGCGCCAGGTCGCCGATCGCATCGTGTTCATGGACGAGGGACAGATCGTCGAGGTCAACGTGCCGGCGGAGTTCTTCGCGCATCCGAAGCACGAGCGGACCAAGCTCTTCCTCAGTCAGATCCTGAACTGACATCCCCGACGCGCCGCAACGCGCAGCACCGGTATGCGCCCGGCGCGCGCCTTAGGCCCGTTTTGATTGGTCAGGTTCCATCAAAGGCGCTAGCTTTTCTTGCCTGCGGAATCGCGAGTCGCTGCGTGCCGGCGTTCAGTCGGGGCAGGCGTGCCGGCAAGTCGGCGACAGCCGTTTTTCGAGGAGACATACCATGAGCACTCAGGCTCAACCGGTACCGGGCCCGCTGTCGGGTGCGGTGATGCTGCATGCGCTCGCGGATCACTGGTGGGTGCTGTTGCTGCGCGGGATCGCAGCGCTGATCTTCGGATTTCTCACATTCCTGTGGCCGGGCATCACTCTCCTGACGCTGACCATGTTCTGGGGCGCGTTCGCCCTCATCGACGGCGTGCTCGCATTGTGGACCGCGATCTTCGGCAAGGGCGGCATGATCGCGCCGCGCTGGTGGCTCGCGATTGTTGGTGTGGCGGGCATCGCCGCCGGTATCCTGACCTTCGCCTGGCCCGTGAAGACCGCGATCATCCTGCTGCTGTTCATCGCCTGCTGGGCGATCGTCGCCGGCATCATGGAGATCTGGGGCGCGATCAAGCTGCGCAAGGAGATCGAGGGCGAATGGCTGCTTGGTCTCGGCGGTCTGCTGACGGTGATCTTCGGCGTGATCCTGATCGCGCGTCCGGCGGTCGGCGCGCTCGCGGTCGCCTGGATCATTGGCTGGTTCGCGATGCTGCTCGGCGTGACCTGGATCGCGCTGGCATTCCGGTTGAAGAAGTTCAAGCGGACTTGAGACAATCCTCCCGTCGCCCCCGCGCGAGCGGGGACGGCGCTGACGGAGAGCGCTTCAGAACGCGTTGAACGGGATCTTCAGGTAGCTGCGACCGTTGTCTTCCGGATCCGGGAGGCGACCGCCGCGCAGGTTGACCTGCAATGCCGCGAGCATCAGTTCAGGCAGGGGCAGGGTTTTGTCGCGCGCCTCGCGCATTGCGACATAGGACGTGCGATCGCAGCCGCCACCGACATGGGTGTTGTCGCGCTTCTGCTGCGCGACCGTTGATTCCCACTGGGCCGGCCGGCCGTTGGGCCTGTAGTCGTGACCCGTGAACAGCCGCGTCGCGTCGGGCAGTGCGAGGATGCGCTGGATCGAATCATACAGCGTTGACGCGCTACCGCCCGGAAAGTCGCAACGTGCCGTGCCGGAATCCGGCTGGAACAGCGTGTCGTGGACGAAAGCGGCATCGCCCACCACGTAGGTGACGGACGCCAGCGTATGGCCCGCACACAATATGACGCGGGCGTCGAGCGAGCCGATCCTGAAGGTGTCGCCGTCCGCGAACAGGCGATCCCAGTATTGCGTGGAGTAGGGCGGCAGGTTGTAGATCTTTTCCCAGAGCTTCTGGATATCGGCCACCTTGGCGCCAATCGCCGTGGGAGCGCCGAGCTTTTCCTTCAGGTAGGCCGCAGCGGAGAAGTGATCGGCATGCGGGTGCGTGTCGAGGATCCAGTCGATTGTCAGGCCGCGTTCCGCGATGACCTTCAGAATGGCGTCCGCGGATGCCGTCGTGACGCGCCCTGAGCGCGGGTCGAAATCGAGCACGGGATCGATGATCGCTGCGTGCCGCGTGGCCGGATCGACAACAAGATAGACGATGCTCCCGGTCTTCTCGTGATAGAAGCCGGTAACGTCGGGTGACCCGGACGTGCTCGGCGTGGAGCGGGGCTCGGACAACGCATTCATGGCCATGCAAGCGTTTATCATGCGTGCGGACGCTTGACCAAGGGCCGATCTGCCGCGACGCTCTGCCTCAGCCCTTTGACTCGATTGGCAAATCGCCCCGCGACGCCCATTCCGTCCACGAGCCGTCGTAGAGCGCCTTGGGCTCCTTGCCGATGGCATCGAGCGCAAACCACAGCACCGCGGCGGTCACGCCGGAGCCGCAGGTCGTCACCACCGGCTTGTCCGTGTCTATTCCAGCGGCCGCGAATTTCGCCCTGATCTGTTCCGGCGCGACCAGCCGGCCATCCTCGATCAGCGTGTCGAAGGGCAGGTTGAGTGCACCGGGCATGTGACCGGACTTCAGCCCCGGCCGCGGCTCGGGCGCGGTCCCGGCAAACCGGCCGGCGCTGCGTGCATCGACTACCTGGATATCGGGATTTGCGAGTGCGTTCTTCACGTCCTCGACGTCGGCGACGGCGCCGCGATTGAAGCGTGCCGTGAAGTGGCGCGGCGTGCGTCTGACCTCGCCGAAATCGAGCGGACGGCCCTCAGCCTTCCATTTCGGCAGACCGCCATCGAGAATGTAGACGTCACGGACGCCGAATGTCCGGAACGTCCACCAGACGCGCGGCGCCGAGAACAGCCCTCCGCCGTCATAGACCACGATGGTAATGCCGTCGCCGATCCCGAGATTGCGCATCGCCGACGAGAACGCTTCCGGCGACGGCAGCATATGCGGCAGGTCGCTCGAATGGTCGGAGATCGCGTCGATATCGAAATACACTGCACCCGGTATGTGGCCGGCGAGATATTCCTCGCGCGCGTTGCGATTCATCGCGGGCAGATAATAGGAGCCGTCCACCACCACGATGTCGGGCGCATCGAGATGGTCCTGCAGCCATTGCGTCGAAACGAGCGCGCGGCTCGCGGGTTTTGCTTCGGTGTTCATGGCGTACTCACACAAACGGTGGCTTGATCGTGCTCTTGCGCGTCAGCCATTCCGGGACCGGCAGGTTCTTCGACCGCAGGAAATCCGGATTGAACAGCTTCGACTGATAGCGGGTGCCGTAGTCGCACAGCACGGTCACGATGGTTGCACCCTTGCCGAGATCCTTGGCGAGGCGGATCGCGCCGGCGATGTTGATGCCGGACGATCCGCCGAGGCACAGGCCTTCGTGTTCGAGCAGATCGAACACGATCGGTACCGCCTCTTCGTCGGGGATCAGGTACGAGTGATCGACCTTGATATCCTCGATGATCGGCGTGATCCGGGCGAGGCCGATGCCTTCGGTGATCGAACCGCCTTCCGTCACCGTCGGCTTGCCGTCCTTGAACAGGTGATACATCGCAGCACCCCGCGGATCGGCGCAGCCGATCGCGATGCTGCTCTTCTGTTCACGCAGGAATGTCGAGGTCCCGGCCAGCGTGCCGCCGGTGCCGACGGAACAGATGAAGCCGTCGATCTTGCCGCCCGTATCGCGCCAGATTTCCGGACCGGTCGAGGTGTAGTGCGCCTTGCGGTTGTCGAGGTTGTTCCACTGGTCGGCGAACAGCACGCCGTTCTTTTCGGTCTTGCGCAGCTCGTCGGCGAGCCTGCGCCCGACATGCTGATAATTGTTGGGATTGGCGTAGGGCAGGGCCGGCACCTCGACGAGCTCGGCGCCGCACAGCCGCAGCATGTCCTTCTTTTCCTGGCTCTGCGTCTCCGGGATGACGATGAGCGTGCGATAACCGCGCGCATTGGCGACGAGCGCGAGCCCGATCCCGGTATTGCCCGCCGTGCTTTCCACGACGAGACCGCCTGGCTTCAGGTCGCCGCGCTTCTCGGCTTCCAGGATCATCTGCCGGCCGGCACGATCCTTGACCGACTGGCCCGGATTCATGAACTCGGCCTTGCCGAGGATCGTGCAGCCGGTCATTTCGGACGCGCGCTTGAGCTTGATCAGAGGCGTGTTGCCAATGGCGTCGATGACGCCGTCTTTGATGTTCATATGCAGGATCCGGCACTACGGCGTGCGACCAGCAAAGTGGGTACCGGCTTTGCGTCCGGACGCCCGCCAACGAGAATTGGGGCGGACCCTATCGGGGTGCGCCCGATGCGACAAGGCATGACGCGGATGGGTGGTTTGCGCGGCGGGAAGGGAGGAGGATTTGCTCGCGCTCAGGTCCCCCGGGTGAAAACCATCTGCCGGACGTCGATGTTGCGGGACAGGAATCCGGCTTCGCAATAGGCGAGGTAGTACTCCCAGAGCCTGCGGAACCGCTCGTCGAAGCCGAGCGGGGTGATCTGCGGCCAGGCTGCACGGAATCGCTCCCGCCACTCGGCGAGGGTTCGCGCATAATCCTCGCCGAAAATCCGCTCGGTCCGGAAGGGGACCCCGAATCGGTCGCCGAGCGATTTGAGGGTCGATGGGGTCGGCAGCATGCCGCCCGGGAAGACGTAGCGACGGATGAAGTCGATCTCGCGCCGGTAATTGTCGAAGAATCGCTCCTGGATGGTGATGGTCTGGATGCCCGCGGCCCCGCCGGGCTTCAACCGGTCGCGCAGCTGAGCGAAATAGGCCGGCCAGAATTTCTCGCCCACGGCCTCCAGCATTTCGATCGAAGCGATCCGGTCATAGCGGCCGCGTTCGTCGCGATAATCCTGCAGCCTGATATCGACTT